>MDTG01223079.1_pt1 | contig 47184 bp, 45 predicted proteins | sample 811421 | NCBI WGS metagenome assembly MDTG01 (sample SAMN05326645, study PRJNA326480) | marine metagenome | isolation source: seawater | place: Pacific Ocean: South East | collected 2011 | reverse complement strand
CGGATGGCTCTGGCATTTCTCCGCCTCGCCATGATCCGGATCATGATGCGGAGAATCGCAAGGAGCCGGAAACCATAGATAACTTCTCGGACGGACTCTAAGATGCGTGGCCGCTCACCCGAAAAAATCGGAGTCCGCGCAGACGCTACGAACCAATCCTGATGAGCAAAGGCGCAACAGTAAGGGCAGCTGAATGCGGGCAGGCCGAGAGACGGCGGGACATTGTTCATCGGCTGTTTCCTGATACGAAAATGCCGCTACGAACGTAATCGTCGCGATCCGTATCCTAATCAATGCTCATGATTTTTTGCAGGGGGCCGCTTCAATCGATGCGACCTCGCTATAACCTGATAGACGTAGAACCGATTGATCGGCGGTCATGGCGGATGGGGTGGGATTCGAACCCACGGTGGGCATGACCCCACGCCGGTTTTCAAGACCGGTGCCTTAAACCGCTCGGCCACCCATCCGGTTCGACATGGGTAGCAGAAGGCGAGGGGGGCGGCAAGACGTGCGAACGCAGGCCCCGGTGCGAAAACGCCGGGCCTGTGCGGTCCATGACGGGCTGGTGGGGCGGAGAGAGCGCCGGCGGCGTCGGGGCGGGGTGGACGGGAAAGTCCCCCGGGACCCGACGCCGCCGGGCCCGACAGTCGGACGGGGCGAGCCGCGCGCCTGCTCCTGAGGTACCCTGCCGCCTCTGCGGGGGTGTTGCGGCTCTCCTCCGGTGCGCGGTCCGTCGCGGTCCCGTCGGGATCATGGCACGCCGTGGGGTCTGCCAACCGCTGCCATGGTCCGTCTTACCGGCCTCTGGCGGGTCGGCGGCCGCACGGCGCGTCCCTCGGGCGGGTGCCGCCGTCGCCGCGGGCGGGGAGCAGCCGCACGCGCGTGTGCCGCTTGCAACTCCGACCGTTCATGCGGGCGGCCCGACGTCACATGGTGGAGGATCACTCCAGGCACATAACCGCACGCCCGCTTTTGCGTGCAGGACGCCTAATCAACCTCCGGCGGGGATGTCACGGGTCCGAGAGCGGGGACCGTCACCCTGTCGTGAACGGCTGCCGACCTCGCCCGGCCTTTATGCGGCGGCCCCGTCTCTGGGGCGTCCCGGCCTCGGGGTTTCGTCCTGCTTCCTGTAGGTTAGGGATGGGATCGGTTTTCACCGCCGGCAAGCCCGGCGGGTGATTTTTCGCCCGATTTTTTTCACGGCATTTTAACCATACCGGCAGTGTGGCCCGAAGCGGGGGGCCTGCGTAAATTCGAGCATGCGGGGCCCTGGCCGGGCTTGCCGCACGCGGAAGACGTGTGGCACAACCGGATGCGACAGGACGCCCCTGACCCTCCTCCCCAGAGAGCATTCCGGAGATCGGCATGATCCGCGACACCGGCCTTCCCACGACCGACCACCGCCCCGCGATCCGTCCGGAAAGGCGGGTGGCACGGCTGATGGCCGCGACCGGCCTGGCCATGGTGCTGGCCGCCTGCGGCGGCGGACGTGGCGCGGAAGAGGCGGTCGCCTCGGTCCAGCCCCAGGCAGTGGCACCGCAGCCGCCAGCCCAGCCCGCCGCCCCGGTGCCGGTCTCGCTGGCCCATGCCCGCACCGTCAGCCCGGCCGACCCGGCCTTCGATGCCTGGGTTCAGGGGGTGAAGAAGGAAGCGCGCGCCCAGGGGATTTCGGAAGGCATTCTTGATGCCGCCTTCCGCGACGTCACCCCGATTCCGCGGGTGGTGGAACTCGACCGCTCGCAGCCGGAATCGACCATCACCTTCGAGCAGTATATGACCCGGGTGGTGCCGCAGCGGCGCATCGATCAGGGCCGGCGCCTGCGTGCCGAGTTCCAGGCCGATCTGGCCGATGTCGAGGCACGGTTCGGCGTGCCGTCCGAGGTGGTGGTGGCGCTCTGGGGCGTCGAGACCGATTACGGCCGGGTGACCGGCACCTATCCGGTCATCGCCTCGCTGGCGACGCTCGCCTATGAAGGGCGGCGAGCCAAGTTCTTCCGGGGCGAGCTGCTGCACGCGCTCAAGATCCTGGACGAGGGCCATATCTCGCCCGCCGAGATGCGCGGATCCTGGGCCGGCGCGATGGGCCAGAGCCAGTTCATGCCGTCGAGCTTCGTGTCCTATGCCGTCGATGGCGACGGCGATGGCCGCAAGGACATCTGGAACACCCGCAAGGACGTCTTTGCCTCGGCCGCCAACTATCTGTCGCGGCGCGGCTGGAACCCGGATTTCGGCTGGGGCGGGCCGGTGGAACTGCCCAAGGGCTTCGATCGCAGCCGCATCGGCCTCGACGGCGAGAGCCGGACGGCAGCCGCCTGGGCGGCGGCCGGCGTCACGGGCAAGGACGGGGCTGCGCTGCCGGTCACCGGCAATGTGCCGGCGAAGATCGTGCTGCCCGGCGGCCGCAACGGTCCCGCCTATCTCGCGACCGAGAATTACGAGGTCATCCTGCGCTGGAACCGCTCGCAGTACTTCGCGACTGCGGTGGGCACCCTTGCCGACCGGATTGCCGGCCGCTAACATCCGGTCCCGACGGCGTTTGAAATCACGGCGCCGGCGCCGCCCCGACAAGGGGCAGCCGGGTTCCGTATCGCTGACACACCACCCATCTCCGCCCCTCTCCGGGAGACGACACGTCCATGGCTCCACCCGTCGACGGCCGCGCCGCCCGCGCTTCCCGCCGCACGCTGATGCTCACGGGCGTGGCCCTTGCCGCGCTGGCGCTGGCCGCCTGCGCGGGGCGGCCGACCCAGCCGACATCGTCCGCCCCGGCTGTGGGGCAGGGCACGACGCCGTCCTCAAGCTCGGCCGCCCGGCCCAACCAGAAGATCGGCAAGCCCTATCAGGTGATGGGCCGCTGGTATTATCCGGCCGACGAGCCGGATTATCGGGCAGAGGGCGTTGCCTCCTGGTACGGGCCGACCTTCCACGGCAAGTACACGGCCAATGGCGAGGTCTATGACCAGAACGCGCTGACCGCCGCCCATACCACTTTGCCGCTGCCGTCGATCGTGCGGGTCACCAATCTCGAAAACGGCCGGGTGCTGATCGTGCGCGTCAACGACCGCGGCCCCTTCGTGGGTGACCGGGTCATCGATCTGTCCAAACGCTCGGCTCAGCTGCTGGGGGTGATCCAGAAGGGTACGGCCAGGGTGCGGCTTGAAAACGTTACCGAGGAATACGGGCTCGACTACCTGCCCGAGGCGGATGGCGTGATGCTGGCATCGCTCGGCGCCGAGGCGACCGCAACCCCGCCCGCCACCTCACCGCGCGGGCCCGTGGTCGCCACCGCGAGCATCGTGGAAGAACAGGTCGAGGCCGTGCCGGCGGGAGAGGGCTTCGCGACCCCGGTACCCCCGCCCGCCGGTACCCGCACGGCGCCGGGATCGGACCGCACCTATGTCCAGGTCGGCGCCTTCCGCGAACCCGAGAACGCGCGCGCGCTGGAGAACCGGCTGCTCGACTACGGCCACACGGTGATCGCACCGGCCGATGTCGACGGCCAGCGCTTCTATCGGGTCCGGATCGGCCCGTTCAAGGCCTCACGCGACGCGGAAAAGGTGGTGGCGCGGCTGAGCCGCGACGGCTACGGTCGCGGCTCGATCGTCACGGACTGACGGCGACGGGCCTTTGTCGCCCGCCTTCGCCGGTCCATCTTCAAGTCCTGAGCAGACGAGCTATCGAAAGAGCATGACGGTGATCGCACAGAGCTTGCGCAACGGCACGACGTTCCCCCGCCGCCGGCGCGACATCCGCGGCGTCACGGCACGGATGAGCGCCGGTATCGCCCTGCTGGCGTCGGTGCTGGCTTCCGGGACGGCGCTTGCCGCCGCCCCCCATTTCGAAAGCGCCGCCAAGCAGGCCATCCTGCTCGACGACACCACCGGTGCCGTGCTCTACGCCAAGAACGCCGACGAGCGCATGGCGCCGTCGTCGATGAGCAAGCTGATGACCGCCTACATCCTGTTCGAGCGCATCAAGGAAGGCCGGGTGTCGATGGACGACGCCTTCCCGGTCAGCGAACGTGCCTGGCGGATGGGCGGCTCCAAGATGTTCGTGGAGGTGAACACCCGGGTGAAGGTTCAGGACCTGATCCAGGGCATCATCGTCCAGTCCGGCAACGACGCCTGCGTCGTGGTGGCCGAAGGCCTGGCCGGCAGCGAAGAGGCCTTCGCACGGCTGATGAACGAAAAGGCCCGCGAGCTGGGCATGACCGGCAGCCACTTCATGAATGCCTCGGGCTGGCCCGATCCCGAGCATTATATGACGGCCCGCGACCTTTCGACGCTCGCCCGGCGGATCATCGACGACTTCCCCGAGTTCTATAAATTCTATTCCGAGACCGAATACACTTATAACGGCATCAAACAGGGCAACCGCAACCCGCTGCTGTACAAGGATATCGGCGTCGACGGCATGAAGACCGGCCACACCGAAGCCGGCGGCTACGGTCTGACCGCGTCGATGAAGCAGGGCGACCGGCGGCTGATCATGGTCGTAAACGGTCTCGGCAACGTCAACGAGCGCTCCAACGAGGGCGAGCGGCTGCTGTCCTGGGGCATGCGCGAATTCGAGAACCGCAAGCTGTTCTCCGCCGGCGAGGTGGTGGAGAGCGCCGAGGTCTGGCTGGGCGATCAGGGCACCGTGCCGCTGGTACCGGCGCGGGATCTGGTCGTCACCCTGCCGGTGGCCGATCGCGACAATCTGGCCGCCAAGGTGGTCTATGAGGGTCCGATCCAGGCACCGATCGCCCAGGGTCAGGAGATCGCGAAGCTGGTGGTCGACGTGCCCGGCGTCGAGCCGCTTTCGGTGCCGCTGGTCGCCGGCCAGAATGTGGCCGAGGCCGGGCCGGTCGGCCGGATCCTGGCTGCGATCTCGCACTTCGTCTCGGGCGCTGCCGGCGGCGGCGAACCCCAGACGCAGCAGTGACGGGCCCCGCAGTGATGGCGCGCGGCCGCTTCATTACCCTGGAAGGCGGGGAGGGGGGTGGCAAGTCCACCCAGCTTCGCCGCCTGGCGCGGCATCTGCGCGGGCAGGGGATCGATGTGGTCGAGACCCGCGAACCGGGAGGTGCGGCCGGCGCCGAGGCGATCCGGCCGCTGCTGACCCAGGGAGATGTCGCCCGCTGGGACGTGCTGTCGGAAACCCTGCTGCTCGCCGCCGCCCGGCGCAATCATGTCGAGCAGACCATCCGCCCGGCACTCGATGCCGGGCGCTGGGTGATTTCCGACCGCTTCATCGACAGCACCCGCGCCTATCAGGGCGGCGCCCGCGGGCTCGACCCCGCCGTCATCGCGACGCTTGAAGGCTGGGTGCTGGACGGGCTGATGCCGGATCTGACCGTGATCCTGGATCTTCCGCCCGAAACCGGCCTGGCCCGCGCCGGGCGGCGGATCGAAACCGCGGCGCCTGCGGCGCCCGGCGCCGGCGAAGACCGGTTCGAGCGCATGGGGATCGATTTCCATCAGGCGCTGCGACAGGCCTTTCTGGCCATCGCCGCAGCAGAGCCCACAAGATGCGCGGTCGTGGATGCCACCGCCGATATCGACGCGGTCGAGATCGCCATCCGCGAGGTGGTGGCCAGCCGCCTGGCCCCCGGCCGGGACGTGGGCCCATGAGCGAGGTTGTCTCGGGCCATCCGCGGTTCACGCCCCAACTGGTGGGGCACGAGGCTGCGGAGCGGGGCTTTCTGGAGGCCTGGAACGGCGGCCGGCTCGCCCATGCGTGGATGATCACCGGGCCGCGCGGGCTGGGCAAGGCGACGCTTGCCTATCGGATCGCCCGCTTCGTGCTGGCGACCACCGAGGATGCCGCCCGGGCCGCGACCGACGGGGCCGGGCTGTTCGGCGGCTCCCCGCTCTTCGATCCCGCGACACCGCCTGCAAGTCTCGACATCTCTGCCGAGCATCCGGCTGCCCGGCGGATCGCAGCCGGCAGCCATCCCGACCTGCTGGTGCTGGAACGCGGGGTGGACGACCGGGGCCGCCCGCGCACCGAGATCACCGTGGGCGAGGCCCGGGAACTTCGCCCGTTTCTGGGCCAGACATCGGCCGCCGGCGGCTGGCGGGTGGTGATCATCGATGCCGCCGACGAGATGAACCGCAATGCCGCCAATTCGGTGCTGAAGCTGCTGGAAGAACCGCCGGCGCAGGCGCTGATCCTGATGGTTGCCCATGCGCCCGGCCGGCTGCTGCCCACCATCCGCTCCCGCGCCCGACGGCTGGCGCTGGCGCCGCTCGACGATGCGCGGATGGAGCGCTTTCTGACCACGCGTCTGCCGGAACTTGCGCCGTCACGGCGCGCGGTCGCCCGGGTCATGGCGGAAGGCGCACCCGGCCGCGCCCTGACGCTTGCGCAGGGGCAGGGGCCCGAGCTGCTGGCTGCCCTGATCGCCTGCCTCGACACCGGCTGGCCGGTGCCGGACTGGAAGGCCCTGATTGCGCTGGGGGAGGCGGTGGGCCGGCCCGATGCGCTGGAGGCCTATGAGACCCTGGTCGAGGCCTGGGGCTGGTGGATGGCCCGATGGCTGCGCGCCCATGCACGCACGGGCGGGATCGGCGAGGAGGTGATCCCCGGAGAAGCGCGCCTGGCTGCGCGTCTGGCCGGGGCGCGTCCCCTTGAACAATGGGTCGAGCTGTGGGATAGGTTGAGCGCGCGGCTCCGCCAGGCGCTCTCCGCAAATCTCGACCGCAAGCAGGTGCTGATCACCGTCGTTGCCGAGTTCGCGGCGGCGAGCGGTTGACGACGCCGTACACGATGCCGAGATGAGACCGACCCGGCCCCGCGACCCCGTGAGCGGCCGGCCCTCCCCTGTCCGGAGACGCCCGATGTCCGCGGCCGACGCCTTCTACGTCACGACGCCGATCTATTACGTCAACGACAAGCCCCATATCGGGCACGCCTACACGACGATCTCGTGCGACGTGCTGGCCCGGTTCATGCGTCTGGACGGCAAGCGGGTGATGTTCCTGACCGGCACGGACGAACACGGCCAGAAGGTCGCCAAATCGGCCGAGCTGAAGGGGGTCGACCCGCAGGCTTTTACCGACGAGGTGTCTGAGCGCTTTCGCGAACTGACCGGTCTGCTGAACGTCAGCAATGACGATTTCATCCGCACCACCGAGCCCCGTCACCGCGAAGCCTGTCAGGCGCTATGGAAGACCCTGGTCGACAAGGGTGAGATCTATCTCGGCTCCTATGCCGGCTGGTATTCGGTCCGCGACGAAGCTTTCTATCAGGAAAGCGAACTGGTCAACGGCAAGGCCCCGACCGGCGCCGAGGTGGAGTGGGTGGAGGAGCCCAGCTACTTCTTCCGGCTTTCGGCCTGGGGCGAGAAGCTGCTGGCGCATTACGAGCGCAACCCCGACGCCATTCAGCCGGTCGGCCGGCGCAACGAGGTGCTGAGCTTCATCCGCAGCGGGCTCAACGACCTGTCCGTGTCGCGGACCACCTTCTCGTGGGGCGTGCCTGTGCCGGGCGATCCGGCCCATGTGATGTATGTCTGGATCGATGCGCTCACCAACTATCTGACCGCGATCGGCTATCCCGACACCTCGGACGAGCGTTTCAAGACCTTCTGGCCGACCGTGCATCATACCGTCGGCAAGGACATCGTCCGCTTCCACGCCGTCTACTGGCCGGCCTTCCTGATGGCTGCCGGCCTGACCCCGCCGCGCCGGGTGTTTGCCCATGGCTGGTGGACGATCGAAGGCGAGAAGATGTCCAAGAGCCTGGGCAACACGGTCGATCCGCACGACCTGGTGTCGACCTATGGCCTGGACCAGACCCGCTATTTCCTGCTCCGCGAAGTGCCCTTCGGCAATGACGGCGACTTCTCGCGCCAGGCGATGATCGGGCGGATCAACAACGATCTCGCCAATGATTTCGGCAATCTGGTGCAGCGCGTGCTGTCGATGGTGACCAAGAACTGCGCGGGCAAGGTGCCGAGCCCCGGCGTCGATGCCGCCATGCTCGCCCAGGAGCCGTTGATCGCCGAGGCTCACAACCTGATCAGCCGCGTGCGCCCGTTGGTGACCGCCCAGGCCTACAACAAGGCGCTGGAAGAAATCTGGGCCACCGTCGGCGCCGCCAACCGCTATATCGATCGCGAGGCGCCGTGGACGCTGCGCAAGACCGATCCGGATGCGATGAACCGGGTGCTCTATATCCTGATGGAGACCATCCGCCATCTGGCGATCGTGGTGCAGCCCTTCCTGCCGACCTCGGCAGCGCGCATCCTGGACTTCCTGAAGGTCGATGCCGCCGATCGCAGCTTCACGGCACTGGGCACCAAGCACGCTCTGGTGCCCGGCCGCGAGATCGGGGCGCCGCAGCCGATCTTCCCGCGCATCGACACGACTGCGAAGACTGAAGGCTGACGCATCCGCGAAGAGACGCGCAGCCGACCGATCATCCGGAACGAAGACGGGTCACATGCTGGTCGACAGCCACTGCCATCTCGATTTCCCCGATTTTGCCGAGGAACTCGATGCCGTACTCGACGCGGCCCGCGCCTCGGGCGTGATCGCCTTCCAGACCATCTCCACCCGGCTTTCCACTTACGAGCGGGTGCGGGCGGTGGCGGAAGCCCATGACGATGTCTGGTGCTCCGTCGGCATTCATCCGCACGAGGCCGGCCCCGAGGGGCCGGTCGCGGCGGAGACGCTGATCGGCCTGGCCGCCCCCGATGCCAAGGTGATCGGCATCGGCGAGACCGGCCTCGACTACTATTACGGCAAGAGCCCGCGCGAGGACCAGATCCGGACCTTCGAGGCCCATTGCGAGGCGGCCCGCGCCACCGGGCTGCCGGTGATCATCCACACCCGCGATGCCGACGACGACACCATCGACGTGCTGACCCGGCAGATGGGGAAGGGGGCCTTTCCGGGCCTGATCCACTGCTTCACCGGAACCGACCGCCTGGCGGATGCGGCACTCGAGATGGGGATGTCCATCTCCATCTCGGGCATCATCACCTTCCGCAATGCCGAAGACCTGCGCCAGACCGTGAAGCGCGTGCCGCTGGACCGTCTGCTTGTCGAAACAGACGCCCCCTATCTGGCGCCGGTGCCGAAGCGCGGCAAGCGCAACGAGCCGGCCTTCGTCGCCCATACCGCCGCCTTCCTGGCCGGGCTGAAGGAGGTGACGGCGGACGAGTTGGGAACGGTCACCACCGACAATTTCTACCGCCTGTTCTCCAAGGCGATCCGTCCTGCCGCGACGGGGGCCACCGGAGCGTGATGTCGCCGATGCCCCCGCACCCTGACCCGCGCACACCGCCCGCCCCCGGGCGGATCCGCGTGGTGGTGCTGGGGTCGGGCACGTCTGCGGGCGTGCCGGTGGTGGGCTGTGGCTGTCCGGTCTGCCTGTCGTCCGATCCGCGCGACCGCCGCCGTCGTGCCTCGATCATGGTCGAGACCGCGACCACCCGGATCGTGGTCGATACCGGGCCGGATTTCCGCGACCAGATGCTGACAGCGCGGGTCGACCGGCTGGACGCGGTGCTCTACACCCATGCTCATGCCGACCATATCCACGGCATTGACGATCTGCGGCCTTTCGCCTTTCGGACCGACCGGCCGACGCCGGTCTATGGCGACGATTTCACCATCGATCGGCTGTTCGACGGCTTTCGCTACGTCTTCCCGAACCCGGCCAAACCAAACCCGCTCTATCCGCCGACGGCCGAGGCCATGCGGATCGCGCAGGATGCCGTGTTCACGGTCGGCGATATCCGCATCCAGGCCTTCCCGCAGACCCATGGCCGGATCGCCAGCCTCGGCTTCCGCTTCGGACCGATCGCCTATTCGACCGATGTGAATGCGCTCGACGATGCCGCCTTCGATGTGCTGGCCGGCACCCGCCTCTGGATCGTCGACTGCCTGCGCGAACGGCCGCACATGACCCATTCCTGGCTGAGCCAGACCCTGGGCTGGATCGACCGGGTGGCGCCCGAGCGGGCATTGCTCACCCATATGAACCACGAAATGGGCCATGCAGCACTGGCAGCGAAACTGCCCGAAGGCATCGAGCCCGCCTTCGACGGCCTGGCGGTCGAGCTGGCCTACGAGACCGAGGAAGGGTGAGCAGCATCATGGATCCCCTGATCATCAAGACCATCTTCCTCGGCACGCTGCGGGATCCGATCCTCTGGATCCTGTGTGCCGTGCTGGGCTGGCAGACTGACCGGCCGCTCCACAAGCTGCTCTGGATGCTTGTGGCGGGCGGACTGTTCTTCGGCCTGTTCCGAGGGCTGGTCTATCGTTACGGCTTCGACGAGGCCCTCACCGGCGACACGTTCGGGATGGTCATCGCCTCGGCAACCCTGCTCACCATCGCCGGCGGCATAGCCGTGTTCGGGCTGCGCTCCGCCTGGCTGGCGCGAGGGAAGGCACGGGAGACGGCCCCGCAGGATACGGGCCGAAAGGGCGGAAGCCGGAAGGGCGGAACGAGGCCGGTCCAGACCGATGCGTCGCGCAGGCGCCACAATGACGACCGGGCCCGCAAGCGGCGGAGCTGATCTCAGTCAGCGGTCAGCGCCGTGCGAAGCCCCGCCTCGATATAGGCATAGGCGCGCTCCCTGAAGCTCGCGCCGTCGGCACCAAGCCGCAGAAAGTCCGAGATCACGACCTCGGCAAGACCGTGAACCTGGGTCCAGACCATCAGGGCCAGAAAGCCGATCCGATCCGCCTCGCAAACTCCGGCCATCTGCGCCCGACGGCGCACTTCCGCAAGCAATGGGGCGAAGGCGGCTTCCGACGCGGCCGCAAGCGCTGCATTGGCGGGATCACGGGCCTCGCCCGAGCGGTGGATCAGCCGGAAGAGATTGGGATGCTCCACGGCGAAGCCGACATAGGCATCCAGCAGGTCGCGTAGCGATTGGGGTGCCACGGCCAGACAGCGCGCCCGGAGCAGGGCATAGCCCTCGATCATCACCGCGTGCTCGAACGCACGCCGGTCGGTGAAGTGGTGATAGGGGGCGGCCTCGGACACCCCGACCACCTTGGCAAGCGGCCTCAGCCCCAGGGTCGAGGCGTCGTGGTCCTTAAGATGAACGATCGCCGCCTCGACCAGCATTCTGGGGAGGTCGCCGTGATGATATCTGGCCTTGGCCATCGGCCCTTTCCGTGACGCTGACAGCACTGCGCGGCCATAGTGATCAGGGCCAGCCGATTGTTCAACGGCTTCCGCCCGCGTGTCTGGCCAGAAAGCAGAGGCAGGCGGCACCGGCGAGGCCGCTCATAAGGGCAGGAACGGCCAGTTCGGCCGGCCCACCGACCGCAGGCACCAGGCCGGCCCCCAAGGCGCCACCGGTGATCTGAACAAGGCCGATCAATCCCGATGCCAGACCGGCCCGGCTGGAAAAGGCCGTCATCACCGTGCTGCCGACCACCGGCAGCACCAGACCGAGCCCCAGATCGAAGATCGCCATGGCGGCAAGCATCGGTAGCGGCGCCACCGGAAGGGTGAGCATGGCGAGCGTACCGGCAACGGCGATGCCGGCGCCGACCCGCATCAGACTGCGCGGACGCATGCGGTCTGCCAGCCGCGCGGCAAGCACGGTCCCGATGACGAACCCACCCATGGTGAGCAGCGGAAACGTGCCGACCACAGAAGCGCCCAGCCCCAGGCCCTGCACGAAAATCGCAGGCGCTCCGACCAGAAAGGCGAACAGCGCCGCAAGAAGCAGTGCGCTGCCGGCAAGGGCAGTACCGACGCCCGGCTCGCGCAGCATTCCGGCATAGCTGCACGGCAGGGCAGTGATCGGCGTGGCGGCGGTGCCCAACGGCCGCGTTTCAGGCAACCGGCGCAGAAGCGGCAGCAGCAGGGCGGCATAGACGAAGGCGACCAGGAAGATCGCCCGCCAGCCGACGCCATCGGTCAGAAGTCCGCCGATCAGCGGCGCCGCCACCGGAGCGACCGAGAAGACCAGGGTGATCAGGGCCATGATCCGCATCAGCGCCGCCCCGTCATGACGGTCACGGGCGATTGCGCGGCCGACCACAAGTCCGGCACAGGCACCGACGGCCTGAAGAATGCGCGCCGGAATCAGCCAGATCGCCGAAGGTGCCGCCATCGCGATTACACAGCCGACAAGGTATGCCGCAAATCCCGGCACCAGCACCCGACGACGCCCGATGCGGTCGGAAAGCGGCCCCAGGATCGGGTTGGCGAGGGCGAAGGCGATCAGACCCGCGGTCACCGTCGCCTGAACGGTCCCAAGGCCGACCCCCAGATCATTCGCCACGGCCGGCAGGGCCGGCAGCCAGGCGGTGGCGGCAAACTCCCCAAGGCCGGCCATGCCGGCGAGAAGCAGGATCAGGCGCCGATCGGCTGCCGGCGCGGAACCGGACTGCATGGTCATGAGGTATATCCTCCAATCTTATCGTTGTTAAGATATGCACCTGAGACGGCCGGTCGCACAAGGGGAAAGCAGGGGCGGGGGCCGGGATCTTGGCAAGGCTCTCCGCCGTTCCCATGTGAAGAGCGCCGGGGTACGCCCCGCCGGGCGGCCGAATCCTTCGCCGCCCCTCTCGAATGGGAGACGCAGCCAGCCATGGCCCGACTGCGCCTGTTCCGCGTCGCTGCCCTGCTCGGGCGCGATGCCCTTGCCCTCGTCTCCAGCATCCGTGACCGCCGTCAGAGCTGGGCGGCCAGGGCTGCTGTGATCGGCGTGCTCGCCTATGTATTGAGCCCGCTCGACCTCATCCCCGATGTGCTGATGATCTTCGGCATTCTGGACGATATCGCCGTGGTGAGTTTCGGCTTGCGCTGGGCTGAACGGCGAACGCCGCCTGAGGTCCTGGACGACCATCGCGGCCGGGTGAACCGGCTGTTCGACCGCTGGTTCGGCCGGCCGTCGGAGCCGGCGCGGGAGCCCCGCTGGACCCGCAACTGACCGGGTCAAAAAAATTCCGAAAAAAATACGACGGCCGGGATGAAACCCGGCCGTCGCTGCGTCTACGGGATATGAGCACGACACGCAATGGCTTCGATGTGGTTGGGGAACTGGGGGCGCTTCGGCGTTATGCCCGGGTGCTGACCCGCGACGAGGCGGATGCCGAGGATCTCGTGCACGACGCGCTGGTCCGCGCCTATGAAAAGCGGGGCAGCTTTCGCAGCGGCGGCAATCTGAAGGGTTGGCTGCTGGCGATCGTGCACAACACCTTCGTCTCCGCCCGGCGCGCGCGGCTGGCGCGTCAGACCCGCGAGGAGCGCTCGGCCGAGCTGGAACCGCTGCATGCGGAACCGGCCCAGGACGGCGCCGTCCGGCTCGACGAGGTGCGGCGGGCATTCCTGCAGCTCCCCGACGAGCAGCGCGAAGCGCTGCATCTGGTGGCGATCGAAGGGTTGTCCTACCAGGAAGCGGCGGCAGCGCTCGACGTGCCGGTCGGAACATTGATGTCGCGGATCGGCCGCGCGCGGGCCGCCCTTCGGGCGCTCGACGAGGCCGGGCCCGCAGCGGCGCGGACCGCCGGTTCCCCGCCGAAGCTTCGAATCGTTGGAGGGTCGGATGACGGCACCGACTGAGCGCCTGCCCGACTTCGACCTGCATGCCTATGTCGACGGACAGCTCGACATTGCGCGGCGGATGGAGGTTGAGGATTACCTGTCCCGCCATCCCGAGGTGGCGGCGCAGGTGATGGCCGATCTGCGCACCCGCGATGCGCTCCGGATCGCCTTCGGTGGCGCCCAGGGCCGTCCGTCGCCGCGGCTGATCGATGCGGCGCGGCGTGTGGAACGCGGTCTGGCCTTTACCGGCGTGATGCGTCGGATGCAGCGGGCGGCAGCGGTGGTTGCCCTGCTGTCGATCGGCTGGGCGGCCCATGCCCAGTTCGGTGGCATCTCGACCAGCGAGGCGGCCCCCACGCCGCCGGGCTTCGTAGACGAGGCGCTGATGGCGCATCGGGTGGCGATGCTTCGTCACGGCATGGTGTCCGCGCCGACGGCGGCGGCCTTCGACGCCCAGGAAATCCGCCAGGCCACGCGCATTTCCCTGCCGGTTCTGCCGGAAGACTGGCGCGTGATCGATGTCCAGGTTTTTCCGTCCAATGACGGCCCGAGTGTCGAGATGACGATCGAGGACCGGAAACTCGGACGGATGTCGCTCTTCGCGGTCAGGGTCGACGAGTTCGACGTCTCCTGGCCGCAGGAAGTGAAGGCGGAAGACGAGGCGGCCGCCTTCTGGCAGATCGGCGATCAGGCCTATGTCCTGACCGCCTCTGTCGCGGACCCGCGCGATCTCGGCAAAGCCGCGGATCGCCTGGCCCGCAGCCTCTACTGAACGATCGAACGCAAACGCAACGGCAATGAGTTGACGAGGGCCCCCGGCGGCAATGCCGCCCGGAACGGGCCCCCAAAGGGGACCACACCAGATGAACCTGCCACCCTTCGCCCGCGAAGCGGCATATGCCCAGACGGGCGCCGCGTTTGACGAAGGCCTCCGGCGGCACATGCTCCGGGTCTACAACTACATGGCCCTGGGGCTCGTCCTCACCGGCATCGTCGCATTCGTGGTGGGCACCACGCCCGCGCTTTATGTGCCGATCTTCAGCACGCCGCTCAAATGGGTGGTGATGCTGGCGCCGCTCGCCTTCGTGCTCGTGTTCTCGTTCCGCATCCACAAGATGTCGGCTGCCGGAGCACAGACCGCCTTCTGGGCCTTCTGTGCGGTCATGGGCCTGTCGCTGTCGTCGATCTTCCTGGTCTTCACCGGCGCCAGCATCGCCCGGACCTTCTTCATCACGGCCGCCATGTTCGGCGCCACCAGCCTTTACGGCTACACCACCAAGCGGGACCTGTCGAAGTTCGGCTCGTTCCTGGTCATGGGCCTGATCGGCGTGATCATCGCCAGCCTGGTGAACATTTTCATCGGCTCGTCGATGCTCCAGTTCGTGGTCTCGGTGGCAGGCGTTCTGGTCTTCGTCGGCCTGACCGCCTGGGACACCCAGTCGATCAAAGAGCAGTACTCCGAGAACTGGGATCATGAATCGAGCCAGAAGCTGGCGGTGTTCGGCGCGTTCTCGCTCTACCTGAACTTCGTCAACCTCTTCCAGCTGCTGCTGAGCCTGACCGGTCAGCGCGAGGAGTGACGGCCGCCGGTGCCGGGGCAGGGGGCTTCAAGGCCTCCGCCCGGCGCCGGAGGGCAGGGGTGCCGCCAGCACCTCGCGTCCCGCGCGAAGTCCGCCAGGCTGCGACTATCATCACACGTCATCCGTCATCACGGGAACAGATCACGTCATGGACGCCCAGGACCGCAAAGCCATCGACGACCTCTTTGCCAAGCTCGGCCAGGTCGAACGCAGCGCCGGTGCGCGCGATGCCGAGGCAGAGCAGTTCATCCGTCAGCGCGTCGACGCGCAGCCCGGCTCGCCCTACTACATGGCGCAGACCATCGTCATCCAGGAGCATGCGCTGAACGCGGCGCAGGCCCGTATCCAGGAGCTGGAGCAGCAGCTCGCCAGCCGGCCCGCCTCGGGCGGTGGCTTCCTCTCCGGCCTGTTCGGCGGCGGCAGCCGCCAGACTCCGCAGCCGCAGCCCCGGCAGGCATATGCTCAGCAGGGCTATGGCCAGCAGCAGCCGGGATACGGTCAGCAGCCGGGCGGGGCCCCCTGGGGGGCGCAGCCTCAGCGTTCCGGCGGCGGGTTCCTGGCGGGTGCCGCCCAGACCGCCATGGGTGTCGCGGGCGGCGTGGTGCTCGGCAACATGATCGCCGGCATGCTCGCACCCGATGAAGCCATGGCGGCCGCAACCGAAGCCATGCCCGAAGAGCTTGATCCCGCGGCCGACATGATGGCCGACGAGGGTGGCGACTTCTTCGGCGGCGACGAGGAATTGTTCTGATTTTCCATCGGGCTGGCTGCCCATGTTCAGCCCGATGGTCCGACGTTCGGCGAAGTCGTCCTCGAGACCCCTGGCGCTTCGCTGACACCGGCCGGCACGGCCATTTCGACCCTGCCCACGTCTCGTGCCGGTCCGCTTCCGACCCGTCCGCCCTGACGGCCGGAAGCCTTGCCCAACCGGTCCGGTTGCCCCCGGATCGGTCGCCGATGCGGAAGTGACTTGGCCGGGAAACGGTTTGCCGTTTCCCGGCATTTTTTGTCGGCTAAGGCCCGTATCTTCGACTCAGGCCTCGTCGCGGGCAAAGATCATGATGCGGAACAGCTCGACGAAGCCGGCATGGGTATAGAGCGCCGTGCCGTCGACGGATGCCTCCAGACAGCAGGCGAGGGCACCCCGCATCTCTGCCAGCTGCAGGGCGTGAGCGACCAGCCGGCTGCCATAGCCGCGCCCCTGCCGGGCCGGCAGCGTGCCGACATCGTCGAGGCGCGCAATCCGGCCCGCCATGGACAGGGTCGCCGAGCAGACCGGCTCGTTCTCTACGAAGCCGGTCAGATGCACCAGACGATGTCCGGCATGCCTGGCTGCATGATGGCGATCGCTATACTGCCGCGAAATCTCGGGCCCGCCGCCGAAAGCTTCGGCCAAGGGGCGGCTCCAGACCTCAAGGTCGTCGATGGCCCGGACCACAAGGTCGACGCCGACGGCACCCGGCCGGGGCTGCCGCTTCGCCGGATCGATCGTCATCGCCGTCGTAATCCCGGACGGCGTCAGCCCGTAGCCGGCGGCCCAGGCTTCGTATGCCGACGCCCGGTCTTCAGGCAAAGCGAGCGAGAAGGGCAGGCCGGCGCCGGTCATGAAGGCAACCCCACGATCAGCCGCGGCGTCCGGCGCTTTGGCCGGCAGATGCAGGGACAGCAGGTTCAGGGCAGCCGTTTCCACGCCGGTGACATAGGCCCGGACACTTCGCCCGAAGCCTTCATGCTGGGCGCTGATGGCCGTGAAGAAATGATCCTCGGCGCGATACCAGTTGGGGGTCGCTGTCCCGTGTCGGAGGTCGGTCAATGTCGATCCCTTATGGCTTACCGACCCTCGGGTCTGGCTGGCAGTGTGGCGCGGCAGAATGCATCAAGACCGGGCACCGGTCACCAAACCATATGCCAGGCCATGACAGCGTCCCCTATAATCCAGATCTTATTTTCCATAATGTTGCTTATGCGATTCATTCGGATGCCTGAAGATGCCTGGAAGGGCGCGATCATGCAACGCGACAGGTGCAATCCCGACCGAATCGGTCTTATATAGACCGGACCACCCGAACCCGACCGGGAGCCCGCATTCCATGAGCCTTCTTGCCCAAACCCGGATCTCCGTACTGGACCTGTCGCCGATCAGGGCCGGCCATCCGATTGCCCAAAGCTATGCCGACAGCCTCGCTCTGGCGCGCCATGTCGACGAGCTGGGCTATACCCGCTACTGGCTGGCGGAGCATCACAACATTCCCGGCGTCGCCAGTTCGGCCACCGCCATCCTCATCGGCCATATTGCCGGAGGCACGCGCCGGATTCGCGTCGGATCCGGCGGCATCATGCTGCCCAATCACGCCCCCTTGATCGTCGCCGAACAGTTCGGAACGCTGGAGAGCCTGTATCCGGGCCGCATCGATCTGGGCCTTGGACGGGCGCCCGGAACCGACGGCTTGACCGCACGGGCGCTGCGCCGCGACCTGACCGGCCGCCCCGAAGACTTCCCTGCCCTGCTGATGGAGCTGCGCGGCTTCCTGGCCAAGCCGGAATCCTCGTCGCCACGCCGGGTGCGGGCGATTCCGGGCGAAGGCCTGGAGGTGCCGATCTGGCTGCTCGGCTCCAGTGATTTCAGCGCACGCCTTGCCGGCAAGCTGGGCCTGCCTTTCGCCTTCGCGGGCCAGTTTGCACCGCGCTACATGCTGGAGGCACTGGCAATCTATCGCCGGGCCTTTGAGCCGTCGGAGACGCTGCAGGCCCCCTATGCGATGATCGGCACCAACGTGATTGCCGCCGAGACCGACGAGGAGGCCGACTATCTCTCGACCTCGGCAAAGCAGCACGTACTGAACCTGATCCGCAACGACATGCAGCCGCTGGCACCGCCGGTGGACGACATGGACGCGCTCTGGTCGGTACACGAAGCCCGGGCCGTGGAAGACTTCCTTAGCGCCTCGATCATCGGTGGCCGCGAGACCGTCCGCAAGGGGCTGGAACGGTTGATCGGGCTGACCGGCGCCAATGAGGTGATGATCAATGCGGCGATCTACGACCAGGATCTGCGTCGTCGGTCGTTCTCGATCGTCTCAGAGCTGAAGACTGAAGCGGCACAGGCCGCCTGACCTGCCGGGAGCCTGACTCACTGGGCGGCCCTGCGCCGTGCGGAAATCCACCAGATGGACCTGCGGTGGTTCATCATGGACCCGGGGCGGCGGCGGCGGTATGAAAGGGGCCCCGACACGGCCGAAGCCGCCCCTCTCCATCCAGATGGAAGCCGCCCGATGACGGACGCCGCCCCTGCTCGCCCCGCCCTGCCCGACGACGCAACCGTGGACCGCCGCGACATCCGGGCCCTGCTGCGGGTGATGGCGCGGCTGCGCGACCCCGAGAGCGGCTGCCCCTGGGACGTTGCCCAGGATTTCTCGACCATCGCACCCTATACGATCGAGGAAGCCTACGAGGTTGCAGACGCCATCGATCGCGGCTCCATGGCCGATCTGGTCGACGAGTTGGGCGACCTGCTGCTCCAGGTGGTCTTTCATGCCCGCATGGCCGAAGAGGCCGGCGCCTTCGCCTTCCCCGATGTGGTGGAGGCGATCGTCACCAAGATGATCCGCCGGCATCCTCATGTCTTTGCAGAGGATGGCGGGGCCGACCAGGATGCCGTGCGCCGGCGCTGGGAGGATATCAAGGCGGAAGAACGCGCCGCCAAGGCCGCCCGCGCCGATGCCGCCCCGGCCACCGCCCCAAGCCTGCTGGATGATGTCGGCCAGGCGATGCCGGCGCTGATGCGCGCCGCAAAGCTCGGCAAGCGCGCCGCCCGGATCGGCTTCGACTGGCCGGATGCCCGGAGCGTGCTCGACAAGGTCGCCGAAGAGACGGCAGAGCTGCGTGAGGCGATGGACGCCGGCCATCACGATGCCGTGCGCGAAGAGGTGGGCGACCTGCTGTTCAGCGTTGCCCAGCTTGCCCGCAAGCTTCATCTCGATCCCGAAGATGCCCTGCGGCGGGCCGATGCCAAGTTCGAGCGGCGGTTTCGCGCCCTCGAAACCCGGCTCACAGCTGAAGAAGGCACAGCTGAAGAAGGCGATGGGCCGGTCGATGCCGACCGGCTGGAAGCGCTCTGGCAAGCGGTGAAGGCTTCCGAGGCCGAAGCCGCTCGCACACCTGAAGACCTCCCCGGACCAGACAAGGAGACGACGTGATGTCCGACCGCCTGACCGTCCTCATCACCGGCGCGACCGCCGGTTTCGGCGCCGCCCTCGCCCGCGCCTATGCCGCCTCCGGCGACCGTCTGGTGCTGGTCGGGCGCCGTACCGAGCGTCTGGAGGCGCTGAAGGCCGAACTTGGGGGCGAGGTGCATGTGGTCACCCTCGACGTGCGCGACCGCAAGGCCGTGGAAGAGGCGATGGCCGCCCTGCCCGCCCCCTTCGACGCCGTCGACGTGCTGATCAACAATGCCGGCCTCGCCCTGGGCCTCAACCCGGCCCCCAGCGCCGATCTCGACGACTGGGACACCATGATCGACACCAACATCAAGGGTGTGACCTATATGACCCGCGCGATGCTGCCGGGCATGGTCGCCCGCGATCGCGGTCATATCATCAATCTGGGCTCGGTTGCCGGCACCTATCCCTATCCGGGCGGCAATGTCTATGGCGGCACCAAGGCTTTCGTGCACCAGTTCTCGCTGAATCTGCGGGCCGACCTGCTGGGGGCCAATGTCCGCGTCACCAGCATCGAGCCGGGCATGGCGGATACCGAGTTCAGCACGGTACGCTTCGGCGGCGACAAGGAACGGGCCGCGAAGGTCTATGAAGGCATGACGCCGATGAGCGCCGATGACATCGCCAACGTCATCCACTGGGTCAGCAAGACCCCCCGGCACCTCAACATCAACGTGCTGGAGCTGATGCCGGTCATGCAGGCCTTCAACGCCTTCGCGGTGAAGCGCGGCTGAAGCCGGACCCCGCCCATCATCAGAAAGCCCGCCCCGGTGCGACCGGGGCGGGCTTTTTCTTTCCGGAATTCCAGAAGATCCGTCGATAACTCTTTGTCAGAAAAAGAAGAAGGCCGCAGCCCCGTTTCCGGGACTGCGACCTCCATCGATACATAGACCGTCGATCCGAAGATCGGGTCGGCTGGTATCGGCTGGATCAGAAGTCCATGCCGCCCATGCCACCCATGCCGCCCATGCCACCGGCCGGAGCAGCGTCCTTCTTCTCGGGCTTCTCGGCGACCATGGCCTCGGTGGTGATCAGCAGGCCGACGACCGAGGCGGCATCCTGCAGCGCGCTGCGGACGACCTTCACCGGGTCGATGATGCCGGCCTTCACCAGGTCGGTGTACTCGCCCTTCTGCGCGTCGAAGCCCCAGTTGCTGTCGTCGCTCTCGGCCAGCTTGCCAGCCACGACGGCGCCGTCGACGCCGGCATTGTCGGCGATCTGACGGACCGGGCGGGTCAGGGCGCGACGGACGATATCGATGCCGGTGGTCTGGTCGGCATTGACGCCGGTCAGGCCCTCAAGCGCCTTGGTGGCGTAGAGCAGCGCAGTGCCGCCGCCCGGAACGATGCCCTCTTCGACTGCGGCGCGGGTCGCATGCAGCGCGTCGTCGACGCGATCCTTGCGCTCCTTCACCTCGGTCTCGGTGGCGCCGCCGACGCGGATCACCGCGACGCCGCCGGCCAGCTTCGCCAGACGCTCCTGCAGCTTCTCGCGGTCGTAGTCCGAGGTGGTCTCCTCGATCTGCGCCTTGATCTGCGCGACGCGGCCCTGGATCTCCTCCTTCTCGCCCGCACCGTCGACGATGGTGGTGTCGTCCTTGGTGATGCGAACGGTCTTGGCGGTGCCCAGCATGTCGACGGTGACCGTCTCCAGCTTGATGCCCAGGTCTTCAGAGATCACCTGGCCGCCGGTCAGGATCGCGATGTCCTGCAGCATGGCCTTGCGGCGATCGCCGAAGCCCGGCGCCTTCACGGCGGCGACGCGCAGGCCGCCACGCAGCTTGTTCACGACCAGGGTCGCCAGGGCCTCACCCTCGACGTCCTCGGCAATGATCAGCAGCGGACGGTTCTGCTGCACGACGGCCTCGAGGACCGGCAGCATCGGCTGAAGGCTGGAGAGCTTCTTCTCGTAGAGAAGGATCAGCGGGCTCTCGAGCTCGGCTTCCATCTTCTCGGCGTTGGTCACGAAATAGGGCGACACGTAGCCGCGGTCGAACTGCATGCCCTCGACGACATCCAGCTCGGTCAGCAGGCTCTTCGCCTCTTCGACCGTGATCACGCCTTCCTTGCCGACCTTCTGCATGGCCTCGGCGATCATCTCGCCGATCTCACGCTCGCCATTGGCCGAGATGGTGCCGACCTGGGCAATCTCGTCCGAGGTGTTGATCGGGTTGGCGCGCGACTTCAGGGTCTCGACGACCTTGGCAACGGCCTGGTCGATGCCGCGCTTCAGATCCATCGGGTTCATGCCGGCGGCGACGGCCTTCAGGCCCTCGTTGAAGATCGCCTGGGCGAGAACGGTGGCGGTGGTGGTGCCGTCACCGGCGTTGTCGGCGGTCTTCGAGGCAACCTCGCGGACCAGCTGCGCGCCCATGTTCTCGAACTTGTCCGACAGCTCGATTTCCTTGGCGACCGAGACGCCGTCCTTGGTGATGCGCGGCGCGCCGAAGGACTTCTCGATCACGACGTTGCGGCCCTTCGGACCCAGCGTCACCTTCACGGCATTGGCCAGGGCGTCGACACCGCGCTGAATCTTCACGCGCGCATCGTTACCAAACTTGATTTCCTTGGCAGCCATGGTTCTTCCTCAAAAGCTCTGATGTGGTCAGGGGATGGGACCCGCCTGGCGGCCATCCCGGTCCCTGGTCACGAAATTTGGTCCGGCGAAAGCGGAACCGGATGCGGGATGAAGGGGATCAGCCCTCGATCACGCCGAAGATGTCCTGCTCCTTCAGGATCAGAACGTCCTGGCCGTCGACCTTCACCTCGGTGCCCGACCACTTGCCGTAGAGGACGCGGTCGCCGACCTTCACGTCGAGCGCCACAACCTTGCCGTCCTCGCCGCGGACGCCATTGCCGACCGCAATGACTTCGCCCTGCTGCGGCTTCTCCTTGGCGGTGTCGGGGATGATGATGCCGCCGGCCGTCTTCTGCTCCTGCTCGATCGGGCGCACAACGACGCGATCATGCAGCGGACGAATCGCCATGAGTACTCTCCAGTCTGAGCGATTTCTGAGGATATGCCCGGCCCGTTCAGGCTCTCCCGGATGGGCCGGACCTGCACGGGCTGTTTAGCACTCCTCAGGTAAGAGTGCTAGCAAATCGTTCAAGGGCTCCGGGCCCAAAAAAATCACGTCAGCGACACAGGCGCCGAGAGATGCGGCCAGCGGGCCTGGAACCGGCTCAGATCCTGGGGTTTCAGGCGGACGGCGACATGGGCCACGGCCTCATCATCCGCACGTTCCGCGACTTCACCGTGCTCATAGAGCCAGGCCAGGGCCTGGCCATCGGCATGCGGCACGTCGAAATGGGCAAGCTCGTCCCCGATCGCGAGCCGAGCATCGATCGCGGCGAAGAGCCGGTCAAGCCCTTCGCCTGAGAGGGCCGAACCCGCAACCGCATCTTCGGCGCGCGCTGCCTCGTTCAGCACCCGCTCCCGCGCCTCGCCTTCCAGCATGTCGAGCTTGTTGCGGAATTCGAGCACGTCGTCGGCCAGGCGATGGCCCATGCCCAGCTCGCCCAGCACATGGAGCACGTCGCGCCGCTGGGCGCCGGTATCCGGGTCCGCGATGTCGCGGACATGGATGATCAGCGCCGCCTCGCGCACCTCTTCAAGCGTCGCCCGGAAGGCGGCGATGAGGCCGGTCGGCAGTTCAGAGACGAAGCCCACGGTGTCGGACAGGATCACCCGCCGGCCCGAGGGCAGGTCGAGCGCGCGCATGGTCGGGTCCAGCGTCGCGAACAGCATGTCCTTGGCCATCACCGAGGCGCCGGTGACCCGATTGAACAGCGTCGACTTGCCGGCATTGGTGTAGCCGACCAGGGCCACCACCGGATAGGGCACCTCTCGGCGCTTCTTGCGATGCAGTTCCCGGGTGCGGACGACCTCGGCCAGCTGAAGCTTCAGCTTGGCCATCTTGTCGTCGATGATCCGGCGGTCGGTCTCGATCTGGGTTTCGCCGGGGCCGGCCAGAAAGCCGCGTCCGCCGCGCTGGCGCTCCAGATGGGTCCAGCTGCGGACCAGACGGCTGCGCTGATAGCCGAGCCGGGCAAGCTCGACCTGCAACCGCCCTTCCCGGGTGCGGGCACGGTCGGCGAAAATCTCCAGAATCAGCCAGATCCGGTCGATGACCTTGACGTTCCAGGCCTTCTCCAGATTGCGCTGCTGAATGGGCGTCAGCGGCCGGTTCATCACCACCAGATCGACCGGTGCGGCTTCGAGCTTCGCCTTGATCTCGTCGACCTTGCCCGACCCCAGCAGGGTGGAAGGCCGCATGCGCGCAACCGGCACAACCAGCCCCTCGGCGACGTCGAGGCCGAGCGCGCCGGTCAGCGCCATCCCCTCGTCCAGCCGCGCACGCATGCTGCGCACCGCTTCGGGATCGTTCTCGACCGGGGCCGGCGCACCGCGCCGCTGCTCCTTGACGTCGGGCTGCAGAACCAGGGCCCGCGCCGGCAGATCGCCGTCGGGCCGGATGATGATCTTATCGTCGGACAAACCGCTCCTTCATGCGCCGGGCGCAAAGGACAGGAAAGGTTGCGACATCATGTCGCCGGCGGTCGCCACCCCGCCCCCAAAGGCGATGACAGGCCGCACGCGACCCCGCGGCGGCCTGGTCAGAAGCCCTGCCGGACAGGGGACCCGCGCGGGCAGAGCACGTGTTCCCCGTCCGTCTCGACCATCAATGGTCGCCGTGATCCTTGTCGCGATCGCCCTGAGCCTGGGCATCGAACAGCTGGACCGGCACCGTCGGCATGACGGTCGAGATGGCATGCTTGTACACGAGCTGACTGTGCCCGTCCCTCCGCAGCAGCACGGAGAAGTTGTCGAACCAGGTCACGACACCTTGAAGCTTGACGCCGTTGACCAGGAACACGGTCACCGGAGTCTTGTTCTTCCGGATGTAGTTCAGAAACACATCCTGGAGGTTCTGGTTCTTTTCAGACGCCATGAGAGGCACCCCTTCTTGTTATCATGCGGCGATGTTGGTCTGTCTCCCGGCCGCCGCGACCGCTTTTCGGGTCTTAGCCGGGATCTTTGTCGAGCCGGTTGCCGGGCGTCCCCCGCCCGGGTACCGCGTGCCATCACACGCCGGCCCGGAGCCGTACCATATCGGACCGCCCGATCAGGTAAGACCCATCGCCGAAGTTACAAGGTCGTGCAGGTGGCGGCAATCGACAACCCGGAGGTCTGCGCGTGTAAGCACCCCTTCATCAAGACTCGTGCCGTCGTGGACCAGAAGGATGCCGGTGCAGCCCGCGGCCCGGGCACAGTCCATGTCGACAAGGGCATCGCCGACGAACCAGACATTCGGACCGGCCTCGCGGCCGACGGTGGCCAGCGCCTTGATGACCGGCGCCGCATCGGGCTTGTCGCGGGCGGCATCGCCGGCCCCCAGCAGGGCGCCGAAGCGTTCCCCCCACCCCAGATGGGCGACCTCGGCCCGCAGGAACGGGCCCTGCTTGTTGCTGACCACACCGAGCGGGATCCCCTGCCCCGCCAGCAGGTCGAGCAGATCGGCAGCCCCCTCCATGGCGACCACGGTCTCGAGGTGCCGCGCGGCATAGGCTGCCTTGAAACGCAGCGCCGCCTCCTGCCAGCGATCCCCGAAAATCTCGGGGAAGGTGTCGCGCATCGAGCGGCGGATGCGCAGCCGCCCCTCTTCCGGCGTCAGCGCCGGCGGCTTGCCATAGGCGATCATGACGTCGTTATAGGCGGCGAGGATCGCCCCCCAGGCATCGACAAGGGTGTGGTCCCAGTCAAACAGCACGGCGTCGGGACGGCCGAGCCGCGCAAAGGCAGCCGCATCGTCAAGCCCGCGCTCGGGCATGGTCAGGGTCATGGCGAAGGCGGGGCTCCGGATCGGGTCAGAAGAATTCGAGGCGGACGGAGAACAGTTTTTCGACCTTGCGGATGCTGTCGGCCAGGGCGAAGAGCACGATCCGGTCCCGCGCCTTGATCACCGTGTCGCCATCGGGGGCGATGACCTTGCCCTCGCGCACCACGGCGCCGATGATCACCCCCTGCGGCAGGCCGGTTTCCCGGAGCGGCCGCCCGACAAGCGGCGAGGTCTCCAGCGCATCGGCCTCGATGATCTCGCCGCCGCCATCCTGAAGGCTGTAGACGGCGTGGATGCGGCCACGCCGGACATGCTGCAGGATCCGCGACACCGTCACGGCCCGCGGATTGATCACCACATCGACGCCCAGCGAACTGATCAGCGGCGGGTAGGTCGGATTGTTGACCAGCGCCATCGCCCGCTTACAGCCCATGCGCTTGGCCAGCAGGGCCGAGAGGATGTTGGATTCATCGTCATTGGTCACGGTGACGATCGTCTCGGCGCCGCCGGTATTGGCGTCTCCCAGCAGGTCCGGGTCGAGCCCGCTGCCCGAAAGCACCAGGCTGTGGGTCAACTGGTCCGCGATCCGTTCCGCCCGATGGCGATCGGCTTCGATCAGCTTGATGTTCAGCCGCGGCTGCAGCTTTTCGAGCTGCGAGACCAGGAACAGGCCGATATTGCCGCCACCGACAACGATGATCCGGCGCGCCTCGCGTTCCTCGAAGCCGAAGATCGCCATCGCCCGCGGCACGTGGTCCCGATCCGCGACGAAATAGATCTGGTCGCCGGCGATGATCTGATCGCGCGGGGTGGGCACGATCATCCGGTCCCCCCGGATGATGGACACGATCCGGAGCGTGAGATCCGGGAACAGTTCGGTCAGCTGAGAGAGGGGTGTGTTGACCACCGGACACGAGGCTTCCGCCTTCAGACTGACCAGATAGACCCGGTCACCGGCGAACGGAATGACGTCGGTCGCCCCCGGCACCTTCAGGCGCCGGCCGATTGCCCGTGCCACTTCCAGTTCAGGCGAGATGATCACGTCGATCGGCAGGTTCTCGCGGCTGAACAGATCGGCCCACATCGGCTGCAGATAGCCCTGATGGCGGACCCGCGCGATCTTGGTCGGGACGTTGAACAGCGCATGCGCCACCTGACAGGCGACCATGTTGACCTCGTCCGAGGCCGTAACCGCGATCAGCATGTCGGCATCGGCCGCCCCTGCCTGCTCCAGCACGTCGGGATGCGAGGCGTAGCCGATCAACCCCTTGATCTCGAGCGATTCGGAAAGCTTGCGGATCAGGTCTTCCGACTGGTCGATGACGGTGATGTCGTTCTCTTCACGCACGAGCGAGCGTGCGATGTTGTGCCCCACCTGGCCGGCGCCGCAGATGATGACCTTCATGTGGCCCTGCCCTTTCGACGATCTGCCAGTGGGTTACGAGGAAGTATTGATGCCGAGGCTCTTGAGCTTGCGATGCAGCGCCGAGCGCTCCATGCCCACAAAACTCGCCGTCCGCGATACGTTGCCGTTGAAGCGGGCGACCTGGGCCTTCAGGTAGTTGCGCTCGAACACCTCGCGGGCATCGCGCAGCGGCAGGCCCATGATTTCGCCATCCTCCGACGGGTTGACCAGGGCGGGCGCCCCCGCCCCCAGCTCCGGTGGCAGCATCTCGGCCCGGATCTCGGTCTGGGCATCGCCCGGCGCCATGATCAGCAGCCACTCGATGACGTTGCGCAGCTGGCGGACATTGCCGGGCCACTCCCCGGCCTGAAGCACGGCCAGCGCATCGGCGCCCAGGCTGCGGGGCGGCAAGCCCGACATCGCCGCAGCCCGCGCCATGAAATGCCGCGCCAGTTCGGGGATGTCGTCCCGCCGTTCTTTCAGGCTGGGCACCCTGAGCGGTACGACGTTCAGGCGGTAGAACAGATCCTCGCGGAAACGCCCCGACTGGATCTCGCTTGCAAGATCGCGGTTGGTGGCCGCCACCACCCGCACATCAACCTCGATCGGCCGCTCGCCGCCAAGCCGGGTGAAGCGCTGCTCGTGCAGGGCGCGCACCACCTTGCCCTGGGTCTCCATCGGCAGGTCCGAAACCTCGTCGAGAAACAGGGTGCCGGAATGGGCCTGTTCGAACAGGCCGAGCTTGCGCGGCGTGTCGGGGCCAAGCGCTCCCGGCTCCGCGCCGAACAGCTCCGCCTCCACGCGATCCGGCGTCATGATGGCGCAGTTCAGCACCACGAACGGCGCGTCGGCCCGGCGCGACTGGGTGTGGATCCGCCGCGCGGCCACCTCCTTGCCGGCACCGGCTGGGCCGGTCACCAGCACACGGCTGTTGGTCGGCGCCACCCGTTCGATCGTGTGCCGCAGCTGGCGCACCGCGGCCGAGGTGCCGATCAGTTCGGCATCGCCGCCGGCGCGCTTCTTCAGGTCGGCCACTTCTCGGCGCAGCCTGGCGTGCTCGATGGCATTGCGCACCACCAGCAGCAGGCGATCGGATTTGAACGGCTTCTCGATGAAATCATAGGCACCTTCGCGGATGGCGGTGACCGCCGTCTCGATGGTGCCATGACCGCTGAACATCACCACCGGCAGGCCGGGATGGTCGCGCACGATTTCGGACAGGATGCCCATGCCGTCGAGCCGGCTGCCATCGAGCCAGATATCGAGCAGCACCATATCGGGCAGCCGGGTCGCGACCTCGGCCAGCGCCTCGTCGCTGTTGCGCGCCGTCCGGGCGGTATAGCCCTCGTCGCGGAGCAGTTCAGCGACCAGGTGCCGGATGTCGTCTTCGTCATCGACGATCAGAATGTCCGATGGCATCGCGTCAGGGCCTTGTAGAACCAGAAGAGCTGTTGGGACCGTCCTGCCGTGGCGTGGAATGCCGGTTGTCTGACGCGGCCGCGCCGGGGACGGCACCCGGATCGGCCAGGGGCAGTTCCAGTGTCGCCACCGCCCCGATGATACGGCCGTCGGCCGATCGACGGTCGTCGATCGACAGGCGGCCGCCGTGATCTTCCATGATCTTGCGGACGATGGCGAGGCCCAAACCCGTTCCCTTCGCCTTGGTGGTGACGTAAGGCTCGGTCAGTCGCCCGCGGAACGCCTCGGGCAGGCCCTTGCCGGCGTCTTCGACGGTAATCAGCGCCCGCTTCTCCCCCGCCTCCAGAACGATCCGGATCACCCGGCGCTCTTCGGGCAGATCCTTGACCGGCACACCTTCGCCTTCGGCCACCGCGTCGACCGCCTGACCGGCATTGACCAGCAGATTGGTCAGGGCCTGCCCCAGCAGTCGCGCGTCTGCCCGCACCATCACCGGGCCATCCGGCCGTTCCAGATCGAACTTCAGTTCGGGGCGTCCCATGCGCTGGGTGATCGAGGCTTCACGCAGCAACGGCCCCAGATCGACATCGGCCATCACCGGCTGCGGCATGCGGGCGAAGGACGAGAACTCGTTGACCATCCGCCCGATATCGCCGACCTGGCGGATGATGGTCTCGGTGCAGGCGACGAAGGTGTCGGGATCGGAGGTGATTTCCTTCAGATATTTCCGCTTCAGCCGCTCGGCCGACAGCTGGATCGGGGTTAGCGGATTCTTGATCTCGTGAGCAATGCGACGTGCCACATCCGACCAGGCAGCCGTGCGCTGCGCCACCATCAATTCCGTGATGTCGTCGAAGGTGACCACCACGCCGACGGTTGCCGCCGCGCCGTCGCGGCCGCGCTGAACCACCAGATCGGCCGCCAGGCGCACCATCAGATTGCGATGATTGCCGCCGGCAACCGCCTCGATCTGGGCCTGAACCACCCGATCCGGCCGTTCGGCCAGTCGGGCCAGCAGCGGCTCCAGCGCCGGCAGAAGCTCGGTGACCGGCCGGTCCACCGCCTGATCGAAATCCACCCCCAGAAGGGCCAGAGCCGAACGATTGGCCAGATTGACCCGGTTTTCGGCATCGAGACCGATAACACCCGCCGAGACGCCCTCCAGCACCTTCTCGGTGAAGCGGCGGCGGGTGTCGATCTGGCGATTGGCCGCCAGCAATGCCTCGCGTTGTGCCGCCAGCTGCCGGGTCATGCGGTTGAAGGCCCGGGCCAGAATGCCGACCTCGTCATCCTCCCGTCCCTCCGGCACCTGGGCGGTCAGATCGCCGCCGCGCACCCGTTCCGCGGCGCCGACCAGCTGGCTGACCGGCCGGGCGATCGAGCGCGCGACCAGAAAGCCGATCCACACCGCAGCGAGCAGCAGAAGAAGTGCAATCAGCACGAACAGACCGGTGAAGCTGAGCTGTATACCCGACCGGCGGGTATCCGCCTCTTCGTACTGCGAGACCGCCCGGTTCACCTGCTCCATATGGTCGAGCACGGTACTGTCGACGAACCGGCCCACATACAGGAAAACATCCCCCAGGCTCGGCACCTGGACCAGCGCCCGTACCCGATCGTCCTGGCGGTCGGTCAGCAGCACCACCTCACCGCGCCGCGCCTCGTCGAGCAGCGGCTGCGGCACGGTGGCAAACTCCAGGCTGAAGCTGAGTTCCGTGCGGGCAAGAATGCGGCCATCGCCGCGGAAGACCATCGCCTCGGGCAGATTGCGAAGCGCCGCCTGGATCTCGATCAACCGCTGAAGGCGGCCATTGGCATCAAAGGTGGTCAGGGCCTCGCGGTCGATATCGCCCGCCATGGCGATGACATCCGCCCGGATGGTGCGCTGATGCTCCAGCAGATAGGCCTGGGCCACCTCGCGCGACTGGCTGAGCGCCGTGCGGACCCGCTCGTTGAACCAGGTCTGCACGCCGAAATCGAAGAAGAGTGCCGAGAACACCATCACGACGATTGCTGGCAGCGCCGCCACCAGCGCGAACAGCGTCACCAGCCTCAGTTGCAGCCGCGAGGCGGTCGACTGCCGGCGCCGTTGTAGCCATAGCCGGACCAGCCCATGCGCCAGCATGCCGACCAGCAGCAGCAGCAGAGCCAGATCAATGTTCAGCAGAATGAACACCGTGCCGGCATCTGCCCGGGCCTCGGTCCCCCAGTTGTTGCCGAAGAACGACAGCCCCGTCAGCGCCAGATAGGTCGCAACACCCGCGCCCAGCGCCGCAATCAGCAGGGCGATCGTGAAGATCCGGCCGGGACGGATGCGGGCCACGAGCACGGCCATGCGGCGGCCGAAATTGCCGGCAATGCGGCCGGCAACCCGCTGGTGCCGCATCTCGGGCGCCCGCGACGGCTGCGGCCGTTCCTCCTGCACGCCCTCCCCGGCGGATCCGGTGGTCATCTGCCGGCCACGCTGCCGCCGATGCGGGTAGGCTCGCCCCCACGGGTGACCTCGATCGACAGATCGCGGATCTTCTTACGCAGGGTGTTGCGGTTCAACCCCAGCACCTGGGCCGCCTTGATCTGATTGCCCCGGGTGGCGACCAGGGTACGCTCGATCAGCGGCCGCTCGACCTCGCGCAGAATCCGATCATAGAGACCCGCCGGCGGCAGGCCGTCATCATGGGCATCAAAATATTCGGCGAGGTGGAAATCGATCGCCTCACCCAGGCTGCCGCCGCGGCGCCGGTCGTCATCCGCCGGCATCGGCTCGGCGAACTCACCCTCGATATCGGGGCGATAGATCACGTCCTCGGCCGACAGTGCCGCCAGGCGACGCATCAGATTTTCAAGCTCGCGGACATTGCCCGGCCAGTGATAGGCGGTCAGCACCTCGATCGCATCGGCCGACAGGGTCTTGAGCGGCAGGCCCTGATCGCAGGCGAGCTTCAGGAAATGCCGGGCCAGATCCGCGATGTCTTCCCGCCGCTCGCGCAGCGGCGGCAGGCGCACCGGCACCACGTTCAGGCGATAGAACAGATCCTCGCGAAACAGGCCCTGCTGGATCAGTTGGCGAAGGTCGCGATGGGTGGCCGCGATGATGCGGACATCGGCCCGGATCGGCGTGCGCCCGCCGACGGTGGTGAATTCGCCTTCCTGAAGCACGCGCAGCAGCCGTGTCTGGGCATCCAGCGGCATGTCGCCGATCTCGTCCAGAAACAGCGTGCCGCCCTGGGCCTGCTCGAACCGGCCGGTCTTGCGCTGGGCAGCACCGGTGAAGGCCCCCTTTTCGTGGCCGAACATCTCGGATTCGATCAGGTCGCGCGGGATGGCCGCCATGTTGATCGCCACGAACGGCCCGCCGCGACGCTTGCCGTAATCATGCAGCGCCCGCGCCACCAGCTCCTTGCCGGTGCCGCTTTCGCCGGTGATCATCACCGTCAGATCGGTGCCCATGATCCGGGCCATGACCCGGTAGACTTCCTGCATCGACGGCGAACGGCCGACCAGCGGCATCTCTTCTTCGGCCTGCGGCTGGCCGCGCTGATCCAGTGCCGGCGGCGGTGCATCGCCCCGCCGGGTGTTGAGCGCCCGCTGCACGATGCGGAGAAGTTCGTTCAGATCGAACGGCTTGGGGAGATATTCGAAAGCCCCGCGTTCAGTCGCCTTGACCGCGGTCAACAGCGTCTTCTGTGCGGTCATCACGATGACCGGCAGGTTGGGGCGCAGGCGCTTGATCCGGGGCAACAGGTCGAGCGCGTTCTCATCGGGCATCACCACATCGGTGATCACCAGATCGCCGTCGCCGTCCTCGACCATCCGCCACAGCGAGGCGGCGGTGCCGGTGGTGCGCACCGTATGCCCGGCCCGGCTGAGTGCCTGATGCAGAACGGTACAGATGCTGCGGTCGTCATCGGCGACCAGGATGGTTGCGGGCTCCATCGCGTCCGTCGTTCCTTCAGGCCTTGGGGTTGTACATGGGCAGCATCACCTTGAACACGGTGCGCCGGGGGCGACTGTCGACCTCGATCACCCCGCCATGATCGTTGACCGCCTTGGCGACCAGCGACAGGCCGAGGCCGGTACCCGAGGGTTTGGTGGTCACGAAAGGGTCGAACAGATTGGCCCGGATATCCTCGGGCACGCCCTGGCCGTTATCCTGGACCGTCACCACCAGCGGCAGGTCCAGCCGGTCACGGCTGCCCGGCACCTGGACACGCAGACCATGCTGGAAGGCGGTGGTGAGCGTGATTTCTCCGCCCTCTTCCGGAACGGCTTCGGCGGCGTTCTTCACCAGGTTCAGGAAGATCTGCACCAGCATGTCGTGATGGCCGTAGACCGGCGGCAGCGAGGGGTCGTACTGCTCGATGAACCGGACATGGGAAGCAAAGCCGTTCTGGGCCAGGCGGCGGACATGTTCCAGCACCACATGGATGTTCACCGGCTCCCGCTCGATCGGTCGGCCGTCGGAAAACTGCTCCATCCGGCCGATCAGGTTCACGATCCGGTCGGCCTCCTTGCAGATCAGCTGGGTGAGCATGCGGTCGCCCTCGGCGACATTGTACTCCAGCAGCTGTGCGGCACCGCGGATGCCCGAAAGCGGGTTCTTGATCTCGTGGGCCAGCGCCATGGCCATGCCGGTGATCGATCGGGCGGCGCCCCGATGGGTCAGTTGCCGGTCGATCTTATGGGCCATCGACCGCTCGATCAGCGACAGCAGCACCGCGGGGGCACCCTGATCAGGCAGCGGGGCCACCTGCGCATCCACCAGCCGGCTGCCGGTCCGCGGCCCGTCGATCACGATGTCGTATTCGTTCAGGCTGGATCCGCCATGCAGGAAGCACTTGCGGATGATGTCCATCAACGGGCTGTCATAGCGGATGAACTCGGTCAGCGCCGAGCCGATCAGCACCGAGATGCCGGTGCCGAAAAACTGCTCCGCGGCCGGATTGCCATAGAGGATCCGGTCGTCATTGGCCACCACCAGAACCGGGTGCGGCAGGGCGTCGAGAATCGCATCGCCCGGGACGGACGATTTGGAGGGCCGGCGTTTCCGGCCGAAGCTGGTCAGAGCCATGGTCTGGGCCAGACCTTTCCACATGCGCTGGCGGGGGCTGCCGACGGGGTCCTGGCCCCCGTCCGCGGGCGTGGAGGGGCCGTCGTCCGCGGTCCCGTCCACATCACGGACGGGATCCTCGGGATCGGGGGCATCGTGGTTAAGAAGATCGGGGTGCCGGAGGATGGGATCACTCATGCGGCCACTCCGAAATCTGCCGGAAGATCGCCCAGCGCAAGGCGATCGAGCACGGCACGTACGTCGTCCGGCTGCTCGGCACGGACAAGATGGTCGCGTATCGCCCGGCCAGCGCCGGCAACGGTCGCATAGGCGTCGAGATGCTTGCGCACCACCCGGCGGCCATGGGCCTCGCCATAGTGGTCGAGTGCCAGATCGTAATGCGCCCGGGCAAGCGCCCAGATGGCGGCCATGTCCGGCATGGCGACGCTACGCCCCGCCAGACCTGCCATCACCAGCGCCGGCAGCCAGGGCCGCCCCATGGTGGCGCGTCCGATCATCACCCCGTCCGCACCGGTCCGGTCCAGAAGCCGCCGCGCATCGGCAGGGCTTGCAACGTCGCCATTGGCGATCAGGGGCACGCGAACCCGCCGCCGCACTGCCGCGATGCCCGCCGGATCGGCCGCGCCTTTGTAGAGCTGGGCGCGCGTTCGGCCGTGCACGGTGATCATCGCGACGCCGATCTGTTCAAGCCGTGCAGCCAGATCGGGCGCCGAGAGTTCACCTTCGGCCCAGCCCAGCCGCATCTTGACCGTGACGGGCACCGAGCCGGCCGCATGGATCACGGCCCGAACGATGGCCTCGGCACGGTCGGGTTCGCGCATCAATGCGGCGCCGCAGGCGCCACTGGTCACCTTCTTTGCCGGACAGCCCATGTTGATATCGATCCAGGCCGCCCCCGCCTCGACAGCCTTCTCCGCCGCCTCGGCCATCACCTCGGGGTCGCGCCCCGCCAGCTGGACCGCGACCGGCCCCGGCTCACCCGCCAGGTCGATCATCGACAGGGTGCGGCGGCACCCCTCGACCAGGGTGCCGCCGGCGATCATCTCGGACACCGTCGCCGACACGCCGAAGCGCCGCACCATCGTCCGAAACGGACGGTCGGTCACACCGGCCATGGGTGCCAGCAGCACCGGAGGTGCAGCTCTGTCGGGTGAGAAAAGCCGATCGATCATCGGGTTCCTGATCATGGGCTGGGCAATTGCCCGAGCTGAGTGCATAAAGTTTAGGCGAAGTGTATTGAGCCGGCCCGCGCGGTGCAAGCGTCGGCCGCGCTTGCAACCATCGGCCGACCCCGGTATCGAAGAACACTGCGGTGTTTCGAAGCCCCACCCCGCCCTGCCCGACCAGGAGATGCGCCAGATGACCCCGACCCGGCCGCAGCCATCCGACGATCCCGTCGGCGACGCTCCGCCGCCTGGCCGCGCGGCGGCACTCATCGTCGCGGCCGGACGCGGCCGGCGGTTCGGCGGCGGTGTTCCCAAGCAGTATCAGGCCCTTGGGGGTCGTGCCCTGCTCGCCCATGCCGCTGCAGCCTTTCTTGCCCACCCGCGGATCGATCTGGTCCAGGTCGTCATCGGCCCGGATGACCGGGACCTGCACGACCGGGCGTTGGCAGGGCTGGAGGTGGCGCCGCCGGTCATCGGCGGCGCGGAGCGACAGGATTCGGTGCGCCTCGGCCTGGAAGCACTGGCGGCGCGTGGTGACATCGATTTCGTGCTGGTTCACGACGCCGCCCGCCCCTTCCTGCCGGCCGGGATGATCGACAGGGTCCTGAATGCTCTGGGTGACGCGCCGGCAGCCCTGCCGGCCCTCGCCGTCACCGACACGCTGAAGCGGGGCGAGGCGATGACGGTCGCCGGGACCGTGTCGCGCGACGGCCTCTGGCGGGCGCAAACCCCTCAAGGGGCACGGCTCGACCTGCTGCTTGCGGCTCATCGCGCCGCGGCCGGATACACGCTGCCCTACGCGCTGACCGATGATGCGGCCGTGATGGAGGCGGCCGGCCATGCCGTCCGGCTGGTCGACGGCGACGAAGCCGCCTTCAAGATCACCACGACCGCGGATATGGACAGGGCCCGGCAGTTGCTGGCGCGGCGCGGTCAGACGGCCCCCCTGCTCCCGGCCACCGGCAGCGGCTTCGATGTCCACGCTTTCGCCCCCGGCGACCATGTCTGGCTCTGCGGTGTCCCTGTGCCGCATGATCAGGGGCTGTCCGGGCATTCCGATGCGGATGTCGCCCTGCATGCGTTGACCGATGCGGTGCTGGGCGCCATCGCCGCCGATGATATCGGCCGGCATTTTCCGCCGACGGATGCCCGCTGGCGCGGTGCTTCGTCCGACCGGTTCCTGATCCACGCCCTGGCCCTGATGGGCGCGATGGGCGGCCGGCTGGTGCATTGTGACGTGACCATCATCGGCGAGCGACCGAAGGTCGGTCCTCATCGCGAGGCGATGCGCCGCCGCCTTGCCGAATTGACCGGACTGCCGCCCGCACGGATCGGGGTCAAGGCCACCACCACCGAGCAGCTGGGCTTCACGGGCCGCCGCGAGGGACTGGCGGCCATGGCGACCGCCACGGTGCTGCTCCCCGATCTCTCCGCTCCGGAGCCGGTGGTTTGAGCCCCCGCCGCCATCGCGAGCATCTGCCGGCCCATCATCCGGCAGAGCTGATCGCGACCGTGCTCGGCAGCGGCAACGCCCCGCGCGCACCCGGCACCGTCGGCACCGTCGCCGCCCTGGCCATCGGCATCCCGGTCGCCTGGGCGGGCGGTGCCCCGGCGCTGCTGATCGGTGCCCTGCTTGCGGTCATCGCCGGCTGGTGGGCCATCCGCCTGGTCACCGCTCATGACGGGGTCCACGACCCCGGACGCGTGGTCATCGACGAACTGGCCGGCCTCTGGATTACGCTGGCAGCACTGGCCCCTCTCGGGCGGCTCGGCGACTGGCACTGGTGGCTTGCGGCCTTCATCGCTTTCCGTGCCTTCGACATCGCCAAACCCTTTCCGGTAGGATGGGCCGACCGCCATGTCCGCGGCGCGCTGGGCGTGATCCTCGACGACCTGATCGCCGGGGTCTACGCCATTCTGTTGCTCGTCGCTTTGGCCTCCGGCCTCGACTTGGCCGGCATTGCCCTTTGATCGCACGCCGGAGCACCTGCCTATGCTCACTGACAGCCTGATCGAGACCGCAGAGCTTGTTCTGTCCCGGGCACGGGGCCGCGGCCTGAAGATCGCCACGGTCGAAAGCTGCACCGGCGGGTTGGTTGCCGGCACGCTCACCGCCGTCGCCGGCTCTTCGGATGTGGTCGATCGCGGCTTCGTGACCTATTCCAACGAGGCCAAGACCGAGATGGTCGGCGTTCCGGCAGCCTTGATCGAGGCTGAAGGCGCGGTGAGCCGGCCGGTCGCCGAAGCGATGGCGACCGGCGGCATTGCCCGGTCGCGCGCCGATCTTGCCGTGTCGATCACCGGCATTGCCGGCCCCGGCGGCGCCACGCCCACCAAGCCCGTGGGATTGGTCTATCTCGCCTGCGCGCGGCGCGGCGGCACCGTCACCCATCGCCGGCATGCCTTCCCGGGCGACCGTCAGGCCGTGCGGGCGCAGAGCGTCGCGGTGGCGCTCGACATGCTGCTCGACGCCCTGGCGGACTGACCCCCGGCCGGACCCCGGACGGGTGGTCAGCCGCGCCCGTCCAGCAGACGGCGGACGGCGCCGAGTTTGTCGGGATTGCGCATCGTAAGAATGGCGCCCACCCGCCCCTGCCCGTCGGGGACGAGCGCGCTGACGCTCATGCTGCCGTCGGGAAAATCCTGAATGAAGCCGGGTGCGCCGTTGACCAGGGCGAGGCGCACGCTCTGCGCCGGGTGCTTGCGGGTGATCGAGATCAGGAACCGCACCACCTTGTCGATGCCGCGGATGGGGTTGAGCGCCGCCGCCGCCTTGCCCCCGCCATCGCTCTCCAGCACGATCTCAGGGGCGAGCAGGCGCCGGAGCATGACCTCGTCGCCGCTTGCCACCGCTTTCAGAACCGCTTCAGCAAGCGCACGCGCCGCCTCGGGATCGGCGCTGCCGCTGCCGGGGCTGCGGTCGAGCAGCGGATCTGCCGCCGCCGGCAGCTCCGCCCGGGCGGCCGCCAGGCGGCGCCGGGCGCGCGACAGCCGCTGACGCAATGCCACGGGGGTGATGCCGAGCGCATCGGCCGCCTCGTTGGCCTCCATCTCCGCCACCTCGACCAGAAGCAGGGCGGCGCGTTCCGATGGCGGCACCCGCTCCATCAGCCGGAGCAACGCCAGCGACAGGGTCTCGGTCGTCTCAGTGAGGCCCGCCTCGGGCGCCACGATGTCGGACACCAGCGGCTCCGGCAGCCAGGGGCCGGGATAGCCGGTCCGGGCACGCCGGCGGCTGCGCAGGCGGTCAAGTGCAAGCCGGGTCGCCACCGACAGCAGAAAAGCCCGCGGTTCACGCGGCCGGCCGGCCTCGGCGCCGGCTTCCGCCCGCTGCCAGCGCAGCCAGGCATCCTGTATCACATCATCGGCGTCGGCCGAACTGCCGGTCAGCCGGTAGGCCTGCGCCCAGGCCGCCGGTGCATGGGCGAGAAAGGCATCGGTCCGGGCTGCGGAGGTTCCCGGCATGGCGCTTGTGGTCAGGCTCATGCGCGCAGCTCCACATGAATGTCCGCCCGGTCCGGCTCGGCATCCGGCCATCTGTCGAAATCGGCCCGAAAGGCACGGTCCGGCAGGGTTTGCCAGATCCTGGCCCAGCCTGCGGCCAGCGCCGCCGGCTGCCGGCCGGCGGTCCGCAGCACCAGAAAATCGGCCGTGGCCAGATCGACCCGGATCAGCCCGTCCGGCACCGGCAGACCGGGCACCAGAACCCGGCCGATGGTCAGCCGGAAAGGGGCGCTGTGGTCGCCCTGATACCGATCATAGACGGCATAGGTCGCAGCATCGGCGCAGGGCTGCCCCTCCAGCGGCCGCTCCGCAAACCAGCGCCCCCACAGGGCGCCGATCGCGTCCGGATCGTCATTCGAGACGATGGCAGCAAGGCCGGTCACGGCAAAACCGCCGGAGCGGCAGCGGCTGAAACCCGGAGGCGGCGTGGCGATGTCGGTCATCGGATCGTCCTTCGACAGGGAGACGCTGCCGGAAAGACGTCCACCCCGGACATCCTGTGACATCCCGGATCGCGATGTCACATCGAAAAATCGAGAAGTCGGTGACGAAGGAAGGGAAGCGGGGGGAGGAAGGGCCGGGATCACGGCTCGGCGGGCCGTGGCGCCTGACCGCGATGCAGAGGCTCGCGGCCATAAAGATCGGCGGCCCGGGCCTCGAAAGCCTTGACCATGCGCCGGGTAGCCTCGCCGAACAGCGCGCCCATCACATTGTCGAGCAGGCGCGAGCGGAACTTGAAATCGACTTCGAAATCGACCAGGCAGCCTTCGGGGTGCGGCTCGAAACACCAGCGATTGCGCAGATGTTCGAACGGCCCGGTCACGTCGGTCACCAGCACCTCATGCGGGCGCAGGAGTTCGACCTTCGAGGTGAAACGCTCGCGGATCATCTTGAAGCCGATCACCAGATCGGCCTCCATGCGCTCGCGCTTGTGCCCCTCGGCATCGGTGAAGCTCTCACGCGTGCGGATGCGTGAGGCGATGCACCAGGGGAGGAATTCCGGATAGCGGTCGACGGCGGCAACGAGGTCGAAAAGCTGGTCGGGCGCGTAGGGCAGTACGCGCTTTTCGCTGAAGGACGGCATCGTCGAACGCTAACTCCCGTTGGCGAGAATCGTCGGGCAGACGGCAGCCGGGCAGCTCCCCCCGCGCGATACGGGGGCTGCTGCCACGGTGCCGTGGCGGACCGTCTCTCTATACGGTCTGAGCGGTACCCGCTGCAAGCTGCGCCTCGCGTGCGGCCTTCAGCTGTGCGAAGTCCTTGTCGGCATGATGCGACGAGCGGGTCAGCGGGCTGGACGACACCAGCAGGAAACCCTTGGCCCGCCCCATGGTCGCATAGGACTGGAACTCCTCGGGCGTGACGAAGCGGTCGACCGGCAGATGTTTGGGCGTCGGCTGCAGATACTGGCCGATGGTCATGAAGTCGACATCCGCGGCGCGCAGATCGTTCATCACCTGATGAACCTCGCCCTTGGTCTCACCCAGGCCGACCATGATGCCCGACTTGGTGAAGATCGAGGGGTCGACATCCTTCACCATCGACAGGATCTTGAGCGAGTGGAAATAGCGCGCCCCCGGCCGGACATCGGCATAGAGCCGCGGCACGGTTTCCAGATTGTGGTTGAACACGTCCGGCCGCGCCTCGGCCACCGCCTCGAGCGCGCCCTTCTTGCGCTGGAAATCGGGGGTAAGCACCTCGATGGTGGTCTCGGGCGACATCTCGCGGATACGGCGGATCACCTGAACGAACTGGCCGGCGCCGCCATCGTCGAGATCGTCGCGATCAACCGAGGTCACCACCACATGCGCCAGCCCCATCTCGGCCACCGCTTCCGCCAGATGTGCGGGCTCGTCCGGATCGACCGCGCGGGGCATGCCGGTCGCGACATTGCAGAACCGGCAGGCGCGGGTGCAGATATCGCCCAGGATCATCACGGTGGCGTGCTTCTGGGTCCAGCACTCGCCGATATTCGGGCAGGCAGCCTCTTCGCAGACGGTGAAGAGGTTGAGGCGCCGCATGCGCTGGCGCATTTCCGCCACCTGTGGCGAGGTCGGCGCCTTGACGCGAATCCAGTCGGGCTTGCGCTGACGCTGGGCTGGCGTGGTGCTGGCTGGCGCCGTCTCGACGGGATGGATGATCACGGCCACGTGCGATGTCCCCCGGCCTGGATGGGTTGAGGCCCGGCCCCGACCGGTGATCGGGAGCCGGGCCTTTGGTCGAGCATACCACAGTCGACCGCGCCACAGGCGTGCCTGTCGCAGGGCGCTGAGGGTATTTCGGGTTAGAAATGGATGGCCCGTCCGAAGGCGTCAAGCACGGACTCGTGCATCATCTCGGACAGGGTCGGATGCGGGAAGATGGTGTGCATCAGGTCGAGCTCGGTGCCTTCCATGGTCTTGGCGACCGTGTAGCCCTGGATCAACTCGGTCACCTCGGCACCGATCATATGGGCACCCAGCAGCTCGCCGGTCTTCGCATCGAACACCGTCTTGACCAGCCCCTCGGGTTCCCCCAGCGCCAGGGCCTTGCCATTGCCCCGATAGGGGAAGCGGCCGACCTTGACGTCGTAGCCGGCCTCTTTCGCCTTGGCCTCCGTCATGCCGACCGATGCCACCTGCGGGGTGGCATAGGTGCAGCCCGGAATGTTCTCGCGGGTCATCGGGTGGACATGTTCGACACCGGCGAAGGCCTCGACGCAGATCACGCCTTCATGCGAGGCCTTGTGAGCCAGCCAGGGTGCGCCGGCCACGTCGCCGATCGCATAGATGCCCGGCTCGTCGGTTTCGAGATACGGACCGACCTGGATCTGGCCCTTCTCGACCTTCACCTTCGTCGTCTCCAGCCCCAGATCCTCGGTGTTGCCGACGATGCCGATCGCCACGATAACGCGGTCGACCTTCAGGCTCTGCGTCTTGCCCTTGCCGTCTTCGAGCGTTGCGGTCACCCCGTCCCTGCCCTTGTCGAGCGCCTTGACCTGGGTGCCGGTGAGGATCTTCATCCCCTGCTTTTCGAAGGCCTTGCGGGCGAGGCCCGAAATCTCGGCATCCTCGACCGGCAGGATGCGGTCGAGCAGTTCGACCACGGTCACCTCGACGCCGAGCGCGCGATAGAAGCTCGCGAATTCGATGCCGATCGCGCCGGAGCCGACCACCAGCAGCGACTTGGGCAGGCTCTCGGGCACCATGGCTTCGCGATAGGTCCAGACCCGCTCGCCATCCGGCTCCAGCCCCTTGACCACGCGGGCACGGGCACCGGTCGCCAGAATGATGTGATCGGCAGTGACGCTGCGCTTGCCCTTCGCGCCCTCGATCACAACCTTGCCCGGGCCGTTCAGACGGCCGCGGCCGTCGGCAACCTCGACCTTGTTCTTCTTCAGCAGATGCGCCACGCCCTGCGACAGGGTCTTGGCCACGTCGCGGCTGCGCTTGACGATCGCGGACAGATCGAAGCTCGGCTTCTCGACCGTGATGCCGAATTCCCGGGCATGGTTGACCAGGGTCCACACCTCGGCCGCCCGCAGCAGCGCCTTGGTCGGGATGCAGCCCCAGTTCAGGCAAATGCCACCCAGGTGCTTTTCCTCGACCACCAGCGTGCGCAGGCCCAGCTGGCCGGCGCGGATCGCCGCGACATAGCCGCCGGGGCCGCCGCCGATCACAATCACGTCATAGTCGTCGCCGCTCTTCGGCCCCGAGGCCGTCTTCGGCGCCGGCTTCTTCGCTTCGGCCTTGGGCGCCTCGGCCTTCTTCGGAGCCTCGGGCTTCTTCGGGGATTCGGGCTTCTTCGCGGCCTCGGCAGCCTTGGGGGCTTCCTTCGGCGCCTCGGCACCGCCGGCAGCGGCCTTTGCCGCCTCGGCCGGATCCTCGCCTTCATCGGCGAGGACCGCAATCAGGGCATTGACCGCGACGTTCTCGGTGCCTTCCGGTACCACGATCTTCGCCAGCACGCCCTCGTCCGCCGCCTCGACCTCCATGGTGGCCTTGTCAGTCTCGATCTCGGCGATCACCTGACCGCTTTCGATCGTGTCACCTTCCTTGACCAGCCAGCGGGCCAGGGTGCCTTCGGTCATGGTCGGCGACAGCGCCGGCATCAGAACCTTGATCGGCATGGGATGGGTCTCCCGTCCGTCTCGTGTGTGTCTCGAAGGATGAACCGCGGGATGCCGCTCAGAGCAGCATCGACAGCGGGTCCTCGATCAGCTTCTTGAAGGCGGCCAGGAACTGGGCGCCGACGGCGCCGTCCACCACCCGGTGGTCGCAGGAGAGTGTAACCGTCATCACCGTCGCGATCGCCAGCGCACCATCCTTCACCACCGGCCGCTGCTCGGCGGCACCGGCGGCCAGGATCGCCGACTGCGGCGGGTTGATGATCGCCGAGAACTCCCTGATCCCGTACATGCCGAGGTTCGAGACCGAGAAGGTCCCGCCCTGATACTCCTCGGGCTTCAGCTTGCCGTCGCGGGCACGGGTGGCGAGGTCGCGCATCTCCGACGAAATCGCGGCCAGACCCTTGGTATCGGCCTTGCGGATGATCGGGGTGATCAGCCCGCCGTCGATCGCAACGGCCACCGAAACATCGACATCCTTGAAGCGCAGCACCGCCTCGTCGGTCCAGGCGGCATTGGCCGCCGGCACCTTGCGCAGCGACAGGGCGCTGGCCCGCACCACGAAATCATTGACGCTGATCTTCACGCCGTCGCCGGCACGCTCGTTCAGCTCCTTGCGCACCGCCAGCAGCCGGTCGATGACGCAGTCCACCGTCAGGTAGAAATGCGGCACGGTCTGCTTGGCGTCGAGCAGGCGGCGGGCGATGGTCTTGCGCATGCCGTTATTGGCCTCGGCCTCGTACGGCATGCCCAGCTTGTCGACCAGATCGCGGGTCTGGGCGGAAGCCGCGGCCGAGATCGCCGCCACGCTGTAACCGCCACCGGTCTGCTGGGCCGACGCCGGGGTCGCCTTGGGCGCCTCGGCGGCCGGAGCTGCGTCGCTGCGGCCCGGGGCTTTCGATGCCTCGGCAGGCTTCACACCCGACGCGATCGCCGCCTCGACATCGGCCTTCACGATCCGGCCATGCGGACCGGTGCCCTCGAGGCCCGAAAGATCCAGACCGACTTCGGATGCGATGCGGCGGGCGAGCGGGCTTGCCTTGATCCGGCCGCCCTCGCCATCGGCCGCCGGCTTCACCGACGTCTTGGGAGCGGGTGCTGCTGCTGCTTCCGCCTCCGCCTCGCCCGCATCGTCACCTTCGGCCTCGACCTCTTCGGCCTTGGCGGCGGGCGCAGTCGCGCCAGCACCGGCGGCAGCTTCCGCCACCGCCGCATCGTCGTCACCCTCTTCTTTGAGCACGGCGATCGGCGTGTTCACGGCCACATTCTCGGTGCCTTCCGGCACCAGGATCTCGGCCAGCACGCCTTCGTCGACCGCTTCCACCTCCATGGTGGCCTTGTCGGTCTCGATTTCGGCGATCACCTGCCCGCTTTCGATCTTGTCGCCTGCCGACACCAGCCACTTGGCAAGCGTGCCTTCGGTCATGGTCGGCGACAGGGCCGGCATCAGGATGGTCTGAGCCATGTTCGGTCCTCGGATTCTCGATGGGGTCCGGCGATGCCGGCTCAGAATTCGTAGCCGACGGCGCGCTTGGCGGCCTCGACGATGTCGTCGGGCTGGGGCAGGGCCAGCTTCTCGAGATTGGCGGCATAGGGCAGCGGCACATCCTTGCCGCAGACCCGGATCACCGGCGCATCCAGATGATCGAAGGCATGCTCCATCATCAGCGCGGCCTGCTCGGCGCCCATGCCGGCCGTCGGCCAGCCTTCCTCGACCGTCACCAGGCGATTGGTCTTCTTCACCGAAGCGACGATGGTGTCGACGTCGAGCGGGCGGATGGTGCGCAGGTCGACGACCTCGGCCTCAATCCCCTCTTCCGCCAGCTTGTCCGCGGCTTCCAGCGCCTTGCCGACATTGATCGACCAGGCGGTGATGGTCACGTCCCGCCCCTCGCGCACGATCGCGGCCTTGCCGATCTCGACCACATGGTCGTCGTCGTCCGGCACCTCGAAGCTCTGACCGTAGAGGATCTCGTTCTCAAGGAAGATGACCGGGTTCGGATTGCGGATGGCGGCCTTCAGCAGGCCCTTGGCATCCGCCGCCGACCAGGGCGCAATGACGATCAGCCCGGGGACATGGGCATACCAGCTGGCATAGTCCTGGCTGTGCTGGGCCGCCACGCGCGCCGCCGCACCGTTGGGGCCGCGGAACACGATCGGGCAGCGCATCTGGCCGCCGGACATGTAATTGGTCTTGGCGGCAGAGTTGATGATCTGATCGATCGCCTGCATGGCGAAATTGAAGGTCATGAATTCGACGATAGGCTTCAGGCCGCGCATGGCGGCGCCGACGGCAAGGCCGGTAAAGCCGTGTTCGGTGATCGGGGTGTCGACCACCCGCTTTGCCCCGAATTCGTCGAGCAGACCCTGGGTGACCTTGTAGGCGCCCTGGTATTCGGCGACCTCTTCGCCCATCACGAAGACGTCGCCGTCCCGGCGCATCTCTTCGGCCATGGCGTCGCGCAGCGCCTCGCGTACCGTGATCTTCGGCATGTATGGACCCGTTTCTCTCTGAAATCCGTCACCGGAGCGGCGCCGACGCGCCCTGCCCCGGTCTCCTGTGAAAACCTTGAGCCGGCAGAGCCTCGATCAGCTCTCGACCAGCACGTCCGTCCACAGCTCCGACGGATCGGGCTCGGGGTTCTCCTGGGCGAAATCGGCGGCGTCGACGACGATGTCCTTGATCTCCCGGTCGATGCCCTTGAGCTTCGCCTCGTCCCATTCGCCGCTGTCGATCAGCAGCTTCTTGACCAGCTCGATCGGGTCGCGCTCGGCCTTCATGCGGTTCAGTTCGTCCTTGGACCGGTACTTGGCCGGATCGGACATCGAATGGCCGCGGAAGCGATAGGTCTTCATCTCCAGCAGGATCGGACCCTTGCCGCTGCGGGCATGCTCGACGGCGAATTCGGCCGCACCGCGCACGGTCCGCACGTCCATGCCGTCGACCGCAAAACCCGGAATGCCGAAGCTCTCGCCGCGGCGGTAAAGTTCGGTCACGGCGCTGGCGCGCGCCACCGAGGTGCCCATGCCGTAGAGATTGTTCTCGATGACATAGACCACCGGCAGGTGCCAGAGGCTGGCCATGTTGAAGCTCTCGTACACCTGGCCCTGATTGACTGCGCCGTCGCCCAGATAGGTGACGGCGACCTTGCCGTCTTCCTTGTACTTATGGGCGAAGCCGAGGCCGGTGCCGATCGGCACCTGGGCCGCCACGATGCCATGGCCGCCGAAAAAGCCCTTCTCGACCGAGAACATATGCATCGAGCCGCCCTTGCCGCGCGAATATCCGTCGCGGCGGCCGGTGAGTTCGGCCATCACGCCACGGGCTTCCATGCCGCAGGCGAGCATATGGCCGTGGTCGCGGTAGCTGGTGACGACGCTGTCGCCGTCGACCAGGCTGCCCTGCATGCCGATCACGACGGCTTCCTGGCCGATATAGAGGTGGCAGAAGCCGCCGATCAGGCCCATGCCGTACATCTGGCCGGCCTTCTCCTCGAAGCGCCGGATCAGCAGCATTTCGCGATAATAGCGGACCAGCTGTTCGATGGTGCTGTTCTCGGGCGCGAGCGCGTTGCTCTGCTGGCCGGAAGCCTTGCGGCGTGTGGTCGCCATGCTGTTCTCCCCGAAGGTGGCGCTGCGACGGCATTGAAGCCGGCTGCGTCCATGTGGCGTTGAACCTAGACGCCACACGGCTCGAACACAAGCGCAGGCCGCTGCAAAACAGCTTGTTTTGCGCCGCAAAAATGACGATTAACTTCTTCTCGGTTAATTATGATGCCGCAGCGGCGCCACCTCTCCCGCATCTGCGAAATCACCATTTGCGGCTTTCAGAATGCCGGTCAGCATCGCGGCAAGCTCCGGATCAATGGAGGGCCCCAGATGCAACCCTACGGTGCGAGCCAGTCCCAGATCCTCGATCGGGACGAAAGCAGTGTCGCGGCCGACCAGGCTGCGGGGGGCAATCGTCACGCCGAGCCCGGCCCGGACCGCCGCGAGCGCCCGCTGGTCCTGATCGGTGCGCAGAACCAGTCTCAGCCTGACCCCCCGGATCTCCAGGATCTCGTGCGCTTCGCGCCCCCGCTCGCAATGCGCCCGCAAGATGAAGTTCACCCCGTCCAGATCGGCCAGTCGCACGCTGCCCCGTCGGGCGAAAGGATGATCGCAGGAACACACCAGTGCCAGAGGGTCGCCCTCCAGCGGGATCCAGGCATCCGCGCCGACCTGATCTGAGATGGTAAGGGCCGCATCGATCCGCCCGTGAGCGAGCCAGTCCATCAGCGTGCGCTCCGCCCCTTCGCGCAAGGTCATCTCCATCCGGGGCTCGGCAATGGAGAAGCGTCGGGTGAAATCCAGCACCAGGGGCATGGCGATGGTCGGCAGCACGCCGACCGCGATCGTGCTGCGCTCCAGGCCCCGCCGGAACTCCATCCGGGCCACGTCGCACTCTCGGAGGATCGACACCGCCCGGCGATGGAAGCGTACGCCGAGCTGCGTGAGGCGCATCGCACCTCGCCGCCGATCGAAGATCGCGCCTCCGAGATCGGCTTCAAGCGCCGACAATCCGGCCGAGAGCGCCGGCTGCGAGACGTTCAGCCTGCGGGCTGCCTCGGTCACCGACCCGGCATCCGCGACCGCCACGACATAGCGAAGCTGCTGAATCTTCATCAGCCCCTCCATCCAAAAAATTTATCCTGACCATCCAAATTATCCATTTTATCTTATCATATTCCCTTCTTATCATTATGAACAGAGAGGCTGCGCAACCAGGACGACATGCCGCTTCCGTCCATACCCGCGCCGCTACGTCCGGGAGGAGCCCGCCGATGAGCAAATGCCCGTTCTGCATGATCGCCACCCACGAGCTGCCGTCCGAAATCATCCACGAGGATGAACACGTGGTCGCCTTCATGGACGTGAACCCCATTGCCGATGGTCATGTCCTGGTGATCCCCCGCCGCCATGCGGAAAATCTGCATGCGATCGATCCGGAGGATCTCCAGCGGGTCGTGGTGACGGCGAAGCGGATCGCGGCAGTGGTCCAGTCGGAACTCCGCCCGGATGGCATCAACCTCTTCCAGGCGAATGGCCGCGGCGCCGGGCAGACGGTCTTTCACCTTCACATGCACGTGCTGCCGCGCAGCATCGACGACGGCATGCCGATGAGCTGGGATCACAAGCCCGGTGACCGCGCACGCATCGCCGAGGTCGCCGGCATTCTGCGCGGCGCCCTGGCCCGCAGCGAGACCGGGATCGACATGGCAGAGCCGGTCGCATGAGATACCGTCACGCTGAGCAAGCGCTTTTTTCAGTCGGCGAGCTTTGGCACGAAGGGTTTTCGAGCCTTGGCGACGGCGTAGACGGCGACGAGG
>MDTG01232241.1_pt1 | contig 47228 bp, 49 predicted proteins | sample 811421 | NCBI WGS metagenome assembly MDTG01 (sample SAMN05326645, study PRJNA326480) | marine metagenome | isolation source: seawater | place: Pacific Ocean: South East | collected 2011 | reverse complement strand
TCTTTTAGTTCTGTTTCCAAAGCATTTAGATTATTAAACGGGATGAGATCGTAACCTGGCATATAAGGACCGAAACCTTCGTATGACAATGGATCATCAGAACTAGATATGGCAGCTAATGTGCGCCCCCAAAAGTTGCCTTTTGCAAATATTATTCTCGCCTTGTTATGTGGTATACCTTTCTTCATGTAGCCCCACTTTCGTGCAAGTTTATTGGCAGTTTCACCACCTTCAACACCCGTGTTCATTGGGAGTACCTTGTCGTAGCCGAAAAGCTCAGTGACAAACTTCTCATATGGACCAAGATAGGAGTTGTAAAAAGCTCTTGATGTTAAAGTAAGTGCTTCTGCTTGCAACTTCAATGCGTCGATGATTTTTGGGTGACAATGGCCTTGATTTACAGCACTGTATGCACTTAAAAAGTCAAAATACTTTTTGCCCTCAACATCCCAAACGTAAATGCCTTTTCCATATTCCAAGACCACTGGAAGAGGATGATAATTATGGGCGCCGTAACGGTCTTCTAAATTTATTAATGAGACTGAAGTTTGTGCCATAACATAGTATTTACAGGTTCTCGACAAATATAAGTCCTAGATGCGGGTCTATTACAGGATTTGGTTTAACTTCCGGTCGTTATTAATTATATCTAAATGAAAAAACTATTACTTTCCCTATTAGTGGTGGCTTTTGCAGGAAATACCGCGGAAGCACAATATTACCATTTGACGGCTGCCTCGGGCAATCCAAACAACATTAACCAAGAAGATTCTGAATACCCAGTGGGTGGAGGTCTACCAACGAACTGGACGTCGATTATGGCGGCACAACAAACCGCAGGTAGCTATTCTTCTGCGCAGAACATCCCATTTACTTTCTTGTTCAACGGCGATACAGTAACTACATACCGTGCTTCGAACACAGGTATTGTTACGTTCTCTCAGCTTTCTTCCCCAGCGAACAACAGCGCAGGAACTGCAGTAAGCTTGAGCAGTTCGACAGTGCCAGATTCGTCGGTATGTATTTTAGGTATCAACGGATCTGGATCTAACGATCAGGTGGCGCGTAAAACTTTCGGAACTTCGCCAAACCGTCAGGAATGGATTCTTTTCTCTTCATACAGCGCTACGGGCACTACCGGTTCACACTGGACGTACTGGTCGGTCGTACTTGAAGAGACGACTAATAATATTTACATCGTAGACCAGCGTACTGCCGGATGGACAGGAACTGTGAACGTTGGTGTTCGCGTAGATTCAGCAACTACAGATGAAATTTCTGCTTTATCTTCAAATTCTACAAATGCACCAGACCGAACCGATAATACTCACCAAACTTTCATCCAAGGAACACAACCGGATTACGAGATGGCCGGTGTTACTGTGAATATGAACCCGTTTGTTGCACTTACTTCCGCGCCATTTACCATCAGTGCTGATTTCGTCAACAATGGTGCAGCAACAATTACTGGTGCAGATATCAACTACAGTGTAAACGGTGGAGTAGCTACCTCGCAAACATTGACCGGTTTAAGTATCGCTTCAGGTGCTTCAACAACATTAACTAATGGAGCTACAGTCTGGACGCCTTCGGCAACTGGCACTTACGATATCAAAGTATGGTTAAGCAATCTAAACGGTTCAAATTCAGACGCTAATACGAGCAACGATACCGCCATGACTAGCGTTCAAGTGGTATCAGCACTAACGACGCGTTACCCGCTGTTTGAAACCTTTACTTCGTCTACTTGTGCTCCGTGTACCCCCGCAAACGTTCAGATGGAAAGCGTATTTGATGTTAACCCAGGGGAGTACAGCTCTCTCAAATACCAAATGAGTTGGCCAGGTACGGGAGATCCTTATTACACGACTGAAGGTGGCGTCCGCCGATCATTCTACGCGATTAACTCTGTGCCTCGTGTAGAGATTGATGGTGGTTGGGACAACAACGGTAGTAGCGTAACCCAGGCCGTTTTCGATCAGTACCAAAACGTCCCTGCGTTTGTAGAGATGGATGCAACGTTCAGCCGTTTCTCAAAAACGGTAGAAACTACTATTGAAATTACCCCGCTTGCTGATGTAACTTCAAACAATCTTGCACTATTTGCTGTGATTTACTCGCACCGCGATACAGCTAATGTAAAGTCTAATGGTGAGACGGAATTCATCAACGTCGTTAAGAAAATGATGCCATCGTCTTCGGGCAAGAGTATTGCTTCATTGACCTCCGGTACTGCTGTAACACACACGTTGAGTTACACTTTCAACGGTAACTACGTGTTGCCACCCAATGCGCAGTCTCCAGCGAACTTAAACTTTGAGCATACAGTTGAAGATTTCGGGAATCTTGGTGTGATTGCTTGGATTCAAGATATGAGTACCAAAGAAATCTTCCAGAGTGTGAACGCTACATATACTATTGGTCAATTCGAAAATGAATTGGCATCGAACTTGAATATCTACCCGAACCCAGCAACAGATTTTATTACTGTTGAAGGCAACTTTGAGGGTACTGCAACTGTCAAGCTTATCAGCCTATTGGGTCAGGAAATTCAAGGGTTTGAAAGCGAGCTAAGCGCAGGAAACTCATTGCGTATTCCAACAGAAGGGCTCGCAAAAGGGTCTTATCTCGTTGTTGTGAGCAAAGAAGGTACAACTCACGCCGAACCAGTGGTTGTTCGCTAATCATAGAAGACTCAAATTATAATTTTAAGGGCGGCCTCTAGGTCGCCCTTTTTCGTTTCCAATACTCTTATATTTCGATGTACTTTTACCCCCATGGGCAGGAAAAGTATACGCATACCAAATATCGAGCGGATGCAGCTCACAGATATTGGCAATAAAGGCAAGGCCGTGGGCCGTTACAACGAACGCGTAGTTTTTGTGACAGGGGGTGTTCCTGGGGATGTAGTTGACGTTCAAGTCACCAAAAAGCGCCGCAATTACCTCGAAGGTAAAGTCATCAATATCCATACCTCCAGTCCAGACCGCGTAAAGGCAAAATGCCAACAATTTGGAGTTTGTGGCGGCTGTAAGTGGCAGAACCTAGACTACGCAAAGCAACTCGAATACAAGGAAAAAGAGGTGCGTGTTAATTTGAAGAAAATTGGCCATGTTACTCCCGAAAAGTTCCACACTATTTTGGGTAGCAGACAGCAGTATATGTACCGGAACAAGCTTGAATTCAGCTTCACTAACAACAAGTGGTTGACTCAGGAACAATTAGACAGCGGCAAAGAGTTTTCAGAGCGCCGAGGCGCCGGTTTCCACATCCCAGGATTTTGGGACAAGGTGCTTGATATTGATATATGTCACCTGCAACCAGACCCGAGCAATGCTATTCGCAACTTTGTACGCGATTGGGCCATTGAGCGCGACTTACCCTTCTTCCACGCGCGCAGCCAGGAAGGTTGGCTACGTACTATGATGATTCGTGTAGCGAGTACCAAAGAAGTGTTGGTATTAATCCAATTCAAAACGGAACTCAAAGCAGAGCGCGAAGCTTTGTTGGCCGATATAGATAAGGTCTTCCCACAGATTACGACGCTGCAGTACGTAATTAACGAGAAGCAAAACGATACCATCTACGATCAAGAGGTTATTACTTACAGTGGTCCAGGATTTATCGAAGAAGCTATGCCGAAGTACAGCGAACAAGGGGAATTACGTTTTAAAATTGGCCCAAAGAGTTTTTACCAAACCAACCCGCTCCAAGCATATGAGCTGTACAAAGTGGCCCTAGATATGGCCGATATCCAAGAGGATGATCTGGTCTTTGACCTATACACCGGGATAGGGACTATTGCCCTATTTATGGCGGAAAAGGCAAAGGAGGTAGTCGGGATCGAATTGGTCCCGGAAGCTATCGTAAATGCCAAGCTAAATGCCGCGAACAATGGAATTGACAATGCGATATTCTATGACGGGGATATGAAGGATGTCTTCAATGCCGATTTTATCGCGAAGCATGGAAAGCCAAACATCCTAGTGACCGATCCACCGCGAGAAGGTATGCACGGTGATGTGGTGCAACTGCTACTTGATTTGGAGATTGCTAAAATTGTCTACGTGAGCTGCAATTCTGCAACTCAGGCTAGGGATATTGGTTTGCTGGCAGAGAAATATACGGTCAGGCAAAGTCGAGCGGTCGATATGTTCCCGCAGACACATCACGTTGAAAACGTTGTTCAATTAGTCTTAAAGGCGTAATTTCATCAAATGAGTTCGAATACACCAGAAATCTTAGGCAAAGAGGCCATTGCACGTACAGTTCAACGCTTGGCTTGGGAACTGTACGATAGACACAGCAAAGCGGAGAAATTGTACGTAGTGGGTATCCAAGGCAACGGATATTGGCTCGCAGAGCAGCTCGTTAGTAGACTAAATGCCATCAGTGATATCAAGATTGAGCTAATGGAATTGGCATTGGACAAAGATAATCCGAAGCCTGTCAATATGCAGATTGATTTACCTTCAGGTGCGCAGGTAGCTTTAATAGACGATGTACTCAACAGCGGTCGTACCCTACTTTGGGCAGTGATCAAATTAATGGAATTCCACCCACAGCAGCTCAGCACAACGGTACTGGTAGACAGAAGTCACAAGCGTTATCCTGTGAAAGCCGATATCAAGGGGTTGAGTTTGAGCACCACGCTCCAAGAGACTGTAAAACTCAATGTAGAGAATGGTACGGCAGTAAACGTGTGCCTAGTTTAATACGGCCGCTATTTCTTCAATTGAAATATTAGGTCCCGCAATGCGATGCTTTGCCTGACTGTAATATGGACGGCGCTCAAATATGTGCTTCGCGACAAATTCCGCAACATCCTCTTTGTTTTGAATGAGTGGACGAACGATGTCTCCCTCCAACCGTTTGGCCAATTCTCCTACTGGAACATCCAAGAAGATGGTCACCCCTTGCTCGTTCAGCAGATCCATATGATTGTAGAAAATGGGTGTGCCTCCACCAATGGCAAATACAGCAGTTACATACTGCGCTAAAAGCTCTTTTAGAACTGTGCTTTCAAGCTTACGGAAATGTAATTCGCCTTTGGAATCAATAATCTCGGAGATAGATGCACCCGCAGCTTTCTCAATTTCAATATCCAAGTCTACAAAAGGCAGTGCCCTCCTCTGCGCAAGTGCTTTTCCAAGAGTGGATTTTCCGCTTGCCATATAGCCGATTAAGAAAACTTTCATAGGAAATATTTGTCACAAAAGTACAGCGAATCAATAGGTTAAAATAGACCTGTTAAAAGAAGCTTGTTTTTTTTTATTGGTGCGTTGCAAAATTTAAAATCAGCTGTATATTTGCAGCCCCAAAGCGGATTAGTTTGATCTCTTAGCTCAGTTGGTAGAGCAATACACTTTTAATGTATGGGTCCAGGGTTCGAGCCCCTGAGGGATCACCTAGAAAGCCTCCTCCTTCAAGAGGGGGCTTTTTTATGATTACAAGCGTCAGAGAAAAAAGTTTAGACCTTATTAGCTAGTCAAACTTTTCCCATTAAATTTGCAGTCCTTAGCCCAGGTGGTGGAACTGGTAGACACGCCATCTTGAGGGGGTGGTGCGAGCATTCGCGTGCAAGTTCGAATCTTGTTCTGGGCACACAAAAAACCCCGTCCGCTTTCGGTCGGGGTTTTCTTTTTCTACCTTGAACACTTTTTATGAAAGACCAGCAATCTACCCCACAAGAACCCTTGTCATTCGCGCCTCCAAGGGCCATGACAAGAATGGCTAAAACCATTCAGTTCTTCAGTACGCGTTGGGCTGCAAAAATCGCTTGGCGCTGGTTTTTAACACCCTATCCTTTTAAGATGCCAAAGCGCGAGGTACCCTTTGAGCAGCGCTTTGGTTCGCCAACAATGTTCACTCACGAAAACGGCAACCGTTATCCAGTGTACCAACTGGGCAACGGAGCTAAAAATATCTTACTCATCCACGGTTGGGGTGGCCGTTTCACGCAGTTTGGCGAAATGATTCAGGCTATGGAATCGCAATATACTCACCTACTTGAAGAGTATACAATCACCGGTTTTAATGCTGTATCTCACCGCGGTGCCGAAGGGAAACGCACTATCATGCCTGAAATCGCCGCCTGTGTTCTACAAGTAACACAGCACCTTGGCGAAGTAGACCTTGCTTTAGCTCACAGCCTAGGGTCTAATGCTACTATGTATGCTGTCCAGCATCTCGGTGCACCTATTAAACGACAAGTCTTAATTGCCCCACCAGGCCGTATCTCCGCCATGGTTGGTCTGTTTTGTGATGCCATTGGATTCAATAAAGCAGTACATAGCCAAATTATAGAAAACTTGAAAGCCAAATTCGGAGAAGACTTCAATCTTTTTAGCGCGCCCGAATTAGCCCCAAGCAACTCTATTCCAACCCTCGTATTTCACGACGTAAACGATAAAGACACGCCAATATCTTTCGGTCAAGAGGTAGGTAGGAAAATGGCCCACGGTACTTATATAGAAACTACCGGACTGGGTCACAGACGTATACTTCGTGATACCCAAGTAATAGGGCAGATCGTGAAATGGAGTTTTAACATTTGATAGCGCAAACCTTAGAGCAATATTTACCGTTAGAACAACATGAAGAAGTTATTTATACTATCCATCTTATTAATCTTGACCGTATCGTGCAATGCGCAAAACAAAACTGACATGACTATTGACAAAGGGACTTACGAGATCACAAAATCTGAACAAGAATGGGAAGAGCAACTATCACCTGAAGAATACTACGTCCTAAGACAAAAAGGCACGGAGCGTCCATTCACTGGAGAATACAATATGCATTTTGAAGAAGGCACCTACAACTGCAGAGCATGCAATGCCCCATTATTCACGTCCGATTCAAAATTTGATTCACACTGTGGTTGGCCTTCATTCGATGCAGGCATTGAAAGTGGTGCTATAATCGAGAAACTAGACAAAACCCACGGAATGATTCGTACCGAAATCCTATGTGCAAAATGTGGCGGACACCTCGGTCATGTCTTCAATGACGGCCCGACAGCTACTGGATTGCGATACTGTGTCAATAGCCTGAGCATAGCTTTTGACAAAGAAGAGGAATAGCTTTAAGTAGAACGCTTTGATATTAAACACTTGAGCATAGGACTTCTAAGAATTCAATATTTCTACGAAAAACTACTCAGAGGGTCTTGCAAATACTATGAACGTGTATATATTTGCAACCGCTCAGGGCGATTAGCTCAGCTGGTTCAGAGCACCTGCCTTACAAGCAGGGGGTCACTGGTTCGAATCCAGTATCGCCCACAACACTATAAGCTAAGTGTTTTAAAGGCTTCCAAGATATCGGAAGCCTTTTTTATGCCCTTAAGTTTTTGACTACCCTTCGTTAAGATCAATTGTGTTGCATATACGGTTTGTGAAATAAGCTATCAAAGGGGTTTTAATTGTTATCTTGTAAACAAGTAACATTCATTTTAAACTTAATACAATGAAACCTAATTTCAATAAATTATTGATTCTGTTCACTGTTATTTTTCTTTCAATAACATTAAGTGCATTTACCTATTTGTCATCATCATCTGGCGGTGGTTGCCATGTTTATGGAAAGATAAAATTTGTTGATTATGGTGAAGATTACTCCGTAAAATTTGTTGATTATGGTGAAGACCTTAGGATTAAATATGTTAGTTATGGTGAGGATGAAGTTGGAAAATGGAAGGTTGTTGATTACGGTGAGGATTATAAGATCAAAATAGTTGATTATGGTGAGGATTATAGAGTTAAGGATGTTGAATATGGAGAGGGGTGCGACTAAGTTGAACCTTTCACGAATATTATGAATTGTAGGTTGTCATAACTTTTATTTTCAGTACTAATCATTTTTCACATTAATTTTTAGAGATTAATCGTTAAAAGTTTTTTCCGGTGAACACCTTGACATCTTTGGATTAATGCAATAATGGTATTATCAAGTATATGCTATTATCCTTTACGATGCGAACGGGCGGAAAGCTGCCTAGATCATTGATAGGAATAACTTACACTGGCTACCCAATGGGCTCTTCATTAACGATAATGTGGAAGGATTGTAAATCGACACGAGCTAAGGTGCACATAACAAGGTAAGTCCGAACCTTAATAGGTCTTTAGCTGTTCTATATAAATGCAGATTATTCTTTCCATTTTTATTGCACTGATGCAACCAGCTACTACCCTCTTCGATTTCACTCCATACTCTTCTTTAGACAGCTGGTACGTGGTGAACGACGGGGTTATGGGAGGCCTTAGTGAAGGTGCACTTGAATTAACCTCGGAAGGTCACGGGTTATTCACGGGCCAAGTACGGCTAGAAAACAACGGAGGATTCACTTCTATCCGATGCGCCACAGGCAAAATCGAAACGGCAGAGGGTGCAAGCGTTCGAATGCGCATAAAGGGTGACGGGAAAAATTATCAGTTCAGAGTTAAACATAAGGCACGCGATTACCAGAGCTACATCACCACTTTCTCAACATCGGGTGAATGGCAAACCATAGAGATTCCATTGAATGAATTGTACTCCTCATTTCGTGGACGTGTTCTAGACATGCCAAACTTTAATCATAAAAGCCTTACAGAATTCACCTTTTTAATAGCGAATAAGAAAGCTGAGACTTTCGAATTATTGATTGATTCCGTGGAATTGATCCAATAATTACTCTTCAATATCACAATCCTCCGGCCAAGTAGGGTCACCAAAAATTTCAGTCATAAAACTTGGCGCTTTTTTTCCATTTAAAACACCAGCCGCTCCCCGAAACATCCCGCTTGAGTTGAAGGTCCAAGTACTATTACCCTTAGCATCAAGCGCAATTAAACCGCCATTTCCAGCATCCGAGTTGAGTACTCCAAAGATCACCTCACGCGTACTTTCCTCCAAGGTCAATCCTTGGTATTGCATGCGCGCGTTGACTTGAAAAGCCACGTTGTTACGTATGTAGTATTCACCATGACCAGTACAGCTAACTGCCGCACCATTATTATCAGCATATGTTCCAGCACCTATAATGGGCACATCGCCAACACGTCCATACTTTTTGCCCATCATACCACCTGTGGAAGTTCCAGCGTATAGGTTGCCTTGTAAATCTAAGACTACAACCCCAACCGTACCGTTCTTCTTGATTTGTTGCCAGCGTTCGTATTGCTCTTTACGTCGCGGCGTAAGGAAGTATTCATTGTCTACAAACTCATGATTTTGAGTCTTGGCAAACTCCTCAGCTCCTCCGCCAATGAGCAAGACATGAGGGGTCTCCTCCATAACCGCCCGCGCTAACTTCGCAGGATTCTTAATATGCTTTAACCCTGCTACAGCTCCCGCCATTTTGGTGGAACCGTCCATAACAGAGGCATCTAATTCTACTTCGCCCTGATCATTAAACACGGCACCTTTACCCGCATTGAAATGAGGATCGTTCTCGAGCATGGTGAGGCACTCCACAACGACGTCCATCCCATTGGCGCCATAAGTAAGCATATTATAACCCACCTTCAATACGGCCTGCAGCGCAGAATCATACTCCGCGATTTGGTCATCGTTATAATACTTACGCTCTATTCCGCCCGCTCCTCCATGAATGAGAATAACCGGTCCATCGAACTTAAAAAACTGGTGGTTCTGCGCAGGGAGCAGGAAGGGTAATAAGGCGGCGAAAAAGAGGAGATGTCGCATAAGAGTATAAGTTCATTTAAAAATACAGGGGTTGAAACTAACTATCGTCTTAAAAATACAAAGTGAATTGGCACAAGAAAAACTTGAATAGCATAGAAAATGCTCGTACGATTGTAAGAATTCTACACATCTTCAAAATAGTCCAAAATAACAACGCCTTCACCACCACAAACAGGCAGGCTTGAAACGCCCTATACTAACGGCAGAGAAAAAACCTCAACGACAAGGCACATCTACGATATTTGGCGTGCCTAGATCAGGCAGTTTTCATAATGCGGTGCATCGTACTTTTACTTACACCAAAATACCGCGCGATCTCGGTCTGAGAACAATATTTTTCTATGCCTGAAAATCTTTCTTGGATGTATTTCCAATATTCTACCTTATCCATCATCTTCATCTTGAGTAGACGGAGCTTTCTCATTTGAACGAAGTGTGAATTAATGTGCAGTAGAACATTTCGCATCGGATCGTTTATAATGACAAAATTCTTCCATTCTCTGTAACTAATTCTATATGCCGAACCCGGAGTATACATAATGGAATCGGTTTTAGCCGGACCACCCCACAATAGACTATTTTCATCACAGATAAAGATTCCTGGCTCAGTCATCCCATTGAGCATCTTTGTTCCGTCTTCGAGCAGAATGCGGTCAAAACCATAGCCAAAATGTATATACCAAAGGTATCCTTCCTTGTCACCCATCTTCCACAAGTTTTCGTGCGCTTCAAAGTGAATAGGTCCTTCAAACAAGGCCGAAAATTCAATGAAAAAAGGAGTCTTTTCAGGGAAACCTGTTAATTGACTGAGCCTTTTTGCGATAATCAAATCTCCTTTCTTAGCCATCGTTAAATGCTATTTTTATATATGACTTTAAAGATGACTTTGAGATGTCCAGATAGTTGGCTATATCCATTCTCGGCACCAGGCTCAAAAGTCGTTTATTAGCTTTTAACCATTCCAAGCTGTAACTTTTACGATCTAGACCGAGATTATTGATGAACTTCTGATAAGTAAAGGCCGCCATCAATGAAGCTTGAACATTTAATGCACTGGCCAGTAGTGGCTGTTCTTGCTGCCACATATCCGATTTTAAGGGTAATAAGAGCATTTCGATATCCTCATAAATTCTCCAATAGCTCCCCTGTTTATTATATACATTATCTATTTCCGTTGATAAGAACAAATCGCCTTCTTGGTAGAAGTGTGTTATCGCTTCGCGACCTTCAAAATCGTGTTTGACTCCAATGACTCCACGCACTAAAACACATATACAATCATGTATATCTATGGCTGAATACTGAAATATACCTGGCTGCTGAATAAAAGTTTGGACGTATCTAGAAAGCTTTACATTACGCACAAGACCTCTTTGGTCTGGATGCAACAAATCAATCAACTTGCTCTTCAATAATGCAACGTTTACGTGGGCTTGGGTCAAAATGAAAGGGTTTCAACGTGTTATTATATTGTCTTTCTAAGATATTAGAATTTAATCACAAAACAACTTGAAGATCACTTTTTTAGAATCTATCTCTATTTATCAATTCGAATTCCCATTGGGTTAAAATGAAATAAAAAATAATTTTCACTTAAGTGTTCTAGAAGCCGCTTAACCGTCCGCATCTAAAAAAATCAAGCCTCATCGGGTACGAAACTTTAATCCAATCACTCTAGAGAGCAACTTAGAAATTGAACACATTCTAATGGTCAACGAAGCGGGACAGTCTATATCAGAATTCGATTCGAATTAACTTGAAATAAAAAAATCCGGGCCCTTTTACCTAGGAATAACCTTTGTCAACGGACGGTGTGCCGCTATAAAAGTTAATGTAAATGAGTGAAAACTTGTTCACCTCAGCAAAAGGCCGGCATTTCGGTGGTCTTTTTTTATCTTAAGGGCGCTAACATCACAACTATGGGAAAATTTCGATACCTCTTTGTTTTCACATTACCGATTCTCGCACTTATTAGTTTTCACTCATTCGGACTTTGGTCGTATTTACCCGTAATTGAAGCCTTTGTCTTTATTCCCTTAATGGAATTTCTATTTACTCCCAATACGAGCAACTTGAATCAAGAACAGAGAAACAAAACGACAACAGATAGTTTTTACATTTGGGCATTACGATTGACAGTTCCGGTGCAAATTATCTGTGGAATTTATCTAATGGTTCAAATCTCAATACCGTTAGATAAAGTAACCCTTATTGGCCGAATCCTCTCTTTCGGTATAATGTGCGGCGTCATTGGTATCAATGTTGCTCACGAATTAGGACATAAAACCAACAAAATAGACCAATTTTTGGCCAAAATATTACTTACCACTACTCTATACACACACTTCTTCTTAGAGCACAACTTTGGTCACCACAAAAATGTTGGAACGCCTGATGACCCTTCATCAGCACGACGCGGTGAATGGATATATAGCTTTTGGCTACGCTCTATTGTCTTCAGCTACTTCAGTGCATGGAAGATTGGTATTCAGCTCAGTAAAGGAAACCTACTGAAGAATAAAATGCTGCACTATACACTGTTCCAGCTGTTACTAATCGCAATTATCTTGGAAAATTTCGGTAGTACAGGGTTGGTTGGGTTCTTTGGTGCGAGCATAACTGGATGGATTTTATTGGAAACCGTTCAATACATTGAGCACTACGGATTATCAAGAGATAAGGTTAGTGACTTTCGATATGAAAATGTACGTCCCGTGCACAGTTGGAACAGCAATCATATGTGGGGACGAGCTATACTATTTGAATTAAGTCGTCACAGTGACCACCATTATCTGCCGAACAAAGAATTCCCACTTCTTGATCATCACGACGACAGCCCACAGCTGCCTACAGGGTATCCAGGCATGATGATTTTAAGTCTTATCCCTCCTTTATTCATGAAGATTGTTCATCCCCGTATTCCATAGCATTCATAACGAAATCACTATATATCGACATAATCATTATCCGCCTCAAGACATAGATATCAAATCTGAAGCTTTTAGCCACAAAGCAAGCATCTATCTCAACGACAGCAACACGCCGTTTCGTATGAAGAGTCGGGGTCAACTAATTTTGTGTAACGCCTTAAACTTGTTGTGAATCAAGAGCATAAGCACGCCAAATGAGACACCTAGGATAATCAGGCCTTGACTAAGTAGTCCTTCCGCTGTAAAAGAGAGCTTTAGTAAAACCGTAGATATTACGAAAGATGAATTCCGTATGATTACTGGGAAGTTGTCCGTGTATAACAAAGAAAGCAATAAGATAATCACGTCAGAAATAATCAAGAAGTTGTAGAATTCCTCGAAGAATATAGCATTAATCTCAATCATATTGGTTTCATCAATGTGATTGAAGATGGGAATAGCCCATTCCACAAAGCTTCGAATACCCAAAAGGATGAACAAGAAGAATAGTCCGATACTCAAGTAGTGCTTATACTTCACAAATCGCTTGATGTTCGCTCCGAGCTCTTTCTGTTCCTGTTCTTCAAAGGCGTCATAGCGCAACGAACCACTGAGTTTATAAAAAGAATAAATCAAGAAGAACAGCAGCATTACACTTAGCAAGTCCACGTAGAGATTCACATTATGGTCGCTTAGCCAAAAATCTGATTTCAAATCAAGCGCGGCCATATCTTTAAACAACCCTCGAATCAAAATCAGAGCGATAACCTCATACTGCTTTGCGATATAAAGTGTGGTACTTCTCCTTAAATAATAAATCATCAAATACGCCTCATAGACTAATAAGATGGAGAACGGAGTATAGATTGCACTAATTGGATCTTTCAACAAAGAAGCATTTATACCGCCGGGAATGTAGTCGCGCAGTAAGTGCAAAATAAGATGGACAATAAAACTTAAGATGGCTGCATAGAGCATCCCTCGACCAAGCGACTTTCTAAATGCATATGTAAAGACAGGTATAACCATTTCTTCATTCTTTTGCGTTAACAAGTTATAACACATTAAGTTCAAGGCTACCCTTGATGGCTTTAAACATAAGCACTAAAAAAATAAGCAGGTAAGTATAGTTACCTTTACCGCCCATAAAATGTCCAATCATGCTAAATGTATCTAACGTCACGCTTCAATTTGGGAAGCGCATACTATTCGAAGATGTTAATATCAAGTTCCACGGTGAACGTTGTTATGGACTTATTGGAGCCAATGGAGCTGGTAAATCAACTTTCTTAAAAATCCTCAGTGGTGAGGTAAGCCCAAATTCAGGAAATGTCAGTTTAGAGAACGGCAAAAGAATGTCCGTACTATCTCAGAATCACTTTACCTTTGATGAAGAAACCGTACTAAATACGGTTATCCGAGGAAACCAACCCTTGTGGGATCTAATGCAAAAGAAAGATGCCATTTACATGAAGACGGATTTCAATGAGCAAGACGGCCTTATTGCAGCTGACCTTGAAGTTCAGTTTGAAGAGATGGATGGCTGGAATTCTGAAAGCGATGCAGGAAACCTGCTAAGTGGCCTAGGCATCTCCACCGATGACCACTACACTCTGATGAAGGATATGGAGGGCTCTGCAAAGGTTCGTGTACTGCTTGCACAGGCACTTTTTGGTAATCCAGACCTTCTTATTCTCGATGAGCCAACGAACGATTTAGATCTCAAGACTATTTCCTGGTTAGAGGATTTCCTAATCGATTTTAAGAATACGGTAATCGTTGTGAGTCACGATCGTCACTTTCTAGATACAGTTTGTACTCACATCGCCGATATCGACTTCAAACGAATCAAACTTTACACGGGTAACTACAGCTTTTGGTATGAGAGTTCACAATTGGCACTTCGTCAACGTCAAGCAGCCAATAAGAAAGCAGAAGATAAGCGTAAAGAACTACAGGAGTTTATTTCTCGTTTCGCGGCCAATGCATCGAAAAGTAAACAGGCTACTTCTAGAAAAAAGATGCTTGATAAGATTAATGTTGACGAAATTCAGGCATCCTCAAGAATGTACCCTGCAATCATTTTCGAGCAAGAGCGAGATGCCGGCGACCAGATTCTCGAAGTCGACGGCCTTACTGCTCACGACAAGCAGGGTAATGTTCTTTTCCAAAACCTAAGCTTCAAACTCAATAGAGGTGATAAAGTAGCTCTGCTTTGTGACGACCACAGAATTCTTACCGTACTTTATGAAATCCTGGCTGGAAAACAACAGCCAAGTACTGGCTCTTTCGCTTACGGACAAACCATTAAGCACGCTTACTTGCCTAACGATAATGCGGCATTCTTTGAAACTGAGGACAACCTTATTGATTGGCTACGTGAATACAGCCCTAAAAATAAGGACGAGGTATTCGTACGAGGATTCCTAGGAAAAATGCTTTTCTCTGGAGAAGAGGTATTCAAAAGTGCTAGTGTACTATCCGGGGGTGAAAAAGTTCGCTGTATGCTCAGTAAAATGATGCTTGAACAAGCGAATCTCTTATTCTTAGACGAACCCACCAACCACCTCGACCTTGAGAGTATTCAGGCGTTGAACAACGGTATGAAAGATTTCAAAGGAACCTTGATGTTCACCTCACACGATCATACAATTAATCAGACTGTGGCAAACCGAATTATTGAAATCTTCCGTTATGGGGTGTTAGATAAAATGGTAGAATACGACGAATACATTTCCAATACTAAAATTTCGGCGCAACGCAAGCAGATGCTTGGGTCTTGATAATAGGGACAGAGACTTATAAATACGGCTTTTGCCCTCTTTTTTTACCTTATCGCCTCGAAAACAAAAACACATGCTATTGCTAACAGGTGCTATTAGTGACCGTGGAAGGATTCGAACCTTCAACCGCTTGATTCGTAGTCAAGTACTCTATCCAGTTGAGCTACACGGCCATGTGCCCTGGTGGGAGGGCAAATATATAGTAAAAACTTAGGCTCGTACAAGCGTAAAATAATTTTTTGGAAATAAATTTTAGTGACGATTTACCTTTGATGGATAGCTTATTGAATCTCAACAGTCAAGCCTACATCTAGCATTAAATCAGCCTTTGAGCGCAATTGGTCGTAGGAGCCCGACATCACCTGACACCTCCCTTTATAGTGGGTAATCCATGCGCACTGCTCGGCCTGTTCCTCCGTGTGATCACATACAGTGCACAGGACTTCAATAACAAAGTCAAATGAATTGTCATGATCATTAAACAAGACCAAGGACTGTTCCTTTAAAACAACAGAATCATAGCTAGGTTGATATTTTTCTTGAGAACTCATGTTGTAAAAATAAGCTCAAAAAGGAATTCTTTCACCAGTTTGTCCAAGTACTTTTTCAAAAAAATTAAAAACCTCTTTGGACAAATTATTTTATGTCCTTGATACCAAAGCGACGCTTGAGAAGCATGATTTTACCTTTACCAGCTAGGTTGTACGTGAACGCTGGCTGGTCACCTTTTGCGGCTACGCTGCGTTCCTTAAAATCTTTAGCTACTATACTTGCGTTAAATTCTTCATCGCTGGTTCGTAAGCTCATAACAGTGCCTTTAAAGGCGATGTAGAAAAAATCAGTCCCATTATCTAAATAAAGTGTAATCTCACTGCCCCTTCGACGCTCTTTTATTTCCATCAGGCAATCGACCTCAGCAAAAATTGGAACATTATAGATGTTTTGAATAAATGCCTTGCCGTCGCTTCTAAAACTCTTGTAACGCCCGCTGTATTTTAGTTTTATTCCACTCATCACGAGGGTTTGACTAAGCTCTTTTGGGAATCCACCGTCCTCTTCAATGTAAATTAAATCACTCAAAAACTTTAATCCTGCCTTCTGACCTAGGAGACCATAAATTCCTTGCACATAAGCCTCATCGTCGCTTCTTAAGGTGCCCGATCCGTCCGAGAAGAGTCCGCCGACAAGCTCCCAAGCATCTTTATCCACTGGGGCATCCAAGATCCATACTGCATCAATGTATATATCGTCTTTATCCAAATCGTGACGAACCTCACCGGCCATTGCCATAGTTAGGCCACCAGAATTTTTAAAAACCTCTATAGAACCTGTAGCATATAGGTCACAATCGTAGTTGTGGAATATTAGATAAGGATCAGGTGCGGAGTTATCCTTGAGTTTCTCATATGTGGTAATTACATAGCCCTCTTCTTGATGGTCGTAGAACAACACACCAGTGGCCGAGAGCAATTCTATATCTGCACGGTCTGCATATTTCGACAGAAAGTTACTGTGGCCTCCAAGGCTATCTTGGGAAATGTAGATACCATTAAAAGTGTTATCTCGAAGTTGTAAGGGATTATTCTCGGGCAATTCAATAACAATGTCTGTAGGGTCGACATAGCTGGCAATATCAAACCAAGTAGTTTGAAGGTTACGGCATTCGTTTTGGATAAGAATTGAGCCCTTGAAGAACATAGGTTGCTGGTCGGCTTCGAGCCGAACCTTCCCTCTGTATCCGAAATAGGGGCTCAAAAAGAAGTCGTCCTTCTCCTCTATTTCCGCTATACCAATAGTCATACCTGCGGTATCTAGCTTGATGCTTTCAAACTCTATGGGCCAAGTAGAGCCTTCTTCATCGAGGTAATCGTACATGCCGTGCGCTGTATAGCGGTAATGTCCTCTAATATATGTTGTTGCCTCGTAAAAGGCGTGAAGTTTTGAGTAGCGGTTGGCAATAATCTCCGAATTCTTGAGTGCATCCATAGCCGCATTCATACGCACCACCACATAGCCGCTATCTGGAATGATACGTGCATCAGCCACTTCTATTTCTGGAACATCGAAGGCCTCAAGTACACTTGGCGCCAGGTCAAAGCGGGCAAATCCTGCACTAAAATCTAAGCTATCCTGTAACGGATGAGTACTGACCAGGTAAGCCTCTTCGCCGGTATTCTGCTTAATGTCTACCCTGGCTTTATCCATATGCCATTCAGCATGGTCCATGTAAGCTATGTATTGATTGGCAGGAAATTCTATGAAACTTGCCGGGTCTAATTTATCAAAGACCCCTTCACGCTTGAAAAAATCTACGCGGGCCGAACTTTCCAACATCTCGAAGGCCCATTGCTCGTCACTACTTTTTGTTTTCACCCGGAAATCTTGCTCGCCGCTCTCAAACGAACCTCTATAGAAGGTATAACCCTCGTTTTCGCTGTTGTGCTTGGCAGTAAGGTATCTGAGCTCTCCAGTACCAAAGAGTCCAGTAGTGCCGTAGGTGAGCTGACCCTCAGCTATAACATTTTGTGGGCCGTACATACCAAAAGGTATAGCTCTAGATTCAGCCTCAATGTAATCACTATATGGAAACCAATGGAACGGATTATCTCTGCCTGAGGCCTGAGGATTTCCATTGCCTGTAAATTCTTCTTCGATATCAAATGTTGTCGCCCTTCCCTCGGCATCATCCGGGAACATAAGGATGTCAGGACAGACGGTCAAGCTCTGGAGGTATTGAATCTGCCCTTCTGCATGAAGCCCATTATTAGAGAGAGCAATTTCGCCTTCAAAAATGCCTTTGCTGCGGTAATTTGGTGTTGGCAGCATAATTGTGGAAAATCCAAGTGAATAGTCAGGCATCACCTGAAGGGGTTGTTGAAAGACTGGGAAGATATCCGCGCTGTGGAAGGTGGCATCGAAAAGTATACCGTCCGTAGTCGTATTGTCTAAGGAGTCGATAGTAAACGGCTCTACAGCCATATAGAATCTTGAACGTTCGTAGATACCATCGTGAATCTTTTTATCGTCGTAGTAAACGAATGAGTTATTAAGTGCTTGAAAAATTGGGTACTCAGGATGGTACTCCTGAGAACTCTTGTTGTCCGGCTGGTCAATCAAAAGTTGCCCCTGAAGGTCAGAAAGAACGGTCTGAACATCGACGAGTGACGCACGCTCTCCCGGTGCTGGATTAAACTCTCGAACCTTAAAGCGCATGGAATCGATCTGTGGCATATCCACGCGGAATCCCTGGTAATCAAAGGTGTATCCCTGCCCCCAATAATTGAAAAGACCGGCGTTGATTTGTCCATCGAAGGTAAAATCCATGTCTTTCTTCATAGTAATTCTACCACCGCGTGGATAGAGGTTGACTTGTTGCGAATCACTTACAGCGATACGCTGTACACCCGCTATATCCATTTCATAGTTGAGTAGAGATATCTGGGCGTTGCTCCCTTGGCCGATACGTGAAACGAATTGAATCACATCATAATCGCGCTTCCCGGTCCAATTCTCCAAGTATTCAAATAATCGGTCGGTAAGTGTGATGGTCTGCGCGTCAACATCAAACTCAACAAAGCCTTGAATGGCCATTTCAAGTAGGAAGCGTTCACCACTTTCGGGATTCATACGCAAGGCATAGGTCAGCTCAAGCAACGGCATGTTTTCATAGCCATACCCATAAGCTGCATTCTTCAATTCAATAAGGGGATGCGTTCTTTGAAGTCCTGCAATCTGCTCCATTCGAGCGATACGAAAATACTGCTTGGATTCAAATACAGCGGACTGTTGAGAACCTAGATTGAGGTTGCGCAAGGATAATTTGGGTTTGCCTTGGTTCCAAATGAGCTGGTCTACATTCATATCCATTCCGTGGTAGGAATCCGTCCAAGAGCTGAGGCCTAGGCCTGTTTTATACCGGATAATGCGCACTTGACCAGAACGTGGGTCGAAGCGCATTTCACAATACGGATGGTAGAGGCTGTCCTCGCCAAGGTGCGCCGTTACCTCAACCCGGCCAGAGCTTAGTAGGGAATCTCTGAAGAGGAAACGACCACTGCGTAAAGTGATAATGGTGTCATTATTGTAGGTGAACTGCACCTTCGCCATAGCACTGTCCGGCGACAGTCCATAGTAGTTGGGACCCACAACACCTAAACCACCTCGGAAGTGTACCTCATTGTACACATTGGGAAGTAAAAAGTCATTTTTATAGCTGACAAAGCGCGGGTATTGGGCACTGCGCTGGGCACGGGCACTCAATCGCTCCTCAAAAATGCCTTGAAGTGGCTCGCCATAGAGTTCCGGCGCATATAGGATGGCAGAATCTGCTTTGAAATATCCCTGGCGTGTGTCGAGTGACCAAGAGGACAGTTCTCCGTACAACTCATCTTCGTATTTACCTACACGGCCCCAAAATACTGTGCCGCCGTTGGCTTCAAGACGACTAGTACGCGGATAGAATCGACCTGAAGTACCTATGACAATGGTGCTGTCTTGACGGTAGCGTCCAATGATGTCGCCATCACCGATGATAAAGTAAAGTTCTTTCTGGTCGAACTGCATGCTCCATTCGCTGTAGGGCGCCTTCCAGATTAAATCATTTTTTACGTACAAGCGGTGCCTAACTATGTTTAAATAGAGCTGGGCAACGTAATCTTTAGTACGAGAAGAAGGATTAGAACGGATGTAAGTGTTTAGGTGATCGACCACTTTAAGTAAAGTACCATACTCCTCATTGTTGTGGATGTATGCAGTAATTCGGAACAATTCTTCCCAAGTATCAGGATCGGTGATTCGCTTGCGCAGCATGTTGTTGCACAGGGTAATCCAATCCACCTCAAAATCCTCATCAATAGCATAGGTAACGTCAGGAAGTAATGAATCTGCAAAGAGCGACTTCTGCTCTTTCGGTAGTTTGATAAGCGTGGTAAACTCCTCTGAGAACTGATCAATGGTTGTAAAGCGGACGACCTTCTGTGCGCTCATTTGTAGCGAGAGCAGCAGTGCTAGAAACCATTCGAATTTTCTCATTACTTCACCATTTTAAGGCTGCGCCATTGTTCGCGCTCTTTTACACCTACGTAAGTTAACCCCGCAGCCGATGCAGATTCACGAAGTGCAGGAATGTTTTCCTCATAAAAACCGCTAAAGAATATGGTCCCTCTTTCTTTCAACGCACTTGCGTATACCTCCATATCTGCGAGCAGCACATTTAGATTGATATTGGCACAGATAATATCAAATGTGCCTTCTATGGCGTCCGCACCGCCAGCATTAGCGGTCATTCTGCTTTGATTACGCTCGGCATTTTCCAATGTATTTTCGACACACCATGTATCAATATCGATACCATGCACCCTTGAAGCACCGCGCATATCCGCAAGAATTCCTAAGATACCAGTCCCACAGCCAATATCGAGTACTTCTTGATCGCTTGTATCTGTTTCAAGAAGCCACTGAATCATCATCTGTGTGGTTTGGTGATGCCCGGTTCCAAAAGACATTTTGGGCTCTATGAGCATGGGATATTCAAAGCCTTTTTTCTCCTCGTGGAAAGATGCTCGAATATAAACGCGCCCATCAACTTCGATAGGATCAAAATTGTTCTCCCATTCCGCGTTCCAATTGACCTGTTGAATTTCCTGAGTTGAAAAGCTCGTTTGCACATAATCCCAAAGGAGCGCTTCCTTCACGGCAGCTTCATCGTAATCTTCTTTAATGATATATGCCTCAAAACCTTCTGCTGTTTCTGCAAAGCTTTCAAAGCTTAAGGTGCCAAGTTGGGCAATAAAAATGTCTCGGAAAGGCTCTAGAGGCTGAATCTTCACCGCGACTTTAATATAAATAGGCGTATCCGACATCGATTATGCGTTTGTTCTAGCAGCAATAATCGTTGTGAAATCTTCTGCTTTTAATGAAGCACCGCCGATCAAACCACCATCGATATCTGGTTGAGCGAACAGTTCAAATGCATTACCTGGCTTACAAGAACCCCCATAAATGATTGTAACATTTTCAGCAGTTTCTGCATCAAATCGATCTGTGAGCCAAGCACGTATACCTGCATGTACCTCTTGCGCTTGATCTGGTGTAGCTACCTCACCGGTACCAATAGCCCAAACTGGTTCGTACGCCAAGATGATATTATTCATGTCTTCAGCGATAAAGCCTTCGAGGCCTGCAGCACATTGCCCAAGGATTAAATCCATGTAAATACCGTTTTTACGCTCTTCCAAAGTTTCACCGATACAGTAAATAGCAACCAATTCGTTGTTCAACGACTGCTCAATCTTCACTTTGCAGCTATCATTTGTTTCTCCAAAATACTTACGACGCTCGCTATGACCAATAATAACTGCATCCAGGTCCATGCTTGCTAGCATAGCAGCACTAATCTCCCCAGTGTAAGCACCGCTGTCTTTTTCGTGTACGTTTTGTGCAGCAACTGCGATGTACTCGTTGTCCACCAAAGCTCCTACCACATCACTCAAATACAATGCAGGCGGCGTGATGATTACACCCGTCTCACCTACCACCTCTTCCGTAAGAGAAGCCTTAAGTAAATCGACCAATTTCATCGCTTCTGCGTAAGTAGTATTCATTTTCCAGTTTCCAGCTACGATTCTACGTCTCATTATTTCTGTTGTTTTTGATGTGTCTGTTAAAACAATTCTGCCCGAACCCTAGGATCCAAAATGGCATATGCTATATCCACTAAGGTGGTTATGATAACAAAGATGGCGGCAATGATCAAAACACATCCCATTGTCACCGGCAAATCTCGCGTATTCAATGCTTCTACTAGCAGTTTTCCCATACCGTTCCAACCAAAGATGATTTCAACGAAAACCGCACCGGCCAGCAACGAAGCGAACCACCCACTAACTGCGGTAATGATAGGGTTACTTGCCACCGGAAGAATGTGGCGAAGGAGCACACGACGCTCCGGAATCCCTTTTGCCCTTGCCGTACGAACAAAATCCATCGCCCCGACTTCTATGATGCTATTACGGGTCAATTGGACAATGACTCCAATGGGACGTATACCAAGGGTAAGTGAAGGGAGTATTAGATTTCTCAGCTGAAGGTAACGCTCCCCGCTGTAGTCGTCTACCTCGTACAAGGAACCGGTCAAGCTAAGCCCAGTCCAAGGTCCCAGCAAATAGGCAAATAACCATGCAAGGAGCACTGCCGTAAAGAACGAAGGCAAACTCATACCTAACGAACTCAGAGTAGTCAATACGTGATCCATCCTATTGCCCTCATTATAAGCGGCTATGGCGCCTAAAAACATCCCCAACAATACTGCAAAGCCAATGGAAGTCGCAGCAAGCAGCGCGGTATTTGGAAAGGTTGCTGCGATAAGTCCACTGACCGATTGGCCTTGTCGTTGGAAACTCTCTCCTAAATCTGGTGCCGAAAGGGTAAATCCATCACTTGTATCAAAGGGTAGTATCCTACCCAAGTAATTAATATACTGGACAGCAACAGGCTTATCCAAGCCATATTTAGCTCGAACGGCAGCGAGGGCCTCAGGATCTTCGCGCTTACCCAGCATCATTTGGGCGCTATCGCCAGGAACAATAGTAAACAAAAAGAAAACAAGCGTGGCAACCCCCCAAAGGGTGAATAAAGCCAATGCTATTTTTCGCGCTGCAAACGCCATTACCTCGGGCTGTCGTTGTGATGGTATTTCTTGACCACTCTGCCTTTATTCAAAACCACCCATCCTGGATTAGAACGCACCATAGTTTTTAAGGTAGTTTCATCGGTAAAAGCAAACGGCGTTTTATTTGAAAGACCGTAGCTCGCGAAATCTTCGGGCATTGATGCACTAAGCACCATGTGGGGCGTGCCTTCGCCAGCAAGCTTCTCAAGGGTCGGCAAGACATTACTCCATCCTTTATCAGAAGTCTTCGCGTGGTTATAAGCCACCAAAAGCCAAATTTCATCCATCACCAAAATGCTGTCAGTGAGATTGCCGTAATCGTTCATGATGCTAAAATCATGCACTGGAGGCTCATACCCTTCCGCTACTTTAATTGTCTTGCTTAGTTCACTGAGCATCGTCCACTCAGTCTTCTCCCACCACTTTTCGCTAATGTATTCACTAGAAGTGATTTCCGTTATTTCACCTGCTTCATTCCGCAAAGTATAAATGACCTCATATTTCGGCGGCTCCAAGCCAAGCTCTTCCGCCGGCTTCATGCCTTCGATGATGCTTAAGCCTTCAGCATATGGACGGAAATCGCGAGAAGGCAGGTGATTCATAACTTGATAGGTAAATACAATGCTGAATCCTAATCCAACGGCCATCAGGATATATGAAGTGATTTTTGGAACGCTGCTAAATATTTCCTTTTCGCCCCACCACAAAATGATGATAAGCACGCATAGAACCACATCTTTATAAAAAGACTCCCAAGGTGTAAGTGGAATAGCATCCCCAAAACAGCCGCAGTCTGTAACTTGATTGAAATAGGCGCTCCAGAAGGTCAAAAACGTAAAAAAACCAATCATTCCACTTAGTGACAGAAGAACAACGCGTTTCCAGCAGCCTAACAACAATGCTAAACCTAAAAGCACCTCGACAGCGACTAAAATAATGGCCAGCGGCAGGGCCAGTGGTTCAAATATGGTAAGGTTCAGCACTTCTTCGCTGAAGTACTCTTCGAGCTTGAAACTAAATCCTACCGGATCATTCATCTTTACCAATCCGGAGAAAATAAACAGTCCGCCTACAAGTACTTGTGCGATTCGGGTTAGGAATGATTTAAACATATTAGGTCGCTTGTTCAATGAACTTAATTAACGCAAAAACGCTGTAATTGATTATGTCGAGGTAATTGGCATCCAAGCCTTCACTCACCAAAGTCTTGCCCTGGTTGTCCTCAATTTGCTTCACGCGTAAAAGTTTCTGTATGATCAGGTCGGTAAAGCTGGACACGCGCATGTCACGCCATGCCTCACCGTAGTCATGATTCTTCTTTAGCATCAGCTTCTTCGCTTCATTGGCTTTGTCGATATACGCTGCCGACGCCTCTGCCCAATTCATATCCGGTTGTTCTGCTATCCCCTTATCCAATTGAATTAACGCCATGATGCTGTAATTCAAGATCCCTATGAACTCCCCTTCTAGCGGATCGTCCACCAACTGCTCACCCTTCAGCTCAATGCTTCTTAGGCGCTGCGCTTTAATAAATATTTGATCGGTCAAGGATGGCAAACGCAAAATGCGCCAGGCCGTTCCGTAATCTTTTCCTTTTTTCTCAAAAAGACCGTGGCATTTAGAAAGCACGGCATCGAATTGTTCAGCTGTATTCATTTATTAGCTTTGCTTCTAGAACGAAGATACGAAGAACAATGACGGAGTTTTTACTAAAGATTGAAGGGACAATTCACACCTTATCCACACCGTGGGTAATGGGAATATTGAACATCACCCCAGATTCTTTCTTTGAAGGAAGCCGATTCTTCAGTGCCGAAAAGGCCGCCCAGCGGGCGGAAGAGATGATCGCTGAGGGCGCTAAAATCATTGATATTGGTGGGTATTCATCGCGCCCAGGAGCAGATTCAGTTTCCCCTGAAGAAGAATGGAGGCGCCTTGAAACGGTCATTCCATTGGTACGCGCCGTGGTGGATAAACATCCGGGCATATTCATTTCTGTGGATACTTTTCGAGCGGGGGTCGCTGATAAAGCAGTGGGCGCAGGCGCGCAAATTATTAATGACATCAGCGGTGGAAATTTTGACGAACGTATGTACGAGGTAGTTGCCAAACTTCAGGTACCCTACATCATAATGCACATGCAAGGCAATCCAAGCACGATGCAAATGAACCCTACTTACGAGCACGTTACACAAGACATCGTAAAATTCTTCAGCGAAAAATTACCGAAGCTGCACGCTATGGGTATTTACGACACCATTGTTGATGTGGGCTTTGGATTTGGAAAAACTCTTGAGCACAACTATCAATTATTGCGCGAGCTTCACGCGTTACAGCTGTTGGGCCGCCCAATACTCGCTGGTATGAGCAGAAAAAGTATGATTTACCGAGCTTTGGACAATACAGCCGATGAAAGTCTGAACGGTACCACTGCATTGAACATGGCCGCGCTCCTGCAGGGAAGTAACATATTGCGCGTACACGACGTGAAAGAAGCGGCGGAAACCATTACCTTGTTTAACGAATTGATGCCTGAGGGCGTCCACCACTTACTCTATTCATGGGAGCGTTAAACTTCGGAGTGCTCGACGCACTAGATATTATCATTGCAGCTTTCTTGCTGTACCAGATTTATCGGTTGCTTAAGGGAACTGCTGCAATCCGTATCCTGCTTGGGATGGTCGCTATTTATCTTTTGTATCGTCTAGTACAATTACTTGAAATGCGCCTCCTCAGCGAATTCCTGGGCTCCTTTATGGGTGCGGGACTCATTATTTTAATAATTGTCTTTCAACAGGAGATTCGAAAATTCTTACTTGTAGTTGGTTCGGCCACCTTTACTCGTCGTCAGGGCTTACGAAACTTACTGAAACTGACAACGGAGGACGAGGGTGCAAAAGCTGATGTCGATGCTATGGTTAGTGCCTTGGTAGAGTTGGCCGCAACAAAAACTGGTGCCCTTATTGTAATCAAACGCACCGATCCCCTAGGATCTTTTGCTTCCAGCGGTTCATCAATGAACGCAGACCTCAGCAAAATACTTTTGGAAAGTATCTTTTTTAAAAATGCACCGTTACACGATGGGGCAACCATCATTGAAGGCGGCACCATCATTGCCGCCGGGACCGTGCTCCCTCTTTCGGAGCGCAGCGAGCTACCCGCCCGCTTCGGTCTCAGACACCGCGCTGCAGCCGGGGTTTCAGAAAGAACCGATGCCCTCGCTGTGACGGTAAGTGAAGAAACGGGCAACATACATATTTTCTGCGACGGTGACTTCGAGAAGGTGCAGACTGAAGACCTTACAGTACGCTTGGCCAAGCTCATTCAAAATAAATAGTAAAAAGTCTGCTGCGGTCATTAGTGCCAACTTAAGTTTCAAAGAAGTTTATGACTTCCTGTTGTAGTATGTTTACAAAAACGAGCAGTTGAATACATACCCATACCATTATCGTAATCAGCGTAACTAAGAACAGATTAACTCCAAAAAATTATGGACTTAAACCGCCCAATTCCCGTTTTACGGTGTCAGAAGTGAACGACCACACGTTTTAGGAGTTCTGAAGGGGAATGAAAACCAACCCAGTTTCGAGGTGTGACTTCTATATCTGTAATATAGCATAAGCTGTTCCCCGTTATAATTAGATAATACGAGTAAAATGGAAAACACTGCGGTGTGGAGGGATTGAAAAAATAATACCCAAAAGCAACTACCATAAATCTTTTGTTAGGGATTGCTAATGACAGGGTAAAGGCAGAATCTTTCGTCTTAAAAGCTAGAAATGTGGAAAACTAAAAGTTTTGAACCGTATCGAAATTGAGTTTTTGAAAATAGAAATCTAGAATCTCCTTCCAAGTAAATCCGCACGCTGCCATGTTCATGGCTCCTTGTTGTGCCATACCCACGCCATGACCAAAACCGTAACCTTCTAGATGTATGCTATCTCCAACCACACTTGCCTTAAAGTAGGTACTGCGTAATTTAAAATGACGGCGAAGGGTCTCTAGTTTGAATGTTTGCGCACCGATAGTAAAATGAGTTTGACGCCCAGGGGGCAATGCTTCAAAATAGCTCGACCAATCGAATTCAGTTTCTGTTTTAAAGAAGTAACCGTTCCATTCTTTAAGTGGAACAACTAAAGTCCAACGGTACTTGCTCTCTTTCTTACTAAAGGGATCAAAAACTGCCCTACAATAAGATAATTCTTGCGACCAAACATCCTGTGGCAGGACCGTCTGTCCCCCACTATTGCTATGGTAAAAACCAATGATTGGCTTGCCACCGTATGTCGCAATAGTGTCCTTAGTCTCGGCTACAGCCTTTGAGATGATAGAAGCATGTTTTCCGTACGGGACACCCTTGAAAGCCTGAGAACTCTGATCGTCCTTGATGTGGTAGCCTTCTTTTTTGTGCTTGCCCATGTTCGTGGTCAGCCATGTACGCGCTAACACCGCTTGGGCTTTATGGTATTCAAGCTCTGGCGACATACCGCCTTCAGCTTCAACTACACCGGCGATATATGGCTCAACAGGAACCTTAACAATAGTCTCGAGATAAATGAGGTTAGAGCGAATGACTACTTGTCCTATATATGACCTGGTGGGGGTCCAATTCTTCCCGCGCCAAGCACGCATCTCTATGGTATCAGTAGTTGTAAACACAATGGAATCACACCCTGTCCTATTCAGTCTCAGATCGCCGCGAAAGGTATAAAGTGGGTGGACATCGTCTTCACCATATTCCATAGTAAATGTACTATCTGGTGTGTGTGCAGTCAATGTATATATACCAGATTTCACCTTCAATTGAAGTCGACCGTACTCTAAATCTGAAAAAGTCAAAACTCGCGGTCCAGCCTCATATGATTTGTACTTCTGACCAAAGGCTAAACTCACAAAAAGAGATAAACAAAGCACGAAAAGTTTTCTCATTCTAATCCTTTAATACGGCTAAAATACGCGGTACTGCATCTTTAGTCAGATCTCGTGTACCCATTCTTTCGCGCAGTCTCGCTATATCGGGTAACTGATCTTCCCCACCGGTAATAACGAGGTATTTCAATTGTTCCAAATGAACCTGCTCCTGTAAAAATTCAGGCACAATGGGTTCATCCATTATGAGATTTGGCAAGGAAAAATAGTCCACCTTAATTAATTTTCTGGCGATTGCTAAGGAAATCGAATTGGCCTTATAAACCACCGATTGTGGTATGCCTAAAAGGGCTATTTCTAGAGAAGCCGTACCACTGCAGGTCAAGGCATATTCTGATCCAACCGCCCCATCTTCGAGCGAACGATCCTCGAGCACCAAATTTCTCGGTAGTTCTACAAAAGGCCAATTTTCGCGGACGGAAGCAGCGCGTACAACATGAAAACGGTATTCCGGTAGCGCTTTAGCCAATTCTATAAACTCAGGCATCAAACGTTTTATTTCCTGCATCCTTGATCCTGGTAAAAGCAATACTTTCTTACTACCTCGCTGATAACGGCGCTCTTGAGCGTATCTAAGTAGTAATGGATTGCCAACATAGTGAATCTCATGACCTCTAGCGGCGTACCAATGCTCTTCGAAAGGTAATATGCTCAGTATTACATTGCTGTATGCTGTTAAAGATTTCAATCTGCTTTCTTTCCAAGCCCATATCTTCGGCGGGATGAAATACACCACACGTATACCTTTAAATTGAGCCCATTTGGCAATGCGCAGATTAAACCCGGCGTAATCCACAAGGATAAGAATCTGTGGTTCAAACGCGGCTATATCGTTTTTTACCGCTTTCACTTGTTTCAAGATGGTGGTTGCTTTAAATACCACTTCAACAAATCCCATAAGGGGCTTACCAGACAAATCAAAAACCTGTTTCATACCAGCTTCTGCCATATGGGTACCTCCCCATCCTGCTTGCTCTAATTCTGGAACAGAATCTTTCAAAGCACGCACCAAAACAGCCGCTTGAGTATCGCCTGAGGGTTCTCCTGCTATCCAGAATACCTTCATTAACTAAGGATGAATTGGAACAAAATGATAGCCGCTATACTCGGTAAACAACTCAAAAGGACGCCGCGAGCAACGCGATCTTTTTGAAAATTAATCGCCGTAAAAAACAGAATTGCGTTGATAATGACACCAAAGGTAATAGCGCGCATAACCACTAATCGCCATGCTGGATTCCCAAAATCACCAACATCAGCGAGCATCGGGTAATTATCCAATGCGATGGCGATGCTAAAAATAGGGGCACCTATGCCTACAACAAAGCCGACGAGATAATCGATAATTCTACTAGTCTTCAAAATTCCATTGGTTTAAGGCAGCCATCTCACGATGAGCGGTCAAATCGACAGTAATAGGTACAACAGTAATGTATCCTTCATCCAATGCCGCAATATCTGTATCATCTCCGTTGTCGTAATTCACGAACTTTCCAGTAAGCCAATAGTAAGGACGTCCAAATGGATCAATGCGCTCGTCAAATTCTTCTTCCCAGTTCCCTATGGCCATTCGACATACCCTAATGCCTTTGTATGGTGCCTTATCGTTCCTTGGAAAGTTTACGTTCAAACATATACCCGAAGCCAAACCGTGGTCCAATACTTGCTCGATTATCTTGCGCACAGCCGGCTTAGAAGTTTCAAAGCTAGCCTCCCAACTATACTCACATAAGCTAAAGCCTATAGCAGGAATGCGCTCCAAGGCACCTTCCACTGCAGCGCTCATCGTTCCACTGTAGATAACATTCACGGAAGCATTAGAACCATGATTAATACCGCTAAGGATTAAATCAGGACGACGCGGCATCACCTTATTGATGGCAAGCTTGACACAATCTGCAGGAGTTCCACTAACCTTGAATTCTTTTTGAGGCCCCTCACTTTTTACCTCCGTGACTCGTAAACTTACGTCTAAAGAAATAGCATGTCCCTTGCCACTCATAGGTCCATCAGGTGCTACCACCCAAACTTCGCCGAAGTCATTAGCAATTTCTGTCAAGACTTTAATGCCAGGAGCGGAAATACTGTCATCATTGGTAATGAGAATTAGAGGCTTTTTTGTCATTTGTAAACGGCTTTGTGCCAAAGTTACATGGATTCGAGCTGTGGCACGTGTTTTGGTCTATCTTTATAACGAAAATTTTATAACATCCTTATGTTCGGAATCATCATCCTTTTTGTCCTTGCTGGATTAATTGTTCAGCAACGATTGAAGTCAAAATTTAAGAAGTACTCAAAAGAAGCCTTGAGCAATGGTATGTCTGGTGCAGAAATCGCCCAGAAAATGCTTGAAGATCATTCAATCTACGATGTTCGTATTGAGAGCGTTGCTGGTAAATTAACCGACCACTACAATCCGGCAAACAAAACTGTCAATCTTAGTCCTGAAGTTTACTCTGGACGAAGCGTGGCAGCTGCAGCTGTGGCGGCACATGAAGTGGGCCATGCCGTACAACACGCACAGAGCTACAAATGGTTGACGATGCGTTCACAGCTAGTGCCATTGGTCCAGTTCAGCGGTAAAATCATGAATATTGTAATTATTTCAATGTTTGTAGGTGTAGGTTATCTTGGCATTTTTGGAATAAATACAGCTATCTGGTTATTGATTGCCGCACAAATAGCAATCACTGCGTTTACCCTCGTGACTTTACCAGTTGAGTACGACGCTTCGAATCGTGCACTAGGCTGGCTCACAAATAAAGGTATGATTACAGCACAAGAGCAAGATAAAGCAAACGACGCCTTAAGCTGGGCTGCCCGCACTTATTTAGTAGCCGCTTTAGCTTCTATGGCACAGCTAGCATACTACCTCTCTTTGCTACGCGATTAGTAAAGAAGTATTTACAATTAGATAAAAGAAATCCCCTGCGCCGGTGGTGCAGGGGATTTCTTTATATATACGTAGGTTTATTTCTCCACTTTATATCCTAAAGATTGAAGGAATTCAATTTTCTCATCAATAACAGCTTGCTGACGGTTGGAAATTTCCTTTTCAATACTCGTTTTGATACCAGTCAATTCTTGCTCAGAAAGTTTACCTAGAAATTGTGAAGAAAATAATGATTTTAGTGTTTTATTTTTGTTCTGATTGGCACGAAGGTGCTCTACGAAAGCCTTGGGTTTCATTGTGAAAAGTTAAAACAGATTGATTACAAATTTAACGAAAAAACTATTGTAATTCTTCAAGATTTTTGACCCCGATATGTCGTACAGAAATCAGAGGTTCTGCATACGAAGTCCCTATAATTCTTCCCCAATCCTGGGCACGTGCTACTACTGATTCAAAGAAACTTTCACTTGAAATTATGGTCTCAGGTTCGGTACTATTTGAATCAAAAAATTGGCTTTTATGTGCCTTGATCGATGCCATTTTCTGCTCGAAACCTTCACTTATATCCACTACAACTTGTGGCTCCAAATTGTAGAATTGGAGGTATTTATACATCGTCTTCGGTCGCCAAGGGGGCAACAATAAATCACCATCCTTTACCTTTATTTTATGTAAACCTGAGAGAAAGCATGCATCTTCTACTAAGCGTGAGGCCCTGCCGTGATCGGGATGCCTGTCCGTTGGTGCATTCATCAAAACGACATCGGGTTGATATTTACGAAGAACTCGCACGACCGCTAATTGACTTTCGTGGAAATAATCAATCTGACTGTCTGGCATTTCCAGATTTAAACGCACACTACAACCCAATATAGCCGCTGCTTCTTTGGCTTCCTCATCTCTTAGTTCAGGGGTGCCTCTGGTCCCCATTTCTCCTCGAGACAAATCAACAATTCCCGTGGTCAAACCACGCATTGCGTGCGTCGCTAATATTCCTCCAGCACCCAACTCAACATCATCGGGATGTGCACCGAACGCAAGGATATTTAGTTTCATATCAGTTTCTTACCTGCTGCAAAGTTCGTGATTTCTGCGCTCATAGGGTCCTTACGACTTTCATAATGAGCAATCCAACGGCCATTTTCATCAATCAAAAACTTATTAAAATTCCAGCTCACATTGGCGTCACCTACTCCGTTTTGGACTTTATTGCAGAGCCATTGATACACTTCGTGACCACGGCTTTTATTAGTTTTTACCTTGCTCATCATCTGGAACGAAACACCATAGTTCTTGGAGCAAAAGCTCTTAATCTGAGTTTCGTTTCCAGGTTCTTGGAATCCAAAGTCATTGGCTGGGAATCCAAGAATTACGAAGTTTTCGCCGCCAAAACGTTCGTGCAATTGTTGCAACTCTTCGTATTGCGGGGTATACCCACAATAAGAAGCCAGATTAACTATTAAAACACGCTTACCCTTTAAAGCGCTAAAAGAAAAGTCAGCACCATCGATAGTTGTAGCGCGCAGGTCGTAAAAGCTTTTCATTTCTATTGGTTCATTTGTCGTTTCTAATGCCATAGCAGTTTCAGAATTTGACATAGGTTGATTGGCACATGCAATTAATGCGACACTAAACAAGAGGTACTTCATATTTATCAGTCTTTAATTTATAGGTTAGAACAAGAATAGACCACTAATGTTTGTTGTAACTTTGTTTCAATCCGTTTTAAAGATGGCGAAGATAGGTTTACTGATCCAACGTTTTGCGCAACAAGAACTGAGAAATTCCAACGCAATTTTCTCTCTTGGGCTATACCTGGCCGGGATTACTTACCTAGTTTATATGCTAGGTGGACAAAATGCATCGGATTCAGTTTGGAATATGTTGTTGTGGGTCGTGGTTTTTTTTGGCGCCATTAGTCAAGCAAGCAGAAGTTTTGAATTTGAAAGTGGTGATTACTTCTACTATTATCAAACCGTCGCAGGACCAAAAGCAACCATCATTGCCAAGCTTATTTATAACAGCTTGTACCAGCTAATCCTCTCCGTTGCTTCCTGGGCCTTATTTTCCTGGTTCTATGGCAATACCGTTTATAATCCAGGTATTTTTGCTCTAGGTTTGGCATTGGGTTGTATCGGTTTTAGCGCAATACTAACCTTAGCCAACGGGATTGCAGAGCGCAGTGGTGGTAATGTCACACTCAGCAGCATTTTATCCATTCCGCTTACTCTTCCAGTACTCAAAATTGTCAGTGCAATCAACATCCAGGCAATGGTTGGTGCACCCCTTGAAGAAGTGTATGAATTAGTTGGCTCATTATTCGCACTAGATATCGCAATTGGGCTTCTTGCCTACCTCCTCTTTCCTTATCTTTGGCAGGATTAAAAACACCTCATGACCGGACGTATCTATAAAGGACTTGGCGTTGCGTTAGTTCTGTATTCTTTGGTTTACGGATTACTAACGACTGTTCCAGATTTGCCAATCATCGAAGAAAGTATTCGAAATTTATTTTACCACGTAAGCATGTGGTTCGCTATGGTTGGAATGATGGCGGGAAGTTTCAGTAATGCAGTAGGTTATTTAAGAGACGAAAATCTTAACAAAGACGGCAGAAGTGAAAGCTTGGCAGAAACAGGGATGCTCTTCGCATTTTTGGGACTATTCACAGGAATGATGTGGGCAAAATTCACTTGGGGGGCTTGGTGGACAAACGACCCAAAACTCAATGGAAGTGCCATTACTATCCTAATCTATCTCGCATACTTCGTCTTACGTAATGGAATTGAAGAACCTCGTAAAAAAGCGCGCATCAGTGCAGTTTACAACATATTCGCATTTGTTATGATGATTGTTTTCATCGGAATCCTACCAAGAATGACGGACAGCTTGCATCCCGGCAACGGTGGAAACCCTGGATTTAACTCCTACGATTTAGACAATCACCTTAGAATGATTTTTTACCCGGCTGTCATTGGATGGGTGCTAGTGGGAACTTGGATCGCCTCATTGCGTTACAGAATTAAGAATTTGAGTCAATAATGAAGAATTTAGCATACCTATTTGCAGCCCTAGAACCGTTTCAAGCGCTCGCGCAAACAGATAACGTAATGTATACCGAAGGCAAGATTTATGTTGTCGTAGCTGTCATTACCATCATTTTCCTGGGGCTAGCAGGTTTCTTGTACAGAATGGATCGTAAAATCAGTGCATTAGAAAATGAAAAATAGTCAGATTGCCATAATCATAGCGATTGCCGTTTTAATAGGATACACAATTGTGCGCTTAGGAAACAGCTCTACGTACAGCAATTTCAGCGATGCCTTAACATTAAATGGTGGAAAAACCACCGTTATCGGGTATCTAGACCTTGAAGAAAGTATGGACTTCAATCCTCAAACTGTTCAATTTGCGTTTACTGCAAAAGATAAAAATGGGAACTCTAGCCGAGTAATCTATAACCAACCTAAGCCACAGGATTTCGAGCGTTCAGAAGAAATCACCATGACAGGATATGCCACCGATAGTGCCTTTATCGCTACAGATATCTTAATGAAGTGTCCATCGAAATACAACGAACAGAACGAGGTAGATTCTGACAAGATTTACAAATAACTACTTATGGAATATGTAGGCGAACATCTATGGGCCGCTAACCTCGGCAGAGGGCTCACTGCTTTAGCCTTCACAATGGCGATACTTTCTACCGTTGCGTATTATCTCAGAGGCGACGACTGGAAAAAATTAGGACGTATCGCGTTTAGGATGCATGCCATTTCATTGTTCGGACTTATTGGCACATTGTTTTTCATAATGGCCAATCATTATTTCGAGTTTGACTATGTTTGGAAACACACCTCCCTAGATCTTCCTGCGCGCTACCTATTCTCAGCATTTTGGGAGGGGCAAGAAGGTTCCTTCCTATTGTGGATGTTTTGGAATGCAGTTTTAGGTTACATACTCACGTATTCCACAAAAAGTTTCGAAGGGCCTGTAGTGGGCGTATTTGCCGCTGTACAAGCATTCTTAGTAAGTATGATTCTCGGAGTTTTTGTAGGTGATACGCACATTGGTTACAGTCCCTTCATATTGGTTCGTGAACTTCAGGACAATATTGGTCTGCCGTGGACACAGTTTAGTGATTACCTTACGCGTTTTCCTAACTTCGCTGATGGGTCAGGATTAAATCCGTTGCTACAGAATTATTGGATGACTATTCACCCACCTACTTTATTCCTAGGCTTTGCATCTACATTGGTTCCTTTCAGCTATGCCATTGCAGGACTTTTAAGACAGGATTACAAATCATGGATTAACAACGCACTGATCTGGAGTTTCTTCTCAGTAGGTATTCTTGGGGTTGGAATTCTTATGGGCGGTGCCTGGGCTTATGAAGCTTTGAGCTTTGGAGGTTTCTGGGCGTGGGACCCTGTCGAAAACACCTCACTAGTGCCTTGGCTTACAATGGCTGCCGGCGCACACTTACTGCTGGTCCAAAGAAATAAAGGTGGTGTCATTACTTCGGCGCTATTTATGCTCATCCTCACCTTCTTATTGGTACTCTACTCTACCTTTCTAACGAGATCTGGAGTACTTGGAGACAGCTCAGTGCATGCTTTTGTGGATCTGGGATTAAGTGGTCAATTACTAATCTATCTATTATTCTTTACAATTGGCTCGATCGCATTGCTCTTATACCGCTACAAAAAATTGCCGAAGAAGGAGAAAGAAGACCGTATGGACAGCCGCGAGTTCTGGATGTTCATTGGAGCATTAACATTATTGATCAGCGGACTACAAATCACCCTAAGCACCTCTTACCCGGTGTTTAATAAACTCTTTGGGCCTGAAGGATTCATCAATCTATATGACCAAGACAAAGTTCTGAGCGACCCTATCGAACATTATAATGCCATACAGGTACCCTTCGCAATCATTATTGTAATATTGATTGGTGTAGGCCAATTCCTTTCCTATCACCGTACATCGGCTGTGATCTTCTTCAAACGCCAAATCTTGACTCTTGTACTAACGACAGTACTAACCAGTTTAAGTGCTTGGGCCTTGAATATGTGGAACCCTATGTACATTTTACTTCTTTGGTCTTCATACTACGCAATCATCGGGAATTTAGAATTTCTCACAAGATGGGCAAAAGGCAATTGGAATGTCTCCGGCTCAACTGTAGCCCACGTTGGCTTTGGTTTAATTATCGCTGGTGCGCTTGTTTCTAATGCCAACAAGGACGTCATTTCTCAGAACAAAACCTTCATCCACGAAGAGTTTCCAGCTAATGAAAACTTACTTATTCACCGGGGCGATACTGTACAAATGGGCGAATATTGGGTGAGCTGGACAGGTCAGGAGGAAGAAGGATATTACCTGAATTACATTCTAGAGTTCTTTGAAGAAAAAGATGAGAAATTAGTCTCAGCCTTTGATTTAAAACCCCGCATTCAATTGAATGAGCTTATGGGAAACGTTGCAGAACCCTCTACAAAACACTTCATTGGAAGAGATATTTATACCCACGTAACCTATGCAGACCTTCGGACTATCGAAGAAAAAGGCGAGGAAGAATGGAAAAATGAATTTGACCTAGAACTTAGTCAAGGTGAGAGTCACTTCTTGTACGGCAAATACCAGGTTCAGCTTGATACTATGGTCGTAGAAGCACCAGGAAGAAGCGAGAGCGGGTTTGATTATGCCGTTCTTGGTGCAGGGCTTAAGGTCACTACTATGGAGGACAGTGTATTCAAGGTAATGCCTATCTATGCTGTTCAAGGAGATGAGGCAAAACATGTGGATGCTGAAATCGAATCCTTAGGTTTGAAATTCAGGTTCAATCGCATCAATTACGAAACAAACAAACCCGTTATTACTGCCAGCGAGCACATCGAAGCCGAGGAGCCATTCATTTTGGTCAAGGCGGAAGTATTCCCTTGGATAAATATGTTGTGGCTAGGTTCTATCTTAATGGCCATGGGTACAGTGATTGCGATGGTTACTAGAATACGTAGATCGTGAATGTAGCCATTATCGGTAAGGGAAATCTTGGAAGCCATCTTTACAATGCGCTGAAACCACACTGCGACATGCAGTGGTATGACAGGTCATATCCAAAAATTATTGATGCCGATATTGTAATCGTATCCGTTAGCGATGATTCGACTTTAGAAGTACTTTCCTCTATTCAAGGACCTTTGACAGTCCACACTGCCGGTACCGTTCCAATGGCAAATTTGGAGAGAACCGGTGTTTTTTATCCATTGTACAGTTTTACAAAAGAGGCAAGCGTTCAATGGAAAACCATTCCTTTCCTATTAGAATCTAGCCGCTCTGAAGATATGCCGATTCTTGAGGAAATCACACGTTTAATCGGTGCTCGAGTATTTCACATTACGAGTGATCAGCGCATCAAACTACACGCAGCAGCGGTGATGGTAAATAATTTTACCAACCACCTGTATACCTTGGCTAAAGAACATTGTGACCATTACAACCTTCCGTTTGAAGTCTTAAATGCCATTATGCGCCAAGGTCCCGATAAAGCCATAGCTTTAGGTCCGGAAGTAGCACAGACAGGACCCGCGCGACGTGGTGATAATAGCACTGTTGAACGTCATCTAGAGCAATTACAGAATCCAGCGACCAAGGCTCTGTATCAAACACTAAGCGAAAACATAAAGAAACGTTATGAACTATAAAGAGATCTTCAAGAATATAACCACAGTAGTTCTCGACGTAGACGGAGTACTTACCAACGGAGACATCATTCTTATTCCAGATATGCAACCTGTGCGTAAAATGAACGCAAAAGACGGTTATGCTATACAACTTGCAGTGCGCAATGGTATTAGAATGGCAATCATCACAGGTGGTAAATCTCCAGAGGTCAAGGAAAGATTGCAAGGATTAGGTATTACCGATATCTATTTAGGCGCCTCATCGAAAATGGAATCATACGAAGACCTTAAGATGTGTTACGACCTTAAGGATGATGAGATACTTTATATGGGTGACGACCTTCCTGATTACGACATTATGAAATTAGTTGCACTGGCAGCAGCTCCTCAAGATGCAGCACCAGAAATCAAATCTGTTGCAGATTATATTAGCCCTATTAATGGAGGACAAGGCTGTGTAAGAGATGTCTTGGAACAATTGCTCAAAATTCAGGACAAGTGGGCACGCTATGAAGATAGAACCTGGTAACCTTTAAGGTATGATCGCACTAAACAAAAAACTGGTTTTAGGTTCCAAAAGCCCTCGGCGCGCTGCGCTTTTGAGGGAAATGGGATTTGAGTTTAGAGTTTTCGTAACCGAAGCGGACGAGAATGCCCCAAATCACCTAAACGGTACGGAAACAGCAATATGGATTTCTGAGCAAAAAGCTAAGGCTCTTCAGCCCGCACTTTCTAACGACGAACTTGGTATTACTTCAGATACAGAAGTGTGGCTAGGGAACAAACGGTACGGAAAGCCAGCAAGCCTGGATGATGCAAAAGAAATGATACGTTCACTTAGCGGCAAGACGCACAAAGTTATCACAAGTCTCACGCTTTGTACTCCAGAAAAATTGAACTCATACCATGCAACAGTTAAGGTCACTTTTGAAGCTTTGACTCAGCAGGAAATCGACTATTACATAGATACCTTCAGACCTTTAGATAAGGCAGGTGCTTACGGTATCCAAGAATGGATCGGACATACCTTGATCAGTTCCATTGATGGAGAATATAATGCTGTAGTAGGATTACCTACTTCAACACTTTATAAAGCTTTGAAAGAATACGCGCTGTAGTTACGCGATTTCAGTAACCGAAAGATTCATCATCCAACCGTAAGAATCTTCACTTCTACCAAGGCGTATATCGCTTAATAAACGTTTTATCTCCACGGCCTTTCCATCGGACAAGACAGGGATGCTGAAGTTCTGACCGTTATACCCGATGGTATCAATCTGGCTAACAACCGCCGCCGTTCCCATACCAAAGGCTTCCTGAAGTCTTCCATCACGTGCCGCCGAAACGATTTCTTCTACGGAAATAGCACGTTCTTCAATAGGCCATCCTTGATCTTTGACGAGCTGAATAATCGAACGGCGCGTGACACCTGCAAGGATGCGATCCGTCAAAGGTGGTGTTAAGAATGTACCATCGATAAGCAGCATCAAGTTCATCGTTCCACTTTCTTCGATGTATTTGTGTTCCTTGTGATCGGTCCAAATCACTTGATTGTATCCTTCTTTGATGGCTTGAGCGGTTGGATAGAAAGAGCCACCGTAATTTCCGGCAGCTTTTGTAAATCCAATACCTCCACCCGTTGCACGAGTATACTCTTGCTCAATCTTCACCTTGACGCTGCCGCTGTAGTATGGTCCAACTGGACAAGTTATGATACAAAATGTATAATCATCGCTCTGACGCGCTGCAATAAACTCGGATGAGGCGAACAGGAACGGTCGAATGTACAAGCTGTGATCATCCGCATTAGGTACCCATTCCTCATCTATCTCAAGAAGTTTTTTCAAACCGCCCATGAAGACCTCCTCAGGGATTTGAGGCATCATAAGGCGTTCGGCACTTTTGTTAAGACGGGCAAAGTTGTCTAATGGACGGAACATACTAATCGCCCCATCATCTTTACGGTAGGCCTTCATTCCTTCGAAAGCGCTCTGACCGTAGTGAAGAGCATGAAGTCCGTAAGAGAAATCTAACTGACCGTATGGACGAATTTCAGGTTCTAACCATTGTCCGTTTTTGAAGTGACAAACAAGCATGTGATCTGACATGTGTTTTCCAAATTGTAGGTTTGAAAAATCGATACTAGATCTTCGGCTTTGTTTGGTCAGTTCTATTTTCATATTCTTCTTTTTTGGGCACTGCAAATGTACTAATTTTGGAGGTGAAAAACTATTCTCCTAGCAAAACCGAAATGACGGATAAACCGAGAATTAATAAAAAACCCGAATGAAACATCTACTAATTGCAAGTCTTGCAGCCATAAGCCTAATTTCTTGTCAATCTGCTAATTCTGAGAACGAAGTTTCTCAAGAAATTACGCAAGCCTATATTAATTTTGGCGACAGCACTTTTAAAGTTGAAAACGCGCTAACCGCTGCCGCGCTTGTCCAAGAATTTGAAAATACAGGGGATACCCTATACAGGACTGTTGCTGGAGAGATTACCAAAGTATGTACTGTTAAAGGATGTTGGATGGCTACAGCTATTGATTCCAGTTCGACCTTATTTGTGGATTACGATTACGAATTTCTTCTCCCTACAAACAGCCAAGGACAAAATATGATCATGACGGGCTTTGCTTACTGGGACAGCACTTCTGTCGCAGAACTTCAACATTATGCTGAAGACCGTGGTGCGAGCGAAGAGGAGATTGCTGCGATCTCAGAACCTACAGGTGAGGTGAAGTTCAAAGCCACTGGAGTGAAAATTATTATCCCAAGTGAATAATAGGATATTTGTTTTATTGGGCTTAGGACTTTTTGTCGCAGCCTGTTCTGATTCTAATAAGGGGGATTCAACGAAATCCCAAGGCTGGCAACCTCAGATAAACCAACCTAGTGAGTTGGCTTCTATTATGCGTGTGCTTCATAACGAAGCTACCGAAAGAAAAGCCACCTTGGAAGATGGATACATGGCGGTTGTAAATTCCAAACTCATCTTTAAAATGATTAATGCCAAGCCAACTGAGCCCCATATGATTGGACAGGCCTTTGAGCCTAGTGCACAAGCATTTATGGCAAGTTACGGTCAGTTAAGTGCCACTGACGATGTTCAAGGACAGATTAAAGCGCACAACAATCTCGTAAAGAGTTGTGTTGCCTGTCATATGAATTTTTGCCAAGGACCTATTCCTCGTATTGAAAAACTCTACGTGAAGTAATGAAAGCGAGCCCAAGGTACTTTTCTACCTCGTCAGACGGAAGTTTAACTATTTGGGTGCCTAAACTGGACGAATACTACCACAGTATACACGGAGCAGTTACCGAAAGTCAGCATATATTTATCGATGCTGGTTTGAAAGCGATTGACAAAGAAGAGCTCTCCATTCTGGAGGTTGGGCTTGGAACAGCTCTGAATGCACGGCTAACCTTAGAACAAAAGGGTAGTAAGACCATTAATTACTTTGCCTTAGATAAATTTCCTTTAACTGCAGAGGAGATTGAAGAAATTAAAGCCCTGGGATATGAAAAGGAAGCGGAAATACTTAAAGCACGCCAGGGTAATCCAACTCATATCGAAACGGGATTCACCTTTGAATTAAGCACAGCGGACTTAAGGGATTTTAGCATTACTCAACCCACTTTTGACCTCATCTATTTTGATGCATTTGCCCCATCTGCCCAGCCTGAATTGTGGTCAGAGAAGGTGTTTCAATCTATGTATAATGCCCTATTGCCTGGCGGTGCATTAGTGACCTATTGTGCAAAGGGAGTCGTAAAGAGAACTATGATAGCAGTTGGATTTGAGGTTGAAGCACTGCCTGGCCCACCCCGTAAAAGAGAGATGACGCGCGCATGGAAGAGGTGATAAAATTCAACGCGCGTTGTTATGTGCTCATTCGTTCCCATCAAAATAGAATTCTTGTGATGATAGAGCGATGGCAAGGTGTGGATTTGAACAAGTTTCCTGGTGGTGGTTTGGAATTAGGCGAAGGACTCCTTGAATGTATTCAAAGGGAGATTGATGAAGAGTTTTCCACAAATGAAGTTTTGGAATATCAACACTTCTACACCCCAATAGATTGCTTCGCCTCAATATTTAAACCCAAAGAACAATTGTTGCTAAACTACTTTACCAATAAAACTGAAGCTGATGAAGAAAAGTGGTTTTTGATAGAGAACGACCAAAATCTATTAGGCATAAAATGGCTAGAACTTAAGGCTGAAAATGCACAATGGTTCACCTTGCAGAGCGATAGAGAAGCTTTCTTAAAGCTATTAGAAACCTAATCTTCGCGACACAATCTCATTTACTCGATGATACAATAAATCAGGCTTCTTGGTACGCCAGTCGAAGAAGTCAAGATCACCACCTAACACAAAGTATTGATCAACACCGTAATTGCTGAGTTCGGTAAGTACGTGTTCCCTGAGATTTAAAAGGGCCATCCATCCGTCAGATACTTCATCCAACCACTCTTCGTAGTAATCTGTAATATCCGCATGGAAATTCAAGATGTTTTCTCCGATCAAAATGAACTTGTCAATACCCAAGGGGAGCATTTCATCTACTAAATCTCGTTTGATACGCATGATGTCGTTATGTATAGCATCGTTCCACTCACCAAAGAATTCAATAACGCAATACCCAATGGCGTAGTCTACAAAAAGCACCTTTAGAAAAAGCGTCTCACAACCAATAGAGTCCCATTGCGGATGAATGATATGATCATATATCTTATCCGTGAAGTAAACCTCGCTATTGAAATAGCCGTGGAAAGGACTTTGTGGATCTTTGCTGGCTACGTAAAGGTGTCTCCAATTGAAATACGGCTCGATGGTATGCATTGAAAAAAGAATTGGCGATAAGTCTAACAAAAACAACTTCGCTTTGTTATTAACCTAACATAAATAATCGTCATGTCCACATTCACCATCACAGGAGCTACAGGATCCGTGGGAAAAGCCATCGTAAAGTGCCTTTTGCAAGAGGGGCATAATGTGCGAATACTCAGCACTCGAAAGGGCTACCAATGGAATGCCGTGGAAGTATACTACTGGAATCCCGAACAAGGAATAGTGGATGACCAAGCGCTACGAGGAGCTGATTATCTATTACACTTGGCTGGAGCGAGCGTAAGTAAACGCTGGACCACAACTTACAAGAGGTCAATTAATGACAGCCGAATCTACACGTCGCAATTCCTTCACGAAGCGCTCAAGAAAGTAAGTAATGGACCTATATGCTGTGTTAGTGCAAGCGCCATTGGATATTACGGCTCTTCATTTGACAAGAAATTTACAGAGGACCATACTCCCGCAGATGATTTTCTTGCTAGAGTAACCGAGAATTGGGAACGCTATACAAGACAGTTTGAATCACCTAACCGCCGAAGTATACAACTCCGCATCGGTATTGTCCTAGATCGTGGTTGTGGCGTGTTGGGCAAATTGGTGCCTTTGGCCAAAGCTGGTATTGCCTCTCCGCTTGGGAAAGGTAATCAATGGACCAGTTGGATTCATATTGAAGATTTAGCACGGATGTTTATTTATGCAGCTACGCATCCTCTAGATAGCGGCGCCTATAATGCGGTTAGCTCCTCTCCCCTCACTAATAAAGAATTTACTCGTGCCATTTGCCGAGTATTATGGAGACCTATGATTTTTCCTCCTGTTCCTAGGTTGCTACTAAAGCTCGTTTTGGGAGAAATGTCCACGCTCGCATTGATGAGCCAAAAGGTAAGCAATACAAAAATTCTATCTGCAGGCTTTAGTTTCAAGCATCAGAATATCCATAGAGCACTTGAAGACTTACTGAAATAAAAAAGCCCCGCACAAGCGGGACTTTTAATCGGGCTCAATGGTTTTTTAAGCATTTGCCTTAATGTAAAACTTTAGCTCGATAGTGTGATCTACTAACTTTTCTTTTAACGCATCTGTTAAAGATACATCGTCCTTTACATCATACATAACACCCCATTTAGTGCGATCAATTCCGAATTTTGGAGCTTTTAACTCTACGAAATCACCAGTCAAATTAATATCCGCAGGAAACTGAATACTGTTTGTTGTTCCTCGGAGCGTTAAATTCCCTGTCACAAGGCTATTAGTCAATTCTCCCTCTACTTCTTCAACCGAAGTAATTTCGAAGAGAGCGATAGGAAAACTGTCGACATAAAAGAACTCTTTCGATCTTAGGTGCCCTACAAGCCTACTTCGGCCCTTTTCGCTTTCAATATCGTTATTGGTAATAGTATTCATATCAATTATTACTCGTCCGCCAACAAGCATCTGCCCATCAACTGCAAAGCTTCCTTCTGTTATACTTACAGTGCCGATATGCTCATCTCCACTTGCTTTGAAGCCTCGCCAAGTTATTGCTGAACCTTCGGTAACTGCATATAATGTTGCTTCTGCAACCTCAATGACTTGTTGAGCTTCGCCAGTTGTTACTTCCTCTGCTTTCTCACCTGCACAGCCTACTGCCAATACAGAAGCCGCCATAAACAGTGTGATATTTTTCATTTTTTTCTCTTTTGAATGGTTAAAAATTTGGTGTAAAAATACGCGATTAATGTTATAACAACTATTAACTAAATAAAAAGTTCACCATGCGTACATTTTTTTTCTCAACCGAAATGCCAGTACACTCACTACCAACGTAATACTACCTGCCAATACATAAGGATAAGTAAAGTGCATACCATATACAGCGCCCCCCACAGCGGGTCCAACTACCCTGGCGAGAGACCCGACACTTTGATTGGTTCCCAAAATCTTGCCCTGAGCGTCCTTAGGTGCATAACTCGTCAGCAAACTACTTACCGTAGGTGTAAGCAATGCATTTCCGAACGATAATAAGGTCATACAAAGTAGTTCTAAATAGAATTGATTAGCAGGAACAAAAGGCATAAAAAATAAGCCAACGGCTACCAATAAAGTACCAAACAAGAGAAGATTTCGTTCGCCAAACCAGGTGTTGAAATAACCGATAAGCCCACCCTGAATAATTACCGCCAAGAACCCAATATAAGCAAAGGTATAACCGATGTGCATCTCACTCAAGCCAAAATGCTCAGCCCACAATAGTGTGGAAGTGATCTGCATCATACTAAAGCCGAGGATGTAAACAAAATTGATTGTGAACAAGGCATTCACCTCCGGTACCTTTCTGAAGGCGAAAATATCCTTGAATGGATTCGGGAATAAATTCACACCACTGGCAGGCTCCTTCAATGTCTCTACCAGGAAGAAATAAGCAAGTAAAAGGTTGATTCCGCTTAACGCTGCCGCAAAATAACCCACTCCAGACACTCCGTAGTACTCATTGACAATACCGCCGATACTCGGACCAAAAATAAACCCTAAACCGAAAGCTGCTCCAATGATACCAAAGGCTTTTGTACGCTCATTTTTAGGGACAATATCGCTAATGTATGCCTGCGCGACACTGAGATTGGCTGCACCAAATCCTTTCAGGAGACGGGTGGCAAACAACAGCCATAGAACTGTTGCATTGGCGAATAATATATAGGCAACTACCATAATACTGATGCTCGCTAACATTATAGGACGACGACCGTATCTATCGCTCAACCCACCCCAAAAACTCGCGAAAATGAATTGCATAATACTGAAGCTGGTACCCAATAGTCCAACCATGGCATCCGTAGCGCCTAATTCTTTCGCATAAATTGGAAGAATAGGAATGATTAGACCAAAGCCCATCAAATCCATGAAAATGGTAAAGAAGAGTACTACTAAAGCTTTATTCCTCATGCATAGGAGTCCTTAAGTTCTTTACCTGTATGCCTTTGTCGCTTACTTTGTAGGCGTGCAGTTCACGTGCCCTAATGGTGGGTTTGAATACCTCCTGTGCCTCATTTTCAAACTGATTGAAATCTTTGTAACGAGCACTATGATGACCAATTATTAAGTGATTGACTTCTGCCTCCTCCGCTACCTTCGCTGCCTCCTTTGCTGTGCTGTGCATCGTTTGACGCGCGCGCTCCGCCTTGTCTTCGCAGAAAGTACTTTCGTGGTACAATACGGTGGTACCTGCTACATAATGCGATGTCTCTGGTACATACATAGTATCCGAGGCAAATGCATAACTCAGAGGCTTAGGCGGATCGAAGGTGATCTCATCATTTGGTACGACGGTCCCATCTTCTGCAGTCCAATCTCTACCTTCTTTGATCCAATGATAATCACATACAGGAATACCGAATTCATCAGCGCGTTCTTTATTCAGTCCGCGCTTTAGAGGTTTTTCTTCGAATTTAAATCCAGTCGTTGCTATTCTATGCTTGAGTGGGAAACTTGTTACTGTGTAGGCCTCCGTTTCCAGCAGCACTTTTGGAACCTTATGTTGGGTAATTACAAATGAAATAGGATAAGAAGTAAATGTGCCTGCTGCCCTGAACTGCGTCAGTACAATTTCTTTTAGTTTCGGCGGTCCATATATCGTCAGCGGTGAGGATCGCCCCAAGAGATGAAAACTGCTCAATAAACCAACTAAACCGAAAAAGTGATCGCCGTGAAGATGAGAGATGAAGATGTTATTAATGCGCGAGAATTTAGTCTTAGAGCGACGTAATTGTTTCTGCGCACCTTCACCACAATCTATCAAGAAATAATGCTCCCGCATCTTTAAAAGTTGGGAGGTCGTACAACTGTTGGAGGTCGGTGTAGCACTAGCTGCACCTAAAACTACCAACTCAAAACTCATTAAGAATTCCCCAATTTACGCTTCTCAGCTAAAAGATACAGTACAGCCATTCTCACCGCAACACCATTCTCCACTTGATCAAGAATAATAGCGTGTGGGCTATCTGCCACCTCGGATGTAATCTCTACACCCCGGTTGATAGGACCGGGATGCATTACAACAATTGACTTTTCCAGGGCGTCTAGATGTGCCATTGTTAATCCGTACTGAGCGCGATACTCGGCAATGGATGGGAAGTATTTTATGTCTTGACGTTCGTGCTGTACGCGCAACATGTTAACAACATCACACCACTCGATGGCCGTTTGCAAGTTGTGCTCTACGCGAACTCCTAGGGTATGCATGTATTTCGGCACTAAGGTCGTGGGTCCACAAACCATGACGTCAGCTCCTATCTTTTTTAGGAGTAAAACATTGGAAAGTGCCACACGGCTGTGTAGGATATCGCCTACGATAGCGACTTTAGCACCTTCTAAGTTTCCAAGTCTTTCTCGAATTGAGAACGCATCGAGAAGTGCCTGAGTAGGATGCTCATGTGCTCCATCGCCAGCATTTATAATGGATGCGTCAACATGTTGAGAGAGAAATTCTGCAGCACCTGGATTAGGATGACGCATAACTACCATGTCCACTTTCATCGAGAGGATATTATTCACCGTATCCACCAATGTTTCTCCTTTCTTAACTGAGGAAGAAGCCGCAGAGAAGTTGACGACATCAGCACTTAAGCGTTTTTCCGCCAATTCAAAAGACAACCTAGTTCTTGTACTATTTTCAAAGAAGAGGTTGGCAATGGTAATATCTCTGAGCGTTGGAACTTTTTTGATGGGTCTGTTAAGGACCTCTTTGAATTCTTTGGCAGTGTCTAGAATGAGCTGAATATCCCCTGCCGCGAGGTGTTTAATACCCAACAAATGATTCACTGATAATTCGCTC
>MDTG01325173.1_pt1 | contig 47241 bp, 32 predicted proteins | sample 811421 | NCBI WGS metagenome assembly MDTG01 (sample SAMN05326645, study PRJNA326480) | marine metagenome | isolation source: seawater | place: Pacific Ocean: South East | collected 2011 | reverse complement strand
ATACAGTTAAAGATAATGATGGATTAGTATCTAACCCAGCAGTAGTAAAATTAACAGTAGATCCAGTAAATGATGCACCAGTAATTGGAACATCAATTATTAATGTATCAGAAGAAGGATTACCTGGTGGAATTAAAGATGAAGCAGGAATAAATGATACAACAAATAAAGCAAGTTTATCTGGAAATATTAGTATTTCAGATCCAGAGGGAGATAGTGTAAATGTAACGTTAGTTGCACCAACATCTATTTTAACATCAAATGGAGAAGCTATTGTTTGGAGTGGAAGTGACACTAAAGAATTAATTGGTAAAGTAGGAAATGAAGAAGCAATTAAAATTGTAATAGATGATAATGGTGATTATACGGTTTCTTTATCTAAACCGGTTGATCATCCTGATACTACAGTTGAAGATATCTTATCTTTAAATGTTGGTGTAAAAGCTGATGATGGTACATCAACTACTACAGGAACAATTGTTGTAAATATCGAAGATGATATGCCAGCTTCTTGTGAAGTTGTAAGAGAAATTACTATTGAAAAAGATTTAGTTGTTGTTAAAAACTTAAATGCTGGATTTAAAGATTCTGTATACTTAGGTGGAACAACTCAAGTTAATGAAACGAATACAGATTCGGATTCTTTAACTGATAAATTAGAGTGGGGAACTATAGCAGTTTCTGGTCACGAACAATCAGGATATGATTTAATTGATAATACTGATTTTACAACAAGTAGTGGTTCACAGATTGATACAAATGGTGTGTTTGAATTAGCTCAATTTACTCATGAAAACTGGACTATTTATCAAGGAACATCAGTATTAGATAAAACAACTATTACAATGAATATGGATGTTATTATAAATGGTGAAGTAGTAAAAGTTGATTTCGATGTTCTTCTTGATCATACTGAGACTTTAAATACTAATAATGTAATAGAATCTAGAGATATAATTGTATTACCTGAAAATGATATTATTGTAAATGTACAAGGACAAGATTATACATTTACAGTTGAAGGATTTAAAGATGAGAATGGAGATTATGTAAAAACTATTTATACAGATGAAACAGCATCTAATACATTTGGTATTTTTGCAAGTATCAAACCAACTGGTACATTACCAGAAGTTACTGGAACTGTTTGTGCAGAAGCTGGAGCTGACGGCTTAGATAAAGTTGTTTGGGGAGATTTAACTAATCCTTATGGAACAATGACTGTTTCTGAAGATGGTTCATATACATTTGTTGTAAACCAAGAAACAAAAGATAATATTGAAGCTGGAGAAGGTTTAACACAAAGCTTTACATATACAGTTATTGATAATGATGGAGATAATACAACTAATACAGTAACAATAAAAATAAATGGAATAGAACCTTCAAATACAGGACCTATCGCACTTGATAGACATATTGAATTAGATTGTGATACTGATGATTTAAGTGCTGGACTAAGATCTGAGTACTATGGAGTTAATACTCAAATTGACAGCTTATCTCAATTTAAACAAATTGTTTTAGATAATAATCCAGCTGCAACATTTATTGCTACAAATATCACTTATGGTGATGGAATAGAGTATACAGATGTAAGTACTGGAGATAGTTTACAAAAATTCTTAGGTGATGATGCAGCTTCATTAAGTAATGATCCAGGTGATACTACTGATGGTGGTGTGTATATGTTCGGTAAAGTTTATCTTGAAGCTGGTACATATAACTTTAAAGTTTATGGTGATGATGGTTATGACATTATCATTGATGGAAATAGTGTTGCAGCAATTGATTATAACCAACCTCCAACATTAACAGTTCATAATGAATTTACAATTACTGAAAGTGGATATCATGATATTCAAATGTTCTGGTGGGATCAAGAAGAAAGACATGTATTCCAAGCAGAAATTTCATCTGATGGTGGAAACACATATACAGCTCTTGATTCGACAATGTTATTTACATTAGAAGATGGTGGAAGTACAACAAATGCAGTTGAATTTACATTAGAAGACTTTGTATCAGATGTAGAAGATGATGCAAGCTCAACAATTGTAAAAGTTAAACTAGAATCTCTTCCAACAGACGGGGTATTAACAGTAAATGGTAATCCAGCAGTTGTAGGTGAAGAGTATGATGAAAATGCAAACTTTGAATACACACCAAATGAAAGAACTGATGATACATTATATGGAACTACTTCTGATACTGGAACTATTGCAGAATGGGGAACTGTTAATGCAAATGGTGAATTAGTTACTGATGATGGAATGGCAACAATTACAGCATTTGCAGGGAATCAAGAGATTGGTTTTGCAAGTGAAAATAATAACTATTCACATGATGGTTTAGGTATTGGAGTTGATAGTGATTTAGGAGATGATGACCAAATTGATTATACAAATGATGAAAGAGTAGTAATTACATTTGATTCAGTTGTTGCAAACGCAGAGTTTGGATTAGCTTCTTTAGGTGATCACTTCAAATCTTCAACATATGATGCAAAAGCTATGTGGGTTGCAAAAGATGCTACTGGTAATATTGTAGATTCAGGATATGTACAACAAAGTACAGATGATTCGAATCCATATACAAATACATTTACTGTAGATGTTGCATTTAGTTCAATTGAGTTCTATACAGATACAACTGCAAGTAATTCTAACTTTAGTATTCAATATATGAATGTTGATTATAAAGTTGATGATTCATTTGATTACATTGCAATTGATTCAGATGGAAAAGAGTCTGATGTAGCAACTGTAACATTTGATATTGATACTACAGGAGAGTGTTCACTTGATTCTTGTCCTGCATATACAAAAAATATGGTTGGATACTGGACATTAGGTGAAGAGTCTGGTTCAAATGCAGATGATATGACAGCATTAGATAATGATGCTACCTTACATGGAAGTTATGCAAGAGATATTGATAGTCCAATCAATGATTCTGATTCAGCAACACAGTTCTGGAATGGAAGTAAAGGATGGGCAACAATTGAGCATAATGATGCATATGCATTAGAAAATGGAACTATTTCATTCTGGATGAAAGATACAGGTCATATTGGAGATAATACTGGATTACTAAGTAAAGATTCATCAGGTTATGATAATGGTGGACACTTAACAATTACGACTAATAGTGATGGAAGTATAACTGTAAGACTTCAAAGTGATACGGATTCTTATGAAGTTACATCTGCAGCTGGAAGTATATCTTTAAATGAATGGTCTCAAGTAACATTCTCATTTGGAGATGAAGGAATGAAACTATACATTGATGGTGTATTAGCTGATACTAATTCTTATACAGGTGGAATTGAAGATAATACATCTGCTATTGCATTAGGTGCAAATACTATGTATACAGATGACTCTTGGGATACAGATACAGATACTTGGAATGACACAGGGCTTTCTAATCCTTATTCTGGGTTATTAGATGAAGTTGCAATATTTGATAGAGCATTAAGTGATTCTGAAATTGCAACTTATAATAACAGTAGTCAATATTGTGATAAAGTTGGAACTGAAAATGGTGAGATAATAATTACAAATAATGAAACAATTTTTGAAGATGATTTTGAAGATTGTAATTCAAATGGTTGGACATGGAATAAAGTTTCAGGTTGTGAAAATGCTTGTGACGTTAGAGAAATAACTAATGTTAATGGTGATAAAGAATTATTATTAAAAGATTATGATACTGCAAGAGGATTTGTTGGTCAAACAATTACAGGAAGCTTAGCTTTAACAACTTATGCAATTTCTGTTGATGTTAATACAATGCCAAATGGAAGTGATTCTAATAATGATGCAGTAGGTATAGTATTTGGTTATACAGATGACAATAACTACTATAGAGTAACATGGAATGATTTAGATAGTAACTATTCAAATAGTGATAGCTATAGAGACTTCTCAATTATTGAAGTTAAAGATGGTACTGAAACTACTTTAGCTACACAAAACCAATTAGAAGTATATGATACTTATGGAAGTGAATTTAACTTAAAAGTTGAAGTTGATGATGAGGGTATTAAAGCATATATTGATGATGAGTTAATCATTACTGCAGATGATGAGCAACCAGCAATGAGTACATTTGGATTATGGACAGATGATAATGATGCAGGTGTTTCTTATGATAATGTAAAAGTTGATACTACAAGTAAAGTAGTTATTGAAGAAGACAATGACTTAAGTTTAGATGATATTATTGCTTCTACAAATGGAAAAGTAGAAATGATTGATATGGAAAATGATTTAATAAATAATCTTGATATTGATTTACAAGATGTAATTGACTTAACTGATGATTCAAATGAATTAATCATTAAAGGTGATATGGAAGATAAAGTTGACCTTGATAACTCAAATGATGAATGGTCTAAATCTTCAGATAAAACTGAGATAGATGGTTCACAGTACAATGTTTATACAGGAACAGGATCAAACTCTACAGTTAAAATATTTATTGAAGATGATATTGACGTAACTCCAGATATTTAATATAAAATAAAAGTAAATAGCTTTATGCTATTTACTTTTTTCTCTTTTCTTCACATTTCCAAGCTCCCTTTTCTTATTAAATAATAATATTTTTTGTTTATTTAGTTAAAATAACTTATGAGACAAACACGATTAGATGACTTCTTAGAATTAGAAGAGCATAATAAAGAATTAGAAAAAAAGATAGAAGAAGAAGTAGCTAAAAATAGAGCGAAAGATAAACTAATGTTCCAGCAAGCAAAACTTGCATCTATGGGTGAAATGTTAGGTAATATCTCTCATCAATGGCGACAACCTTTAATGGAAATATCTTCAATCTTTCTTCCTATTGAAGCTAAAATAAGTATGGATATTCCACTTGATAATAAAGAAATTCTAGAATCAATTCAAAAGCTAAATGACATAACAAAATATATGTCAAATACTATTGATGATTTTAGAAACTTTTTTGCTACTGATAAAAAAAAAATATCTTTTGAAATTTTAGAACAAATCAATTCAACAGTAAATATTATAAGCAGTAGTCTTAAATCAAATGATATAAAGCTTGATATTATAATTCAGAAGAATACAGTAATGTCTGGTTATAAAAATGAGTACTCACAAGTTTTAATAAATATTATAAATAATGCTAAACAAACTTTAGTACAAAGAAAAATACCTAATCCAAAAATAAAAATAACAATAACAGAAAATAAAAGTGACATTATCACAAAAATAGAAGATAATGCAGGAGGAATAAAAATCACTCCAATTGAAAAAGTATTTGATCCTTTTTTTACATATGAAAAAGTTAATGGTTCTGGAATTGGACTTTTTATGTCAAAACTTATTATTGAAAATAATATGAATGGAAAACTACTTGTTTCAAATAATAAAGAAGGTGCCCTTTTTACAATTATTATTCCAAAAGCATAGATAAAAACCACTTCATATTGTATTTAATCAATTTTAGATATAATCTCAAAAATATAGATAACTCAATCAATTAACTAGGATAATTATGTCGAAACAATTATTACAAAAACAAGCTGATACGATTAGATTTTTAGCAGCAGATATGGTACAAGCAGCAAACTCAGGACACCCAGGTGCACCTATGGGTCTTGCAGATATTGCAACAGTTTTAAGTAAGCACTTAAATGTAAACCCAGCAAATGAAAAATGGTTAAACAGAGATAGATTAGTATTCTCAGGTGGTCACGCAACTGGTTTAGTTTACTCATTATTACATTTATGGGGATTTAATGTTGCTTTAAATGATTTAAAAAACTTCAGACAAACAAACTCAAAAACTCCAGGTCATCCAGAATTCGGACATACTCATGGTATTGAAATTACAACAGGACCATTAGGTCAAGGTATTGCAAATGCAGTAGGTTTTGCATCAGCTGCAAAATATGCACAAAATACTTTAGGTACTGATGTTATTAATCATAAAGTTTACTGTTTATGTGGTGATGGAGATTTACAAGAAGGTATCTCTTATGAAGCAACTGCAACAGCAGGACACTTAAAGTTAGACAACTTAGTAATTATTTATGATTCAAACTCAATTACAATTGAAGGTGATACTTCTTTAGCATGGAGCGAGAATGTTAAGAAAAGATTCCAAGGTATTGATTTTGAAGTAATTGAAATAGATGGTCATAACTTCGATCAAATTGAAAAAGCATTTGTTCAAGCTAAAGCTGCCACAAAACCTGTTATGATTATTGCTAAAACTGCAATTGGAAAAGGTTCAGTTTCTATGGAAGGTTCACACCATGCACATGGTGCTCCATTAGGTGAAGAAGATATTGCAGCATCTAAGAAAAAAGCTGGATTTAACCCTGATGAAAAATTCATCGTTCCTGCTGATGTTAAAGGTGCTTTTGATAAATTAATTGTAGGTTCTGTTGCTGAAAATGAATGGAATGATTCTTTAAGTGCAGAAGCTAAAGCTAAAATTGAAGAGTTACAAAACCCTAATTATGATGCAGTTGAATACCCAACTTTTGAAGCTGATACTAAAGTAGCAACAAGAGATTCAAACCATAAAATTTTAAATGCAATTGCAGCAGCAGTTCCTGGATTTTTAGGTGGATCTGCAGATTTAGGACCTTCAAATAAAACTGAACTAAAAGGTGAAGGTGATTTTCCAAATGGAAGAAATATTCACTTTGGAATTAAAGAACATGCAATGGCAGCGATTGCAAATGCTATGAACCTGTATGGTTTATATAGAGTTTATTCTGCAACTTTCTTTGTATTCTCTGATTACTTAAAACCAAGTGCAAGAATTGCAGCCTTAGCTTCAATTCCACAACACTTTGTATGGACTCATGATTCTATTGGTGTTGGCGAAGATGGACCAACTCACCAACCAATTGAACAATTATCTCAATTTAGAGCATTACCAAACTTCTATACATTCAGACCAGCTGATGCTACTGAAAATGTTGAGTCTTGGAAAACTGCTTTAAAAATGAATGCACCAACTGCATTTGTTTGTTCAAGACAAGGTCTTACAGTTTTAAAAGATAAAAAAGAGTTTGGTGAAGTTTCAAATGGAGCTTACTTACTTAAAAAAAGAGAGAATGCAAATATTACAATCATGGCTTCAGGGTCTGAATTAATGTTAGCATTACAAACAGCTTGTTCATTAGAAGATGAAGGGATTATTGCAAACGTTGTTTCTGTTCCTTGTTTTGATTTATTCTTAGAGCAAGAGCAATCTTATATTGATCAAGTAATTGATTCTAATACTCAAGTATTTGCTGTTGAAGCAGCAAGAGGTTTAGAATATTATAGATTCGCAGATAAAGTTTATGGAATGGATACATTTGGAGCAAGTGGACCTGCAAATGATTTATTTGACGAATTTGGATTTACAATTCCTAAGTTAAAAGCTAAAATTGTAGCTGACTTTAAAAAATAATACTCAAACTTCAAATATAAATAGATGGTAGAGCCATCTATTTATTTTCACTTTTTTTCACAAAATCATCATTTTTATTTACCTTTAAAAAAACTCCCATATAATATACAAAAAATATAGGAGAAGTAATGCCAATAGGATTTATAGGTTTAGGTAACTTAGGAACTGCAGTTGCAACAAGATTAAAAGAAGTTGGAGAGGAAGTTTTAACTTACAATAGAACAAAAGAAAAAGCTCTTGCAAAAGGTTTTGATGTTGTTGATACTCCAAAAGATTTACTTTCTAAATGTGATGTGATATTTTTATGTCTTTTTGATTCTCCTGCTGTTGATAATATTTTACATATGGAAGATGGACTTTTATGTGAAGAGTTAAAAGGTAAAACTATTATTGATTTAAGTACTCATCATTTTGAAGATGTTTTAAATGTACATAAGATTATGGAAGAGTTTGAAGTTAAATATCTTGAAAATCCAGTATTTGGAAGTGTTGCTCCAGCACTTGCAGGTGTATTAACATTAGTATCATCTGGAAAAAAAGAAGTTTATGAGGAAGTTAAACCATTATTAGAAAAGATTGGAAAAGAGATTTTCTTTCTTGAAAAACAAGGAAGTGCAACTAAAATGAAGTTAATCAATAACTTGTGTTTAGGTTCATTTATGGCAACAATTGCTGAGTGTACTTCACTTGCAGAAGATTGTGAAATACCAAAAGAAAAAGCTTTAGATATTTTAGGAGTTGGTGGTGGAACATCATTAGTTTTAAATGCTAAAAAACAAAAGTTAATTACTGAAGATTTCTCAGCACACTTTTCAAATGATGCAATAAATAAAGATTTACATTGTTTACAAGATTTAGCATACTCTATGAAAAGACCTCTTTATTCAGCAGCAATGCCAAAAGAGTTATTCTCTAAAATGAAAATGATGGGGAAAGGTGAAGAGGACTTTTCTTCAATTTATCAGTTATTTAAAAACTCTTAAAATTCTTAAAAATAACAAGTGCTTTAGTGCACTTGTTTGTATCAAATCACTTCTTTAATATTGTATCAATTATCACAAAAGGTGAAGTTTGATTAATCATTGCTAACTCTTTTAGAGATTTATCTGCTTCAACAATTAAACCAGCTGTTTGAAGTTTTGTTTTTGCAATATCATAAGAATCTACAAATAAAACAGAAGTTTTTTCAATAGGGTTATCTAAAACAGAATTAATAAGGACTCTTTTTACATTTGGACCAGTAGGGGCATTTAAGATAAAACCTAAAGATACAGCAGAGATTATTCCAGCAGAAATATAAAATATTTTTTTTGTAAAATATTTCTTCATTGCTTTCCAGTTAAAAAATACATGAGCAAATATTATTGCTACAAAAGCCAAGCCTAAAATCTCATGTAACTCTTTTGTATAGTTGTCTAGAATATGAAAGTACATTAATACTCCCGTTGTTCCCATAACAATAAAAGCAAAAGTTGTAAGTGATGTTGCAAGTGTTTTAAACATTTTTATTCCTTAATAATATGTGAAATTATACATAATCAATATTAATCAAATATGAACATTTTTGTTTTCATTTTAAAGTTTATGAAAAGAATGTATAATACATTTTTTTAAAGGAAGCAAATGCTAAAAGGAATTATAACTTTATTAATTTTTCAATTTTTAGGAGAGTGTATTGCTATACTGTTCTCATTATTAGTGCCAGGTCCAGTAATTGGAATGATACTATTACTAATATTTTTAATTATAAGAAAAAGTAGTTTTAAAAGTTTGGATAACTCTGTTGGAGTTTTATTAAGATATTTACCTCTTTTATTTATTCCAGCAGCCATGGGAATAATCACTCAAATGGATTTAATAAGCAAAGAGTTTTGGGCAATACTTATAGCACTTGTTGCAGGAACTTTAATTGCTTTAGCATTTAGCGCAAAACTTATGGATTATTTAACTTCAAAACAGGAGAAAAAATCATGAATTTTGAAGCCTTAAATGATTATATATCAAATACTCCTTTAACATGGTTAATTCTAACTTTACTAGCTTATAAAATTGGAATTATAATATATGAGAAGTTTAATAAGCATACTTTACTTCAACCTATAATTATCTCTTATATAATTCTTTTATCACTAGTTTTATTTACAAATACTTCTTTTGAAGAGTATTTTAAAAGTGTAGAAATTATTCACTTCTTTTTAGGACCTGCAACTGTAGCACTTGCTCTTCCTTTATATAATAATCTAAAATATATAAAACAGTTACTATTACCAATAGTTTTAACATTAATAGTTGCTGGTATTTTTTCTGTTTTAATTGCAGTTTTATTATTATGGATTTTTGGAGCATCAACTGTAACTATTTTATCAATGACTACAAAATCAATAACAGCACCAATTGCAATAATTACTTCAGAGCAAATTGGAGCAATTCCATCTTTAGCAATAGGTTTTGTCATAATCACTGGAATAATTGGAGCTTTATTTGGAAGTATAGTTTTTAAAATAGTAAAAATTAAACACGAAACTTCAAAAGGTTTTGCTTTAGGTTTGGTATCTCATGGAATTGGAACAGCAAGAGCTATTGAAATTAGTGAAAAAGCAGCAGCATTTGCAGCCCTTGCAATGGGACTTAGTGGTATTATGACAGCTGTATTTTTACCTTTAATTATAGAGTTCTTAAAAGATTTTATCTCTTTTTAGTATCTCTTCTATTACTAAAACAATATTTTTACATTTGTCTATATCTGTAGCATCTAGATGAGGTAGGGCAAATTGTTCTATATCATTATCAAAATACTTTCCATTTGCAGTTGAGAATTCATCACTTAAAGAAGCACGAACTAAAATATCTGCTCCAATATTTATATCAACTCCTTGTACTCCATAAGCATCTTTTACCATTTTACTTCCTAGAAAAGATTTTGGATTAACAGCAACCATAACTAATCCTTCAATCTCATTTTTAAAAGCAAGATATGAAGACCACATAGTAAGTGTTAATTTACTTTGAGCATAAGCATGAGAATCCTCTAAAAAGATTTCACCCTTTAATGCTTCTACTTGCACTGGAGCTTGTGCAGCTGATGATAGATTTACAACTCTTGATGAACTATGAAGTAATGGCATAAGTGCTTTAGTTAATAAATATGGTGCTATTGTATTTACTACAAATCTTACATCAAGACCATCTTTTGTAACTTTGTCGTTTGTTTTATAGATACCTGCATTATTGATTAGAACATCAATTTTATTATTGTTTTTTGATATATCACTTGCAAGCTTTTTTACTTCACTTATATTTGATAAGTCTGCAAGATAAGTTTCAATAATACCTTCTTTATAAGATTTTAAAAGTTTTTGTTTTGACTGTTCTAGTTTTGATGAGTTTCTTCCATGCATTAGAACTTTATGTCCAAGAGCAAGTAGTTTTTGTGCTGTTAGTAATCCAATACCATCTGTTGAACCTGTAATTAAAATAGTTTTTTGCATGACCTTCCTTTTTATTTAAATTCTACTAGAATATTTTCTGCTAATTTATTTAGTGTTTTTTCTATATTAGCTTGATTAAATCGTAAGTTTAATGCTACATGATTAATCCCAATTGCTTCTAATGTTTTTAAGTGCTCTAGAAGATACTTTGTTCCACATCTATATCCTAAATGTATTGGTTTTGGTTTTGCATCGTCATCATCAACTAAATCAATATATAAAGATTGAGATATTGGTTTATTAACTCCATCTAACTCTTTTACTTGTGATCTACAAGTATCAATAAATCTTGCTTGATAAATTGGATCTCTTGGATATGTTATCCAACCTTGTCCATTTTGTGCAAGCCATTTTGAGTCTTGTTGTGATGCTCCTGTTATTAACATAGGTACTTTATTTACTGTTGGTTTTGGTAGCATATCAATTCCACCATATAAATTTCCAAAACTATTATCTAAGCTTGGATAGTTTTCCCAAACTTCTTTTATATATTTAAAGCTTTCTCTAAAAATCTCACCTCTATTTGCATAGTCTTTATTTAAAGCAGGATATTCTTCAGGTCTATCACCAGATGCAACACCAAGTATTAGTCTTCCGTTTGATAAAACATCAATACTAGCTGCTGCTTTAGCAATATGAGCAGGATGACGAAGAGGTAAAATAATACTACCAACTCCAAGTGCTATTTTCGAAGTCTTTGCTGCAAGGAAGCCAAGATAGGTAAATGGATCAAACATTTGTCCTACATCACCAAAAGAGGGTACATTAAAAGGTATATCCCTTAACCAAATACTTGAAAATCCAAGTTGTTCTGCTAATAAAATACGCTCTAGTTGATTATTCATACTAGGGATTGCAGTGTTTGAATAATTTTCTAAAGGTACAACTAATCCAAGGCTTAATTTATTTACTTTAAATGTAGAATTATATCCCTTGTTAATTGTCTCAAACTCTTCAATATAAGTACTCATTTTTTCTCCTTAAACTAGCTATTTATTTTAATTAAACCATTGTGTTACAGTATCTACACTTTGTCTTACTTTTTCTCTTGATGGTTCAGTTTTTCTATATCCAAAAGGAACCATAACAGATGCACCAAACTCTTCTGTATCAATGTTTAATTCATTCTTTAAAAACTCTTCTGTCTTTTTAGCATCAAAGCCTTCTGTTGGACAAGAATCAATTCCCATATATGCAGCACCTGTCATCATATTTGCTAAGGCAATATAGTTTTGCTTAGTAGCCCAATCAAATAAATATCTATCATCTTTTAGTAAATCAAAATCAACTTTTTGAAATTGCTCATAAAAACCTGAATACATTTTTTGAACATCTTCAGGTAATTGCTTAACGTCCTTCATCATATGAGTAATATAATCACTATTATATATCATACCTTTTTTCTTTCTTGCTAGTATAATTACAAAGTGACTAGCAGTTGGAAGTGTACCTTGAGCTCCCCAAGAAAATTCTTTTAATTTTTCTCTTAAGGCTTCATTTTGAATTACTACAAACTTCCATGGTTCAAAACCAAAAGAACTAGGACTTAGTGTTCCAATTTCTAATATAGTATTAAAATCTTCATCACTAATTTTCTTTGTACTATCAAACTCTTTTGTAGCATGTCTAAACTTCATTGCATCTATAAATTTATTTTCCATAATTACTCCGATTTATTTTAAATTACAATTTAATATACTTAAGTATCTTTACTGTAATTTTTGTAAGTAATGAATTGTAGACTCTTTAAACTTAAATATCTCTTACAGTAATTTATGTAAGTATTAAGAAAAAAGAAATTACATTAATATATCAAGATATCTTGATATATTAATGTAAATATGATATACTTTTAAAAATCAAAGGAAAATCAATGGATATTTTTTTAAAAACAGTAAGTGCTTTAAATGATGAAACAAGAATCAAACTATTAAAATTTATAGATATTCATGGAAAGTGCTGTGTATGTGATTTAGAAAATTCTTTTGAAATGATTCAATCTAGACTATCTAGACATTTAAAGATATTAAAAGAAGCAGGTTTCTTAAAAGTTGAGCGAGAAGGAAGATGGGCTTATTATTCTATTAGAACTCCACTTGATGAGTTTAGAATTTCTGCAATTAAAGAGATAAATACTTTAGATATTGATTTACCAAATTTAAAAAAGGCTTGTAATTAAAATGACTGATACACTTTTTGTATATGGAACGCTAATGCCAAACTGTCCAAATGGACATGTTTTGGAAAATATTGTAGGAAAGTTTGTACCTGCAACTGTAAAAGGTAACCTAAAAGATGCAGGTTGGTCTGCTTCTATGGGGTACCCAGGTATTAAATTAAACGAAGATGGAAGTGGAGATACTATTCATGGATTTTTGTTTTATTCAAATAACTTAATTAACCATTGGGATAATTTAGATGAGTTTGAAGGAAATGAGTTTGAACGTCAAGAAGTTACAGTTGAAAGATATGATGAATTAGATGTAGATACCTTTATTTATGTTCTTAAGGCAAGTGAATCTGAAATAAAAGAAGATGAATTATGATACTTAGTTCACTTATATTTCTTGTAACTCTTATTTTTGTAATCTGGCAACCAAAAGATTTACAAATTGGAACTACTGCTGTTATTGGAGCAATTGTTGCTTTAGTTTTAGGAGTAGTAAGTTTTTCAGATGTTCTAATAGTTACTGATATTGTATGGGATGCAACACTTTCTTTTATTGGAATTATAATTTTATCTATGGTTTTAGATGAGATTGGATTCTTTGAATGGTGTGCTTTAAAAATGGCAAAGTTCTCAAATGGAAGTGGAATGAAGATGTTTATTTATTCTATTTTATTGGGTGCATTTGTATCTGCACTTTTTGCAAATGATGGCGCGGCACTTATTTTAACTCCTATTTTACTTGCAAAAATGAGAATATTAAAACTAAATATGAAATCAATCATTGCTTTTTTACTTGCAGGTGGATTTATCTCTGATAGTGCATCATTACCTTTAGTATTTTCAAACCTTACTAATATTGTAACTGCAAACTATTTTGATATTGGATTTTCTGAATACATATCAAATATGTTAATTCCATATATTGTGAGTGTATTTATATCTATTGTTTTCTTATGGATTCTATTACGAAAAGATATTCCTAAAACTGTGGATATCTCACTTTTAAAAGAGCCATCAAGTGTAATTAAAAATCATACTTTATTTAAACTATCTTGGGCTTTTTTAGCACTTTTAATTGTAGGATATTTTGTAGGTGATGCTTATGATTTACCAGTTGCAGTGTTTGCTCTTGGTGGTGGAGTAATATTTTTAATCATTGCAACTATGTTTAAAACAGTTGAGCCTGTTCGTATTATAAAAGAAGCACCTTGGCAAGTTGTATGGTTTAGTATTGGATTATATATAGTTGTATATGGTTTAAAAAATGCAGGTCTTACTGATTATCTAGCTTTAATTTTACAAGATTTAAGCACTCGTAGTGATACTGTTGCAATTGTAGGAACAGGATTTATAGCAGCATTTTTATCTGCAATTATGAATAATATGCCAACAGTTATGATTATGGATATAGCACTGCAAGATATTCCAAATCAAGCATTAGCTTATGCAAATATTATTGGATGTAACTTAGGACCTAAAATGACACCATTTGGTTCATTAGCTACTTTACTTTGGTTACATGTATTAGCAAAAAAAGGTGTAAATATTTCATTTGCACAGTATAGTAAATTTGGCCTAATAATTACACCACCAGTTTTACTAGTAGTATTATTATCACTAGCGTGGTTGTAAGAAAATAAATTAATTTAAGATAAAAAAGGATAAAAAATGGAAAATACATTAGACAAAAAGGTTTTAATTTTATGTACAGGAAACTCTTGCAGAAGTATAATAGCTGAAGCACTTATAAATGCAAAGTTAGATGGTATAAGTTCAGATTCATCAGGGGTGAAAGCTAGTGGTAGAGTTAATCCAAATGCAAAGAAATTACTAGAGCAAAAAGGTATATGGAAAGAAGAATATCACTCAAAAGTGATTGATGAGGTAATTGAAAATACTTATGATTTAGTAGTTACTGTTTGTGATAATGCACATGAAACTTGTCCAATGTTCCCAAATGCAACTAAAGTAATTCATGTAAGTTTTGAAGATCCAGATGGAAAAGGTTTTGAAGCATTTGAAGATACATATAAAGAAATAGAAGAGATTTTACTTCCAAAGGTTGTAGAGGCTTTAAAATAATAAAAAGGCAAAAAATGAAATCTCTTATATATATACTTTTACTTTTATCTTTTAATTTATATGCCAATGTGTATAAATTAAAAGCTGTAAATGTGACTTCAAATGTAGATTGTTATATAGGAGATTTTAACCCTCCAACAAAAGAAAACAAAGGATTTGTATCAAATGTTTGTAGTGTTGATATTGGGGATTCTATAGTAGTAATTGAAGCAGGTCCTACATATATATTTGCAAAAGAGTTAAATGACTTGATAAAAAGTAAATATAATAAAAAGATATCTCATGTAATAGTTACAAACTTTCATGATGATAGATATACAGGAGCTTCTTTTTATAAAGAAAAGAATATTCCTATAATTGCTCATAAAACTATTGTAAAAGAGTTAAAAGAGAATCCAGATAAATTTAATAGAATCCCAAGAATTACTTCAAAAGAAGAGTATTCAAAATCAAAAGTTGTAGATGCTGATATTTTTACTAATGATAAATATATTATCAAAGGTAAGAATTTAAATATTGAGATTTTAAAACTTAGTCAAGCTTCAAACTCTGTTTCAGATATATCTGTTTTTATTCCAAGTGAAAACTTTATTTTTACAGGAAATATAGTATTTAATGGAAGAATGATTAAATATGTAAAATATTCAAATATAAATGAATGGATAAAAGCTTTAGAAAAACTAGAAAAAATGAATATAAAATATGTGATGGGTGGACATGGAAAAGAGTTTGATAAAACTTCTTATAAGCCAACATTAGAATATTTAAGGATTTTAAAACAAAGTGTTACAAAAGCTTACGATGATGAGGTAGATGTAGAAGATATTTATAATAGTGTTGACGATAAAAAGTTTTCATATTATGAGCACTATAAAACTATAGCTCCTTTGAATGCAAAAACTTTTTACAATCAACTAGAATGGGAATAAAAAAGGATACTTATGTGGAAAGATTTTGTTGATTATTTAACTTATGAACTTTGGAGTTTGGAGGGTCATTTAGGTGAAGCTATAAACTTCTTTATTTATGACACTATAAAGATATTTTTTCTTTTAATTGTAATTATTTATATTGTAAGCTTCTTAAGAAGTTTCTTTCCAGTTGAAAAAGTAAGAGATTATTTAAGTGGAAAACATAAGTTAATAGGTCATATTTCAGCAGCTTTTTTTGGAATGCTAACACCTTTTTGTTCATGTTCTGCAATACCATTGTTTTTAGGTTTTTTACAAGCTAGAATTCCTTTAGGAGTTACTTTTTCATATTTAATCTCTGCACCACTTAGTGATGCAGTTGTAATTGCCTTACTATTTTCACTTTTTGGATGGAAGATAACATTATTATATATTTCTTGTGCTTTACTTATTGCAATAGTTGCAGGCTTAGTAATTGGAAGTATGAACTTAGAAAAAGAAGTATTAATTGAAGTTAAACCTGCATCTTGTTGTAATTCCCAAGAAGAAGGAAGTACTTTTAAAGCAAGAGTAAAAGAAGCTTGGGAAGCTACACTTGATATCTTTAAAAAAATATATCCTTATGTAATAGTTGGTATTGCAATTGGAGCATTTATACATGGTTATGTTCCTGCTGAAACTATTGCAAAATATGCAGGTGGTAACTCTTGGTATGCTCCACTTTTAGCAGTTGTAATGGGAATTCCAATGTATTCAAGCGCTGCTGGAATGATACCACTTATTGAAGTTTTAACTTCAAAAGGAATGCTACTTGGAACTGCATTATCATTTATGATGGCTGTTGTTGCACTTAGTTTACCTGAAGCTATGATTTTAAAAAGAGTAATGTCTCTTAAACTTATCTCAATATTTTTTGGAATTGTAGGAAGTGCAATATTACTTGTTGGATATATATTTAACGCAATTTTATAAAAATAATAGGAGAAAGAAATGAAAATAGAAATTTTAGGAACAGGTTGTGCAAAATGTAAAGCCTTAGAAGAGAATGCAAAAAAAGCAGTTGCTGATTCTGGAGTATTTGCTCAAGTTGAAAAAGTTGAAGATTTAGTAGAAATTATGAACTATGGTGTTATGAATACTCCAGGACTTGTAATAAATGGTGAAGTTAAATCTACAGGAAAATTACTCAATAGTGATGAAATAAAAGCATTTTTTTAAAAGCTTTTTAGATATAGTTGTCCAAAATCTAATATAAAGAAACATATTGAGTGAAAATAGATTAGGGCAAGTATATGCCGTTTTAGCATTTTTATTTTGGGGTGCTATTGCTCCAATTTATTTTAAACAAGTATCAAGTGTAGAGCCCTTAGAAGTTTTAATACATAGAATATTTTGGTCTTTTATAATTTTAATACCACTACTTTTTATTACAAAACAAGTTGATATTTTTAAAATTATAATAAAAGATGTTAAGAAATTAAAATACCTTGCTTTTTCTACATTTTTTATCTCCCTTAATTGGCTTGTATTTATTTGGGCTGTTGCAAATGAAAGAATCATGGAAACTGCATTTGGATATTATATAAACCCTCTTGTTAGTGTGTTTTTAGGATATGTATTTTTTGGTGAGAGAATGACAAGATATCAAAATTTTGCTATTTTAATAGCTTTTTTAGCAGTTTTATATCAATTGATATCTTTAGGTTCTCTACCTCTAGTCTCTCTTACTTTAGCACTTAGTTTTGCTTTTCATGGAATGATAAGAAAAAAAATAAATGTAGGTTCTATTGTAGGACTATTTATAGAAACATTAATATTAATGCCTTTTGCATTATTAGGTATATATTATTTAATGATAAATGACAAAATCTCTTTTCTTAACTCAAGTGAATATATAAATATAATGTTAAGCTTAGGTGGAATTATTACAATTACTCCTCTTTTATTATTTAATGGAGCAGCTACAAGAATGAAACTATCTACTTTAGGTTTCTTTCAATATCTAGGACCTACTTGTGCTTTTTTACTTGCAATTTTTATTTATAAGGAAGAGTTTAATAGTGATAAGTTAATTACCTTTTCTCTTATATGGCTTGCCTTAGTTATATTTTCATTAGATTCTTTAAACACAAAGAATAAAAATAAAAAAAGTAAAGAGTCCAACTCTTGACTTTTTAATTAAATTTATCTATACTTTCAAAAGTAAAGAGTTAAACTCTTAACTTTAAGGAATAAAAATGAAAGTTATTGAAGATAAAAACTACTATAAAATGAGTGAACTAGTTGAAATATCAACTTTGAGTAATCACACAATCTCTTTTTATTATAAAAAGGGATTATTACCAAATACTTTAAGTACTTCAAAAAATATGAAATACTATCCAGAAATTACAATAACAGTTTTAAATTTAATTAAATACTTTAAAGATAATCTTAATTTTTCTCTTGATTATATCAAAGAGCTTTTTGATTATTATAATATTAATTTTAATGATAGAGCAGATTTAATTTTGCAATCAATTCAAATGATTTCAAGTGAGATAAAAAATCCAATATCAAAAAAAGATTTATTAGATTTAAATTTAGAAGAGGCGATTAAACTAGATTTAGTTGATAATAAAGATATATATTTTAAAACTGAAGTTGAAGTTTTGAAAACATTTAGTGAGCTTTTAAAATATGATATTTCAATTGATTTAATAAATGAATATGTAAGTACAAGTAAAAAACTAGCAAGTTTAGAGAGAAAACTAAGTACCAAAGTTTTAGAAAAAACTGGCGTGCTTCCAGAAATTTTGGTACTTGATATTTTGAACTCATTTAAGCCATTTATCTTCAATCGTCATACAATTGAAGAGTTTAAGAAGGATATGTAATGAAAAAGTTAAAAGATAATTTAAATAATATTTTATTGATAAAATTTGCATTTTTATTTGTAGTATTTTGTAATGCTTTAGTTGATGTTTCTCATAAAGTTTTATTACAAAATATAGCGTTTAAAGTTTTTGATGGAAGTGAGCAAGTTATTTGGATATCTATAATAAATGCAATGATTATAATACCATTCTTACTTCTATTTACTCTTAGTGGTTATTTATCAGATAAGTATAATAAAAAAGATATTTTAGTTTATGGTGCTGTATCTTCTTTTGCTTTATCAGTTTTAATGATAATAGCTTATTTTAGTGGTAATTTTTACTTTGCAATGATATCTTTAGTTTTATTAGCAGTTCAAAGTGCAATATATTCACCTGCAAAGTTTGGATTAATAATAGATATTTATGGAAAAAAGAATCTAGCTCGAGGTAATTCAGCACTTCAATCTATATCTATTATTGCAATTTTATTTGCAATAGGAGTAGCTTCATATATTTTTGAAAGCTTTTATATCTCAAATGATTTAGGTGCATTAAATACCAAAGAAGAGTTACTAACTGCAATATTACCTTTGACTTACTATATCTTGCCTATAGCTTTTTTAGAGATGATTGTTTCACTTTTTATTTTACGTAAATTAAAAACTTCATATAGAAAAAATGATACCTTGGCAATTAATAAAAAAGAGTGGTTTCAAGGTAAGCTTTTAATAAAAAATATCAAAACAATATCTTCAAATAATGTAATATTTTTATCTGTTATTGGCTTGTCAATCTTTTGGGGAATCTCACAAGGTTTAATGGCAGTATTTCCATCATTTGCAAAGCAGTATTTAGAAGTTACAAATGTATTTGTTATAAATGGAGTAATTGCGTGTTCGGGAATTGGAATTGCAATTGGAGCATTTATATATTCAAAGGTTTCTAAAAACTATATAGAAATAGGAACAATTCCAATTGCTGCATTTGGGATGGCAATAATGGTTTATATTTCTACAATTGTACAAACTCCATTTCTTTTAGCAATGACATTTTTACTATTTGGTATTTTTGGTGGATTATTTGTAGTTCCTTTAAATGCTCTAATACAGTTTAATGCAAATAAAAAGATTTTAGGGACTGTATTAGCTGGAAATAATTGGTTCCATTCTTTATCTATGTTTCTTATGCTAAGTATTACAACTATAGTTTCTTTTTATAATCTTGACCCACTAAATACAATATATTTAATACTATTTATTACAATTTTAGGAGCAAGTTATACTGTATTAAAATTTCCTCAATCAATGATTTTACTATTTCTAAAAATGGTTGTTGGTTTAAAATATAAATTGGAAGTAAATGGAATTAAAAACATACCATCAAGTGGTGGAGTTTTACTTTTAGGGAATCATGTTTCATGGATTGATTGGGCTGTTATTTTAATGAGTGTACCACGTGAAGTAAAGTTTGTAATGGAAAAATCAATTTATAACAAGTGGTATCTAAACTGGTTACTAAAAATGTTTAATGCTATTCCAATTTCAGGTGCTTCTAGTAAAAGTACAATGCAATTAGTTGCTAAAGAGTTAGATGAAGGAAATGTAGTTGTACTTTTTCCTGAGGGGAATATTACAAGAAATGGCCATTTAGGAGAATTCAAAAGAGGTTTTGAATTAATTTTAAAACAGACAAATTCGGATGTTAGAGTTGTCTCTTTTTATATTAGAGGTTTATGGGAATCAATGTTCTCAAGAGCTAATAAAAAATTAAAAAAATCATATAGAACAAATACAGTAACTGTATCTTTTTCAAAATCAATGAAAAAAGAAAAGGCAAATATCTCTCTTATTAAAAAAGAAGTATTAGCCTTATCTACAATATCCTGGAAGCAACATATTTCAAACTTAGGTACGATTAGTGAAACAATTTTTGATAAGTTAAAAGAAGTTTCAAGTGAAATGATTATGGCAGATTCAACTGGTTTAGAATTAAGTGGTAATAAGTTTTTAACTGTATCTATACTATTTAAAAATTTATTAGAAAAAAAGGTAAAAGGGCAAAATATTGGTTTATTAATTCCCTCAACTTGTGCCGGAGCTTTTATAAATAATTCTATTTTAATGATGGGAAAAACTGCTGTTAATTTAAATTATACTTCTGAAGTAGAGTCTTTAAAGCAAGCTGTTAAAAAAGCAGGAGTAAAAACAATAGTTGCAAGTTTAAAGTTTGTAGAAAAACTAAAAAGTAAAGGAATTGATATCTCTTCTTTATTTGATTTAGTTGAAGTGATTTATCTTGAAGATTTGAAAAAAGAGATTACAAAATCAAGTGGATTACTTACTCTTTTAAGTGTAAAGTTTCTACCTAGTTTTATTTTAAAGTCAATACATTTAAAAAAGATTAAAAAAGATGATACTGTTTTAATTTTATTTTCATCAGGAAGTGAAGGGACGCCTAAAGGTATTGAGTTAAGTAGTGATAATGTTCTTGGAAATTCACAGCAAATTGCAAATGTATTAAATGTAAATGATGAGGATATTTTTGTAGGTTCCCTTCCAATTTTTCATGCCTTTGGAATAGTTGTTACTACATTTTTACCTTTAATTGAGGGAATTAAATGTGTTGCACATCCAGATCCAACTGATGGTTTGGGTTTAGGAAAGTTAATACATAAGTATAAAGCAACAATACTTACTGGAACATCAACATTCTTTAGACTTTATACTAAAAATCCTAAGGTTAATCCTTTGATGTTTGAAAGTTTAAGATTAACTGTTGCAGGTGCTGAAAAACTTAGATCTGATGTAAGATTAGAGTTTAAAAAGAAATTTGGAAAAGATATTTTAGAAGGCTTTGGTACAACAGAAACAACACCAGTTACTTCTTGTAATTTACCTGATGTTTTAACACCTGATTATATAGTTCAAAAGGGAAATAAAGTTGGTACTGTAGGTATGGCATTACCTGGAACTTTTATCAAAATAGTTGACCCTGAAACTTTTGAAGAATTGGAAACAAACGAAGAAGGAATGGTTTTAATCTCTGGTATTCAAGTTATGAAAGGATATTTAAAAGATGAGAAAAAAACACAAGAAGTTTTAAAGCAAATTGATGGACATACTTATTATATTACAGGGGATAAGGGAAAACTTGACCATGATGGGTTTTTAACTATTGTTGATAGATATTCACGCTTTGCAAAACTTGGTGGTGAGATGATTAGTCTAACAGCTGTTGAACAAAAAATCTCAAAACTAATAGATTTAGAAGAAGACTCACAAACTGATTTTATTGCAACTTCACTAGAAGATGAAAAAAAAGGGGAAAAGATTATTCTTCTGATTTCAAGTGTTGATGAAAGTTTTGTTAGTGAATTAAAAGAGAGAATAAATACTTCTTTTGAAAATAAACTAATGATACCAAGTTTAATTAAAATTGTTGATGATATCCCAAAACTAGGTACGGGAAAGAAAGATTTTAAAGGGGCTAAAGAGCTAGCTAGAAAAGTTTAGAAAAAGTCAGATTATTCTGCTTTTTCTATTTTATCTTCTGTACACATTAAATCAATTATATCATCTTGGTTTCCACAGAAGTTACCATTTTTTTCTATTAATAATAAATCTTTTGCGTAACCTTTAATTGTATGTAGTTTTGCACTCTCAATTTCAATATTAAAATCATCAAAAATCTTTGCAATATAAGCAAAAAGACCTTTTTGATCTTTTGCTACTATACTCATAGAAGCTAAGTGTGCTGTATGATTACAATTAACTTTTATATTCTCTTTTTTTATAATTGGTGCTGCTGATTTTGTTGTTTTTGACATATCAAAAGAGCTTTTTATAACTTCCTCTATAAAAGGTAAATCTTCATCATCAACTTTTTCAGTAAAAGAGATATAGAATGCTTTTTTATTATCATATAGTTTGAAAATATTCATTGATGCAATATTTAAAAACTCCAATTTTCCTAAAAGGTATCCTAGGTTTAATGGTACATTTCTAATAATTCTAATAGTTAAATGAGTTGTATTCATGATTTTATAAATATAATTATTTACATCTTTTGCTTTAATCGCAATATCTAAAATATCTTCTGCTTTTAGTATTAAAAACATTTGATTTGATGAGATATACATAATTTTCTTTTTTACTAAGTTTGGTAACTCTTTGTATCTTTTTAAATTTTTTATAGTATTTTGCTTAGCAACTCTTCTTGCACTCTCATTTAGTAAATCTTCATTTTCAAAAGCTGGAAGAGTTTGAGTGTAAAGTTGTTTTAAAAGTGAAGCCATTGATGAGTTATAAATATTTTTTCCAACTGCTGAAATATCACAGTAAGTTACCACATATAACATCTTTAAAGCAAGTTCTGATTTTACTAAACCTACAAAATTTAAAATAGTTTTTTCAGAATAGATATCTTCATGTGTTGCAATATAAGACATCATATTGTGATATCTTACAAGTCTTGCTCCTATTTTTGTATGTTCTTCATCAAAGCCAAATGAAAGTCCCATTCCTTTAAATAGCTTCTCTCCCACAATGTGATGGTCAGTTGGTCTTCCTTTCCCAATATCATGAAATAGCGCTACTAGTTTTGTAATACTTTTTTGCTGTTTAGTTAAAGAATTAAATATCTCTTGGATATAAGGATCTTTAATTTCTTCTGCAAATTTTAATGTTGCAATTGAATGTACATCAACAGGATGTTGGTGATAACCATCAAATTGAGGTTGATCAATTATCTTTTTTGTACTAGGTAAAATTGCTTCAAATAAACCTGCATTATAAATTAGTTTAATTACAGGATATAGTCGTTTTTTATAAAGCATTGCTTTTATATTTTTTTGTAGTTCTTTAGTTTGTGTTTTTGGTAGTTTTGTTTTGCTTGCATAATATATATAAGACCTATCAAATCTTGTCACGGTTGCAGGAAGTTCCGTTAACTCTTTTAAAAGAGTATTTAGTGTTACTTGTTTTGCATTAAAAGAAGTGTATAAAGTATTTTCTACTATGTATAAATTCTTTTTATATCTATGCTCTTTTAGTTTAGTTATATTTTCAGCTTTAAATATAACTCCTCTTGTAAACTTTTTAACCATAGTTGCTGTAAAACTATGGATAATGTGTAAGCATGTTAGAAGTTTTGCCATACATTGTCTATCTTTTGTATGTCGTGGAGTATTCTTAAAGCCTAATTTAGTACTTAATTCTGGTAAAATATCAAAAGTTACTTGATCTTGCTTTTTTCTTGCAATATTATGTAAAGCATTTCTAACTTGAAAAATATACTCTAAAGATTGTCTATATTTCCTATATTCTTCTTCTGTGAACTCTGTACCTATTAAAGTTTTTGTATCTGTTGTTCCATATAAAATATTAGCAATCCAATACATCATATTAGACTCTCTAATTCCTCCAAATCCATCTTTAATATTTGGCTCCATTTTTAATGGATATTTTAAAAGTCTTTGTTTATGTTCTTCAAGTTTTTCTAATACAAACTCTTTTTGATTTGTTTTTCTAATTAAATTTAAAACGTTTTCATAACCATACCAAAGATATTTTGAACCAAATATCATTCGTGATTCTAAAATTGAACTTTTTATAGTAATATCTTGCTCAACACTTAAAGCAACTTCTTTTAGTTCATGAACTCTAGAACCTAGTTTTAAGCCACAATCCCATGCTAGAGTAATAAACTCTTCCATGATTTCTTTTAAGTTATAACCTTTTATATCTTCATATAAAATCATAATATCAATATCAGAATATATACAAAGTTGCTGTCTTCCATAAGATCCAAGTGCAATTAAAGAAATTGGAACAGAAGAACTCATTGGTTGATAAGAACCAAAGTTTTTTCTTAAAATATATTTATAAAGTAGAATTAAAAATTTGTCTGTATGCTTTGTATGTTTTACAAAAAAGTCTTTTCCACCAGTAGTTTCTAGTGTTGTATCAATAGAAGCTACATAGTTTTTAAAATAGTTTTTAAAAACTTTTGATATCTGAAAATCATTTGCGTTTTGAGATATTAATTCTTCAATTTGGATATTTAATTCAGTCATAATAACTCTTTATGTGTTTCTAGTTTTTTACGTAAAGTAATTCTATTTAATCCTAAGTGTTTTGCAACTTGTACTTGGGATTTATATTTCTTTGTAGAAGCCTTAATTAAAGGTACTTCAAATAGATAAAGAAGATTTTTATATGCATTTTCTTCTCCTAGGTTTTCTCCTAAATATTTTTCTAAAAACATTAGTATTTCTTCTTCTCCAATTGTTTCAAAAAGATATGAAAAATAGATAGATTTTCTAAGTGAGTGCGTATTATTTGTAGTATTTGTAATTAGTTTTGATGAAGAAATCATTTGCATATCTAAAGTTTGAGATGCTTCAATAGAAAACTTATGTATTAAAGCTTTTGTATCTAAATCTCTTTTATATAAATCTGGTACTTCTAGATTTATTGAAAATATATCTTTTAGTTTTTGATTTAGCATATCATTATGAGATATCGCAATAATTCGAATACTATTTGTATTAATCCAGTTTAATAAAAGATCAATATTTGTAATCTCATCTATTTTATCAATAATAATTGCATCATCTTGTATATTAATTATTTCATCATGAATGTCTTGTTGTAATGATTTAGCATTATAGATTTTTGAACTAGGTAGTATATAAGAAGCAAGGGATTTTTTCCCAACACCTGGGCTACCAATAATTAGTGCATGGACATTAACTGCTTGTAATAACTTTGCTGAGTTTAATATTTCTTTAGAAATTTCATCTTGGGCTATATAATCTTGCATATTTTTTAACCTTATTTTATATAAAGTAATTATACAGTATATTTTTATATATTTTTTTTAAAATTGTTTACTTTATAATCAATTGTTTACTATATATGGTTAAAATACTTATATTTATAAGTGTTTTATATTTCTACTGATTTTACAAAGTCTATTAAGGTATTTATATTAATAGGTTTTTTTATATTTGCATGAACATTTAGATTTGATAGACTTTTTTGAAGTTCTATTTCACAAGAGCCAGTTGTACAAACAATTACAATATCTTTATCTTCTTCTCTTATTTTTTGTATCATTTCTATACCATTCATTATTGGCATTTGTATATCTGTAATAATAAGGTCTAGTTTTTTCTTTTTAAAAATCTCTTGACCTATTTTTCCATTAGGTGCAAAATAAAGGTTTTCGCAATAATCATTTAATATCTCACCAATCATTTGTGCAGTTATCTCTTCATCTTCAACGTATAAAATTGACTCAAGCATTACTCATCCTTTTTTAATTCACTTAAAATATTTTCTAAAAGTCTTATTGTTTCATCATTTAAAGAGTTTTTCCTAGAATCTTTTAAATCTTGAATAACTTCTATATTGATAATCCCTTCTAAAGAATCATATAAAGTTAAAAACCTTTGTTCTTTTATAAATTTAAAATCATCTAAATCATCAATTAAAGAAGTAATATGCTCTTTTAAAACTTCTTCTTTTACTATATCTTTTTTAATTAAAGGTACTACTTTCTCTTCAATCTCTTTTATAAATTCATTTAATCTATCAATTAAAAGGTTTAAAGGAACACTTAAAAACTCAATTTTACTCTCTTCTATATCTACACATAAAGAATAAAGTTCTTCAACTTTTAGATTACCGCAACTTCCTTTTAACTTATGAATCATTGCTTTGAACTCTTTTGAATTAAAGGCTAATCCTTTTATCTTTGTATCAAAATTCTTATTACTTTTTACGAAAGATTGAAGAAGTAAAAAGACTTCATTCTCTTCAAGGCTTAAATCTTTTAATAAACTATTTAAAGCTATAAACTTCAAATTAAGAGAATTTATAGTGCTTTTTTTCTCTTTCTTCTCTTTTTTTGTCAATTCAAAATATTTTGCAATCTCATTTAAAAGTTCAATATTATCAATTGGTTTTCTTATATGGTTATCCATTCCTGCATTTAAAGAGTTTTCTTTATCCTCTGGTAATACAGCAGCACTTACGGCAACTATTGGAATATCTATATCAAATTGTCTAATATATCTTGTTGCTTCATGACCATCTAATTTGGGCATTTGTATATCCATAAAAATAATATCATATTTATGAGTTTTTGCTAATTTTAGGGCTTCTTTTCCATCATTTGCTATATCAACATTAAACCCATATTTAGTAAGTAATCCATTAATTACAATTTGATTTACCTTACTATCTTCAGCTACTAAAGCATTTTTCTTCTCTTTTAGTACATTTAGTTCTTGATTTATTATAATTTCTTCTTCTTTTTTATTTTTATCTATTCTAAAATCAATAGTAAAATAAAATGTAGTACCTTGCCCTTGAACAGAATCAAACCAAATTTTACCACCCATAAGTTCAACTAAGTTTTTAGAGATACTTAATCCTAAACCCGTACCTTGGTATTTTTTAGTATTCGATAATTCACCTTGAGTAAAAGATTCAAAAATTATATTTGTTATCTCTTCACTCATTCCAATACCTGTATCTTCAATCATAAATTTTAGTTTAAGTAAATTTCTTCTTCTACTAAGTTCTCTAATTGATAGTTTTATATATCCCTTTTCTGTAAACTTTAAAGAGTTTCCAATAATGTTATTTAGTATTTGAGTAACTCGTAATTCATCTCCTATAATATTATTAGGGATACCATTTTGTATAAACAGTTTAAACTCTACATTTCTATGGTTTAAATTTACTTTGAACATATCTTTTATTGAATCAATCATTTTTTCTAGATTAAAAGGTCTATTAATAATATCAAATTTTCCTTCTTCAATTTTTGTAAAATCTAAAATATCATTAATTATATTTTTTAAACTTATAGAAGATTTCTTGATAATAGATAGATATCTTTCTTGTGATGCTGAGCAATCATCTTCTAGCATGATGTCTGTAATTCCCATAATACCAGATAGTGGAGTTCTAATCTCATGACTCATGTTTGCTAAGAAATCAGATTTTGATTTACTTGCTTTTATTAATTGTTCATGCATATTAATAAGTTCTCTTTGAGAAGATATCGCTTCTTCTTCTGCAACACTTGCTTCCTCATAAGCTGATTGTGCTTTTTCTTTTTCATAATTTGCTTTAAATAAACTATTTTTTATTTCCACTTGAGCATGTTCTAGTGCTTTATTTTTAGTACTTAATTCTTCAATTAGTTTTTTCTTTTCACTAATATCAATATTAATACCTATCATATTTATTGCATTTCCATTTTTGTCATAAGTGGCTTTTCCATATGCATCAATATATTTAATCCCACTTTTTGTATTTATCTTAAATTCTGTATCAAATATTGTATGATTTTCAAGTGCTTGAAATATCTCTTTTTCTGCTCTTTTTTTACAATCGGAACTTAAAGAATTTTTCCACAAATCATATCTATTAGTAGATGTATTAGGCTCAATTTCATATATTTCATACATCAAATCATTCCAAATTAAAATTTCATTTTTAATATCCCATTCCCAAACACCTAAACTAGCACTGTTTGTAGCTACATTTAATTTTTTATTTAATTGTTCAATTCTCTCTTTTTGTTTTTTATTAAAGAAATATTTCATATAAATAAGAGTAATTATAATTAAAGATATAAAAAAGATGAACCAAAGATATTTATAATCAACATTTACTTTATACTCTTGTATTTCATATTTATTATATATCTTATCTATTTCTTTTTCTGTAAAAGTATCTAAAACTTTATTTATAATTGTTTGCATTTGTGGAAGGTTTTCATTTATTCCTATTGCAGATTCAAAAACAGTATTTGGAAGTAAAGCTGTAACTTTGAATTTATCAAAACCATATCTTGTTATATAATTATTTGAATTTGGCTCTATACTAGAGATATAAAAATTGTTATTTTTACTTACTTTTTCCATTGCTTTATCTAAATCATTTTCAACAACAACGTTTAAATATGGATATGTTTTTCTTATTAACTCTTTATAAATTCCAAATCGTACTAAGATTGTTGCATCTTTTAATGCTATTGGATTTCCAACAAACTCTTGATTTAAATTACCAACAATTGAAAAAGGGTATGCCGAAAAGGTTTGAGAAGGTTTTATATTTTTAAATCTTTTTTGATTTTGTATAACAATTGATACAAAATCACATTTTTCTTCTTTAACTTTTTTATTTAAATCTTCATTTGAACTTACATCAATAGCTTTAAAATTAATCTCTAATTTATTAGAAATCTTTTTGAAAAGATCTCCTGTTACTCCTATTAGTTCCTTGTTTAAAACAGCAGATACAGGATAAGAGTTATATTGTGTACATACAGTAAAATCTTTTTTATTTTGTAAAAATAAAAACTCATCATTACTTAGATTATAGACCTTTCTTAAGTCTTCATTTCTATAAGACCATTTACTAAGAATCTTATTATGATCCTCAATACTTATAGTCTTTATTGCTTTTGAAAGTATTGATTGTAGTATTAAAGAATTTGATGCAACAGCAGGAACCCAATGTGTAAAGCCCTCTTTTAGATAGTGAGAAACTTTTAATCCTAAAATAGAATATTTATTTAGTAAATAACTATGCATTTCAAAAGAAATTGCAACATCCGCTTTATTATTTAAAACAGCTTGAAAAGCTTCTATTGGACTATTTACTTTTAGCGTATCTATACCTTTAAAATCTTTTAAATACTCGTCAACTACAATTATTTCTTTATAGTAAGCAACTTTTAAACCCTTTAAATCTTCCATAGAGTTTATTTGTCTTTTATCATTTTTCTTTGAAAAAATTGTAAAAGGATAGGTGAAAAATTTATCAATTTCTAAAAGGTTTTTTTGCTTTACAGCTTTGTCATTCATCATTCCAACAATATCAATTTCATTATTGGAAACTCTTTTATGAATATTAAACCAATTATCTTCTATATATTTAAATTTTACTCCAATTTTGTCTTCCAATAGTTTGTAAATTTCAGGAATAACTCCTTCAAATTTTCCATTAGGTGTTTTAATAAATAGTGGCTCAAATTTACTTGAATGGCCTACTGTAAGAGTAGGGTGCTCTTGAATCCATTGTTTTTCTTCTTCTGTAAAATTAATTTCTTCTTTAGGTTCTTCAACTACTTTATCTAGAATCCATTTATTATAAAGATATTGATATTTTTTAGTAGTTTTAAATTTGATTAAAGAGTCATTTAACCTTTTTTGTATATTTATCTTATCTTTTTGAATTCTAATTGCAAAATCAACTTGATGTATATTCTCTCCAAAAGAGCTAATCTTATCCTCAAAAGCAAGTTGTTTTATAAGTTTTTCAAGTGGGTAGTCATTAAAAACAAAAACATCACCTTGTCCTGTAAATAAAGATAATAAACCTTCTTCTTTACTATCTACAAATCTTACTTTGTCTTTTTTTTGGTCTTTGAAAAGTGATACTGTAATATTATTTGTTTTTAAAATTAATCTGTGATTTTTAATTTCATCAAGGGAATTAATATCAAAATCAGTTCTTTTATAAGCTTTTATATGTAAAGAAGAAATAGGGTCTGTAAATATAGATACTTCTTTTCTTTTTTCACTTATTCCACTAGCAACAATTAAATCGCCTTCATTTGATAAATATGCTTCTTCAACATTTACATAATTTGGTTTTATTATATAATCAATTTCGTAGTTCGCATCTTTTGCAATTTCATTTAAAACTTCAACAGCAAACCCTGCTGGTTTACCATTTTTATCAATTGTAAAATATGGTAAGAAACTTGAGGGCATTAATGCTTTGATTTTATCAGCAGAAAGTAAATTACTTGTAAAAAGAAAAAAGAGTAATGCTAAAACCATATTTTTCATAAGCTCACCTTTTAATTATCTTTTAATTATATACTTAAAAAGTAAAGAACTTATAAAAAATCTAGATTTTATTATTTTTTCCTATAATTATTTGTTTTTCTTCCCTGAAAAGTGAGTAAATGCAGTAAGTGATATTAAAATTAAAGAAATACCAGCAATTAAATAAAAGGCATTTATCATCTTGTCATAATCATTTAATGCAATTTTAAATACCACAATAAGTGCTTCAATTGATAAAGCAATAATAATTGTACTTAAAAATTTAGTCAATATCTTCGTTTCAACTTTTGAATTCTTTGAATAAGATTTGAAAAATACTTCTTGCTCTAGTATGGTTTTTGCTAAATCAAAAATGGCAATACTAAGAGTTAATGCAATTATTGGTTTAAATATCATTTCTAGAGATAAATCATTTTTTATAAATAAATAGTAGATAAAATCATATAATGAAAATACAATAGTAATTATTGCAAGTGCCATCATAGAAAAACCTGCAAAAATATAAAAACCTTTTGTTACTGCATGAAAAGGTTTATTTAATTCAAGTAAATTTAGCTTTTCAAGTAGGATATCAATCCTAAAATCTAAAAAGATAATTTCATCATCTTCTTTAATTGTAAGTGTCACACAGTTATTTCTTGTAGCAATAGAAATATATGGTGTTGAAAAAGCAATATTTTCACCCTTAAACTCTAGTTTTGAAATTAGATATGATCTATTTTTATCTTTTGCTTCAAATGCAACTTTACTTCTATAATAGTTTGGTGATGTTTGGATTTTAGTATCTTTATTTGTAAAATAAATAAGTTCTAATGAGGGAAAAAGATTAAATAGTTCTGAAAATTCATTTTTCTTATGAGTTTTTAAACTCCCAAGGTTTCTAACGCTTTCTTGTAAAAAGAACTCTATTTCTTCTTGATGTTGTTTATATGTTTCTATAAACTCTTTCATTTTATAATCCTGTATAAATTTTATATAATTATATAGTTAATACAGGATTATTCGTCTATAAAACTGTTTATAATATAAACAGGTGTTATATATTTATATAAAAAATACCAGCTTCTATTTTACTTTCATAAACATTTGTACATCCGCTATCATTTCCTAGAACTTCTCCAGATGCAAGGTCTATATCCCAGTTATGCATAGGACAAGTTACAACTGATTCATGTACAAGCCCTTCACTTAGTTTTCCTTGTTTATGAGGGCATTCATTGTTAATAGCAAAAATTGAATCATCTCTTGTTTTAAAAATTGTAATTTCAATATCGCCATATTGAACTACTCTTGAACCCATTGATGGGATATTTTCACACTCTGTTATTTTTATCCATTTTGCCATTATATTGTTTCCTTTGCTTCAAAACTTTCTGAGTTTTCAGGTGCTATTACTATTGGACTAAATTCATCTGTAAAGCCATCTTTTCTTGATTTTTCCCATGGATCAACTTGAGCTGTTCTTTGAGATTCATCAAATCTTTTTGCATAATAATCTAGGTTTGTTTTATCTTTTAATAATGCATCTTTAACATACTCTAAACCAACTCTCTCAACCCAATGAGCAGTTCTTTCTAAGTAATATGCATCTTCTCTATAAAATTGCATAATAGCTTTGATATAGTGGAATAACTCTTCGTCTGTTGCTACTTTTGTAAAGAAATCAGTAACTCTAACTTTAATACCACCATTTCCTGCAATATGAATTTCCCATCCAGAATCAACAGCAATTACACCAATATCTTTAATAGTAGCTTCAGCACAGTTTCTTGGACATCCTGATACTGCAATTTTAAACTTATGTGGAGTCCATGAACCCCAAGTCATTTTTTCAATATCAACACCCATTTGCATAGAATCTTGAGTACCAAATCTACACCATTGGTTACCAACACAAGTTTTAACTGTTCTTAAACCTTTTGCATAAGCTTGACCAGATACAAAACCAGCATCATTTAAATCTTTCCACATAGGTTCTAATTGCTCTTTACGAACTCCAAGCATATCAAGACGCTGCCCTCCTGTGAATTTAACAGTTGGAACATCATACTTAACAGCAATGTCTGCCATATCTTTCAACTCTTGTGGTGAAGTTAATCCACCCCAAATTCTAGGAACCACTGAATATGTTCCATCTTTTTGAATATTTGCAAAAACTCTGTCATTTACTAATAATGATCTTTTATCATTTTTATATTTATCATCATTATATTTAACTAATAAGTAGTAGTTTACAGCTGGTCTACATTTAGTACAACCATCTTCAGTCTTCCAATCAAGTTTTCTAAATACATCATAAACATTATCAAACTCATTTGTATTTACACACTCTTTGATTTGTTTATGTCCAACATCACAACAGTCACAAATACCCTCTACGGTATCATTATACTCATCACCTAAAGTATCAACTAGAATTTGTTCAACAATACCTAAACATGAACCACATGAAGCACCAGCTTTTGTACATGCTTTTACTTCACCTAATGTTTTTAAGTCATTATCTCTAATTCCACAAACAACATCACCTTTAGTAACTCCATTACAACCACAGATTTCTTCATCGTCACTCATAGCTTTTATATCATTACCACAATGACCTGCATCACCTGAAAGTGCTGATTTACCAAATAGTATTTTAGTTCTTAAATCACTAATATCAGTATGCTCTTTTAGAAGTTTTAAATACCACGAAGCATCTACTGTATCCCCATATAAAACAATACCAATAATTTTGTCTTCATAAATTACAAGTTTTTTATAAACTCCAACTTTTTCATCTAAAAGAATTAACTCTTCAGTTGTTTCATCACCTAAATAATCACCTGCTGAAAATAAATCAACACCTGAAATTTTTAATCTTGTAGAAAGTGTAGAACCACTATATCCATCGCTTTCTTTTCCTGCTAATTTTTTAGCACAAAATTTAGCTTGCTCATAAAGTGGTGCAACTAAACCATAAGTATTACCATTATGCTCTGCACATTCACCAATAGCAAAAATATTTTCATCAGATGTTTGAAGGTGGTCATTTACTAAAATACCTTTTTTAGTATCAAGTCCAGATTCAATTGCAAGTGCTTTATTTGGAATAATACCTGTAGCAAATACTACGATATTTGACTCAACTGTTTGTCCATCAGTAAAAGTTACACTTTCAACTTTTGTTTGTCCTTCAATTTTCTCAATTGTAGTATTTAGTTTAAATTCAATTCCGTAAGATTCAAGATTTTTTTGTAGAAGTCTACCACCAGTAGAATCAAGTTGTTGACTCATAATAGAGCCACTTCTATGAACTAAAATAGTTTTAATTCCATGCATTGCAATACCATAGGCAGCTTCAAGACCTAAAAGTCCACCACCTACAACAACTGCTGTTTTATCTTTAGATATTAAATCTAAGATTGTATCACTATCAAGTTTTGTTCTAAACCCAATAACATTTTCTAGTTCACTTCCAGGTGTAGGAGGTATAAAAGAGTTTGAACCAGTAGCTATTAGTAATTTATCGTAAGAAAGTTCTTTACCATTTTGAGAAATTACTTTTTTATTTTCTTTATCAATCTTAACTACTTTATCACCTTTATGTAAGGTGATATTATGTTCATCATACCAAGTTTGGTGATTGATGATAGTTTCTTCAAAAGTCTTTTCACCTGATAAAAGATAAGATAACATGATTCTATTATAATTTACGTGAGGTTCTTCTCCAAAAATTGTAATATCATACTTATCTTTTTTTATATCAAATAAATCTTCTATGGTTCTTAAACCACTCATTCCATTACCAATAACTATTAGTTTCTCTTTCATAAATCTTCCTTCTAACTCTTATATAAATAGTATGACAGAAATGAAGGATTTATGATGAAAAATATTGTATAAAAAGTATTCATTAGCTTAACTTTTAATTAATTTATATATTTATGTAGGAATAAATAGTAGGATAAGTCTTTTAAAGCTTTATTTTACATTAAATTAATTAGTTTAATTATATTTAATTTCATATGCGATAATTAAAATATAAATAAAAGAAGATTAAAAGTTTAAACTTTTAATCTTCTATTTTACACTTTTAAAAGCTTCTTGAACCAAAGGTGTCTCATGTTTTATATGAACATGTTCTATTTCTCCAGCAATCTCTTCTTCAGCAAATTTAATACCATCTGGAACTTTAATACTATGAAGTTGAACTGCACATTGTTTATAATTTGGTTCAAAAGATTTTGGGTCAAACTCTGCTTTTGTAATAGTATTGATTAGTTGTTCATTATAATGAAAAGGCACAAAGATATTACCTTCTCTTACATTTTGTGATTCTCTAACAATAATATCTTTAATTTTTCCTCTAATTGAAGAAATATCTAGTCTATCACCACTTTTTACTTCAAGTTTTAAAGCATCTTGAGGATTAATTTCAATCCATGCTTCAGGTGCTAAATCATTTAGTATTGAAATAGTTTTTGTTTTAGTTCTTGTATGCCATTGCTCTACTGTTCTACCTGTATTTAGAATAAGAGGAAAAGATGAATTTTGTGGTTCACTCATAGGAAGCCAATCCAGAGCTAATAGTTTTGCTTTTCCATCAGGTGTAGGGCATGGCATATCCTCACTATATAATCGTGGAGTTCCTTTTGGATTAGCTGTATTACAAGGCCATTGGATTCCTCCAAGTTCTTCTATTAACTCATAAGTCATACCTGTGTAGTCACAAAGTCTACCTTCACTTACTTTTTTCCATTCATTAAAAGCATCAATTGGTTTTTCCCAATTTGGATATAAACGCTCATTTACACCTTCAAAGTATTTAGAAAATTCTAGAACAATATCAAAATCACTTTTAGTCTGTCCTAATGGTTCAACTGCTTTTTTTGCACGGTTACAACGTCGCTCAGAATTTGTATAAGTTCCCTCTTTCTCACTCCAAGTACTAGCAGAAAAAACAACATCAGCTTTAAAAGCAGTTTCACTTTTAAAGGCATCTTGAACTACTAGAAGTTCTAATTTATTTAAAGCACGTCTTAATTTCTTTTGATCTGGAAAGGATACTAAAGGATTAGTTGCTACTAACCATAAGGCTTTTATTTCACCTGCTTCAATTGCATCAATAATCTGTGGATATGAATAACCTCTTTTTTGTGGTACATCTTCAACAGGTACATTTACAATTGTTGCATACTCTTCTCTATCATATGAAGATGCAAAATTTCTATATCCAGGAATTGAAGAAGTAAATCCAGTCTCTCTTGTACCCATTGCATTACATTGTCCTGTAATTGATAAAGCAGTTGCACCTTTTCTTCCTAGGTTTCCAGTAATAAGAGCAAGATTACATATAGCACTTACTGTATCAGTACCAAGTGAACTTTGATTAACACCCATTGTCCAAGCAGACATAGCAGCAGGAGATTTAGCATAAACACGTGCTAATTCATAAAGTTCTTTTACTTCAATTCCTGTTGTAATTGCTACTTCTGCTGGAGAATAATTAGCCATAATATGTTTTCTAAACTCTTTATATCCAGTAGTTCTTTCGTTTATAAACTTTTCATTTTCCCATCCTTGCTCTAAGATGATGTGACAAAGTCCATTCATAAGTGCTAAATCACTTCGTGGTTTTATAGGTACAAAGATATCTGCCATTTTTGCAGTTTTTGAAAATCTTGGGTCAATTACTATAATTTTAGGTTTTTTACCTGTAATCTTTTTGTTTTTTGCAATATGAAGTTTTAAAATAGGATGATTATCTGCAATATTTGCACCTATTAACATAATAGTATCAGCATAGGAAAAGTCTTCATAACATCCAACTGGTCCATCACTTCCAAAAGTTTGTTTATATCCCATAACAGCACTTGCCATACAAAGTGTTGTATTTCCATCATAGTTATTTGTTTTAAGGCCTAATTGTACAAATTTTCCAAGAGTATAAAACTCTTCTGTTAATAATTGACCCGTTGATACAACTGAAACAGCACCGTTTCCATGTTTGGCTTGTATTTCTTTAAACTTATCACTAGTAGTTTTAAAAGCTTCATCCCAAGTAGATTCAACTAATTGACCATTTTTTCTAATCATTGGTTTTGTATATCTATTTGAACTTTGAACCATTTCATGCTCGCTTAAACCTTTTGGACAAAGTGTTCCCATATTTACAGGATGTGCTGGGTCACCTTTAGTATAAGTTGGCTTTCCATCTTTAACACCAATATATAAGCCACATCCAACTCCACAATATCCACAAGTTGAACGAACCCATTTCTCAGGAGCTTTTTGTTTTGCTACTTTTCCAAATACTTTATCATCAACTAGGGAATATTTATCATTTTTGATATCTAGTCCTAAAAAATCTTTAACTTTATTTATCATTTAAATTCCTTAATTATTATCCTCGAAGGTGCACAAGTGCACATGCTTCTTGGTTCCAAAGCTAAAAAACTAAAGCAGTTTAGTTTTTTTACGCTTTTCACCTTTGATTCCCAGCGAAGAAATTTCCAGCAAGACCTAAAGCCACTGCTGTTTTATAAAATAATAATCTTGATACTATTTCACTTGAAAATGAAATAATAATACTTAAACCTAAAACTAAAATAGTACTTGAATAATTACCACTTGCAAGTAATAACATTGCAAGTAGTGGTAAAGCTAAAGCACCAATACTTAAAGACCTTTCTCTATAATCATTATGTTTAGAGAAGTTGTCTTCATATAAAATCTTTGTTTTATTTAACTGGTAGAAGTTTTCGTTTTCTTCTTTTAAATCTTTATAAAAGTTTTTTTGTTTATTAAACTCTTCATATTGGAAGTATCCAAGAAATAGTGCAAAAGGTAATAATACTCCTGATGTTGTATACTGTTCATTTAAAACTAATATTAAAGTAATTAGTAATATTCCTATGTATGAAACATAGAAAAATACTTTACTTGTCTCTTTTTTATCCCAAGAAGGACGTGCTTTTATTCTATAAATCATAGATTGAGCATAAATACCATATACCCCTGCTGCTAAAACACCTAGTTCTACAATAAGTTTAAGTACTTGATTAAACTCTAAATAGAACATAGCAATTAAAATTGTAAGTCCAAGTGCATAAACTCCAAGTGCTAAAGCTTCTCTACTTAACCATGATGTTTTAATATTTTTCATAGCCGTATAAGCAAGTCCTGGTCGTCCTAGATGAAGTGCTGACAATGGTAAACCTATGGCTGCTGGAATAAATACTGCAAGCATCATCCAAATATTTGGACTTGCTAAATTAAACCCAAGGAAATTTACTAATTCTCCTAAAACTAAAGTTGCAAATCCTCCTACAGATATTTGAGTTAAAATTGTCATAAATACTAAAGGCCATTCTGAATGGTTTGCTTTAATTATATGGGCATCTGCTGGAGTTACTTCTTGAGTATTTTCTTCTTCGTTTATTGTATATCTTGTTGTTGGTTTTGTAATCTCAATATTTGGTAGATGAGGTGCAACACCTTGTATTGCCATATCTTTTTCTACCCAATCTTTTACATTTACTATTTCAATAGCAATTGCACCTGCTGGACAAGCTTGTACACATGCAGGAGTTTGGCCAACATCTAACTTTTCATGACACATATGACATTTTGTAACTATTCCTCTGTCTTCATTAAATACAGGAACTTCATATGGACAGTTCCATGTACAGTATTGACATCCAATACATGAATCATCATCATGAAAAACAATACCATTATCAAATTTTATATATGAATTTGTAGGACATCCTTTTAAGCACTCTGGGTCAACACAGTGATTACAAGACATTGAATTAAAATGATTTGTAACTTTAGGGAAAATTCCACTTTGAGTTTCACCAACTCTTCGCCATTTTATATCTGCGCTATTTCCATTTTGCTCATTACAAGCAACTTCACAACAATGACATCCTACACATGCAGTTGCATCAAAGTGAAATCTATATTGTTCTCCCTCTTTAGGTTTTTCTATATCAATACTATAGTTACCACATTGCATAGAAGTATCAGTTTTATATTTTATAAAATCTTCTAAAGGAGTTGTTTCATTCGTACTCATGATTAAAGTCCAATTCTTGTTTGAATTTCTTCAATATCTAAATGTGATAAAACTCTTGTATCAAAACTTTCAAAAGTTTCATGCTCAATTTTTTCATTTTTATAGATACTTATAAGTTCACGTGTTAATTCTTGTGCTTTTGACATAGTTACAGCTTTTGTTAACTGTCTTGCTTCTAAAATAGAAGATGCTGCTTTCCCTCCAATGAATATTTTAACTCCATAACATGAATTACCTTCTTCATCCTTTGCCTTTGCACCCTCAAAACCAATATCTGCAACACCATGAATACCACATCCTTTAGGACATGCTGACCAATACATTCTTACTTTCCCATCTTTAATTGGAATTTCTTTATTTAAATATTCAGCCATATTAATTGCATCTGGTTTTCCAAGAATTACTCCAAAAGAACACTCATTTTTTCCAGCACATGCAATTTGATTATTAAAATATATATTATGGTAAGAGTCATATTTTTTATATAATTCTGATTGCTTAATATCTTCAATACCAGCTTTATCAGCAATGATATAGAAACTTTGTTCATACGTTAATCTAATAACTCCATCATACTTTTGTGCTAATAGTGCTGCTTCTTTTAAATCACTTCTACAAAATATCCCAGAAGGAATACCAAAGTGAATAGCACTTTTTCCATCTTTAAGTTCAATTGTAGACGAATCATCAAGTGTAAATTCATCTTTTACTAACATCTCACCAGCATCTTCTAAAGGAAGTTTTGAGTACTCTTTAATTGACTTTGCAAACTCTTCTAAACTTACTGCATCTAAAAGGAAAGTTAATCTATTTTTATTTCTATTATCTCTAAACCCATAAGTTTTATATAATGAAATTACAGCTGCAAATACTTCTTTTACTTGTTCTGGTTTAACAAAAAGATTTAAAGGTCTTGCTTGAACACCAACTTTCCCACCAAGGTATAAATTAAATCCAATTTGGCCATTTTTTGAAGCTAATGCAAAAGCACAGTCATTACCAAAGATATTACAAGTATTTATACTATCACCTAAAATTGCAATATTAAATTTTCTAGGAAGTGTTCCCATCCAAGCTTCTTGTTCTAAAAATACTGATTGGATTTCTTTAAGTAATGGCATAGTTTCAATTGGAGATGTTTTAGAGAATGAATCAAATGGAGAAGTTACTACACCTCTGAAGTTGTCACCTGCACATTGAATTGCAGATATTCCAACTGTTTGTAAATCTTTTAGTAAAGCAGGAAGTTCATTGAATTTTAAATACCTAAATTCAACTTGTCCCCTAGTTGTTAAATCAATATAGTCATTTCCATATTTTTTTGAACATTGGGCAAGTTTTAGAGCTTGTTCAACTGTTAGCTGACCACCTGGAATTCTAATTCTAATAACAAAAGTTTCAGCTGTACCTTTATCATATAATCCAAGACATTTTAAGAAGTGTTTTGTATGAGAGTCTGTTACTGTTTCTTCATATGAACCTTGACAAAATTCTTCGAATGATTTAATAAAATCCATAGGGTTTTGTTCTGATTTCATTTTCTCAATTTTATTGATTTTTTTATTTCTTAAATTATGTGCTTCTTCTAAAATTTCCATTCTCAATCTCCAAATATATTATATATGGTAGTTTAACAGTAATTTTATGTAAAATTAAAGTTAAACTATATAAAAAATAGACATGTTGATAATTTATATTATATAATTTATGTAAAATTAAGCTTTATGAAAGTTTCTCGATTTTTACAGCAGAATGATTGTAATCAGGTTGTAGTGATTCTTTATCTAATAAATCATTTGTTAAGTAGTTTATTTCTCTATGACTAACTGGAATAAAAATAGTATCTTCTCTAATAGAATCTGTAATTAAAGCTTTAGATTCAATCTCTCCTCTTCTTGAAGAAATTTTAATAAAATCTCCATCTTTAATATCAAAAGCTTTTGCATTTTTAGGATGAATTTCACAAAAATTCAAATCTTTGAATTTTAAAAGAGTTCTTGGCAGATTTGTTTTTGTTCCACTATGCCATTGATCTCTTGTTCTTCCTGTTAGAAGTATAAGTGGATAAATAAGATTTGCTTTTTCACTTAAAAGTTTATTTTGTACAAAGTGAAGATTTGCTTTTTTATTTTCAGTGAAAAACTCTTTGTTTTTTCTAATCTTTTCTCCCCAGATAAAAGGCTCTTCTTTTAACTTTGAATATGAAGTTTCACTCATATTTAAATGTGGATTTAACTTTGTCATTTCTTGAAACTCTTCAAAAATTTCTTGTGATGATGAATAATTAAATTCATTTTTAAATCCTAACTCTTGAGCAAGTAGTTGAAAAATTTCCCAATCAGCTTTACAATCAATTGAAGACCTAGTTAATTTTTCTTGTTTGGTTACTGTTCTGTCTAGATTTGTTTGTGTTCCTTCTTTTTCTCCCCACGGAGCAGCAGGAAGTTTTATATGAGCAAAGTCTGAAGTTTCAGAGTTTTCATAGGCATTCATTTCAACTACCATTGGTATTTTTTTAATTAATTCTTCTACTTTATTTCTATTTGGTAAGTGATAAACTGGATCTGTATGACAAATGATTAGTACATCTAAATTTGCATCTAACATTTGTGTAGCTGTTAAGCCTACATTTTTATCAATTTTTTTTGTATTCCAAAACTGTGAAACTTTTTTAATTGATTCACTATCAAAACCTAAGTGAACCGCTAGCATAGTTGAAAGACCTCCAACTTCTCTACCACCCATTGCATTTGGCTGACCTGTTAAAGAAAAGGGTCCATTTCCTGCTTTAAATATTTTTCCACTTAAAAGATGAGTATTAATTAAAGCAAGATTTTTATCAACTCCTTGAGATGATTGATTTAATCCCATTGTCCAAGCTGATATAATATTTTCGCTACTTTTATATAAAAGCCAAAACTCTTCAAATTGTTCTTTTGTTAATCCTGTTCTTTTTAGCATTTTTGTAACAGGGATTCTTTTAAATTTATTTTTTAATAATTCATAATTATTTACATGAGTTTTTATAAACTCTTCATCAACAAGTCCTTCATCAATAATTCTTTTTGAAACTAAATTAAAAAAATCTATATCGCTATTTGGTTTTAAAGGAAGATGTAAATCTGCAATCTTTGCTGTATCTGTAAATCTTGGATCAATTACAATAATTTTTAATCCTGCTTTTTTTGCTTTTTTTATACGATTATGAAAAACAACATGAGCTTCCGCTGTATTTGCTCCTGCAAGGATTAGTAAATCTGCAATATGTACATCTTCCATGCGTACTGGAACATAGTCAATACCAAAAGCTTTTTTATGTGCACTTACAGCACTTGACATACAAGTTCTACTGTTAGTATCAACATTGTTTGTTCCTATAAAACCTTTTCCTAGTTTATTAGCAATATAATAATCTTCTGTTAAAAGTTGACCTGACAAATAAAAACCTATTTTTTCTTTTGAAGTTTTTTTGATTTTATTTGCAATTGTAGATATTGCATCTTCCCATGAAGTTACTTTATATTCTGTATTTATATCTTCTCTTATGTGCGGTCTTAATAATCTTGTAGGTGTTTGAATACTAATTAATTCTGAAATTCCTTTTGAACAAAGTTTTCCTTCATTTGTTGGATAAACTACATCTCCAATAAGTTTATTTTCTTCAAATTCTAAACCACATCCTACACCACAATAACCACATACTGACTTTATCATTTTTTTACCCTAAATCTTATAATGTTTAATATTTAACCATTATTGTACAGTAAATTAATGTAAAGTTAAGAATTTATAGTATAAAAAATATACTTTTTAAACAGAACGCATTATTAAAATGAAGTTAAGTATTAAAAGAAAATAAAAACCAAACTTATAGACTTTTAAAGGATTTCTTTCTAAAAGAGGTGTGTTTTTATTAAAAAATACTGGTACTTTATTTGGATTATCAAGTTCAAATTTCATTAATGAGTAATTAGAATATCGAAGTTCATCATCAGCACAAGTTGACCTTAATATAATATTCTCTAACCAATCTGGGATATTTTTATTATATTTTTGAGGCAATTTTATATTTTTAAAATTTGGGTTTTGGAAAGGCTCAATTTCTCCATAAGGAAACTCTTTTGTTAATGCTTCATATAAAGTAACACCTATTGAGTATATTTCTGTTTTTTCATTAATTGCAGATTCTTTAAATCTTTCAGGCGCTAGATATGAAGCTGTACCTGCTTTATTTGTAATAGAGAATACTTCAGTAATAGAACCAAAGTCAATAACTTTAAAGATTCTTTTTTCATCTCTATTTATAACAATGATATTCTCAGGTTTTATATCCCCATGAACAAGATTAAATTTTAGTAAATACTGACTCATTGCTAGAAGAGTTTTTGTAAGTGTGATAGCATCATCAACGCTTAGAGTTCTTTTTTTAAGATATTGCTTTAGTGTAATTCCATCAAGTTTCTTCATAATATAATATCTTGAAGTTCTATTTTTAGGTACTACTGATTTTGGGAAAAACCCAGCTTTTAGTCTTTTTGCATTCCAGACTTCTTTTGTATATAAATCTAATATATCTTCATTTTCTAATGCTTCATAGGGTGCAAATTTTATAACATACTCTTTTGAGTTTTTCTCACAAACCCAAGTTCTGTCATTTTGGATTAACGATAGTGTTAGTTTATAACCATCTATTTCATCACCTTTTTTTAATTTTTCAGGAATATTTAGTTTTAAATCTTTCATTTTTTGAATTTCGTCAGTATCATTTATTTCTAAAACTACTGCACTTGTATCATCTGGAAGATTTTCTTCCATTAATGAACTAGCTTTTTTTACTAAATTATATGCTCCATTTTCTAAGTGACTTGTAATCATATTCTCACTCATTACAGAATAAAGACCATCACTACATAACAAAACCCTGTCATCTTTTTGAATATTGTTTTCAAAATAAAATATTTCAACATCTTTATCTATACCAATAGCATCTGTTAATACATTATCCATTCCCTCTTCATTATGGTCATGTGAAAGTTGTGCTATTTCTTTATTTCTGTATAAATAAATTCTACTATCACCAACATTTGCACCATAAAGTCTATTTCCTTTTATAACTGCGACTGTAACAGTAGTTACTAATTCAGGACGTTCATAATCTTGCATAGACTGTGCATATAAAATTGAGTTAATTGATGTAATAAAAGTTTTAATAGCTTTTTCTATACTCCATGCTTTTGGAATATTTTGAAAATTTGTAAGAATATGTTGAGTAACTTTTTTAGCAGCAAGGGCTCCAGCTTCAGCAGAACCTACGCCATCACAAAGAACAGCAATTGTTAAATCATTAAATTGTTTGATTTCATAGTAGTCATCACCTACAATATCTTTTCTTTTTGCTAAAGAGAATCCTGAAGTTTTAATATTGTTTTTACTCAAATTTTTGCCTTTGTTATATATCAAATATATATCTAAATTAAAATTCTACTAAAGAGTCTTAATTTAGATATAAAAAGAGCAAATGCTCTTTTTATATTCTACCACCAGCACTTACTCCCCAAGTAGTTCTCCATCTAGTTTTTACTAAAGAGATTCCTGAGATTGCAACAAATACAACAACTGCAAAGATTAAGAAACCTGCTGTATATCCATCAAATGCACCTTTAGACCAACCAAGAGTTTGGATTAATGCAGTACCACCAAGTCCACCAGCACATCCAACAATACCAGTCATAATACCAATATCTTTACCAAATCTTTGAGGTACAAGTTGGAATACTGCTCCATTTGCCATACCTAGATTTGCCATAATTAAGAATAATACTAATATTGCAACTGCAAATGGTAATTCTATTGTCGCATTAATGATTGCTAATAATGCTACAGTTCCATAGAAGTAGTATAGAGACCTAATTCCACCAATCTTATCAGCTACTGCTCCACCAACTGGTCTTAAAATTGCACCAGCAAAGATACATAAAGCACCAAAGTATCCAGCAATTACTTTTACATTTCCTTCATCTAATACATCAAGTCCAAATGCTGCCATATCAATTTGATATGTATTCATTAAATAAACTTTCATATATCCTGCAAACCCAACAAATCCACCAAATGAAACTGCATAGAATAAACAGAACCACCATGTATCTTTATCTTTTAAAAGTTTACCATAGTCTTTTAATTTTTTTGGATTCTTTTTATATACATCTTCAGGTGCATCTTGTGCTAAGAAGAAGTACGCAATTAATACAATAATTGCCATAAATGCACCTACACCAAATACAGATTCCCATCCCCAAATTTCAGCAATCTTTGGAGCAAATAAGAAGTCAATAACAACACCAATATTTCCAGCACCTGCAATTCCTAAAACAACACCTTGAAGTTTTGGTGGATACCATTGACCAGCTTGTGGAAGTGCAACTGCAAATGATGCTCCTGCAAAACCAAGACCAAGTGCAACAATTAGTAATTGATTATAAGAAATCTCATTACCTAATAAGTATGCTGTTAATAAAGCAGCAATTACTACGGATTGGGACATAAGTGCAGTTATTTTAGCACCAAGTTTATCAACACCAAATCCTAATAGAACTCTTAATATAGCTCCTGAAAGAATTGGAAGAGAAAGTAAAGTAGCTTTTTCACTTGCTGTCATTATATGACCAGTTAAAGCTAAAGCTTCAGTAATTTCTGTACTTAATGGACCTAACATTGTCCAAACCATAAAACTCATGTCAAAGTATAAAAAAGCCATAAACAATGTTGGTGCATGTCCTTGACCTTTTAAATCTTTTAATCCTGCCATTTTATTCCTTTAATGTAATTATAAGTTTATTATATATCTGATAAGTAAATATAAACAATAATAGTTGTATATAAAATATCCAATTGGTTAATATGTATTTACAGAAATAAAATATTAATGAAATATTAAGAAATAAAAAATGTAAATAAAATAAAAAATGCTGCTATTGCTTAATAATACTAGCTTTGTAGATATAGTTAATGTATTTTTAAGATTAAATGTATAAAAAGTATCCAATAAATTGTATCTTTTTTGTTTTTGCTCTGTTACAATTGATGCTATAAAACATTAACATGGATTAAAAGGAGAAAAAGATGATTAAGCAGGTTCTAAAAATTGGGTTAGGTGTATCTATAGTTGCAAGTACATTATTAGCAGCTCCAGAGAAAACAAAGTTAAAAATAGGTTTCATTGCATTAACTGATTGTGCACCATTAGTAATTGCAAAAGAAAAAGGTTTTTTTAAAGCTGAAGGTTTAGATGTACATGTTGCAAAAGAAGGTGGAGGTTGGCCTGGGATTCAACAAAAAGTAATTTCTGGTGAATATGACTTTTCTCATGCACTTGCAGGTATGCCAATTGCTGCAACTTTAGGAATTAATGGAAATGCTCATTTACAAGCTTTATTATCTTTAGACTTTAATGGTAATGCAATTACATATGGTAATAATATTATTGCTGAAATGGAAAAATATGGTTTAGATAAAACTGAACGTCCAGTTACTGCTGATTCGTTAAAAAAATATATTGATGCTAAAAGAGCAAAAGAGGGTAAAAACTATGCTCCTTTAAACTTTGGTATGGTTCACCCAGTTTCTACACATAACTATGAGTTAAGATATTGGATGGCTTCATCTGGAATTAGACCAGATCAAGATTGTACAATTAAGCCATTCCCACCACCAACAATGCCATCAAACTTAATTGCTGGTAATATTGAAGGTTATTGTGTTGGTGAACCTTGGAATTCAAGAATCGTACTTAAAGGTAAAGGTTCTGCATTAGTTACAAATTATGATATTTGGAATAATAATCCTGAAAAAGTTTTACAAGCAAGAGCTGATTTTGTTAAGAAAAATCCAGAAACTACAAAAGCTGTTATGAGAGCAGTTGTTAAAGCTCAAAAATGGTTAGATGAATCATGGGAAAATAGAGAAGAAGCAATTGGTTACTTAGCAAAAAGAAACTATGTAAATGCTCCTAAAAATGTATTAAGAAAATCTATGAGCGGAACATTCCTTTATAATAAAGGTGTAGATTCTGCTAATCCAATGTTTAATGTATTTGCAAATAACTATGCATCATATCCATTTTATTCACATGGTATGTGGTTCGTTACTCAAATGTATAGATGGGGACAACTTGATAAGCCTGTAGATATGAAAGCATTAATTGAAAAAGTTTATAGACCTGATTTATTTGCCGAAGTTGCAAAAGAAGTTGGTTATACATTACCTCCAAGTGCTTGGAAAAAAGATGGTGTTGATGAATATAATAAATTCTTAGATGGTAGAGTTTGGGATCCAAATAAAGCTGTTGATTAT
>MDTG01258275.1_pt1 | contig 47282 bp, 41 predicted proteins | sample 811421 | NCBI WGS metagenome assembly MDTG01 (sample SAMN05326645, study PRJNA326480) | marine metagenome | isolation source: seawater | place: Pacific Ocean: South East | collected 2011 | reverse complement strand
TTTTTGTTGGCAGTGTTCATGTTCCTTCTTTTTGCCATGGCCTCAAGCCCTTCAGTAGGCTCAATTGCCCGAATAAGCACAGAGTCGGCAAACGCTTCACTGTTTGTGACAATGTTGAACATGCTGTGATACCCATAAACATTATAAATATAAGCAATTCCGCCGCTGCGCTTTAGTGTTTTTATAGAAGAAGGGCGTCTGAGTAAGTGCTTTTGCATTGCCAAATCGTTGCTATGAGAGTAAGCCTCAGTCTCTAAAATTATACCCCCCGTTCGTATACCATCAATTTCACTGTATAGATATTTGCCTAGCAAATGCTTCGCTATACTCACTACATCGCTATGAGAGAAAAATGAAGAGTTCATCATACTAAGCACAATAATCTAAAAATAAGTTAGGACGTTTTTTTGAGCTCACTGTGCGATTTTAGTACCTCAGAGCCATCGTCTTGCTCGATTAGATAAGCGGGGTCTTTATCGCTGGCCTCACGTTTCACAGATGAGCCTTTAATTGTGCGCTCAACATCGCTTGTGTATTTCTTTCGAATATTGCCCGAGGCGCTACCTTTTCCCCATTCCCACTCTACTTCTGTGTTAATAGCATAGTGTTTCATTTTAAATCCCTGTGTAAATGATAACGAAGGTTAGCGCGCTAGATTAGATTTACTAGAACGAAACCACGGTGCTAAAAATTAATCTATGTACAAGGTTTTAAACGGTGATATGTAGGTAAAGTTCACAAAGGGGAGTGGGGGCAGGCTAGCTCCTAAAGCAGTAGCCTACCAATAAAGGGGGATAATTATGCTCTATAGAGAATTAAATAAGGCTCTGGCTTCTTCTTTGTCTGCAAAAGGTAAATCTGACGCAAGTGCATTTGCAAGTTCTACTTTAGCTTGCTGATGCTTTCCTTGTTTAAACAAAACGAAACCTAGGTGGTACATAATATTAGGGTCGACTGCATCGAAAGAGTAAGCCTTCCTTAAGTTAGGGAGTGCTTCGGTATAATATCCCTGACGCGCCAAAATCCAACCATACGTATCTAGAATTTGCGGTGTATTTGGTGAAAGGGATAAGGCCTCTTCAGCGTATATTAGCGCCTTTGGTAGGTCGTGTTTCGTTTCGAGATAAGCAAGGTTATTTAAGACGGTGGCTTTGTCAAAAAGCGCTTCTATTTTTGATAAAAATTCATATAGCGTCTTTGCTTTATCATGTTCATCTTGGGTTAAATAGAAATCTGCTAATAGTCTTTTATGAAAATAGGCGTTGGGATATTTCTCAACGTAAGGAAGCATAAGTTCCTCAAAGGCTATAAACATGCTTTCATTGCTCGCACTTTGAAATAGTGAAGCTGCATGTATTGAAGTATGAGGGTCTAGTTTAAACGCGCGGGAAAAGGCGCTGAACGCTTTTTGTTTATCTTTTTTCGCATTATAAAAATTGCCAGCTAATAGATAAACTTCAGGGCTGTTGGGTGCTTTGGCTTGAATAGCGTTAATTGCTTTTTCCAGACCATCAAGCTGATTAGCCCTTAAGTTAAGTTTAGCTTCTTCTAACGCTATCGTGACGCTGTCTGGTGCAATAGTTTTAGCCTCATTTAGCGAGGTACGTGCGCCGGTAAGATCATTTGCGTTAATCTGTAATTTACTCAGCTTAACCAGAAGCCTAGGGTTATCGCTCCAAAGGCCATATAAAACATTAAGCGCTAACCTGGCTTTTTCATATTGTCCCATTTCCGTTAAAAGCGAAGCTTTTGCAACCAATGCAGTTTGATCTAGTCTGTTTTGCTTCAGCAGTTCGCCCACTTCTAACAGTGCTTTTTCATGCTGTTTAGAATTGACATAAATTTCTAACAGTAAGCCTGAGATGGGGGTATTTTGTGCTATATCCCTTTTGGCCGCTATCAGCAGTGACAGCGCAGCTTCGATATTATTAGATTTCGCCAATGCCTCGCCTAAAAGTAACGTATGTGCAAGGTTGGGATCGCGTTGGAATAGTTGTTCAGCAATGAGTAGCGCCTCGTCAACTTCATTCAATTTAAGCAAAACTTCCGTATGTAAAATTAAAGCCCCCGGCGCGTTGGGAGTGTGTTTTACAACCTCTTGAGTGATGGCTTTCGCGGCTTCTAAATTACCCCAACTATCCTGAACTTTTGCTTCGAGTAATTTAAGTCGACTCATATTTTCAGTTGTGGCGTAAAGGTCTTTAATGTCATCTAAAGCTGTTTGATATGAGGACGTCTGCATTTTTAACTGGATGCCCAACAGCTTTAGCTGTTCGTCTTGTGCTTCGCTAAAGGTTTCGTTAAATACCAATAAGGCATCGTCAAAACGGCTGCGCTCTATTAACGAGTTCATCCGTACATAACTGAACGTTGCTTGTGGCCCATGAATGAATTCTGCTTGTTCAATAAGCCTGTCACATTTAAAGCTACGATTGTTTTGAATATATAAATTACACAAGGTCACCGTCAGCGGAATATTGCGAGCAACCAAAGTTTGCCGTCTATCTAATAGCATTAGGGCATCTTTCGGGGTATCTAGCTTGATGAATGTATCAGCCAACAAGGCTAGCGCTTTTACACTGTCATCATTATTAGCAAGGTAAGTAGAAAAGGCTTTTACTGCGCTTTCATAATCTTCATTCAAGTACGACGCAAAGGCATTGATAAATTGCAGCTCTTGGCTACTTTGCATTATGTCTTCAGGCAATAACGTAAGTGCCGCTAAAAGTTCGTCAAATACTTGCTTGGCTATGTCGGTTTGATTGTTTTTGGCGCGAAGTTGCCCTAAAAGCAATTTGACGTAAGGGTCTCCGGGGGTTTGATCTACTATTGTTTGTACAATTTTTAATGCGTCATCATTGCTGTCGATAGCCATGTAGGCACTTGCCAACGATCGCATAATAATAGGGTTTTCAGCAGACAAAGAGTGAGCACGTTCTAAAAAACTCACCGCTTCTTGTGTATTACCTTGTCGATAGGCTAACTGGCCACGCAAATGAAGTGTTTGCGGGTTTTCTCCAAACTCATTCGTTGCCTTTTGGATATAAGAGTTGGCTTTCTGAAAATCATCTACATAAAGATAGTGCGATGCATAAGTTTGTAGAACGCGTAAGCTATTGGGCTGTAACTTATCTGCTTGGTCTAAATACTGAATAGCTTCTTTGGGGGTTGGTGATTGATGCTGCGCGCTGCTTTTAATAAGAAGTACTTCGAATGCTATATCTTGCTTCAATCTAGAAGTATCGATACTCAAAATACGTGAGTAACTTTTTAATACAAGTAACGCTCGGGCAATTGTTACAGCGGTGAGGTTTTTATCTGCCCCTAGTTGCTCTGCATCATATAATTCTTGTAAAGCAGCATCAAAGAAGCCTTTTTTATAAAGGATTTTCCCCATCAATATCTTCGACGGCACATGGTTTGGGTTGGCTGCAAGAGCATTCTTCAAATGAATATATGCGCTTTCCGAGTCTTTTTGCGACATAGACTCTAAAGCAGACTCAAAGTACTGCTCTTCGACCTCAATGGCTTTGCTCGTTGTAGAAAACAGCAGAAGCATTAATGTGATGATGACAAGACGATTGTAATACATGGAGCAACCATTTGGCCTAAAGAGGGATTTCAGTTTACGAAAAAAGGTAAAGTGGATAAACAAAAACGACGCTTTACAGCGCCGTTGTGTTTAATTCATAGCAAGCTATTTCGACTTTCTACGTCTTAGTAAAATAACACCGGCACTTAAAAATAACGCTATACCAGCAGGTTCAGGCACCTCTGTGGCTTTTACAATAAGGTTATTGATGGCACCTGAGCCTGGAAGGTTAACAACCAGTTTAGTGACATTAGTGTATAGCGATGCCAATTCCGTAGAAACGAAATCTTTCCTTGCGTATTCGTTGTTACCCGGCGCTAGCACTTGGGTGCTATCTGACGTGCCGTCTGCATAGAAAAAGTAGATAAGGTTTTGAGGAGATGTTGTGTCTGTACGCTCAACGCCTTCAACGTCGAAAAAGTCTAAATTAAGAATATCTACTGGGCCATCGGTAAAATCAAATACAAAGAAGCCACCAGGACGTGTTCCTTCGTCGTCAGGGTTTGTACAGCTTGTTGCGTTGCACGGTTGCTCATTTAAAATTAACGCATTGCCTGGGCGAGTCCATAAACCGCCCCCGGTGCCCGCTTGAGCTTTAATATCAGCATAGTAGCTTTTGTAATCTGTGAGCCGATCGTACTCATCGCCTGAGATAGCGCCTACCCAATTGCCGTTTACTCTATCAAATTCCAGATCAGGGTCTTGGGTGTTGTTAGCTTGCGTATTGAAAGCTGCTTGTCTATTGCTATAGTCTGGGTTTGCAGCATTAGGATCGTCATTACATACGCCTGTAACTCTATCTGTACCAGCAGCGGCGACGCCGTTTGTATTACAGCTAGAAATTAATATGCCCCAATCAGCGTACTCATCATCGATAACCTGTCCATTTTGGATTCTATTTAGATTCGCATCTAAATCGAAATCGACGACTCTGACCGTAGCCAGCACATTTGCTGAAGATACACATAAAACAACACATAACAACTGCTTGAACGACAACATTTACACTAAGCTCCCTGATACTTTATTTTACGTAAAGCACAAACCGAGCCATGTTTTAAGTCTATGATTTTGTTTGTTTATATTTGCTATTTTGAGTGTTCTGTAAAGAAAGTTGACAGTTGAGTGTAAAGCAATCCATACCTTAGTATTAATAGAGCCAAGTTGTGAGAGAAGCGTTTTTTACAATCTTTATAATGTAATTGCTAAGCCTAGAGAATAAATGGGTTAAACGAAAATAATCATTCTTAACGTATATCAACCTCACTTCTTACTGGCAAAATGAGTGAAATTTGCTGATAATCAAATCTTTAAACTATTCAAAGATGTAATGGAAACTCGACTCCCTCTGTACAAAAAGTTGTTGGTGATGTGTCGTATTGAACCTGGCTGCCTTGGGCCGCAAGGAACAGACTACGTTGAGGAATTTTGCGTTTTCGCCAAACAAAAATTAAAAGACAACCGCGGCCACTGTTTGCGTTGGGTTGTTAAACCTCGTTACGACAAATCACTTCCTGAACTAGAGTTTCAGATGAAAAATATTACGGTATCCCGTGAGAATGCTGATAAGTATATGAACAGCTTCGATATCGACATTGATGTTTTTGAAGAAGAGTTGGAAGAAACGCTTGCCGATTTGGTTGATGTTTTTTTTGAGCGCTGAAATAGAAATAAAGGGGTCAGAGTACATTACTTAGACCCCATTTTTTACTTTTTCTAACTAGCGGCGCTTTCTCCGTCCTTTCGATCTGCCTTTACCCTTAGGCTTATCGTCAGCTTCAAAATTCCCGTATAAGTCTTCCTCTACCTTAGCTGCAGGTGGCTTCGGTTTTGGTTTTGGCGCAAAACCGGAAATAAAGGTCTTTTTAAACTGTCTGCCCAGAAGGCGTTCGATGGTTTTTAGCTGCTTTGCTTCGTCGTCGCTGAATAGCGAAATAGCCAATCCCTCCGACGACGCTCTGCCTGTACGGCCAATTCTATGAATATAGTCTTCGGCTACATAGGGCAGGTCGACATTAATCACACAGGGTAATTGCTGAATATCGATACCTCTAGCGGCAAGGTCTGTTCCAATCAGAACCTTAATGCTGCCATCTCTAAAACCATTTAACGCTAATGTGCGAGCTTGCTGTGTTCTATTTGCATGAATAGACTCTGCCGCAATGCCTTTCGCTTCAAGTTCGTTCCTTAAGCTATCTGCACCGCGTTTGGTGCGCGTAAATACTAATATTTGAGACCAGTCATTATTTTCAATAAGATGAATGAGAAGCTCGTTTTTTCGCTCCTTGTCTACCGGATGCAATACTTGCGTGATTTTTTCGATATGATCTTTGGCTGTAGCTAGCTCAATAGTCTTAGGGCTATTGAGCATGGTAGCTGCTAATGTTTTAATTTCTTTTGAAAATGTGGCTGAAAATAGCAGCGTTTGACGTTGCTTTGGCAGAAGCTTTTGTATGTGATGAATATGGTCAATAAAGCCTAAGTCCAGCATGCGGTCAGCTTCATCTAGCACCAATATTTCAATGTGCTCGAAGTTAATATCACCTTGCTCATATAAATCCAGCAAGCGCCCTGGTGTTGCGATGAGAATGTCGACACCTTGCGCTAACGCATATTTTTGAGGCTCAATTCGCACGCCACCAAATACCGCGGTTGAGCGAATGTTTAGATTCTGGCTATATTGTTCAACGTTTTGAGCAACCTGTGCGGCTAGCTCTCGAGTAGGGGCAATAATCAGCGCCCTTATACCCTTAGTTTCTGTGGACGGCTTGTCTATCAATAGCTGCAAAATGGGCAGTGAAAAACTCGCTGTTTTCCCCGTTCCTGTTTGTGCAATTGCGATAAGATCTTGCTTGCTTAATATTGCTGGAATGGCTTCCTGCTGAATTGGCGAGGCCGAGGTATAGCCCTTGTCAGCAACGGTGTTTAAAAGTTCAGTACATAAGCCTAAATCGCTAAATGACATAAGAGGGAACCCTACAACGCATTAAAATTGGCGCCATGATATTTGAAAAAAAGAGCAGAGTACATTAACTGTAAAAGTGCATTATCAGTAAAGAAGTATACTGATTTTATTGATTAGGAAGAAATTATTTGAGAAAAGAGAAGGCGTTGGTAGGTGAACAACGCCGAGGATATTAGCTTTAAAGCTTTAGATATAGGGGGGAGAAACTACCTTTTCACGAAGCTAGATTGGTAGCTTCAATGCTATCCTTTGCATCCACTATTAACAATCATATTGAACTCCTTAGTTATTACCATAGTGTAAACCATTCGGGAAGTTGCAGCCAATAAAAATGATATTTAAATTCAATGCCTTAGTTGAATCTTAGGTGTATTGAATCTAAATCTACCCTCAGATTTGAAAAACTACCTATTTCTACCATTTCTTGATGTACCGTCTTCTGTTCTTGAGATACGGGCCCTAACTGAGTGTCAGTCCTCGTCTTATAATCTACTAATAAGGGGCGGCCTAGCTGGCTAGATACATATACATCGTAAATATCAGCGAAAAATGAAGGGGTTATTTTGAAGCTCTCTTTTTTATCAACCCACAAGTCGTAGTTGATTATTATGTCGGCAACTTCTCCTGGGGCAAGTTCAATGTCGTACTTCCTCTTGTAAGGCTCTGAGCCTTTCAATATTCGACCAGTCTCTACAACGTTAGATCCACCATTTTTTCGAATTAACTCACAACGAGTTATTCTTCCCCAATTTGCATGGTTAGGGCTTTTTAAAACAGTATCATCTGTGTAGACCTCTAAAATGCCAAACTCGTCTTTTAGCGGAGTAGAGTGATGCATGTTGAGTATCTCGAATTTAGAATAAATTGAAAGGTTCAAGAAACCACTGTCTTCTTCTAACACAGAAATTTCCTTTCTTGCGGAAATCAATTTGCAAGAATTTTCGTTAAACTTTTCTTTTAGAAACTCCATAAGAGAGCCATTGTGGGGAACATCTCTAAATAAAAAATTAATTTTGTTTTCGATGCATTCTTCCTTTGGTGAAATAGTAAAAAGAAGTGAGACTATTGCACCAACAAAAAAGAAAAACCAAAAATCTTGCGCGGCTGAAGCATAAAATGAAATAGTATATGAGTCATTGACGGGAGTTTCTTTTGCTAGCCACGTTATATCTTGAAGGTAAATACCCTCATAAGTTCCAATAACTAATAGTCCAAGCCCATAGATAACCAGCACTATAAAAACCGATATAGCCCGATGCGTTACTAGCCAATCCCATATAGCCCTCATAAGTTCCCTCTATGTTGTTTTAAGATTTATGCTCCGTTTCAAATACTATATCTAAAATTAAATGTAATTATAAGTTCACCAAGGAAGATGATGCTTAACATCGCTTCTGCCTATAAAGTACACAGGCATCATTAATCAGACCTTACTTTTAACGAATGTCCTTTTTGACCCGCTAAGATTAAGTTTTTGCCCTACCATCCATGTGCAAACAGGCATAATATCTTTATCAACAATCCTCTGGGCATACCTGTATGTTGATACTTAAACCTAATTGCGAATGCTGTAATGCTTCATTACCTGCAAACTCATCAAAGGCTTACATTTGCACTTACGAATGTACGTTTTGTGAAGATTGTTTAAGGGGAGTATTGCAAGGGGTTTGCCCTAACTGCGGCGGTGACTTACAAAGAAGGCCTATACGCCCTGAAAAAGCTTATCGGCCAGGGCTGGGTTTGCAGCATCACAGTGCAAGTACCGAGAGGGTAATAGGGAAACTTAGCGACCAAGAAATCACTACATTTGTAGACAAAATGAAACATATTCCGGCGCATCAGCGCTAATCAATTAATGGCAGCGAAAAGGGAAGGGTATGTTAGGTAAAGATTTATTGATCGCAATATTTATCGTGGTGATATGGGGCGTGAATTTCGTTGCAATTGCTTGGGGGTTAGAAGGTATGCCTCCGTTGTTAATGGGCGGTTTGCGTTTCTTGCTGGTAGCTTCGGTGGGAGCCTTGTTTTTCAAACGACCCAACACCCCGTTTATATGGTGGGTGGCCTATGCCGTGCCCATTAGCTTCCTGCAATTTGCATTTTTATTTTCGGCTATGGCCTATGGCATGCCCGCTGGGTTAGCGTCGCTTGCACTGCAAGCTCAGGCATTATTTACCATGCTATTTGCGATGTTCTTCTTAAAAGAATCAATAAAAAATTATCAGGTGTGGGCCTTTTTTATTGCCGCGTTTGGTTTAACTTTTATTGCACTGAGTAAAGATGATCATAGCATCACAGCCTTAGGGTTCGGTTTAACCATGGCCGGCGCGGCAAGCTGGGCTTTGGGGAATATTAGTGCTAGAAGCATTAGCAATAGGGGCTTTAATTCGAACGTTAATTTAGTTGTGTGGAGTGCATGGGTACCGCCTATTCCATTTTTTATCGGCAGTTATTTTATTGAAGGGCCCGAGCAAATTATCGCCAGTTTAAGTGGGTTTAGTTGGGTGTCGTTTGGCGCGTTGTTGTATTTGGCGGTTGGGGCCACTATTACCGGATATGGGCTTTGGAGTTACCTGCTAACTCGTTACCCCGCTGGCCAAATTGCGCCGTTGTCGTTAGGGGTTCCTGTTGTAGGGCTAAGCTCTGCAGCGCTAATGCTTGGCGAAAGCATTACGCCTATGCAGTGGTTGGGTATTATTTTGGTATTGTTAGGCTTGCTACTTAATACCTTTGGTGGTCGCTTTCTCCGTAAAGTAGCAGTGACTGTATGATGTCTGAGTCTGTTAACACTGATGAAGCTGACACTCTCGGTACTGACACTCTCGGAGCTGGCGCTCTCGGTGCTGATATTCTCGGCGCTGGCTTAAGTACAAGTGCCGATATTGAAAATGACACTATTCCCATCTACATAGTATTGCTACCAGAACTTTTGATGTTAGATGTGGTTGGGCCCGCAGAGGTGTTCGCTTATGCTAATCGCTACGGAAGAACCCATTTTAAACTGCATTTTGTTGGGCCAGAAACCACACTTAAAAACTCTCTTGGTATGAGCTTAACGGTAGACCCTCTACCAAGAACCGTTGAGCCAAACGCTTGGCTATTAGTAACCGGCATGGTGGGGAATGAACTAAAGCTTGATACGCCGCCGTTGCAAAAGGTATGTGGGTGGTTAGCTGAGCACCAATTTGCCAAAGTGATCAGTGTATGCGCGGGGGCGTTAGTATTGGCAAAAGCGGGGCTGCTGAATAATAAAAAATGTACCACGCACTTTATGCACTGCAATGAGTTATCTGTTTTACTTACCGCTAAGCAAGTACTCGAAAATCGCTTGTTTGTTCAAGATGGTAGTGTTTATACCAGTGCTGGCGTATCGGCTGGAATTGATTTGGCGCTTCACTTGGTACAACAGCAAGTTGGCCCCCAAGTATCTGCAAAGATAGCCAGGCAAATGGTATTGTTTATTCGCCGAGGTATGCAAGATCCTAGCTTGTCACCGTATTTGGAGCACAGAAACCATTTACAGCAAAGAATTCATAGAATTCAAGATAAGATTCAGCAAGACCCCGCTAGAAGTTGGAGCTTAGAGGAACTGGCTGATTTAGGGCATTGCAGTAAACGCCACTTTGCGCGCATATTTAAAGACAGCACCGGCATTACTAGTAAAGAGTATATTTACAAATTGCGATTAAGTTTGGCCCAGCAACTCTTGCAGCACACGCCGCTACAAGTAGAAGAAATCGCCCAGCGATGTGGGTTCGAAGACTCAAGGCAGTTTAGGCGCCTTTGGGCTAGATACCACAGCAGCCCGCCATCATCGTATCGGTAGTTTTAACTTTAAGATATAGGAATTCTAGCAACCTTGAAATGGGGCTTTAGTTATAGGGCCAGCCCCATTAATAAACTTTTACGTTATTATTCCTTACTGACTATTCTCAGACCAATGGACGCCCATATAATGCCTTGGTTCACAGTCATCACCCCGCTAATAATTGTCAATATATTTTACATAATGTTAGTTAATTTCAAGTTAAATATATTAAAATCAATGCTTTATGCTTTGGCATGGTGTGTGCTTTGGTTTTGCTGATATTTAAGAGAAATATTAAAATAAAAAATATTGAATTTTTATTATAAGGAAATTTAAATGAAGTTAGCTAAGATCATTTTTGCGGCTGCAATGATTGCAACACCTGTTGTTAGTAATGCTGCAATAATAACATTTCAAGGGTCAAATTTTACGTCTTCTGAAGTGACGATGACGGCTGCAGAAGCAAGAGCTGCGTGGGAGCAGTCTTTGTTTTCTTTCACAGTAGATACTATTGACGGAGCCGTCGGTGACGGGGCTACAGGTATTACCACTACTGCGGGTAATACGTATCAAAATACAGGTAATGGCAGCTCCATATCTATTGGTAATAATTCTTCTCTTGGCGGTGCTCCTACCATCTTTGGTAACCGCAGCGGTGCAGAGTTAATTAATTTTGATGTGGATTTTTTAACGCCTGTTAATGCTATAGGCTTCGATGTTCTTGATAATGATGGTGGTGGCATGAGTTTGACACTTACCGATTCAGTTACAGGTATCGAAACAGTTTTCGATTTCACGTCGGTTGACGGAAGCAGTCTCATTGAATTTTTTGGTGTAGTGTTTGAGCCAACTGTATTCGTGTCTGCGCTTGAGGTTGGCGGTACTGACCCAGGTGGGATAACTAACTGGGATAATTTCTCTTTTGGTATAGGTCAGCAGGCAGTTGACGTTTGTGTGCAAGATCCAACTCTTCCTCAGTGTGCTAATGTTAGCGTTAGCGAGCCTGCACATTTAAGTTTATTTCTTTTGGGATTAGCTGGGTTAGCATTTCGCCGCAAAGCTAGAAAATAAACTGTACAAAATGGCGATATTGAAATTGTAGCTAAGATTACCTTAGCTAAAACACGTTTTAATGCAGCCGTTAATATTAGTTTCTAAATTTACAAAGAATTTTAAAACGTTAATAAAAAGCGGATCCGTAGTGATTCGCTTTTTTTTATACAACTACCCCAAATTTTCCAGTGAAGTTGAGCCGTACTAAATAAACACGCGTAAACATCGTTATTAATCATTATTTGCGTGCCACATTACGATGTGACGAGTATTACGCGAACCTTTTACAAGGTTAAAAACGACCATGCGAAAACGTATCACGCGACAAAAAATCACGCTTCTTTTCACTCTGCTAGCGACCTCCTTCATTGCGTCGGCCCAGTCTGAGTTGCCAACACAAATCGACATGAAAGGCAGTAAGGGAACTACAATCTTTGGAAAAGCCATTACATCATTTGAAAACCCATGGGCGATGGCATTTTTACCCGATGGGCAGAGTTTAGTAACAGAAAAGGCTGGCACGCTGTGGCTGCTTGATAAGAACCAGCAGAAACGCTTTGCAGTAACCGGTACTCCCGACGTTACCGCGCGAGGGCAAGGCGGTTTAGGCGATGTCATTGTTCACCCTGATTTTAAAACGAATAGCACCATCTACATTTCGTATATAGAGCGCGATCCTAAAGACGATGCCTACAGCGGAGCAGTGATTGAACGCGCAACGTTAACCATTTCAGATAGCGGTGCAAACTTGTCTGACAGAGAACTTATTTGGCACCAATCCCCTAAAGTAACCGGAAACGGGCACTATTCGCATCGAATGGTGATTTCTCCAGATGGCTACTTGTTTATTACTTCCGGCGACAGACAAAAATTTACGCCCGCCCAAAATATGGCAATGAATTTGGGAAAAATTTTACGCTTAAACGCAGATGGAAGCGTGCCACAAGATAATCCTTTTTATGGCAACGGTAGCGTGACAGAACAAATATGGACGCTAGGTCACCGTAACCCCTTAGGTATTGATTTTGATGAGCAGGGAAACTTGTGGTCCCACGAAATGGGGCCCCGTCATGGTGATGAGCTCAATGTTATTGAAAAAGCGCGCAACTATGGTTACCCCATCGTTTCGCAGGGCGACCATTATTCAGGGGTAAAAATACCGAACCACGAAGAGTTTCCTATTTATAAAGCACCAGAAAATGCGTGGGTACCTGCCATAAGTCCGGCGGGCTTTATTATTTATAAAGGTGATTTACATAAAGACTGGAAAGGCAATGGCTTCATAGGCGGTTTATCATCTGAAGCGTTAGTGCGAGTAACGTTTAGTCAAGACGGTGAAAAGTGGAGTGTGGAAGAAGCGGAACGGTTCGAATGGGGTAAACGGGTTCGTGAAGTGGAACAAGATAATAGGGGCAACATATATGTACTTGAAGACAAAGAAGGCGGCCGCTTAATAAAACTTCAGCCAAGTGATTAGCAGCTAAAACATATTAGGTTAAATTGAACTAGCACAAAAAAGCCCGAGTAAATCGGGCTTTGATTACCTAACAATCCGTTAAAAAGCGTAACGGACATTCAGGCCTATAAAATCTATATCTACTGTTTTAGCCTGTTTCTTTATTGCTATTAATTACCGCGGGTTAGCAATTTTTCGTAGGCTTGCGTGAAGCCATTTAAAGAAAAGGGGAGTGTGGTTTGATCTTTTTCTGCATTCATAAAAGCAACCATAAAGCGCTTGCCCTTTTTAAGCTCTGCTAGCATGGTATCGTCTACAACAATGTTGGTTTCACACACTTTAGTATCACATTGCTGAATACTGACTCGAACCGGCTTACCTTCATCTATTTTTATTCCTAAACCGAACTCTTTCTTTGCAGTGCTGCTAAATCTTAGAGTAAGAATAGGTTGTTTTTGTGCGGAAAGTGCAATGTTTATAGCACCTACCACGCCGGCCTTTTCGTTGTTGCGAGCAATCAATACTTGGCTAATGAAGCAATGCTTATCTTTGCACTGATAGCTCCACCTTTCTGAAACACTGTTCTTCGAAGGCATTGGGGCATCAGTTGATGTAGAGCTTGAGTTGGGGGAAGTTTGAGCCCCAGCGTTTAGGGTGAAGAAGAGAAAAAGGGCGGCTAATGTCGCAACTTTGCTTTGCGATAATATGTAACTCATTGACAATTTCCAGGGTAAAAAGAAGGGGCTGTAAAGCCCCAAAAAATGCAAATAATATAAACTGCTAGCAGTTTATTTAGTTTTCCTACGAGCGCGGATGGCGAATAATCCAAAAGCTGTTAGCAGAACGAAAAACATTCTAGGCTCACTGACTGATGTTGGGCTGGCAACAAATTCAGTGATAGGCGTTTGCGTCATAACCACATCGCCAGATTCAACGAATGATAAACCGGTAACAAATGCCAATGCATCGTCTGGGTCAATCATGTTCGTAGTGTCGATACCTAAAACGCGAAATTCAGTTACACCGTCAGGACCAAAGAAGTACTCTTGTTCAGCTGTTAAGTTGTCAGTGAACTCCCAGCCAGCAGCGCCGTTCAACCACAATTCGTAATCAGCATCGAAGCCAGTAGGCAAAATAACGGATGCCATGTTTGGGCCAGACTCCACCACATAGTCGTAACCAATCGCTACGTCAGGGTCGATAAATACCACTTCATTATCTGAAATACTAAACTCGAATTCCCAACTACCATCTACATCATCTGAAGGCATAAAAGGGTCAAGCTCAGTTCCTGTACCTTCGCTACCTGTTGGCGCAGTGGCTAGCGTTACTTCGCCATTACGGACAGAATATGCCCATATACCGTCCTCACCAACATTTGAGGTGTTAACGAGTTCTAAAATGTCAGCAGTACCGCTGCCTGGCAATGCGATAAACTCTTCGTTAGGTAGAAAAAATCCAGCTTCTGATTGCCCAAAAGTAAACGAATCAAGCGAGAACCCTTCATCGCGGTATGAAACCTCGTCGTAGCGAAACTCTATATCTACGTCGCCAGCTTGGCCTGTATCGTCAGAGCGGTCGATGATTAATGCTTGAAAGGTATTTTGACGATTGGTTTCGTCGTCGCCGTTATAAAATGCATCTGTGCTCATGTCTAGCCAAGTAACGGCGACAACACCCTCTGACGGTGAGCCAATATAAGTGTCACCGCAGCTTGCGCAATCGTAATTCCCTCGAGCCTCAAACACAGTCAGGCTAGATACCATTGGTTCAAAGTTTGACTCACCGCCAAATAAATCGACGTTTCCGTTTGTAAATGCTCTAAATGTGTTGAAGTTTATTCCATCTATATTTACATCGAAAGGGAGGTTGAACGTAGGAGCAAACTCGGAAAACGTTTGGTCGGAACCATAGCCAGCTTCGCCTCCCATGCCCGAGATAATAACGTCAGCGTGAGACTGAAAAGAGAGTGCAGCAAAAGACAGAGAGGCAACAAGGAGTGTGTTCTTAAATTTCATTATAAATTATATCCTTATAGATAATTTTTTGTTTTTATTCATAGTGTGGCGCGCGGAAAGTTAGCGAAATCCATGCCATAAGCTAACAGTCTGATTTATAAGGGGTAATTTTGTCTTTCGATATAAATGATAAAAATATGTAAGTAAAGCTGACAGTATAAGTTATTGATTGTGCTAAATTTAATCAATCTGGGTTGGGCGTAGCGGAGGGCGATGATATTTATAGGGCGTACACCAAAGAGGCCGAGTACATTTCTTTTAAAAAATGATTCTGTCCCATTGTTTTATCTATCTATTAATTATCATCATCTGAAAAGTTAATGCGGGCTAATCGTTCTTGCTCTTCGTCAGCAGCGGCTTGTATTTCTTCTAGAATTGCATCCACATCAGCGTCTTCACTGTCGTCTTCAAATTCACCCGTTAGCACAGAGTTAGGGGTTAGGTTGGCTTCTTCAAACAGCGCCCACATTTCTTTCGCATAGTTAGTAGTCAATAGCTCAGGGGCAAATTCGCCGTAATAACGGCGAATATTATTAACGTCGCGAGCAAACATGGCTTCCGCACTGTTGTTGGCTGAGGCATTAACCGCTTGTGGCAAATCGATAATGACAGGGCCTTTGTCATCTACAAGTACGTTAAATTCAGACAAGTCGCCATGAATAATACCCGCGCAAAGCATAAGCATTATGTTGTGCATCATGAGTTTATGCTGAGCTATTGCTTCTTCTTTGCTAAAACTAACGTGCCCTAATTGGGGGGCTACATCGCCGTGTTCATCCGACACCAACTCCATCAGCAGCACGCCGTCTATACAGCAGTATGTATCTGGTACACGCACGCCAGCTTCGTTCAACCGTGATAGGGCATCAACCTCAGCCGTTTGCCAAATCTCTTCTTCAATTTGGCGTCCGTAGCTAGAACGTTTACCCATGGCGCGTGCTTGGCGGCCACCGCGCACTTTACGACCTTCTTGATATTGGGCCGCTTTTTTAAAGCTGCGTTTAACCGCATCTTTATAAACCTTTGCACAACGAACATGTTCACCACAGCGAACCACAAAAACATCGGCTTCTTTACCACTCATTAAGCGGCTTAGTACTTCATCAATTAAACCATCATCGACGAGAGGTTGTAGGCGTTTAGGTATTTTCACTCATCGCCTGCTAAATGGTGTTGTGTTTTCATCATTATTTATAAAGGTGCTCTATGTGTTTATTTAATTTGCTCAACTAGTATACCAGTGTTGAAAACGAAGAGCAGTGATGCAACAACACTTTTTTCCCGCCGATCTGTTAACAGCGTATGCCCGTATCTGATTTAAGAATGGATTTCTAAATAACGGACATTGACATGAATGATAAGCAACCTGTCACACCTAGTTTGTTACTTGCCTTAACCCCTGTGGTGTTAACCCTGATTATCTTGGGCACCCAAATTTTCTACTTCGGGGTATTTGAACCTCATATACCGCTTACTATTGGGCTTGCCTTAACCAGTTTAGTTGGCATGTACTTAGGCCTCACCTGGGTAGATATTCGAGAAGGTATCTTCCACGTTGTCCATGTTGCCTTGCCGTCGGTGTCGGTACTCATAACTGTTGGCATGATTATCGGAGTATGGATAGCCAGCGGCACCGTGCCTACTATCATCTACTACGGACTAAAGGCGCTTTCTCCTGAAATTTTCTTGGCTGCCGGCATGATTATATGTGCAGTGGTTTCGGTTTCCCTAGGCACCAGCTGGGGAAGTGTTGGTACTGTTGGGTTAGCATTAATGGGTATTGGCGAGGGCTTCGATATTCCTATGTACTGGACCGCCGGAGCGGTTGTTTCAGGTGCTTTTTTTGGTGATAAAGTATCGCCGTTGTCTGACACTACAAATTTGGCCCCAGCAGTAACGGGCACTGATGTGTTTTCTCATATTAAGAATATGATGGCCACCACTATTCCTGCCATGTTAATTGCGCTGGCTATTTATGTGGCTGTTGGTTTTTTTGTTATCGATACACAAAGCGTTTCATTTGCAAAGATTGAGGGTATCACGAACGCGCTAGAAGATAATTTCTATATTTCTCCTTGGGCACTATTACCCGCTGTTGTTGTAATGGCGTTGGCACTTAAGAAGTGCCCGCCATTGCCCTCGCTTTTTGCTGGTGTTGTAGTGGGGAGTGCTATGGCAATGATTACTCAAGGGCAAAATTTGCAATCGGTCTTTGATTTTGCAAATAACGGATATTCAATTGAAACCGGTATTGCAGAGATAGACGGTTTATTAAATCGCGGTGGCATACAGTCGATGATGTGGACTATTTCCCTTGTACTCATTGCACTGGGCTTTGGCGGTGCGCTTGAAACTACGGGGTGTTTGCGAAGTATTATTAATGCGATAAAAAGCAAAGCAACCACATTTGCAGGCACACAAACTGCTGCCGTCGGAACTGCGTTTGCAACAAACCTAGTTGCTGGCGACCCTTATTTGTCTGTCGCATTACCTGGGCGTATGTACTCACCGGTATATCGCGGTATGGGCTATTCTACTTTGAACCTTGCTAGAGGCATTGAAGAGGGGGGCACCTTGATGTCGCCACTCATTCCATGGAATGCGGGTGGGGCATTTGTCATTACTGCTCTGGGATTAGGCGTATCTGGCGATAACCTTGAAAACCTACTGTATATTCCCTTGGCGTTTGCCTGCTGGACAGCGCCGTTAATAGGCATTTTTTATGCGTATACAGGTTTATATTCGCCTAAAGCAAGCGATGAAGAACGTGAACGTTGGGAGAGTTCCGGCGAAGCAATTGCTGAATTCAACGAAGATGGATCGCCCAAGACGGATTAAGATACTGTGTTGAAGTCAGCCGGAGCAGGGTACATTTCGTTATAGCAACGCGAAAAATACTCTGTTCCTTTCCTTTTAATATTCCCCTAACCCTTGCTCTGTAAAGTCACTCTGTTTCACCTTCATAACCTACCCCAAAATATTCGAACAATACTGTTCGATATCGAACATGCACCCGCTAAGTATATAACTAGCTTAATTTTAAGTTATTGAATAATTGATGTTTTTTGAATTGGCATGGCTTTTTCATTATCAGTTGCAAAGTGAAAAGGCAGAGCACCATGAAAATAGAATTAACTCGGAAGAAAAACCATAAACATTGGTACGCGATGGGCACATTAGTGGTGGCAGCGCTGATCGCTACTTTCTTGTTGAACGCAGAAGATGCACTTGTAGTATCAAGTGGCGAAGTGGACGTGTTGAAAGTGGAGCAAGGCAATATTGATTTATTCAGTCATGCTTTTGGTGAGCTTTTTTCAGAACAAGAGCGATTATTAACATCGCAAGCATCGGGTAAAGTTGCAGAGATTTATCTTCGCCCCGGCGCTTCCGTTGAACCTAGCACGGTAATACTGTCACTTGCCAACCCTGAACTTAATAGAGCTTACCAGTCAGCCGTGGGTGATTACAATGGTCAAAAAGTACAGTTGGAATCCTTTGAGTTAGAGCAGCAGAATGAACGTTTAGATTATCAAAGTCGAATGGCAGATATTGAAGCAGCATTAGAGCGTGGCCAGCTTGAACTCAGTGTCAACAAGCAGCTTTCTGAGCGAGGCGTATCAGCAAAGCTTGAAATACAGCGCGCTGAACTTACCGTTAAACAAGAAGCGAAGAAACTCGAATTCGAACGCCAAAAATATCAACACTTCTTAAAAGTACAAGCCTTCCAACTCAAGCAACGTCAAATTGAGTTAGAGCAACTAAATCAGCAAGTGGCGTTACTTTCAAATCAATTAGACGATATGCAGGTTAAGGCTGGCATATACGGTACGCTGCAAAGCTTAGAGGTAGGAATAGGTGAAACACTTCCTCAAGGTACTGTGCTTGGAAGAGTGGGCTCAGTAGATAAACTCCTTGCTCGCTTACGAGTGCCACAACATCAGGCCGACCAAATTACCTTAGGGGCACCTGTCGAACTTACCACCCGAAAAGGGCAAATAAGTGGAGAGGTCAATCTTATCGAATCTGTTGTTAGTAACGGCGTGGTTATCGCTGAAGTAAAGTTAACCAGTGAGCTGCCCTCCGATGCTCGACCCTTGGCGCCAGTGACTGGGCAAATATTTATAAAAACGCAAATTAATGCCTTGTATGTCACCCAGAACGCTGGATTACGGCCTATGTCTCAGCTTGATAGGTTTGTCCTGGAGACAGATAAAATCCATGCTGTGAAAAGACGCATTCAGCTAGGAGGATTAACCAAAGGTAAGCTCATCATTCAGTCTGGCGTAGACGTAGATGAACACTTCATATCGCAAATGCAGGACGAATGGTCTGTACACGACTTAATGACAATCAGAGAAGAGGGATAAGAGATGGGAAATGAAACGGTAGTGAGCATGCACAACATACACAAGAAATATTCTGGCTCTGAAATAGAGACACTAGCGCTGCAAGGTATTTCGCTTGATATACACAGTGGTGATTTTGTTGCCATTACTGGCCCCTCTGGTTGCGGTAAATCAACCTTACTAACCATCATGGGGCTGCTAGATAGCGCAAGCGAAGGGGACTATCAAATAAGTGGTATTGATACCAAAGGGTTATCAGTAGACCAAAGAACCCAAGTACGAAATCAACATATAGGCTATGTATTTCAGTCTTTCAATCTCATCGATAGCATGACGGTTTTTGACAACGTTGCACTTCCCTTAGCGCATAGAGGCGAGAAAACAGAAGTAATAAAAGCCGCCGTTTTTGAGGCGCTAGATAGAGTGGGTATGCAGCATAAAATTAATTATAAGCCTAACCAGCTATCGGGTGGCCAACAACAGCGCGTGGCAATCGCCAGAGCACTTGTTGGTAAGCCAGACTTAATATTGGTTGACGAACCAACTGGAAATCTTGATACCAAAAACGGTGATGCAGTGATGAAGCTGTTGATGGAGCTAAATCAGCAAGGAGCCACCATCGTTATGGTAACGCATGACAGTCGTTATAGCGGCTTGGTAAGTCGTCAGATTCAATTGTTAGACGGTAAAATCGTGGGCGAGAAACAATTGCGTTTTGAGCATGAGCAGGGGGTTGTATGAAGCTATACATCAATGCGTTTAAACAAGGTATCGCTAAGGTTTTTACATTACCCCGGTTAAGCTTGCCGTTAATATCAACACTGGGTTTAACCCTAGCCGCGGTTCTCACAGTGGTTGCCGTGGCCAATACTTTGCTGTTTAAACCTTTGCCTGACATAGATGAAAACAATCTTCATTACGTTGAGCTAAATCTAGAGTTTAATGAAGGTCTTGTGGTTCCCTTTTTCAGCGATTTACGACGAGTGGCCTCGGTCAAACAATATTGGGGAAAGCAACTAGACTGGGGCTATCTCTCGCCCAACAATACCAATGTTAGCATTGCGAATACCGATATCAATGTGACGTCCTTTAATGCTTCAACAGGAACGCCAGAAATACTCGGGCTTGAACTTCTCATTGGCCAAAGTAGCACCATTGAAAACGCTGAAGAAGGGATTTGGATTTCAAAAAGCTTGTGGCAGTCGTTTTTTGGTAGTGCAACGGATATATCGCGCATGACACTTCGCATTGAAGGAAATGATGTCCCCGTATTTGGTGTGTTTAACAACTACACCAGTTTAAACACGGTAAGCTTGAGTGACGATATGTCAGAACAAGTGTGGCGTTTCGAAAAGTTAAATGACAGTTTGGCGTCACCAGACACCATTACTCTTAATATGGGCCCAATTACGGTGGTACGGGGCCCCATGAGTGCCTTACCCCAGCCTAGCGACCTAGAAAGTTGGTTTATTGATTATGCTAACAACGACATCACTGCTGAGCGCGCTCGAGACTTTTTGTTAAGCAAGAAGGTTGTGGGGCAAGTATCTAGCTATAGAGATGCCTTTATTGGTGACAGTGAGCAATTAGTTTTTGTACTTATTATTGCCATGATCTGTTTACTGATTATGGCGTGCCTTAACTTGTTGAACCTATTTATTGCGCACTATCAAAGTCGAAGTAAAGAGTTTGCGATCCAAATTTGCATGGGGGCATCTGTAGGTAAACTTCGCCGTCTAATATTCGTAGAAAACTTACCTATGTTTTTGATGGCGACTCTACTTGGGCTAATATCGGCAGGATGGTTGATTAAGATTCTACCCATATTGGCAGGGGACAACTTACCTTTGTTAGATCAAATTTCAGTAGATATGAGCAGTGTGTTGCTTGCGCTCATTTTTATCACGCTTATCAACGTTACCTTTGCCACCATCGCGCTTCTATATGTCGACAAGATGGCACTAACCGATAGTCTAAATTCAAGCGGGAAAGGTACTCCAGCGCAGCAGAAACAAACCATTAGCAAAGCGCTTATGGTGATTCAACTTTCCTTAGCGTGTGTGTTACTTACTGCCGCCAGTGTGTCGGTTAAAGATAGTTACAACAGTGCCTACCAAAGCTTGGGCTACAGTATGCCGAACGCCTACGAAGTTGGCTTGCAAGTCAGTGATGATACATGGCGAGGATCGCTTGAAGAGTTTGAAACTTACCAAGGCAGTGAATGGCAACAGTTAAGACAAGAGCTTACAGAACGCCTATCTACTATTGGTGGCGAGGTTTTCGATATTAATGCACTACCATTAACGGCTAATGTATCTATGAGTGCTTACCCAGACCCAGATACGGGAGATTCAGTAATGATTCGACCGTTGATGTGGGCACCAGAAATGTTGTCGGCGTTTGATATCCAGTTACTTGCTGGGCGTGATTTAACCAAAGATGATATCGACCTGCCTAACGTCTTAATTTCTCAGTCTTTCGCTATCGATCGCGCAGGCGAAACTGAGTGGATGTCTATGGTGGGACAAGAGATTAAAATGGGAGAAGATGCTGAAGATATTTACAAGGTTGTAGGTATTGTTATAGACATCGATCCCATGCCATCAGGCACACTAAATGTAGATGCGCCGGAAGTGTACTTCAGTAGTCCAACCAGAATGAACTTCGATACACTCTCAGCGGTGGTTATTATGCCCGAAGGAGAAGTGCTAACCCGAGATAACATAGTTAATTTGCTGGTGGGAATAGATGAACGTTTAGGGGAAATAAGTGTAGTGTCGATGGATGAACGCTGGGACACCATTACACAAGCCACACGTTTGAATATGATTGTTATTGCAGGATTAGCAGGATTAACCCTAGTGTTAGCAATTATTGGCGTTTCGGGATTAAGCCAAATGACTGCCAGCCAAAGAAGCTATGAACTTGCTGTAAGAATGGCAACCGGAGCGAAACAAATTCGACTTCTTCAGTTACTCATGAAAGAGTCGTTATGGATACTGATTGTTGGCCTAAGCGTTGGCGCGATTGCCGGCGTGGTTGTTTACCAATATATTTTAGGCTTGTTTGAAAGTGCGCCTTCACTTGACTGGACTGCCACTGCCATAATAAATTTTGCATTGGCAGTAGCTATGTTGGTATCGGTCGCTATTCCCGGTTGGAAAGTGATTCGAAAAGATCCAATGCGCACGCTCAGAGAGTTGTAAATCCGTTACAACGGGATTAAAGCTATAACGCCTCATGGCTAAAAAGTCTGGGGCGCTTACCAAAGGTGTCAAATGCCAAGTACAAAAGGAATAGTGGTCGTAGTGGATGATGATGAAGATATTCGCTTCGCGTTGTCAATGCTGCTATCGAACGAAGGATATCAAGTTTTAGAGGCTAATGACCCAAAACAGTTGGCTCGCATTCTTGCACAGCAGACTCCGAATCTTGTGCTGCTTGACATGAACTTCAGCAGAGATACCACCAGTGGTGGAGAAGGGCTTGAAGTCCTTGAGCTTTTAACACAGCAAAACATAGCTACCGTACTAATGACGGCATGGGGAAATATTGAGCTTGCGGTAAAAGGTATGCAGTTAGGAGCGGCTGATTTTGTAGAAAAGCCTTGGGATAACCAAAAGCTGATTGAATTGGTCGACAAGCACGTATTTGCTAATCCACCATCTTCTCAAAAAAGAGCACGCAATACCCCTGTGAAAGGGTCCACAAAAATAAGTGCGTGGATTGCACAGTCACCCGCTATGCAAGTATTAGAATCAATGGTTGAGCAAGTTGCCGATACGCAAGCTAGTGTGCTTATTTTAGGCGAAAACGGGACAGGTAAGTCGCTGCTTGCTGAGCGTATTCATCATTTATCAAGCCGACATTCTGCACCTTTATTGTCTGTTAATATGGGGGCTATACCCGAAAGCCTCTTTGAAAGTGAGCTTTTTGGGCATGTTAAAGGCGCCTTTACAGATGCCAAAGAAGCCCGCAAAGGGCGCTTTGAATTAGCGCAAAACGGCACGTTATTTTTCGATGAAATTGGCGCATTGCCTAGTGTGGTTCAACCGAAACTGCTTCGGGTGCTGGAAAGTAATGAATTTGAGCCGGTAGGTTCAAGCATAACCCATAGTGCAAATGTCAGAATTATAAGTGCTACAAACGCGAACTTAAATGACATGGTGGAAAGTGGCACGTTTCGACGAGATCTCATGTTCCGGCTAAATACGTTTGTGCTATTGCTACCCCCTTTGCGAGAAAGAAAAGAAGATATTGCTCTACTGGCAAAAAATCTTGTTGATAAATTTTCCGTGAAGTATAAGAAAAGCAAATTAAAACTAAATGAAGACGTGGTTCGCCTTTTAAATGATTATGGGTGGCCGGGGAATGTGCGTGAACTTAGTCACGTTATTGAGCGAGCTGTCATTCTTTGCCGGGAAAATACTATAGAGCCGTCACATATCATGTTGACTGATAAAAAAGCGCCTCAAGATGAGATTGATAAGCGCGCTTTGCGTTCATTAGATGATGTTGAATTTGATATGATCACTCACGCGTTAAAAAAATATCAGGGTCATGTGAGTAAAGCTGCTTCTGCATTGGGTATCTCTCGTAATGCCTTGTACCGAAGGTTGGAAAAATACCAGCTAAACAAAGAGGACTTTGAGATTGAATAATGGAAGTTATTCGGTAGAGTTCAAGGTTAAAGCCGGACTGGCTGGCGTAGTTGTTATTTTTCTTGGTTTAGCGGCTTTTATTGGACTTACATTAAATTGGTCCTTACTGGCTATATTCACACTTCTTTTTTTTCTATCTTATCCACTATGTTGGGCAGCGTGGCGAGCGTGGGATTTTTGGCGTTCATCCATTATGCGGGTAACGGCTTATGTGCAAAGCATTAACATGGGAGAGTCGGGAGTAAGCTTAACCCAGCGCGGCAAGTCAGTGCTTATTGGCGATTTAGTTCGTGAAATTAAACTACTGCAATCAACACACTCATCAAACACAGCTTCAACGCAGATGCTCACGGTATTATTGGCGCAATTGTTTGAAGATATTCCCATTGCCATTATTGTGTTTGACGATAATTTCACCTTAATTTATGCAAACCGAGAAGCCTATGCCATTAGTGAGATAAGTTTGCTGCAAGGCATGAATGCCTCTCAGTTGGGTTTCGTTGTAAAGAATGAAAAAATCCATCATCCATCACTTTCAAAAAGTTGGCGCTCTCAGTCTAGTGCGCTTAACTACCTGCAACAACCGACACATTTGTTTACTGCTGTGAATATCGATTCCGAACTAAAGCAAAGCGAGCAAGCCGTTCAGAAAAACCTTGTTAGAGTGCTTAGTCACGAGTTACGAAATACCCTTACGCCCATGTCGTCAATGGCCGAAACCATTCTTTCTATGCAGCAATGGGATACCGAGCAGGTGCGTAAAGTGCTTACAAGGGTTAAGACACGCTCTGACGGTTTACTTAGCTTCGTAGAGCGGTTTGCTGAGGTAGCAAAAATTCCAGAACCAAGTTATGAATACTTCGATTTAGCGCTCTTGATTGAGCAAACCAAAGTATTGTTAAGCAGCAATGATACGCTGAACTTTGTGGGGCAAAAAAGCGGTTACGGTGATCCTCTGTTACTGGCTCAGGTGCTTATTAATTTGATTAAAAATGCCGTTGAATCCGTTGACGGAAAAGGGATTAACATAGAGATCCAATTTTATATAAAAGACACCCAACAACATCTGATTGTGTCTGACAATGGCACGGGCTTTTCAAACATAGAGAACGCCATTACCCCGCTTTTCACCACCAAAATCAATGGCGCTGGTATTGGTTTGACCTTTGTTGAATCGGTTTTAAGTAAGCATGGCGGTAAACTGAAACTCTCAAATAAATCGACGGGTGGGGCTCACGTCGAATTGCTATGGCCCTCGAGCAGCGTGCCTAGCTAATCACATATAAAAGAGGCAAAGTACGTTTTACGTAAAATGTCCTCTACCCCTTTTTTTATTTTTCTATAACTCATCTGCACCTATATATATTATCAATATAAATATTGCTGATGTTAACGACATGTTAGCTTAGCTCACACATAGATCTTGATTAACATAGCGAGACAACCAAAATGAATAAATCCAAGCAACTTTTTACTCTTATCAAATCGGAAGGTGAACTAGAGGTGTCTATCAAAGAGGTAGACGTTCCTGAGCCTAAGCCTCATGAAGTTATTGTTCGTATGGAAGCTTCACCTATCAACCCTTCTGATATGTGGCCCATGTTCGGCCCTGCCAGCCTTGATAAAGCCACCTTTGATGCCAGCAAAAATGCGTTGGTTGCACCAGTTCATAAATCAATGTTGATGCGCATTAAATCGCGCCTCGATCAAACTTTACCTATTGGTAACGAAGGTGCGGGAACGGTTGTTGGGGCAGGCGATAGCCCTGAAGCTCAGGCGTTAATGGGCAAAACCGTTTCTATTCTTACTGGTGCCGCGTACACAGAGTATGCTTGTGTTCCTGCGCAAGCGTGTTTGCCGCACATGGAAAGCACGACGGCGCAGCAAGCAGCGTCTTCGTTTGTAAATCCGCTGACAGCATTGGGTATGGTAGAAACCATGCGTATGGAAGGGCACAAAGCCTTAGTACATACCGCAGCGGCATCTAACTTGGGCCAAATGCTAAACAAAATCTGCCTAGAAGAAGGCGTAGATTTGGTAAACATTGTGCGTAGTCAGCAACAGGTAGATATTCTTAAAGGTTTAGGCGCTAAAATTGTGCTCGATTCTACTAGCGATAATTTCAAAGCAGAGCTTTATCAAGCCATCGATAAAACGGGCGCTACGTTGGCCTTCGATGCTATTGGCGGCGGCGAGTTAGTCAGCGACATTCTTACCATGATGGAAGCGTCGGGCAGTAAAGATGCAAAAGGCTTCAATACTTATGGTTCAGACAGCAACAAGCAAGTGTATATCTACGGCGGCTTAGACTTCTCTCCAACTACGCTAAATCGCGCATTTGGTATGACATGGGGAATTGGTGGCTGGTTGCTAATGCGCTTCTTAGGCAAGCTAGATAAAAAGCGTGTTGGTGCACTTTATCAGAAAGTTGCTGCTGAAATTAACACTACCTTTGCGTCTTCATACACCAAAGAGTTAACCCTTGCAGAAGCGCTACAGCCTGAAAATGTAGCGCTATACAACGCTAAGAAAACCGGCGAGAAATACCTTATTGTTCCTAATAAGTAAATAAATAACGGGGCAGAGTCAATTAGTTGTAGAAATACACTGCCCCGGTTTTGTTTGTCCTATCAAAGAAAGCTGGCTATTTCGTTAAGTGACTTTTTCTGCTTAGCATGAGCCGGTATGGTGGCTTCGGCTGCAGGATAGCCAGCAATAATTAGCATATAAGCCCTTTCATTTTCTGGCCTGTTACACACTTGCGTTAAAAAGTTCATGGGCTTTGGGGTATGAGTTAACGTAGCCAAACCCGCATTGTGCAAGGCAGTGATCAGCATTCCAACCGCAATGCCTACCGATTCATGAACGTAGTAATTCTGACGCTTGTCTCCGCTTTCTGTTTCACCAGACTTCTGGCTAAATACGGCAATAAGCCAAGGTGCCAATTCTAAATAGGGTTTACTTGAGTCTGTGCCTAACGGTTTAAGATCTTGCAGCCACTGCTCTCCAGCACGCCCCTCATAAAACCCACGCTCATGGGCTTCAGCCTGCTCCCTTACTTGTTGTTTCACGGAAGAAGAGTTAATTGCCGCAAAATGCCAAGGCTGGTGGTTGGCACCGCTTGGTGCAGTGCCAGCCGTTAGTAGGCAGTTTTCGATAATTTTTTTGTCTACAGGCTTGTCGCTAAAATGGCGAATGCTGTGGCGACGTTGCATGGTTTGCAAGAAGTCAGCGCTGCGCGACACCATTTCATTTTCTGGATATTCAACAAAGTCATCTAGCGGTGAGTGGTCGTGTGGTTGCATTTTGTAGTCTCATTTCCAGAATTAATGGGGTAAGAATATTATAACTGAGCACATTAACCGAATACATCAGCTGAGTACATTAGCCAGAGCGGTTTAGATGAAATTTACGTTTCATTCAATAGCGCCGAGGATTGACGATCTGACTTCTTATAGCGTTTCTCCCGATATCATTCCTGCCAATATCGTTTCTTTCCTTATCTTTCCTGCCCATATTGTTCCTGCTCGCTTGTGTCTTGCTATAAAGGCTACGCTAATCGCAGGTAGATTGTGTGCAAGCTTTGCACTTGTAGTAGAATAGGCATAAGCAGATCATCACGTAATCATTATGGTGTGTTATTTAACCTGAATCTCAGATAAGCAACGCCTGTAAGCCAAGCTTTCCTCTCTGTTTTTACCGCCCAGCATGGATTGAAAATAGATAGCCAATAGTTCATTAATTGAAATGTTTGGTAGGAATCACTGTGTTTTGATATTTCTTATCTAAGGTTTAGGTTAGCTAGCTAATTTTTGTGGCGATTTAAAGATAATACCCACCTTCTACTTTTACATATTTGGAACACCAAATGTCAGATAAATTTTTTTTTAAAGGTCGTAAAGACGCCCGTCAAACGACCCTAACATACGGTTATGAAAGAAACGCTAGCCGTATTGCAGGCAGTAAAAAATACCCGCTTAAATTAGTGGTAACCAATGAAGCTCGAAAACAAGAAGTCGATGCATTAGTGGCTGAAGCTGGTTTGTTTGCAGATATTACCGTTGATACAAAGGAAGGTGCGGTAGAGTCTATACAAGAATTAACAGTGTTGATGAATAAAAAGGGCACTGTAACCGTGGAGAAAGTTCCTGCACGTAACGACCCGTGTATTTGCGGTAGCGGTAAAAAGTATAAGAAGTGCTGCGGTTAGTAAGCATCTAAATTAATGGTGTCAGAGTACGTTATTGCTTTGCTTGAAAAGTAGTCTGACACCCATTTTTGCCCTTTTTTTATTTGCAACTTATACCAGAAAGCGTTTCGGTGTCACCGGTTTGATTGTTGCGTAAAATACATTGCTTGCCATCGGTCAGCAAAGTAAACGTAAACGCGGGGTTATTGTGCCTTCCTTCAATAGGCAATCTTCGCTCATCCATATGTGCTTTACGCTCAATGCTGACCTGTGAAGACTCAGAAAAAACATCGTCGGCAAGGGTAATTTTTAGCCCGCCAAACCAACTGCTTATTTTACTCTCAATTTGCTGTTTTTGCGCTAAGTTCAAGTTGCTAGCATAAGCTTCAACCAAGTCGCTTTCATTAGTATCTTCTGTCATTGCACAGCCGCTGGCTAACCCTAGTGCAATAGCAAATAAACCAATAGCACCTTTTAAGAATACTGTCTTAGAATCTGTAGATTTAAAGCGCGCCATCACTGGCGCTCCTTAATAACAGGTTCGTTAATTTTATTGTGCAAAATTAACGTCTCTCTTTGTGTATTGGGGTTATCGATGGCTAGCAAAGTGCTTCCTTGAGCGCTTTCCAACGTACTCGCCGTATCTTCTTTACCGGTCGAAGCATCGGCTAAGTCTTCTACTGAAGTCACTACTGGGCAATTTCCTGTCGCAGAATATCCTATCGCTGCTGCCAACATACCTTCTTCGGGGTTACCTAGTGCTGCTGTAAAGTCGTCTTCTACAGCACAACCTGGTAGTTCAAAGTCGAAGTTGGGTGAATCTGTTGGCATAAAGCCGTCGGCATAATCACCAAACCCTTTATTATTCACGCCTTGGAATTGAATAGTAAAATAGGTTTCGCCGCAGTTATCGGTAGGGTAAAAACCATAGGGTTTGCCACAGGTAGTAGAGCCTATTTGAACCACATCTACATCTATACCCCGTAATCCATTCATTACCGCTTCACTGGCAGAGCATGTTGAGTCTGTGGTGAGCACATATACGCGAGTTAGCGACAAACTTGGTAACAAGGTACTGGTTAATACGCCTGCATTATAGTCTATCTCATTGCTGTAAAACGGTGTGGCCTGGAGTGCTGCTCCGGTTACTGGATTCGTTGTTGTGCTCTTATCATTAAAGCGGGTGGTTTCGAAAATAGCGTTATTGGTTTGGCTTGGCCCCGCGACCATATAAGAAACCTGAGAAGCCAATGCCAATAAGCCTCCACCGTTGTAACGCAAGTCTATAACCAATTCGGTTATGTTCTCGTCTACGAATAAGTCAAACGCATCGATAAGATCATCTTGGGCCGTGCGAATAAAGGTATTGAACTGAAAGTAGCCGGTTTTGCCAGTATCAAGGTCTAGTACGCTTACGTTTTGCACTGGCGTAACATTTACATCAGCGGATGTGATATCTACCACCAGTGGGCTACCATCAATAAGTTCGAATTCGAAGCTGGTTTCAGTGCCTGCGTTATCGGGGAAAAGTGCGGCGTTAATGGCATCTACACCGCTTTGGGTGTTGTCGTTAACGAAATCGATACCATTAATTGTAATCAATGAAGCGCCGCGAGGAACATTGGCTAGTGCTGCAGGAGAGTCCGGCTCAGTAAATCGAACCACAAGCTCACGGGGCGACGTATTAGCAACAAACTCCCAGTCGAAGCCGTAGCCAGAAGAAACACCGGTTTGCGTGAGTTCGTTGTATTCAGCGGTATCCTGAGAAAAATGAAAGTTATCTTTTGCAGTTCCGCTAGGGGTTAATTCGTTGGTTTTTAATTGATCGAAGTAACCTAATACCGAAAAGTTATCTGGGTTGTTGTCATCAACTTCGTCGTACCAAAGGTAGGTGTCGTTAGTCCATGAACGCAACCATAGTTTTTCTTCTAATGCTGAGCCTTGTGAATCAGGGTAAGCACTACCCGTAAAAGGATCTGTGCCTGTTCTTGGCGTTTCACACTTTGCGATGAACGTTGACTGTGATTCATAAATACCAGGCTCCCAAGACGGCCCGCTGCTTACCGGTGGTGTAGGTGCTACGGGTGTAACAGTGTTGCCGCCACCCCCTCCGCCACCACAACCACTCAAAATGGCAACAGTTACTGCAAGAGCAACACCAGTACATTTGCGCGCGTTCATCAGCATAGATTTCCCTTATCTAGTCGGCCAACAAAACGCAGGCCTTCGAATTAAATAAATACTGCCACATCAAGATAGATCTGACTACATAGTAACTTTAAATTAATGTAGGGATTCGATAGAGGCTTGACGGGGATTCCTTTATAATTGTGCGTACTAAGGAGAAAGTGAAGTGAGTGAATACGCTCGATATTTCAATGGCTACCCTGCAAGTGTTGTTGCGCAAGCACTTCAACTAATAGCCGACAACAAGTTAAGTAATTACCTCGTTAAAAAATACCCCAATGCGCATACTATAACGACCGATAAATTACTTTATAATTATGCAACCGCCTTAAAAAAGCGTTACGTAAAAAATGCGCCACCCTTTGGCCGAGCGGCATTTAAAAAGCAAGGTGATATGGTTACTAATGCCCTAGGTACGCATACCTATCGCATGCAAGGTAAAACACGTAAACATGACTTAGCCATTAACAGCGACTTGTTGCACGCCCCCGAACCATTATTAAAGGCGCTTGTGGTACATGAACTTGCTCATTTTAAAGAAAAAGGTCATAACAAGGGCTTCTATCAACTTTGTTGTTATATGGAGCCGGATTACCATCAGTTAGAATTAGATTTACGATTGTTTTGCGTTGCGGTTGCTAAGGGCGAAAATCCTTACCGATAAGTTCTCACGACAGAATGTCACTATGCCAGAAGTATTTACCCGCCGGTGCCGCCGTCATACCTTACTCACGTATTGTTCATTCATGTGCGTTACAGCACTTACGAAATGTGCAATTACTGTGAAGTTTTCTTTTCAAACTCCCAAAACTAAAAAATTAGGCATAACATCTCATTCTGGGAATTAAAAGGTTTGCCAATATGCATAGTGTTAAAGGGTTTCTAATTGCGTTCATATTCTCTGTAACCTTAGTTGGTTGTGGTGGGTCAAGTGATGATACAAGTGTTGTGGATGAGGTCAGTGTCGATGATGATACTCAAGATGATTCTGTAGACGACACAGTGGATGACGAGATAACTACTTACTACAACGTAGATTTATTTACCGTATTACCACTTACCGAGAACGAAGTGAGCTGTACCCTTGAAAACGGCAGCGAAACCACCTGTTATGAGCTAACCTTTGCAGCCAATACCGTGGGTGATACCGAAGGCGAGGGAACCGTTGGGCCTTATTGCCCCGATTCCATATCTACGCCTAGAATTGAAGCCGGTTTAGGAGTTTACGACGGTGAAACCAACCCTGGCTTTCAATCGCTAGTTGATGCGGCACAAGGAATGGACGCAGACGGCTACGATATTGTTGATGAGGATGGGAATATTCGCTCTGGTGGCGGTGGCGACTTCAGTTACTGTTTGTCTATGGATTTCGACTCAAGTTTAACAGTAACGTATTTAATTCCCGTCACCCCAGAATTTCGCTCTGAAGCCTATTATATTCCTACCGTTGGCAGTATCGGTTTAGGTATTAATGGTATTCCAATTAAAGGCGATCCGCCCAGTGTGACAACTGCTGAAACCGGTATTGGTGGCACTGGTAGCGGAAATATCCCCGCGTTAGATCATTGCGGTGGTCATGCTGATCCTGCCGGATATTATCATTGGCACTTTATTCCTCAATCTATCAATACGGTGTTCGATGCACCAGAATACAACTTCACTAATCTGTACGGCATTAGTTGTACCAATACTTATATTGAATACGAAGATCACGCTGCGTTTGCGGGCTTAGCAAAAGACGGTTTTCCTATCTATGCTGCTTACGATCTGATTGACGGCACCAACACCCTTCCTGCTGATGTAGCCACTATTGATGAGTGTAATGGCCATACCCATGCCACCGAAGAGTTCCCAGATGGCGCATACCATTACCATGCATTAGAAACGGGGGCGCCAACTGTACCGGTCTGTTTGATGGGTAGCTACGTCGATAGAAACGACTTCTCTGTTCAATAACCTCAAATGGATGCCTTATGCCCTTAGATATATCGGTATAAGGCTTACAGGTACTGCAAATGCGTAAAAAAGTTAAATTTATCTTATTGGTTTGTGCATTGATGTTTTCAGGCGTAAGTAATGCGCACGATAGCAATATTGCCACTTTTCAAATTCGTCATTTAGATGATGGCCGCTGGATATATGAAGTAATGACGCCACTGTACGGTATCGACCAGTCGCTTATTGTCAGCAGTAACGACAAGGCCAAGTTAAAGACAATATCAAAAGACAGCACGACGTATAAGCAACGATTAGTGGCTCACATTAAACAAGCCTTTGATGTGAAGGCGTTTAGCCGAGGTGAAAAAAAGCAAGAAGTTATCAAAAGCGAATTACATTTGGGCGAAGGCAAAATAAAACTCGATGATCATTTGTCGGTGTTTATCTTTGAAATTCTCGGTATGCCAGAAAATGTTACGCAGTTGAATTTTCGTATCAGCAATATGGCTAACAACGACTCACAGAACAATATCTTACGATTGATAGATGGCGCGAAGAACAAAAGGTACTTGTTGAACCATAAAAACAATTTTAGTGGGGTAGATAAAGGCTTCTTTTTCGCGCCTTAATGCTTTTTTAAAACGGGTTTAGCCTCAGCAAGTTATCCTTAGCTTACTTGCAAGCCAAAGCGGCTAAACCATTTTTACCAGGGCGTTGGTATGGGGGAGTCCATCGTCTAGTCGTTAACATACTCTCATGTTCTTTGCTGCTTTTTAAATAATCATAAACAAGGTAGCAGCGGTGGCGGCAGCCATGGTGAAGTTGAAACGCTTTCTGCGCATGGGCGAGCTAAGCCAAATTTTAATTTTTGCGCCCACGGCAGCCCATATTGAAATACACGGAAAACCGATTAAGGCAAACGCTAACACAATAGCTAGTCCAGATTCTGCATAGTGTTCGCCAGGTAACGTAAATGTGCCCACGCTAGCCAATGCCATCATCCAAGCTTTCGGATTTATCAATTGAAATAGTGCGCCCTCCCACCACTTAAGAGGCCCTTGGCGGGTGGTTTTCTTTATTTCAATTTCATCAGTAGGGGCGGTAGCAATTTTAACCGCCAGCCACAATAAGTACGCAACGCCCAATACTTTTAGCACGGTATATAAGGCGGGAAACAAAGTGAAAAGTGCCCCAACGCCTAAAAGCGTACTAATCATCAGACCTGCCACCCCTACAACAATACCCAACATGTGTGGAATCGACTTCTTGTAACCATACTGCGCCCCAGATGCTAATAGCATTAAGTTGTTGGGGCCTGGCGTTACTGTGCTAACAAAAGCAAAGGTGGCGAGTGCAAAAAGTAACGAAGTTTCCATGGTTTTCCTTTCCTCTAATGTTCTATTTAAACCAATAAGCGACAGTTGAGCTGCACATATATGGGCGTTATTTAGTAACGCCACAAAATAGTACATTTAAAAATGTGTATGCATTAGAGCCAAAGGTGATAAAAATTAGCCATACAGATGGGTGGGAAAGAGGACTGTATGCTCAAATACCAATATAACTGTATGGTAAGTCCTTGCGGTAAGTTAAGGTATAGTTATCTGTATGGTTATCGTCTGTATGATTATTGTCTATATTGGGAAATTCAAATGACACTGTATGAGTCGCTGGCCTGTGAATTGAAAGCGCAAATAGATCGTGGGTTATTTGAGGAAGGGGACAAACTTCCCTCGGTAAGGCAACTGTCTAAAGAGCATCACGTTAGTATCGCTACAGTACAAGAGGCTTATCGGGTTTTAGAGTCTCAAATGTACGTTGAAGCGAAGCCTAAATCAGGCTATTTCGTCTCGTCAAATACCACATTGAATAACACGCCTAAAATGACCAAGCCGCCGCAACGGCCTATGGATGTGTCTCAGTGGGAAGATGTACTCAACATGTTGCTGAATACCTTTAACAAAGACAGCGGTATTGAAACACAGTGCCAGTTTCAGCACGCCATGCCCAATATGACCGCTAAAACACTAAAGCCACTCACAAAACGTCTGCATGAGCTAACGAAAAACCGGCCACTTGATGGCATGGTCTATGGTGATGTTAAGGGCGATCAGAACCTTAGAAAGCAGCTTAGTCGTCTTACTGCTGCCTCGGGTTGCAGGCTGCAGTCGGATGAATTTATTGTTACCTCAGGTTGCCAAGAAGCGTTATCAGTATGCCTTCGTGCGGTGGCCAATGCAGGTGATGTGATTGTGGTTGAATCTCCGGGTTTTTATGGTGCCATGCAAGCGATAAAAGGCGCGAATTTAAAAGCACTAGAAATACCCACCGACTCTGTAACAGGCTTGAGTTTAGATGCCCTAAAGCTGGCGCTAGATCAATGGCCAGTGAAAGCCATTCTTGTCGCCCCTACCGTTAATAATCCTCAGGGCTTTGTTATGCCCGATGATAAGAAAAAAGCGCTTTACGATATGGCCAGAGAATACGATGTCGCTATAATTGAAGATGATATTTACGGCGATATTGCTTATTCGTATCCGCGGCCAAGAACGGTTAAATCGTTTGATGAGGATGGCCGAGTATTGCTGTGTTCATCATTTTCGAAAACCTTGGCTCCAGGGTTTAGGGTAGGGTGGATAGCACCCGGAAGTTTCAGGAACAAAGTACTTCATGCAAAGTATGTTAGCAGTTCCATGTGCCCCACATTGCCTCAGTTAGCTATAGCAAGCTACATTGAGCAAGGCGGTTACGACAAACACATACGTGCAATGCGCCACTATTATTTAAGTGCAAGAGATTCGCTTCGCTCTGATATTAAGCGCTATTTTCCACACGATACGTGCGTGAGTTACCCACAAGGCGGATACGTACTTTGGGTTGAACTAAATGCGAAATATGACGCGGTTAAACTGGCAGATAAAGCTAAAGAATATGGTGTTTATATTGCGCCGGGGCAGCTGTTTTCAGCGACAGGGAAGTACAGAAACTGTTTACGGTTCAACTTTATTGACGGTACGCAGGAGGTTCGTACACACAGTATAAAATTGCTTGGCGAATTGATTGAGTCATTAGCTGATTGAGTCTTTAACACAGTGAGCAGAAAAGCATTATGTGTTTGGTAACAAACGTACCAAACACATAATATTGGAGGGCGTAAAGTTAGTCTTTACTATCACACTCGCTTACGTCACCACCCATTTTTTTCTTCATTTTAATGCACGCTTCACGCACTTTTTCAGCGCCAGCGTCCATCATGTCTGCACCCTTTTCTTTACCATCTTCATACGCGTCAGACGCCATATCTTTGCCATCTTCATACGCATCAGAGGCCATGTCTTTGCTGTCTTCATAAGCACTTGATGCTGAATCTTTAGTCTCGTCCCAAGTATCAGATGCTTTTTCTTTAGCTTCTTCATAGCCTTCAGCTGTCGCGTCGCCAGCTTTCTCCATTTCCATCATGGCTTCTTTTTTGGCTTCTTCTGCTGACTCTTTGTTTGACTCAGAACAGCCTACAATAGTGAGTAGTAATGCTAACGCAATTGCTTTGTTTTTCATGGTGAAACTCCTTTTGCCGAATTTAGTGCAAGTATTAAGGTTAGTAAAAATGTTGCATTCATCTATTAGCGCAAAACCAGATTATGCTGCTAGCTTATTTATAACTAATATTTGATATTTCCAGTCTAGCCTAAATAACCCTCAAAGTGTAAAGAGTATTAGCGCCTCTTCAGTGCTTTTACGCTTACAGTCCATTTCAAACGTTTGTATAAATTATACTTCCTCCAGCGTTCCTCCTGTTCAGTCAGTATTTTTTCGTTTAAATTTAGCTGCTATAAAAGTTAATCTTCACCGTGGACTATATTCATGAAAAAACTCTCTAAAGTGCAAATTAAACAACAAGCACTTGTCCTTGATGTTGCGAACATACTTGAAGCGCAAGGGCGCACTGAAATTCCTGGCATGGTGCAATGCTGGTTTGATATGAAATACGAGCTGTTTCCAAGCTCTTTACTACTGCGCTTTCAGTTTGAAAATGAGCAAGCCCTAGCCGCTGCAGAACCGGAATTATTAAAATGGCGAAAGCGCTTAAGCGCCGCCATGGTCAAGAAAGGCGTTATTTTAAAAGATATGCGTAGGCACTTGGTGTTTACCCTAGAAGGGCCTGATGATTAAATCAGGACTGCGCTATTTTTGCATTTCACATTGTATTAGCTCCCTGCATTTCTAGCCTAAATTGAAGCCAAACTTCATATTCAACATTAATTATCCCCTACAGTTTTGCGTAGTCCTTATGATATTTGATCAATATCAATTTACGCTTTTTAGGTATCCGCTAAATTAACTACTCTATCGTTACTACGCTGAGCATCATTGAATGGAATTTAAAGATTATTATCAGATCCTTGGTGTTAAAGAAGATGCTGATTTAAAAGAAATCAAAAAAGCATATCGCAAGCTTGCCTTAAAGCTGCACCCCGATATGCAACCTGAAACAAATTCCGATGAAGAGTTCAAAGAGCTAGTCGAAGCTTATGAGGTGCTTAAAGACCCACAACGCAGAGCTGAATATGACGAATTGAAAAAATATGGTGCTACCCCACACGATAATTTTCAACCGCCACCAGGCTGGCAAAGTAACAATGATTTCAATGGTGCTCACACCAGCGGCGACTTTTCCGATTTTTTTAATTCAGTATTTGGCGGTGGGTTCAATCAGGGGCCGCGTAGCCATCATTCAGACGACTTTTCAGGGTTTAACAATCACGGGCAAGATGCTGAGATTGAAGTTCCAGTATTCCTTGAAGACTTATTTTCAGAAACACCTAAAACCATTCAGTTTTCGATGCCAACGCTAGAAGATGGAGAAGTTAAACACGTCAATAAAACTCTCAAAGTTAAAATACCAACTGGCGTGGTTGACTCAGAACGGATCAGGCTGAAAGGCCAAGGCGGTAAAGGGCAGGGGCAGGGTAGAAGCGGTGATCTATATTTACACATTCGTTTAGTGCCGCATCCACTGTTCGATGTAGAAGGTCACAACCTCGTCATTACAGTACCTATATTGCCTTGGGAAGCCGTACTTGGATGTAAAGTTGAGGTACCGACTTTGGCAGGTAAGATTAACCTGAATATAAAGCCAAATAGTCAAACTGGTCAAAAACTGCGCGTTAAAGGTAAAGGGCTTAAAATGAAAACGGGCCTTGGCGATATGATTGCTGTTTTAAAAGTCGTTACTCCAGATAAAACGACCGACGAAGACAAGGCTTTGTGGCAACAACTAGCGCAATTAGAGCACGATAGTCCTCGCGCGCAATGGAGTAAGTAAAATGACTAATTCACTGCTAATAATATCATTTGAAGAACTTTGCCACGTTGAACGACTAGACCAAGAAATGATTATCGAAGTTATTGATTATGGCATTGCTGAGCCCATCTCGGGTGACGGTACGAGTAATTGGGTATTTGATACAAATAGTGTGCGGTGGGTAAAAAAAGCTATAACGCTATATTCCCAATTAGAGTTGGATTGGGTAGCGGTAGGGATGATTGTTGAGTTGCTGAAGCAAAAAGAAAAGCTGGTAGAAGAAAACGAAAATCTTCAACGTCGGCTAACGCGGTTTTAACCTGTTTTTACGTTTGTAGTGCTTCATGGTTTGCCATTTTTTCTGTCAGCCATTCACAAAAATGCGCTATCCGTTGTTGCTTTGGCGAGTTCCTTAGATATACAAAGTGAGATTTCCAGCGCACTGGATGGGGAATATCAACGGGCACTACCAATTGCCCTGATTTTAAATACTGCCCAATCATAACATCAGAGGCTAACATGATGCCTTGGCCTGCCAGCGCAGCGCTAAGCGCCAGATCGCTAGAAGACACTACGGTTTTTCTCAACACTTTACTCGATAGATTTATTTTATTGTGTTCGAAGTATGACTCCCAACTGGCTTTCTCTTCCCCAGCTAGTGCTAACAGGCGAGTAGCTAACATATCTTCAACAGTATGCAGCTGCTTTTGGGTTTGAAAAGCTGGAGAGCAAGCGGGCACTACGCCATTTTCACCAAACCTTTGCATGATAAGGCTGTCATCTTGCGATGCGGTGGTTGAGGTATAAAAACGAATAGCTACGTCGATATCGCCTTTATGTAAACTTTCGATGCGGTTAGATGCCTGAATATTGATATTAATGTTGGGGTACTGATTAAAAAACTCGAACAAATTAGGCATAAGCCATAATGAACAAAAAGCTTGAGTAGAGGTAATAGTTAAGCTGCCTTCCAACGGCTCTTCATGTACTTGGTTCAAACCATTGACGATTTCGCTAAACCCTTTCTCACACGATGTATAAAGGGTTCTTCCCGGCCCAGTTAATAGCATTTTTCGTGACTGCCTGCGAAACAAGCTTACCCCCAAGTTTGCTTCTAACTGCCGCATTTGTTGGCTTACCGCCGCTTGCGAGATATACAACTCTTCCGCCGCCTTACTATAGCTCTCATGTCTTGCCGCAACCTCAAAGCAAAGCAAGTTATTTAGCCATCGCAATCGCTTGTCCATTATTTTCCATTATATAAGTTCAGCTTATTTTATAAGTTAGATTTAATCGTTGGTTAAGTAAAGAGCTAATCGAGACACTAGCTCCACTAAATGACAAGGAGTTACTGGCGTGAATGCTAAAAAAAGTGGAGCGGTTTCATATCTAATAGCAATAAAAAATAAACTTTCAGGCAGTTTTCACCATGCGGGTAAACAAGAACCTCCACATGTCGAAAATAACGCTAGCGTTGAATGTGCTGACAGTAATGGAACAGATAATACTTGTGAGAACATCGCTTCAAAGGGCATGCTTTCTAATATGGGAGATAAGCTGTGCTTATCAAAATGGAGTGCGTTTAAGTAGTCTTGGCAAAATGTGCTTCCAAACTAGGCTCAATCAAAGAGTTGGTACATAACGACTTAGCAAAAAAAATACAAAGTGAAGAAGATAAACGCAGCCAAATTCTATCGCTAACGGAAAGTGGAAAACGCGCACTTGAGATATTCATATAGTATAGATAGAAGAGCGCGTTTTTTCTGACATGCTGAAAGGCGTTAGCGATGAAGAAAAAGAGATACTTAAGAAACTAGTACTTACACTTAAAAGTAATTTAGATGAAAGGTGAGTTAAGCCTGGTTATTTGGGGTTAGGAGTTATTACTTGATGTCAGTGAGTAATATTTTTTAAAAGGTGAACTTGAAACTTTAGCAGATTGAAAAATTTCACAATAGGGTTGCCATTTATCTTGTTTCTTTTACCAAACCGGTCAATGTCGCTTTGTAGTTTTCTTGTCTTAAACGGGTAAGGTTTTATACCGAAAGCCTTTATTTTATCTACTGACAACCATTGAAGCTCAACATCAACAGGCCTAGAAAAAGACTCTGTATATTTTAATAACTTTTCTGCACCGCTATAAGAGATTACTTGCGCAGAAGCACCAATAGGTAACTTATTGTATTTCACCACCGAGAGATTGTTCGTGGTGTACATGGTTTTCGCTGCCCGCTTTTCATGCACTTCATTGAGTTTGATATAGTCCCAAGGCTCTTTGATTTTATCTATCGCTTCACCCAGTTGTTTAAAGCTACTCTCAAACATCACATCGTCTTCTAGTACAATGGCGAATGTTAATTTCTGCTCGAAAATAACAGACCAAGCTTTTCTGTGACTAAGAAAGCAGCCAATTTCCCCAGGGGTTAATTTTTTGTAGTAATTAAGTTTGTTCGCGCGCGCCGAGTACCCTTGACAAATAGCGCGATCTTCCGAGCCATTAACTGCCGTTATGACCGAAAAGTCAGCTGAATAATGCTTTGCGCTCTCTGAAAACAATTTGAGTCGGTCGACTGACTCAGGCAAGTTAATTAGTAATATTTTCACATATTGACTATAGCTGTTTCTTTATTTAATTATTTTATTAGGCATAGATTACAAAAATAAGTCAGCTAGTGGGGAAATTTATTGCTCTGCATTCTTTTAAGTTTTGTAAGCTATAAATGCTTTTCAATTTCCACTTCTATACATTCGCTATTGCCAGCGCTTTCGATAGTTAGCCAAATTTGGCCATCTTGCACCGTTACTTGCATTTGCATTGAACGGTCAACGGCATTCGCCAGTGTGGTAGATAAGCTTTCAGGCAAGGTAAACACCGATAAGTTCTTTCTGGTACGCAAGCTGTTCTGTTCTTTTTTCCACCAAGCATCAAAGCTGTTATCTGCGTACGCATAAATCATCATCTGCTGACTTTGATTGCAGCCTTTTTTGATACGTTGCTCAGAAGGTTGCCCTAGCTCAATCCACAGCTCTATTACATCGCTGAAGTCCTTTTGCCAAATGTCTGGCACTTCATCGTCAGATAGGCCCTTTGTAAACTGTAATTGTTCGTGAGCATTCACAATAAAAGCTACGATACGAAGCATCATGCGTGCATCGTTTTCAGAAGGGTGGCGAGCAATAGTTAAATTGTGCTCGTTGTAGTAATTTCGATCCATATCGGTTATCGATATGTCAGCTTTGAAAATGGTTGCTTTAAGAGCCATGGTGATCCTGAGTATTATGCCAAGTGCGTTATGTAGTGCTTAACGCTAGTCTTATTTTTATCTTTATATTCATTTGGCGCACGCACTAGTGTTATTGGGCGCTAAAACTTGAAGCTAGCGCTTTTATACAAGTATACAGTTTCGCGCATTGCTTATTTTTAGCATATGTTTGCTGAGAATATATGTCGCGCTTATTTGCTGCGCTTATTTAATGAATATAATAACAGGTATTAAGGCCTTGCGCCCTCTTCTAAAATTTCAGTAACTACGGCTTTCACATCCGCATATCTGCAAAACTCACAACTTCCAAACCCTGAAACTTGCCTTACTTTTAAACGCGTAAATAAAGGCATAGTCATGGCGGTTAAAAACCGGCAATAGATAGATTCAGTAATGGTTTCGTTAAACTTACCTTCAAGGTGGGCATTGAGCGCTGCCATTGCTTCGGCTACGTGAGTTTTATCTGGTAAGGGAATAGGCGTTGAGTAATCTAATTTGGCCACTTTACCGTTGCATACACTGCAATGGCCGCATTCTTTTGGGGCCTGTTGGTCATCAAAATAGGCCGATAAGTTATAGTTTAAACAACTATTAAGCTCAAAGAACCGTACCAGAGCAGCAATACGTTTTACTTCTTTAAGCTCATTTTCAGCAAAATACCGAGCTAGGCTTTCGGCTAGGCTTTTGGATGGAGCGTCTGCTAACAGTGCCTGCTGATTCACCTCGTACACATCGGTGATTAAACGCGACGCTAACTCGATATGATTGTGTTCGTGTAAATACTCTAATGCCGATACTACTCTTGCGCGCTCGGCGCCATAATGCTCAAAAATACTGTCGAAATTCACTACCCCCCACACTTTTTTCATATCGGTATGGGTGAAAACCGCGTTTAGGAAATCGCTTCGTTCTTTGCCAAATAGATCAAGAATGTCGGCTTTTTCGGTATTAAAACGGTATTTGAATTCAGCAAAATAGGCGTATAAAGGGCGGATGACCTTGGCTAGCTCCAGTTGTACTAACAGTGTTTTTAGCGGCAACTGACGAATATTGCTTAAGGTTGATAAGCTATTAATTTGTGTTTCCCACTGGTACATGCCTTTGCTTGAAGCACTGTTTGCAGTGCTGCTTGAAGAACTGCCTGAAGAACTGCCTGAAGAACTTGCGCTTTGCTCAGGCGCTTGACTGGCAATGTCTTTAAGCACCCGCTCAATAGCGGATTTGTCTGGCGTATCGCCATAAACAAAGTTTTCGATAGTTACCAGACCATCAAGGTTGGCCAGCACAGTGCAGTTAGCGTTTTGACCGTCGCGGCCGCCTCGACCAATTTCTTGGCTGTAGTTCTCTATAGACTTGGGTAAATCGTAATGTACAACAAAGCGAATATCAGATTTGTCGATGCCCATGCCAAATGCAATGGTGGCCACTACTACTTGGAGCTTGTTGGCCATGAAATCTTGTTGAATGTTCTGGCGCACATCACTGTCTAGCCCCGCGTGATAGGCACTTGCTGCACAGCCGTTTTGTTGTAAATAGCGAGCCACTTGTTCAGCGGTTTGTTGCAGTGTTACATATACAATGCCTGCGCCTTGTTGGCGCTTAAGTTCATCTAATAGCGCTTGGTTTTTATTTGCTTCTACAACCGGCAGCACATTCAAGTTAAGGTTTGGGCGGTAGAAACCGGTTTGAACAATATTGTCTGGCGAAATATCAAACCGGCGTGCCATATCAAGTTTCACTTTTTTAGTGGCCGTTGCGGTTAGCAGCAGCACTAAAGGGATGTTTAATTCTTGTTGATAGGCTGGCAGCTTTAAATAATCAGGGCGGAAATTGTGCCCCCATTCAGAAATACAGTGCGCTTCGTCTATAACCAACATTGAAACCGCAACAGACTCTATAAACTGCCTGAAACGCTCGTTCTTAAACCGCTCTACCGACACCATCAAAATTTTGCATTCACCTGAGCGCACATCATTCATCACTTGCTTATTTTGCTCAGCGGTTAATGTTGAATCGATGCTTGCGGCAGCAATGCCTTTGCTGTGTAGAAAAGCGAGCTGATCTTTCATCAAGGCTAATAGCGGTGATACCACCAACGTTAAATTGGGCAGTTGGGTTGCCACAAACTGATAACATAACGACTTGCCAGAGCCGGTAGGGAATATGGCAAGCGATGAGCGCTGACTTAACAGACCTTCTACAACCTCTTGCTGACCGGAACGAAACGAGGGAAATCCAAACAGGTTTTGTAAAAGTGAAGAGTAGTCTGGGGTCATTTAACTGCGCATAGCCTTGAAGTATTTGAGGGTATGATACCGCAATAAAAGATGCATTTGTTACCTCAACCTTAACGTGTCTTCAAATCTTCCGGTGTGTTATCTGCCACCACAGCATCTCGTTCACCCATGGGCTTATCTTCGCCTACGGTGCTGTCTGCAGTAGTTTGAAGTTCAATAGATGAGTTTACTTCCGCGCCAATAAGTATGATGTAGGCGCTTAGGTAAAGCCACATGAGTAGAATGATAATGCCACCTACTGAACCGTAGGTTTTGTTGTAGCTGGCGAATTCATTTAAATAAATTGAAAATCCATAAGATGCGGCAATCCACAACAAAGTGGCGAATAGCGATCCCGGTGTAACCCACCGCCACTGCGCTGAACGTCTATGAGGTGCGTAACGGTATAGTGCAGATAACCCAATATTAAAGAGCAGCAGCAATACAGGCCAAGTTATCCATGAGGCTTGCTTAAAACTTATTAAGCCGCCAGAAATCCAACTTATCATTTCCGGAAGAACCGTAATGCAAACTAACGCCACGATAACGGTGGCGATCATGCTTATGGTGCCGGTTATGCGTGCGATTAAGCCTTTAAAGAAGCCTCTGCCATTGTCTTCAATGTAGGTAATATTGCATGCGGTAATAAGTGCGTTAGCACCTTTACTGCTGCTCCATAGTGATAAAAATAGCGTCAGAAAAAAGCCCCAACCCAGTGCTGAATTTGATTTTTGAGTAAGGTTTTTGAGTTGTTCTTCGATAATATAGCTGCTGTCGCTAGGTACTACATCAACCAATAAGGCCATATGATTTTGTAACTCTTCGGGTGACACCATTAAGCCATATAGGGAAATGGTTGCACCCAGAAGCGGGAATATCGCCAGTAAGCAGTAAAACGCAACACCAGCGGCGATAAGAGGTATGTTATGGCTTTGAATGTTGGTAAATGTACGTTTAACAATACTCCACCAGTTTTTTAGTGTTAACCCCAAAGCAGACTCTGCCTTAGTAGATTGCGTTGTGCTCATGTAATTCCGTTCACTTTACTTGTCTATAAGGTTTATACAGCGCAGAGAACAAGTAAGATTACAAACAACAGCCTGCTAATTCATTTATTATTTCGGGCAACACGCGCGATAGCCTGTCTAACGCTATTAAACTAGTGTGATAAAGGGCGCAGTTTTACTCTCGTTACATTTAGCAACCTCTGCGGGCGTGCCTTTAGCCACTATTTTCCCACCAGCATCACCTGCACCAGGGCCGATATCTATTAAGTAATCACTGGCCGAAGCAACTTGCATATTGTGCTCTACCATTACCACGCTGCTGCCTTCATCCACTAATGTATTTAGATGCTTCATGAGCAGGGCGATATCTGCCGGGTGAAGCCCAGTAGTGGGTTCGTCTAGTACATAAAGTGTATGTTTCTTGTCGGCTCGTTTTAACTCGGTAGCCAGCTTTATTCGCTGTGCTTCTCCCCCTGAAAGTTCGGTGGCAGGTTGGCCTAATCGCAAATAGCCTAAGCCGACTTTTACCAGCGCATTTAGTGCACGAAAAACAGGAGTTTCATTGGCGAATATGTTATGAGCCTCGGCCACGCTTAGCGACAGCACGTCGGCTATCGATAAGTCGTTCCAAGTAACGTCTAAGGTGTCTTGGTTGTAGCGTTTTGTGTTGCACACGGGGCAGGGGGAATACACCGATGGCATAAATAGTAATTCTACCGATACGAAGCCTACACCCTCGCAGTTGGCGCACCTACCTTTGGTTGTGTTAAACGAAAATCGACCTGCATCGTAACGTCGTTTTTTTGCTAAGGGTGTGGCGGCAAACAGTTTGCGCACATGGTCGAATAGCCCAGTGTAAGTCGCTAAATTCGAGCGGGGCGTTCTGCCGATTGGGGATTGGTTGACTACCACCAATCGCTTTATTTTTTCCGGATCACTTGTTGTGGATTCTGAACTGCCACCTTCACTACTTTTATCAATGTAATCTTTATCAATATAGCCACTAGCGGGTTGCTCATCGTTGTTTTCCAGTAAGGTGGCTTCGGTAATATCTGCTGGTGAATTTTTATTGGCAGTGCTTTTATTGGCAATGCTTTTATTGGAAGTGCTTTTATTGGAAGTGCTTTTATCTAGTGTTTTACTAGTTCCAAGTGACGCTTTAACTAGTTCTACCAATGCATGGCTGACTAAACTCGACTTACCTGAACCCGATACGCCGGTTACCGTGGTAATAGTACCTAGTGGAAATGCGCAGTCGATATTTTCAAGGTTATTTTTGGTGATGGCTTTTAATGACAACCAACCCTTCGGGGCGCGGTTATGTTGCTTAAGGGCTAATGCGTTATCGAAAAGATATTGCGAGGTTATTGAATTAGATGCTTGCTGTAATGCACCTACTGGCCCACTAAATACCAATTCGCCGCCATTAATGCCGGCATTGGGGCCTATATCAACAACCCAGTCAGCGTGTTTAATGACTCGTGGGTCATGCTCAACCAAAAATACGCTATTACCAGCCTGTACTAGCGCATCAAACGCATCGAGCAAGGCATTTACATCGTTGGGGTGCAGGCCAGACGAAGGCTCGTCCATTATGTATACCACGCCAAACAATTTTGATTTTATTTGGGTGGCTAGCCGTAATCGCTGTAATTCACCCGCTGAAATAGTCGTGGTGCTTCGCTCTAACGACAGATACCCCAACCCTAGGGCAATAATGGGTTTTATACGCGCCACTATGTCTTTGCCAATATTGCGAATAACTAGCGCCCGCTCGTTGTTTTGCGCTTCGGCGGTTTCAAGTAGCGTATGTAAATGTTCCACCACGTCGCTTAAAGAAAGCCGAGAGAAGGCGGTGATGTCTAGGCCACAAAGTGTCACTGAAAGCGAAGCTTGCTTTAACTTTTTCCCATGGCATTGTGGGCAGGTTGAAACCGCAAGATATTGGGCGACTTTTTGCTTAATCTTTTCTTTTTGAGAGGTTTTAAAGGTTTCAAGTACATAGCGTTTAGCCCCAATAAACTTACCATTATAACTGGCGGGTTCGCCTTCTTCCTTCGCCGCTTGGGTTTGCGTCAAATTGTAGTTTCTGTAAACAGGCACTTGGGGGGCATCGTCGGTGTATAAAATCCAGTCTCGGGTAGACTCGGGTAACGCATGCCAAGGTATATCTACATCAATGTCTAACGACAGCAATACCCTAACTAGATTTTTACCCTGCCACGCTCCGGGCCACGCGGCAATAGCGCCTTCTCGAATAGTAAGGGTGGTGTCGGGTACAAGCTTGTCTTCGGTAACATCAAACACAGTACCTATACCATGGCATTGCTCGCAGGCACCTTCGACAGTATTTGGCGAGAACCCATCGGCATAAATAATTTTTTGGCCAGCAGGGTAATCACCTGCACGGGAATACAACATACGCAGGCTATTTGAAATAGTGGTGATACTGCCTACCGATGAACGAATAGACGGTGCGCCTCGGTTCTGATGCAGCCCAACCGCGGGTGGTAAGCCTTCAATACTATCTACATCGGGGGTTTCAATTTGATCAATTAACCTTCTGGCATAGGGGGAAACTGAATCTAAATAACGGTGCTGCGCTTCTGCGTACAAGGTGCCAAAGGCGAGTGAGGACTTACCTGAGCCAGAAATACCCGTAAATGCCACAATCCTATTCCTGGGGATATCAACATTCACGTCTTTTAAATTGTGAACCCGTGCTCTGCGTACCTGCAGAAAATTATCGTTATTTATTGTCATGTTTCAATTGCCACCCTAACCATCAATACCACTCTTGCCGCTTTAAATAAAACCAGCAAACGTAAGATGAGTAAGCTTGAGACATTTATAACGATCATAAATTGGGCCGATAAACTTAGAGCATAGAGATCAATTTATACACCTCTCTATTTACTTAGCGTGCTAAGCAATGCTATTGTAGTTAGCATGCTAAGTAAGTTGGAGGTGTGTATGTCTGCACAAAAGCCGTTTCACGAAACGTTAGATTTTACGCTTATTGGAAATATGGGCCGAGTACATCGCTTGTGCAGAGAGGCCGTGACCTTGATTGTTGAGCCCTTGGGGTTAACCCAATCAAGGTGGCTTGCGTTAATGCACATCAATTTAATTGGCGAAGGGGTTACCCAACTAGCGCTAGCGCAAAGCTTGGGCATAGAAATGCCTTCGTTAACCCGCACATTAAAGCAGCTTGAAGAGCA
>MDTG01395976.1_pt1 | contig 47287 bp, 54 predicted proteins | sample 811421 | NCBI WGS metagenome assembly MDTG01 (sample SAMN05326645, study PRJNA326480) | marine metagenome | isolation source: seawater | place: Pacific Ocean: South East | collected 2011 | reverse complement strand
CTTTTAGAGCAAGGTTTAGAGGTGTGAAAAATGTAGAATTTTTTCTTTTTAGACTCACAAAAATTTATGGGTAAACACAAGTTTTAGTCATGATCCTTTTAAAACAGTTGAAAATAAAAAATCTTTCTATGCGATAGCATAGAAAAAGATTCATTTTGACCTTGGAACACACAGGATCGCGAAGCAATCCTACTATTTAGAACCATATTGCTCTTTTTATTGCAACTGTTTACTCTGCAAATAGAGCATTCCGACTCTAGTCGGAACGGTCATCCCGATTCAATCGGGATCGCAATCACTAGAAATGAATCCTCGAAGCTTTGCTTCGGGGATTTACTATTTGAGACTGTGTAGAGCTTGCTCTTAAACAGTTGAAAATAAAAAATCTTTCTATGCGATCGCATAGAAAAAGATTCATTTTGACCTCGAAACAAAAAGGATGGCCGAAGGCAATCCTATTCAAACACTAATAAAATAGAGTTGTATTGAACATGTTCAGCTCTTTTTTTGCCTTTAAATTTCCTTTGAAAATAGAGCATTCCGACTCTAGTCGGAACGGTATTAGCAACTACTCTACTCTTTTTCTAACCCTTGTTCCAATCCTAATTTCTCTATCAACCTACTTATTTCAATATCAGACGAAAAATTACCTTTCATGTCAAAATCTTCTCGAAATGTGAACTTATATGTCCTATTTAAGTACATTGAAAATGCTGTTTGATCAATATTTCCATCTTTATAAGCATTGTATAAAATATCGAAATATCGATTTCTAACAGATATATTCGTTGAATGGTGAATAACTAACCACGGTACTACTCTTTCGTCTTTTCCAAATAGAACCTTTTTCGGATATCCATACTTCTTAAGGTATAATTCTATTTTATGAAGATTAACTTCATCTTGCTTCCATTGATTTTCTATGTACTCTTTATGCTCAACAGAATTATACCCATAAGTTGCAATCAATGAAGACTCTAATTGTCCATCTCTAACAGCTTGATCATCCTTCAATATTTGTTTCAAGAATCGCTTTTTATCCTGAATTGTCGTTAATTCAATCTGATTCTCCTCATTAGTTGAGGGCTCATTTGCTCTTTGGTTTGAACAACTTAAAAGCATTGAAAATAACACAACACAAATGAAAAATTTATAAGGAAAGTTTTTCAATAGTTAATAGATTACTGATTATAAAATAACAATTTCAACTTTACTTATATATAAACTTACTTTTAAGCAATAAGCGCCTCTGCAAAGTCTACCAATGAAGAAAACTGAAAGTCGGCTTCTCTTAACTTTTCTTTGCTTTGAGTAATATAAACAGTAATCATTCCTACTCTCTTTCCCATTTGCAGATCGCTAAGCGAATCACCAACCATTACCGACTTTTTAAAATCAATTTGTGGGAAATCTTTACGTGCTTGCTCAGCCATTCCGGTGTTCGGTTTTCTATTGATGGAGTTAGATGTGGCTAATTCAGGAGCAAAATATATTTCATCAATAACTCCACCCTCTTTTATGATTTCTGTTTGCATATAGTTGTGCACAAGGCGCAAATCATCTGTTGTCATAATCCCTTTTCCTATGCCTTGCTGGTTAGTGACTACTACAGTTAACCCAAAGAGCTTATTCAATTGAACAATAGCCGCTTTGGCTCCGGGAAGAAATTGGAACTCCTCTAGGCGCTTTACATAGTCATTATCTAATTTTTCATTGATGACTCCATCTCTATCTAAAAAAAGTGTCCACTGTTTATCAATGTTTAGCGCCTTTAACTTCATTTTCTATCTAAATAAATTGATACTCTTTTGTTTTATTTTGGCGAATTTCGTCCTCAACAGTTTAATTACAAAATAAACCGCATAAAGTTTTTAATTCTTCTATAATGAAAATTGTAATTGTCGGTCCCGCTTACCCCTACCGTGGAGGAATTGCAGATACGAATCAATCTTTTGCATTAGCCATGCAATCGTTAGGTCACGAGGTAGTTTTACACACATTTACAGTTCAATACCCTCAGCTTCTATTTCCCGGCAAAAGTCAGTTTTCTGAAGATCCTGCACCTACTAATCTAACAATTAAGTGAAGCATTAACAGCATCAATCCATTCAATTGGTTTTCTGCCGCCAAGCAACTTAAAGACGAAAAAGCAGACCTTGTTGTTGTTCGCTATTGGACACCACTTTTAGCTCCTGCGCTAGGGTTTATTACAGCACAGATTAATAAAACAGTGAAATGCATCGCATTGTGTGACAATATAATTCCTCACGAGAAAAAGTTTTACGACAAAGCACTTACCTCCTACTTTACTAAACAATTTCATGGTTTCATTACTTTTTCGGATCAAGTGAAAAGTGAGTTAGCCGCATTTAGCAACAAGCAGACTTTAGTGCATTCACATCCGATTAACTTAAACTTAGGTGAAGAAATTAATAAAAAGTTAGCTAAAGAAAAACTTAAACTCTCGTCTAAAACACATTACCTTTTATTTTTCGGTTTAGTGCGAAAATACAAAGGCTTAGACTTAATGCTTGAAGCAATCGCCAATTTAAAGCGCTTTGCTGAAGAGAAAAACATTAAACTTCTTGTAGTTGGCGAGTTTTACGATGATCCTGAAATCTATTTAAAAATGATACGGGAGTTAAAAATTGAGCATTTAGTTGAAATTAGGAATGAATTTGTTCCCACTGAAGAAGTGAAGTATTACTTTTCGGCTGCCGATTTAATTACACAAACCTACCATACTGCAAGTCAGAGTGGGATTACTCAAATGGCCATTAATTTTAACAAAGCTACTCTAGTTACTAATGTTGGAGGGCTTTCAGAGATTATTGAACACAACAAAAGTGGTTATGTAGTTGAGAAAGATTCATCTGCTATAGCAACAGCAATAGAAGACTTTTATGTAAATGAAAAAGAGACATCATTTTCTGAGCAAGCAAAGGCAAAAAAATCTAGCTACAGCTGGGAAAATTTTTGCAAAGAGCTAATTGACTTTGCTCAAAACATTAAAATTTAGCACATCTACAACTCTTTTTCAATAATGTAATTGTTTCGATTAGGTGAGTTTCTAGAAACCAATTCTGCCAAAAAGCCGGCTAAAAACAATTGCGCTCCTATAACCATAGCAGTTAAGCCAATATAAAATTGGGGGATTTCTGTTACTAATCGAGCTTTCACACCCTGATTTAAATAGTATAGTTTTTCTGCTCCTACATAAGCTGCCATAACAAAGCCAAAGAAAAACATTAAAGTGCCGAATAAGCCGAAAATATGCATCGGTCGCTTGCCGAATTTTCCAACAAATGTAATCGACAATAAATCGAGGAATCCATTTATAAAGCGCTCCACACCGAATTTAGTAACTCCGTACTTTCGTTCTTGATGCGCCACCGCTTTCTCTGTAATTTTTGTAAAGCCCGCCCATTTGGCTATTGCCGGAATATAACGATGCATTTCTCCATATACCTCAATGCTTTTTACCAAATCATACCGATAAGCCTTTAGACCACAGTTAAAGTCGTGCAAATAAATGCCTGTCATTTTTCGCGTAGCCCAATTAAACAATTTAGTTGGAATCGTTTTAGAGAGTGGATCGTAGCGCTTTTTTTTCCATCCTGAAACCAAATCGTATCCATCCTTTGCAATCATTTTATACAATTCCGGCACTTCCTCAGGACTATCTTGCAAATCGGCATCCATGGTAATAATTACCTTCCCCTCAGCTGCCTGAAAGCCTGTGTTGAGTGCAGCAGATTTTCCATAGTTCCTTCTAAACTTTATTCCTCTTATGCTTGAGTTCTCTTTTGCTAACTCCTCAATTACTTGCCAAGATTTATCCTTACTGCCATCATCAACAAAAATGACTTCAAAACTGAAGTCATTTTTATTCATCACTTTCTTAATCCAAGTAAAAAGCTCACTAAGAGACTCTTCTTCATTAAATAAAGGAACAACTATGGAAATGTCTTTCTTCATATAATTACCGGCACTTTTGTTTTATATTGAATCTTGAAAAGCATCAGCATCTCTTTTTAAAAATGCCATAGCAATTAAAGAAGTGATTAAAGCAAAAAAGGTTTGTCCAAAAATTCCCAAAAGAGCAATTGCCCCCGGAGAAGTAAATCTTTTCATGGAACTCAACATTTTCTCAGTCTCCTCGGCAGATAAGCCACTGCTATATAAAGCTTTTTCTTGTTCTCCAAGTGTATACTGAATTAAGCCATCATCAACAAAACCTAAATAGATATAAGTAACAAATGAAATGATTATTCCGGCAAAAAGTCCAACCAATGTTCCATAGCCCACACCTTGTCCGTAAGAAATGTAACCTCCTAACTCAACATCTCGATACCTTTTAATTCCCCAAACTATTCCTGCAATAAGAATAAGGTTACTCAACCATCCAATCCAACTACTAGAGTACAACTCTAAAACATAGGTAAGTAAAGAAATTATTGTTAATGCTAAACCCAAAATTGCGCCAAAGTTTAATGCGCTTTTAAGTTTTGACGGAGGGTTATTTTCTTGAAAATTTTCCATAATTTATCATGTATTTTGAAGTGCAACAAATATATAAAAACTACTTTGCTAATACTTCAATTATTTTAGAATAAAATTTGCATCAGCCGAAATTGAATTGGTAACTTTGCCGTGGGTAAGTCTTGTACGACCAGCTCCTGCTGAATCCCCCAGGACCGGAAGGTAGCAAGGGTAGGCGGTCGTAGCGGTGCGATACATGTAGCTTACCCATTTTTTTTGCCCTTTTGTTTATATCTTTATTTGCTTGAACACCCTCTGCTAACTACCTTTGTAAAGCTAAATTCTATTTTAATTTACAGTACAATTAATACTACTGAACTACAAACCAACATTTAAACATTTATACCACAGATGAAATTTTTTATTGACACAGCCAATCTCGATCAAATTAAAGAAGCCCAAGACATGGGGATTTTAGATGGAGTAACGACTAATCCTTCATTAATGGCAAAAGAAGGCATTAAAGGAGAAGAAAAAGTGAAGCAACACTACATTGATATCTGCAATATTGTTGATGGAGATGTAAGTGCAGAAGTGATAGCTACAGATTATGAAGGAATTATAAAAGAAGGGGAAGCCTTAGCTGCTTTACATGAGCAAATTGTTGTTAAAGTTCCAATGATAAAAGAAGGTGTTAAGGCCATTAAGTATTTTTCTTCAAAGGGAATTCGCACCAACTGCACCCTAATTTTTAGTGCAGGTCAAGCCTTACTAGCTGCCAAAGCGGGTGCAACATACATTTCTCCTTTCTTAGGAAGATTAGATGATATTTCAACAGATGGCTTAAATTTAATTGATGAAATCAGAACCATTTTCGACAATTATCTTTTTGAAACAGAAATACTAGCCGCTTCTATTCGTCACCCAATGCATATTATTGAGTGTGCTAAAATTGGCGCAGACGTAATGACCGGTCCATTAAGTGCTATTACAGCTTTACTAAACCACCCTTTAACAGATATTGGTTTAGAGAAGTTTTTGGCTGATCACGCTAAAAATGAATAAGATAAAATGGCTGAATACATTAAATTATACGAAGAAAATACCAACCCTAAGGACTTAAAGTTGGTAACTGAATGTTTTAAAGACGGTGGGGTGGTAATTTACCCCACCGATACTGTTTATGCGCTCGGTTGCGATATTTTTAGCAAAGAAGGAATTGAAAGGGTTGCTCGTATAAAAAATGTAAAAGCTGATAAAGCTGACTTTTCATTCGTTTTTTACGATTTGAGTCATATTTCTGAATATACCAAGCAGTTTGATTCTTCTGTCTTCAAAATCTTAAAAAGAAATTTACCCGGTCCTTTTACCTTTATTTTGGAAGCAAACAATAGTATTCCAAAGCTATTTAGAAATAAAAAGAAAACGCTAGGTATAAGAATTCCCGACAACTCCATTTGTAGAAGTATCGTTGGACGGCTTGAAAGGCCAATTATTTCTACTTCAATTCACGATGATGATGAAGTTATTGAATACACTACCGACCCGGAATTAATTTTTGAGAAATACGAAAACCAAGTAGATATGGTAATCGACGGAGGTTTTGGAAACAACGAAGCATCAACAGTTGTTGACTTAAGCAAAGGTGAAATAGAAATTATTCGACAAGGAATTGGAGAGTTGTTATTGTAATCAAACTTTTAGCCAGTGAAGTTTTTAAAAGAGTTTAAAGAATTTGCTATTAAGGGCAATATGTTCGATATGGCTATCGGAATTATTATTGGAATGGCCTTTAATAAAGTGGTTTCTTCTTTAGTTGAAGATATAATACTTCCCTTATTTGCTGTGCTTATCGGAAAAGTAAGGTTCGAAAACCTTTCCTATACCCTTCAAGAAGAAATTAAAAGTGAAAATGGTGAAATTATTCAAGATTTAGTCGCTTTATCCTACGGCTCATTTATTCAAACTACAATTGACTTTTTAATAATTTCTCTTACTGTATTTATTGTTATCAAAGTGTTTAACCGACTAAAAAACAAAGCAGAAGACAATAAAAACAAAAGTGTTCCAACTCCAAAACAAATTGAACTTCTTGCTGAAATACGAGATTTGTTGAAAGATAAAAAAGCGTAAAAACTCTTTTGAAAGCTTAAGTTTGTAATTAAGACGAAATGCTTCGATGAAAAAACGCAAACTATTTAAGTTTACAGTCTATTTTATAATTGCAATAATAGCAGCAATTAGTACTTTTTTCACTTTATTATTTTTAGGAGCTTTTGGAAAAATTCCCTCACAAGAAGAGTTAAAAAATCTGCACAATGAAAGTGCATCACTTGTTTACAGCAATGATGGGAAACTGATTGGCAAATACTTTGCTTCTAACAGAACCAATATTTCTTTTGACTCCCTCCCTCCACAGCTGATCAATGCTTTAATATCTACTGAAGATGCTCGATTTTATGAACACGAAGGCGTTGACGGAAGAAGTATGGTTCGCGTTTTATTAAAAACAATTGTTCTTGGCAACAGAAGTTCCGGTGGTGGTAGCACCATTAGTCAGCAGTTAGCTAAAAACCTCTTTGGAAGAAAGAACTACGGAAAAGTGAGTATTTATGTCAATAAGTTCAAAGAGATTATTTTGGCCTATAGAATTGAGCAGGTTTTTTCAAAAAATGAAATTATTCAGCTTTATTTTAACACTGTTCCATTTGGAGAAAACGTTTATGGAATTGAGTCTGCTACAAAGAGATACTTTAATTCTTCTACAGCCAAATTAAAAATTGAAGAAGCTGCCGTGCTTGTAGGAATGCTCAAGGCAAATTCTTATTATAACCCAAGACAAAATCCTGATCACGCCAAAAACAGAAGACAGGTTGTTTTGGCTCAAATGAACAAATACGGCTATATTTCAGAAATTGAAAAAGATTCACTTCAGGCTTTAGACTTAAAAATTAATTATACCAATTTATCAAAAAATAATCCTGCCCCCTATTTTCTAGTTAGACTCCGAAAAGAAGCAGATCAAATTCTAGAGAAAATTAACAGTAAACGAAAAACAAAACTTGACATTGAACGCGATGGGCTAATTATTCATTCCACCATTAACAGCAAGCTTCAACTATTGGCTAGTCAATCCATGAAAGAGCATTTAAGTAAAATGCAAACTTTATTAAGAAAACAGTATCAAGCTGCTTCTGAAGCTAAAAAACTATCCACATTAGCTGATAAAATTGCAAAACAAGAAGGAATTAATCTAAAAAGTGAAGAACTGAAAAAACGATTTCTATTCTATTGGAATGAAACAGAATCTAATCAAGAAGTAAGTATAATTGACAGTTTAAAACATACACTAAGCCAGCTTCATGCAGGTTTTCTTGCCATTAACCCCAAAAACGGAGCTATAAACAGTTGGGTAGGTGGAATAAACTTCCAACACTATCCTTACGATCAAATAATGGCTAAGCGACAGTTGGCATCCACTTTTAAACCTTTTTTGTATGCCGCTGCCATAGAAAGTGGACTAGGTGCATGTGACTACTTAAGCAATGAAGCTATTGTTTTAAGTGACTATGAAGATTGGTCTCCACAAAACTACGATGGTGAGAGTGGTGGGGAATACTCATTTGCAGCAGCTTTAGCTTATTCAAAAAACATCCCTACGCTTCACTTATACTTGCAAACTCCTTGGGAGAAGATCAGTGATTTATGGAACAGGCTTGGTTTTGTTGAAGAACTGAAAGAAGAGCCTTCCAGCATTTTAGGCACTTCTTCTGTAAGCATGTATGAGCTGGCAATTGCTTATAGTGCTTTTGCCAATGGAGGAAAGTCTATCACACCTTATGGCATAGAAAAAATTACAACAGCAAATGGAGAAGTTATTTACGAACACATCAAAGAGGAACAAAAAGATGTTTTAGAGGAAACAGTGAGTGAAGAAATAAATGAAATATTAATTAAGACCGTAAAAGAAGGAACAGCCGCTTCATTGACCGGAATCTATGGGCTTAGAGGCGAATGGGCGGGAAAAACAGGAACTTCACAGGACTACGCTGATGCATGGTTTGTCAGTTATAATAATGAAATTGTTATGCTCAGTCGAGTTGGCGCCTCCTTCCCTTCTATCCATTTTAATCAAGGAAGCCTAGGTTCCGGTAGCAAGTTAGCATTGCCAATTGTTGGGAAAGTTTTACAAGAGAGTAACACATTTAGTTGGTACAATGCAGGCTTAAATCACACAAATAAAATAGACTGTGAAGATTTTCGCGAAATTAAAGGTCTAAAAAAGTTCTTTAAATCATTTGAAAAAAAGGAATCTACCTTAGAAGAAGCCAAAAACAAAGCAGAGCGAAAAAAGAAAAGAAAGGGCTTCTTTAAAAAATTGTTTGGTGGTGAGGAGGAATAAAAAAAGCCTCACTCAAAATTGAGTGAGGCTTAAAATAAAAAAATGAAAAACTTATTTTTTTAAAGCTTCAACCATTGTTTTACCAATTACAGCAGGTGATTCCACAACGTGAATACCACACTCTCTCATAATTTCCATTTTAGCAGCAGCCGTATCTTCAGCTCCACCAATAATGGCTCCGGCATGTCCCATTGTTCTTCCTGCAGGTGCTGTTTGACCGGCAATAAAACCTACAACAGGCTTTGTTCCGTTTTCTTTAATCCAGCGTGCTGCATCAGCTTCCATAGAACCTCCAATTTCACCAATCATAATGATTCCTTCAGTATCCGGATCGTTCATCAACAACTCAACAGCTTCTTTAGTAGTTGTTCCAATAATTGGGTCACCACCAATACCAATACAAGTAGATTGTCCCATACCTGCTTTGGTTACTTGATCAACTGCTTCATAAGTTAATGTTCCAGAGCGAGAAACGATTCCGATTTTACCCGGATTGTGAATAAAGCCGGGCATAATTCCCACTTTTGCTTCTCCTGGTGTGATTACTCCAGGGCAGTTCGGACCTACTAAGCGACAATCTTTTCCGCTTAAATATTCTTTCACCTGAATCATATCTCTAGTTGGAATACCTTCCGTAATACAAATGATTACTTTTATTCCGGCATCAGCAGCTTCCATAATCGCATCTGCGGCAAATGGAGGGGGAACAAAAATCACAGAAACATCTGCTCCAGCTTCTTTCACAGCTTGCTCTACTGTATTAAACACAGGACGATCTAAATGAGTTTGACCGCCTTTTCCGGGAGTTACACCTCCAACTACATTGGTTCCATACTCAATCATTTGCTCAGCATGGAAAGTTCCTTCACTTCCGGTAAATCCCTGAACAATTACTTTTGAATCTTTATTTACTAATACACTCATTGAATTTCGTGGTTTATTTTCTCTTATTAATGGGCTCCAAAATTATGCTTTTGACTTTTTAGATGCAAGGCAGATTTTTTTTCTTTTTAATATCCATACTTTTCTTGCCATAGTGTCTTAAGTCGTTTGCGCATTTCATTCTCTCTCGCATTATTTCCGGGGCTATAAAACTGCTTATTTTCAACCGATTCAGGTAAAAACTCTTGGAAAGCAAAATTGTTCGGATAATCGTGACTGTATTTATAATCTTTGCCATAATCCAGTTCCTTCATCAGTTTGGTAGGTGCATTTCTTAGGTTTAAAGGAACGCTTAAATTGCCACTGTTTCTCACTTCTGCTTGAGCATTATTAATTGCCATATAGGCAGCATTGCTTTTTGGCGAAGAAGCCAAATAAGTAACGCATTGCGACAAAATAATTCTCGATTCCGGCCAACCAACCACATTTATAGCTTGAAAGCAATTGTTGGCGATTACCAAAGCCGTTGGATTTGCATTTCCGATGTCTTCAGCAGCCAAAATAATTAATCGGCGGGCAATAAACTTAGGATCTTCTCCTCCTTCAATCATTCTTGCTAACCAGTATACTCCTGCATTAGGGTCGCTGCCGCGAATTGACTTGATAAAAGCAGAAATAATATCGTAATGTTGCTCTCCGTCTTTATCATATTGAGCGATATTCTGCTGTGCAATTGACTTAACCTTCTCGTTGTTAATAATTACATCTCCTTGCTGATTATTTACAACTAAGTCCAAAAGATTTAACAACTTACGTGCATCACCTCCGGAAAGTCGAAGCAACATATCGCTTTCTTCAATTTGAATATTTCGCTTGCTTAAAAAATCATCTTTTTTAATGGCATCCTCTACTAACTTAAGTAACTCCTCTTTACTTAATGGTTCTAAAGTATACACTTGGCATCGGCTCAATAAAGCAGAGATCACTTCAAAAGATGGATTTTCAGTAGTTGCTCCTATCAGAGTAATGGTTCCATTTTCAACAGCTCCTAACAATGAGTCTTGCTGTGATTTGCTAAAGCGATGAATCTCGTCGATAAATAATATGGGATTATTAGTGCCAAAAAACTGTTGTTTTTTGGCTTTTTCAATAACCTCTCTAACATCTTTTACTCCACTGTTTATAGCACTTAGAGTGAAAAAAGGTCGTTTAACTGTATTGGCTATAATTTGAGCTAATGTTGTTTTCCCAATTCCGGGACTACCCCATAAAATCATTGAAGGAACCATTTCTTTTTCTATAAGCGAACGCAAAATAGCACCTTCTCCAACTAAATGTTTCTGTCCAATGTAGTCCTTTAGCGTTTTTGGGCGCATTCTCTCTGCCAATGGAATGTTCATAGTTCCTGTTTTTATGCAAAAGTAAGCAAGCTAAAACTCATCCAAATCAGAAATACGAAACTAGAAATATGAAATAAATTTTTGCTTCTCAAAAAATGAGATAATTTCATTATGAACAATATACTACTTATGATGATACTATTTCTTTAAAAGAATCGTATATAAAACCTTAAAATTTATTAGAGTGTTTTTACTGTCAATCGTCACTGCGACTATACCTAGCACTAAAGGCAACTAACTCTTTAAAAAAAGCTGTAAACTCTTCTTCATAAAGCGCATAATCTCTCATTAAATCAATGCTTGCATACTCCATTTTAGAATCAAATTTTGCACGACTAGCTAGACCTCCTAAGGCACGATTCATGCCTTCTTCAGTAGCATAAGCTGTTAGCCAATCTCCGGTTGACATATAAAATAATATTCGCTGTGAAGATTTTGGCATTTCCCCTACCCTTGCCTGTAAAACTTTATAGGTGTTTTGTGCAAACAACTTTAAAGATATTGGCGAATACTCCTCCCAGTTTTTAGCTAGAATATGGTCGTAAAACATATCTACAATTACAGCAGCATATTTATGGTATACGGGAAATAAACGCTTTTTACTTTTCATCACCACCGCATGTTCATCAGTAAAGGTATCTATTGCACGATGCATTTCAATCCCTTTTTGAACACTTTCACTGTAATTTAATAAGTCTTTTCCCTTCACTCGATCGGCAATAAAATTCCCCACCATTAAGTCAACATTGGTTTGTGAAAGGTATAAGTGCGCTAAATGATTCATCGGTTAAAAATACTCAATAGCGCTCTACTTGCTTCTAGAAAAGTGAAAGAAATTCATCTCTCATTTTTTCATTAATAGCAATTGCCAACACCAAGCTTACCAAAAGTCCGATTCCCGCCATTAACAAATCTTTCGATAACATTACAAATGTTCTTTTTGAACTGATTACCCTTTTATTATATCTCTTTTTTGTGATTGAAATAGCCAATTCTCTTCCAGCTAAAAGACCTAAAAAGACCCAAGTCGTACTCATAGGTATTTCGCTAATTTGCTTAAAATAAATTAGAATCAATGCATATACAAAATCAACCATAGTAGCTGACCGAATGTCTGATATTCCCGATTTCTCGTTGACAATCTTCTGAATTCGATCTCCTTTTAGATAAAAAAGTAATCCTAAACCGAAAAAAATTACTGCAGTAAAAATTACAAATTGTCCTAAATCGAGTGTTCTAGGAAGGAACACAGCAATATTTGCAGCATCTTGCATTACCCAAACCGACCATAAAGCACCGGAAGTAATCCACTGAAAGACATACCATAAAAAATGTGGCTGACCTTTAAACTTTGCTTTTACCAATTTACGAATGGCAAACCATACTACAATTGCAGTTAAAAAAGCAACAATATAACCGGATACACTTTTCGTTAATACACTAAAAATAGTAGACGCCTGTGTAGAGAAAACGGTAAGTAATAGAAAAGTAGTTGAAACCGGCATCCTCATTCGAGTAAGCACAATAAGAATTATTGGCGCCAGTAATTGCAAAAATGTAAAGCTTTGGGGTGCTTGATCTAGACCTGGAGTATGTAATCTTTGGTAAGACACATCTCCATCAAATACGAAGTAACTGTAAGTAACCGTAATCACGAAAATAGCTCCTATATAAGCCCACAACAAATACCAGGGTTGCTTTTTATTAGAAACAATAAAAGTTCCAATAGTTTGAATACTGTCGTTAGCTACTGCTGAATAAGCCGCCAATAAAAACCCAAACCACATGGCTGCTGAACTATATGGTGCAATAAAAACGGCAATTAAAATTAATGCTATTACTAACATTAAAAACTTCTTTTCTGATTTAAAGAAGTCAAAAAGCTCTAAGACAATATTTCTTAGTGCAAGGAAATCAGCGTATTTCTGTCTACTCATTCATAAATTAATTTAAAGCGAAGGTCAATATGTAATATTAACTAGATGTTAAGATTGTATTTTATATTTGAACTTCTTCCCTTTCTTTACTTTTGCAAAATGATACAGTCGGAAGATACCATTTGTGCACTTTCAACTCCTTCAGGTTCGGGAGCTATAGGAGTTATAAGACTTTCAGGAAAAAGATCAATTGATATTGTTCAGTCTATTTTTAAGGGCAAAGATTTAAAAAAACAAAAAGGTCAGACACTGCATTTTGGTGAGATTATAAAAGGTGATGAAACTTTAGATGAAGTTTTATTAAGTCTATTTAAAGCTCCCCATTCTTACACCGGTGAAGATGTAGTTGAAATATCCTGCCATGGTTCTCCTTACATTATCAATCAGCTTTTAGAGTTGCTATTAGACAAAGGTGCTCGTATGGCTAACCCCGGAGAATATACACAAAGAGCTTTTTTTAATGGAAAAATGGACTTGACTCAAGCGGAAGCCGTGGCTGACTTAATCGCTTCAGAAAGCAAAGCCGCTCACGATGTAGCTTTAAATCAAATGCGCGGCGGTTTCTCTGATAAGATCAGAGAATTAAGAGAAGAGTTAATACACTTTACCTCTATGATTGAGCTGGAACTCGATTTTGCCGAAGAGGATGTGGAATTTGCCGACAGAGATGACTTAAAAGAGCTGGTCGCGGGAATACTTAAAATGCTCCGCCAACTAATTGACTCTTTTGCAACCGGAAATGTACTCAAGAATGGAATTCCAGTAGCCATTATTGGAAGGCCGAATGTTGGTAAGTCTACTTTGCTAAATGCACTTTTGAATGAAGATAAAGCCATTGTTTCAGACATTGCCGGTACTACTCGAGACAGTATTGAGGATGAAGTGAAAATTGGAGGCATTAGTTTCCGTTTTATTGATACTGCAGGAATTCGAGAGACGGAAGATGTTGTTGAAAATATTGGCATCAAACGCACCTTTGAAATGGTGGAAAAGGCCAACATAATTTTGTATTTAATCGATTCAATTGAAGCTAATGAATCGGCCGTAAATGAAATGATTAAAGAGATTAGTAAACATATTGAGGGGAAAGACAAACAACTGATTGTTGTAGCTAACAAAATCGACAAACTGGAAGAAGATCAAAATGCCTTTCGTCAAAAATTTCCAAAAGACAGTCAATTGATTTTACTTTCGGCATTAAAAAAAGAAGGTATTGAGCAACTTACTGATTTACTTAAAGAAATTGCCGCAGACAAAATGCAATCAAGCAATCAGTTGGTGGTAACGAATGTGCGACACTTTCAAGCTTTAAAAAAAGCCGCCGAATCACTCGAAAGAGTTCAGGAAGGTTTAAATACAAATATAACCGGTGACTTTTTGGCAATGGATATTCGTCAGTCGCTGCACTATTTAGGTGAGATTACAGGGACTATCGAAATTGACAGAGACATTCTAGGACACATTTTCTCGAGTTTTTGTATCGGAAAGTAACTACTCCTCATGCTCCCTACTCTTCACCTTCTTCTCTTCTAGCAATTTACGTTCTTCCTCTTCTTTTTCCTGAAGCTCTTTGTGATCAATTTTTCCTAATAGTTCATCTAAATTTGGCTGTCCGGCATTTACCCATGCTGTATACCATAAGCTTCCCACCATCTCTATGGATTTTCGCATACGACTTTCCACCATATCGCCCATTCGTCGATAGTAAGTTAAGGCAAACTCTTGACTATATTGTCGAACAGTAGACATTCCACGAGTTTCAAAAGCGTATTTCTGGTCAGAAGGGATCTTTCTAGTTAAGTCTTTTTCGATAAAAAGTACTGAATCTAAGTGTGAATGACTTTCCTCTACAGCCTTCCAAATGGCGTTTAATGGACTTTTTATGTACTTTGCTCTGCCCACTAAGTAATCGTAGTCGTCGGCAGTTAATTCGGGAATTCTTGACTCCCATAATCCGTGAATTCCTTTTTGTCCGGTCATTTGACCGTTGTAATTTTCGGTGGTATGCAATGGAACATGAGCATCGGCAATATAGTGTCCTAAATTTGAAGATAAGTATAAAATCTTATTGGCATCTTTTTCTTCAAAGGCCTTGGTTAACCAACGTGTCATATTAGCTACATGCCAAGGAACTATTCCATAAGCTTGTAAAGTATCTTCTGAATACTTATTGACAGCTTCATACCAATACTTTGGCATTACTTTAAATGGATCTTCTCCTTCTTTAGCAAAATGGTCAATGTCAATAAAGTGCTTTGGTGCTTCACCTTCTACTGCGTAACGTCGTTTATCCGGATCAACTGCATGAGCGGTAACGTATTCAATATTGGCCTTGTAAAATCCAATCATTTCAGGTGGAAGTGTAAAAACTGCCATTCTGTTAATTCTTCTATGACCATAAAACCCCCAAGACTGAAAAAGTACACCCAAAGCAATGAGAGCAATAAAAACAGTTATGTTTTTAGGTTTATTCATTTTCAATTACCAAAGCATTGCCTTTGTATACAGGAACTAAGTCCATCGTATTCTCTTGCAAGCAATAAGAAATATCTTCCTCCAAATTTAGACGCGCTAATCGGTTTCTATGTGAAGTATTCTTTAAAAAATCGTTTAGGTTTCCTTTGGCAAGTTCATACAAATGGTCTGCAGCCAAAGAAGAATCAGCTAATCCTTTAAAAATTGGATTCTTTTTTAAACGATGAACTACTGCTCCTGCAAAAAGCGAGTCTTCCATATTGTATCGATCTCGCCAACCTGCACAAAGTAAAATAACGTTCTTGTTTTTTCGCTCTAGGTAGCGACAAACAGCATCGATATTTAAAAGGAACCGACAATTATATGATCCGCTGCTTTAGCTCTTTCAATGGCTTTTGTACCATTGGTAGTTGTTAATACAACCTCCTTCCCTTTAAAGGCAGGGTTCATATAACTAAAAGGTGAATTACCTATATCAAAGCCCTCTACAATTTCACCATGACGTTCAGCCGCTGCTATATAACCTTGCGCCTGATACTCTTTGGCTTCATCTACAGAAGAGACTGGGATTATTCGCTTCACACCGTGCTGAAAAGCAGTACAAATGGCAGAAGTTGCTCTAAAAATGTCAATTACAACTACTACGCAATCTTTATTGGTATAATAAACCGGAAAAAGCGCAGGTGAATAACAAATCTCCACCTTGCGCTCATGTTCTTTTACAATAGTTTCCAAAATACTAAACGAATGGTAGTTTTACAATTTCAGCTTTCAACTGCTTGTTTCTTACTTCAATAAAAATAGATTCACCAACCTTAGCATTTTCTATTTTCACATAGCCCATACCTATTCCTACTTTTAAGTTTGGTGAAGAGGTTCCTGAAGTTACTACTCCAAGCTCATTTCCATCTGCATCAACTATTTTGTAATCTTTTCTCGGAATACCACGATCAATCATTTTAAATGCCACAAGTTTACGCGCAACTCCCTCTTCCTTTTGCTTTTTCAACTTATCGGAATCGATAAAGTCTTTGGTAAACTTAGTAATCCAACCTAAGCCGGCTTCAATAGGCGATGTAGAATCGTCAATATCATTTCCATATAAACAAAAGCCTTTTTCTAAACGCAAAGTGTCCCTAGCTCCTAGTCCGGCAGGTTTTATGCCATACCCTTTTCCTGCTTCCATTACAGCATTCCAAATTTTTTCAGCATGAGCGTTGTCGAAATAAATCTCAAAACCACCTGATCCGGTATAACCTGTTGCTGAAATAATCACATCATCTACTCTGGCAAAAGTTCCCTTTTCAAAAGTGTAATACTTCATTTCATTGAGCCTTACATCTGTTAAAGCCTTCATCGCTTCAGCTGTTTTGGGTCCTTGGATTGCCAAAAGGGTTATGTTTTCAGAAATATCTTCTAATTGAGCATCAAAATTGTTGTTTTGCTGAATCCAATCCCAATCTTTTTGAATGTTTGAAGCATTTACAACCAAAAGGTACTCCTGATCAGCCATTTTGTAAATCAATAAATCATCAACAATACCACCTTTTCCGTTAGGCATACAACTGTATTGCACTTTTCCCGGAACTAATTTAGAAGCATCATTCGTGCTAATTTTTTGAATTAAATCCAAAGCTTGTGGACCACGAACCATGAATTCACCCATGTGAGAAACGTCGAAAACGCCTACACTTTCGCGAACAGCCATGTGTTCATCGGTTAAACCGCTGTATTGTATCGGCATTTCATATCCTGCAAAGGGCGCCATTTTTGCGCCTAATTCCTTATGTACTTTTGTTAGTGCTGTTTGTTTCATTTTTCTATTTTTTTTCTATCAGTTCGTTTAGTTGTTTAAGGTAAATTGCCTTCCAAGCATCTACCGAAAATTTTTCTTTTATTGTTTTGTGTGCGTTTTCGCCAAATGATTTTCGCAACATTTTATCTTCAATCAGCAAAGATAAACTTCTAAACCAGTCTTCGCTACTTTTCGCCCAAAAGCCGTTCTTTTTATCTTCTACAATTTCTGCATTAACGCCCACAGGAGAAACGACAACTGCTTTTTTTAATGCCATAAACTGAAGTGCCTTAAACCCACACTTTCCTTTACTCCATTTATCATCTGTTAAAGGCATTATGCCAATATCAATTTCATCTAATTGAAGAATCTCGTCCGCGCTACTCCAACTCACATTATCAACCTCTATCTCGCTACTAATCCACGGGGTATCACAAATCACCTTAAGCTTTAATTTACCACCGTATCTATTCTTTAACTTTTTAAAAACCGGAATTAACTCATCTAAATAACGCAAGGTAGTTTGTGTTCCTGTCCATCCAATGCAAATTTGATTTTTTTCTTTTTCAAAGGCTTTTGTTCTATGGTAATTCAGATTAATTGTTGTAGGAACAATTTCCACTCTTTGATTAAATTGCTTGGCGTAATCTGCCAAATATTGATTTCCTGCAAAAACCAAATCTACTAAGGGAAGAATTTTATTGATTTTTGAAGGGTTCTTTAAAAATTGCAAGCGTTGGTTGGCAGCAGAAACATTGGGCAGCCAAATGGCATCGTCAAAATCAAAAACTACTTTTGCTTTGGTTTTTGAAAAAAGTCGCTCAAAACGGGTACTTCTTGTCAGTAATGCTTCACGATAAATAAAAATGACATCAAATTCATTAGCTCTAGCTAAGTCTTTTTTTCGAATGTCCCATGCTTTTCGGGCTAGTTTAGCTTTATTCAACCACTTTTTGGGACTGTAAAGAATTTTATCGTCTTCTTCAGAAATAAAGTGAGAAAGCTCACAATAAAAGCCATTTTGCTCTAAATAAGAAATATACTGCTCAAAACGAAATCGTTGACCTGGTGAACGACCTAAACGATGGTTGGCAATAAATAATATTTTTTTCTTACTCACAGCTTTATTTTTAACTGACTGCAAAAGAACTAAAGTTTTGCATAAAGTTGAGAATAAGTCTCCACTGCTTTGTCCAAGGCAAATAACTCTTTTGCCTTAGTTCTAATGTTTTCTCGGTTATAATCTGTTTGCAAAAGCTGTTTAGCCGCAGCTGCCATGCTGTTATCTTCAAAGTCAGCTAATACAACTCCTAATCCTTGATCTTGCAATATCGTTTCAATATCGCCAACACCTTTATTTGCAACAATTGGCACTCCCATAGCCAACAACTCCGACTGTTTGGTTGGAGAAACTGCTTTTCCGGTAAAACCGGTATAGATAAAAAAGATTCCCGCATCTGCAATATTTATAAATTTGGGTATTTCTTGATAGTTTGAAGAAGTAATAATAACATCCTCAATATCTACTTTCTCAATTTCTGCTTCTTTCAAAATAAGCTCCTTGGGACTATTACTTACAAAAAGCATTTTTGCATTTTCTCGCTGATTTTTTAGCACTTTAAAAAAGCGAATCATCTCATTGAGTAAATACCTCGTACCTAATGATCCAATATAAATGAGTACAAAATCGCTTTCCTCAATCCCTAATGAAGCACGAAGTTGCTTTTTGCTGTCAATCGAAATGGAGGAAAAGTCAAAGTGATTCACATCTACCGAACACGGAATAACAGCAAACTGCGCTTCTGTTTTATAATGATTTTGAATAAAGTTTTTAGCATTATTCGTTAGTGAAACAATTCCATCAGCCGAAAGAAAAAGCTGTTTCTCCTTCTTTTTAAAAAAGTTATATAACAATCTAAAAATAGGGTTTCTTAAATTCCACAGACCTCCTTCTACTCTTTCATCAACCCAAAAACCTCGAATATCGAAAATCAACTTACTCTTGTACTTCCTCTTCAAAGAAAGCCCAATCATTGCCGGAATAAGTGAACGAGAGTGAACTATATCAAAGTGATTTATGGAATAAAAATTATGTGCTAACATCTTAATTCGATTAATTAGCAAAAAAGTAGAAAGTAACGGCGGTCGGTTTGTATAATGTGTGTAGGCCCAATGAATATTTACATTCTTAATCTTCTCACGAATCTCAATCTCATGGGCTTGAAAACGCTCTTCTTTTTCCGCACTGATTATTTGAATTTCATATCCTTTATTTGCCAAGCCGATTAAGTAAGGCAAAATCTGTGACTGACCAAGTGGATCGGTTAAGCCATCGTAGGAAATGAAAAGGATTTTTTTAGGCATAACTTACTGTTTCGCAAAGGAACAGAATAAAGTCAAATGAAGCAATAATGTTTAAACAATTAATATCCTCTCCATTTTTCAAGGGCTTCTTCTTGTTGAGCGTTTCTATTTTTTTGAAAATTGACTTCGTACTTCCCATAGTAAATATCTGCCCTCGGCTCTAAGGAAACCTCTTTCACAAAACCATTGCCATCAATGAGTTGAAGCGAAATATCATCTTCTTTGAAATACTTTAACCATGCCGAAAGATCGTTGTTAATTTTTATAGAATTAATACTTAAAACTTCGTCCTTCAAAGTAATGCCTGCTCTGTCTGCTATTGAATTCGGATAAACGCTGTAGACCTTGCCATCAAGAACTTTAATTCCCAAATAAGCCTCGAAGTATTCATCGGAAGCTAGCTTTTTGTACTCAAGTCCAAAATAATCCATCGCCTCTGCTAATGATTCACTTATATCATCAGTACCATTAATATAGTTTTCGAAAAACTCACTCATTGATTTTTCAACAAGTTTCTCAACCTCATTTTGATAGTCTGCTTCGGAAATCCCCTTCCCCTGCTTGTAATAATTGTTATAAAAACTGCGCATTACATCATCAAATGACTTTTCATTATTCGTCGCTTTTCTTATTTCTACATCTAACATAAAGGTAATTAATGCGCCTTCAGTATAAATCGATGCTTTTCGGTTGGGCACTCCAATATTGTAACCATCTAACCAAGTGTCAAATGAAGAATCTGCAACAGATAAGTTTTCTACTCCCGGATTATTAAAATGTCGATCTAACAACTGATTAAAAGTCCTAAAAAAAGCAGCATCAGTAAATACCTTTGAGCGGTAAAGCATCAAATCTCCATACCAAGTAGTAGCTCCTTCAGATAAATACCCCAGTCGACTGTAATTTTCTTTTGAAAAATCGTAAGGCCACATTTCAATTGGTCGAATACGCTTTACATTCCAAGTATGAAATAATTCATGAGAACTCACACCGAGAAGATCTTCATAGCGTCCTTTTTCATCTAAAACGGCATAAGAAGGTCCTAAAACAATTACCGTTGAGGCGCTATGCTCCACACCATGGTAAAACGAGGTAGGAAGAATTTGAAACAAGAAATGGTAGTTTTTAGTAGGAAAGTCTCCAAAAAACTTAATTTGTTCTGCCGCAAACGCACGAAAGTCCTTCTCAATTTTCTCCCAATTTGCTTTAAACAAACCTTGAAACCACAAATGAAAAGTGGTTCCCTTTTCATTAAATTCATGATGTTGCAAATTGGCTGATGCAATAAATGGACTGTCGGCCAATTCATCAAAATTCTTCGTTTTAAACACTCTATCATCAACTTCCTCAAGAGCAATCGCTATATTGTAATCTTCGGGGAGATTTAAGTTGACTAAACACTCCTCTCCTGCCCTTTCAGGCTGATATACAAGACAGTTAACCGGATTTACATAAAGCTGTTCTTCATCTAAATAAGTAGAACCGGCGTTTAACTCATGGGCGAAATAATTATACTCAACAATTACTTGATCAGCTCCTTGGCATTCTACTTCCCACAAATCTTTGGTTAGTTTTTTAAAGGGAAGCAATATACCGTCTTGGTTAAAAGCTTTCCACCGCTGAATGTTTTTGGCAAAGTTTCCCAGTTCATAACGTCCCGGACGCCATGCTGGCAATTGAAACTGTAATTTTTCTTTGCCATCGGTTTTTGCTTCAACCTTAATATCAATATAGTGTGAAGATGCTTGAGAGTAAGATAATGTATAGTCCATTTTGTAAAGTTAAGGAGGCAAAGAGGCATTTAAAATCAATTCAAGGATAATTTTATTTTAAAGCATCTATTTTAAGTCGCTTTTATCTACCTTTGGGGAGTCATGGCAAAATTAATCGACTTTCTGCGCTTGATTCGTTTTCCGAATCTATTTATCATTGCATTAACGCAATACGCCATTCGTTTTGGCATTATTTATCCATTTTTAAGTCAGGCAGGAATGGACTTATTTATGCCGGAAAAACTCTTTGCTTTACTGGTTTTAGCTACTGTATTAATTGCTGCTTCAGGTTATATAATCAATGATTATTTCGACATAAAAGTAGACTATCTCAATCGTCCGCGACAGTTGGTTGTAGGCAAAAGCATAAAGCGGCGACATGCTATGGCGCTTCATTTAGTAATAAATATAGTAGGATTAGCCATTGCAGCTTATGTAGCACTTGCTATTGGTCATCCTTTATTGGTGCTTTTTCAGTTAGTGAGTGCTGCTTTGTTGTGGTTTTACTCAGTTAGTTTTAAGAAACAGATTCTCATTGGCAATGTAATTATTGCTTCACTAACAGCACTGGTCCCCTTTACTGCCGGTTATTACGAGGTGGCTGTCATGTTCGATAAAGTTGCTTCACTCAGCGATTATGACCTCAATTTGGGTTCACTTTTGTTTAGCATAAAATATCTTCTATACTGGGTAATTGGTTACAGTTTGTTTGCTTTTATACTTACACTAATTCGCGAAATTGTAAAAGACATGGAAGATATAGAAGGCGATAAAGAGGTTGGCTGTAAAACACTTCCAATTGTTTATGGAATTAGCAAAACCAAAAAAATAGCCATTTTTATCACCCTACTTACTTTGTCTGCAATAGCCTCTTTAGAAACAATACAAATTATTTCAAGAGATTGGATTTCATTTGGCTACTTTTTAGTTTTTATTACTTTTCCTTTAATTTATATTCTTTACCGACTATTTAAAGCTAAGAAGAAAAAAGACTTTTTTATCATCAGCCAAAGCATAAAAATATGTATGCTATTTGGAATTCTTTACACTCTAGTTATTTATTTCTACAACTAACAATGAGCAATTTTCTCAATCCAAAAAATTATAAACTTATATTAGCTTCTAAGTCGCCAAGAAGAAAAGAGTTAATCGCACACTTGGGGTATGATTTTGAGCAAAAAAGTAAAGACACAGACGAAAGTTACCCCAACAACCTACCATTAAACCAAGTTGCTGAATACTTAAGTAAAAAGAAAGCCGAGGCTTTTAAAAGTGAATTAAATAAAGGTGAACTTTTAATCACTTCCGATACCACTGTTTTGTTGGAAAATCAGTTATTAGAAAAAGCTGCTAAGGCTAAACATGCAAAAGAAATGCTCCGGCAATTAAGCGGTAAAACCCATGAAGTAATTACCGGCTTATGTTTAACTTCACTAAGTAAACAAGAAAGCACTTCTGTAAGCACAAAAGTCTATTTTAAAACGCTTTCAGAAACGGAAATCGACTATTACATTAACCGCTTTCAACCCTTTGATAAAGCAGGTGCCTATGGCATACAAGAATGGATTGGATTCATTGGAGTTGAAAAGATTGAAGGTTCTTTTTACAATGTAATGGGCCTTCCGGTGAAGGAGTTATACGAAATGATAGAAGCGTTTTAAGTTCTAAAGCAAATCTCTTAAAGACTCTACCCCTGCCGGGCGACTTACTGTAAATCCTTCTGCATAATCTACCTGGATATAGCGTCCCATATCAGCCATTCTTCCTTTTAAATAATCAAAGAAGTGCTTTTGAGTTAAGGGGGAATCAGGTTCTTTTGATTCCGGATTGTAAAACTGAGAAGAGAAGGCTTTTATGGAATCCATTTTTTTCTCCATAAAGGGAGTAATATCAACTACGAAGTCGGGCTTTATAAAATAATCTTGAATATAGTGATATACCGCTTTAGGACGCCAAGCTTGTTGAGGGTCACCACCATCTGTAGTTTCAATCTTTCGAAGTCCGCTGTAAAAGCAAGCATCTGCTATAAGTTTAGCAGCTCTTCCATGATCAGGATGACGATCGCTTACGGCATTGGCCAAAATTATATCCGGCTGGTACTTTCGAATATATGGAATCATCAAGCGAATGTGGTCTTCATCATTCTTAAAGAATCCGTCTTTCATGCCTAAATTATGGCGACAGCTTAAACCCAGAATCTTAGACGAAACTTTAGCTTCCTCTAATCGGAGTGGACCGGATCCTCTGGTTCCAAGTTCACCGACAGTCATGTCAAGCACGCCAACTTTCTTTCCGGAATTAATTTCTTTTAAAATTGTACCTGCACAGCCCAACTCAATATCATCGGGATGTGCGCCAATTGCCAAAATATCTAATTTCATACAGGCAAAGTTAATGATCAAAAAATGGTTTGACCAAAGAAAAAAGTTGAATTAGCCTTTAATCCAGTTAATAATTCTATCACAATCCGGGATTTCTCTAGGAGCTACCATGCCAACATAATTCCCATTTTCATCAATCATGAATTTTTGAAAATTCCAGCTCACCTCAGCATCCTCTACTCCATTTTCCGACTTTTTGGTTAACCACTTATACAGTTCATGCTGATCGCTACCTTTAACTGAAATTTTACTCATCATAGGGAAACTTACTCCATAATTTTTCTGACAAAACCCTTTGATTTCTTCATTAGTTCCCGGCTCTTGACCGCCAAAATTGTTTGCCGGAAAACCGATAATCACAAAGTCATCTCCTCCATACTGTTGATATACTTCCTCTAAAGTTTCATACTGTGGTGTTAATCCACATTCGGAGGCGGTATTAACCACCAATACTTTCTTGCCTTTTAATTGACTCAAGTCAAAATTTTCTCCATTAATGTCTTTTACGGTAAAACTGTGTAAGTTCATTTCTTGTGCGTTTAAGTTTAAACTGAATAAAGTTGTTATAATCAGTAAAGTTGCAAATAATCGTTTCATCGAATTGGGGTTTAAATGGTATTACAAATTAACCAATTGCTTTCTGTACACGAAAGCTCATAAATAAGTAAAACAGTCAAAGTGGAAAGAAGTTTTTTTTAGACAAAAAATTTGAAAAAAAATAAAGCTCACTTGCCATATCTCGTCTACGCTCGACATGACAAGCAATAAAGTCTGCGCTATAAATATGATAAGCTATAAAGTAACTGCTCGATGTGTCAAACTAATAAAGGCTCAACTCAACTTGAAAAAATCAACAATAGCGGAATCTGCCAATCCAACTCTAAACAAATTTTTAACTTTTAACTACTTAGTCATAGAGAATTGTCGATTATCTATTTAAATACCTTTCTCCATATAATACAAATCAAATCGATCACACCAATATTTGGGTTCGAACTTTAACGTTTTATAGCCTAACTTTTCGTAAAATTTATTAACAACTTGGGCAGTCATCAAGCTGATTTTATTAAACTGCTTTGAATCGACAATTAGGTGTTCAAAGTGTTGCATAAGTGTTGCACCATAGCCTTTTCCCTGCTTACTTCGCTCGACCATAAGCCAGACAATTCTCGCATCTCCGGGCTTTTCAATTTCAAATCCACCACAAGCTAACAAATTCCCTTCATCCATCAACACCCAATAAGAGTATTTATCACCCTTCAAATATTTCTCAAAAGGCGCTCTTTCGCTTTCATCAAAATAAGTGGGTTCATTACTATTGAATAATTCTAAACAGGCATTTAGGTGATTATTTTCGTAGGGAATGATTTTCATTTGATTAGTTAAATTAAGGTACTCTAAAATACAAAGAAAGTATTATTGCTTGTATACAACAACAATAAAGTGTTTTTTTGATCTAAAATAAATCCCACATAATGCCCGACCAATTCCTTTACCAACAAAGCATCGAGAATGTAGATTACTCCAGTCAGTCCCTCGAAAAAATGGAATACGAAGACTGTATTTTTAAAAACTGCGATTTTTCCAATTGCTCTTTAAATGGCAGTCGATTTATTGACACCAAATTCGTTGATTGTAATCTGAGTAATGCAGGAATCTTAGAAGTATCATTTCAGGACGTTAAATTCTATAACTGTAAAATGCTCGGTCTGCACTTTGATCAGTCTAAGCCTTTTGGCTTTTCGATATCGTTTGAGAACTGTCAGCTGAACCACTCCGTTTTCTATCAAGTTAATTTAGGACAGAGTGCTTTTAACAACTGTCAATTGCAAGGAGTTGATTTTACAGAAGCCGATCTAAGCAACGTTCACCTCACAAATTGCGACCTCTTGAATGCCATTTTTGACAATACGAATCTCGAAAAAGCTGACCTCTCACACTCCATTAACTATTCCATCAATCCGGAGGTAAATAAAATTAAAGGAGCTAAATTCTCCTTACCTGAAGTAGTAGGTTTACTGGATCAATATGGAATTAAAATTCAATAAACACTAAAAAACAATAAACTATGGGAATTAAAAATTTAGAAGTAACTTTAAAAATTAGTTCTATAAAAAATCATATAATATGATAGAATATAAATCAATAATTAAAAGAAACCCAGATAAGAGATTTGGAAAACCTTGTGTAAGAGATACTAGAATTACAGTTTTTGATGTGCTTGGGTGGTTAGCATCTGGAATGACTTATGATGAAATTATTAGCGATTTTCCTGAATTGACAAATGACGATATAAAAGCATGCTTAGCTTATGCTGCTGACAGAGAGCACAAATTACAAAATGCCTCATGAAGCTTCTTTTTGATCAAAATATTTCATTTCGAGTTTCAAAAAAGTTAACTAATCAATTTCCTGCTTGCAAACATGTATCCGATTGTGGGTTAATGGACTGTAGCGATTCTGATATTTGGGAATATGCCCAAAAAAATAATTATTCAATTATTACATTTGACTCTGACTTTTATGACATTAGTCTTATAAATGGACATCCTCCAAAGATCATTTGGATCCGTTCAGGAAACCTCTCTACAAAAGAATTAGTCAACTTATTTATGCATAATAAAAATACTATTGAGTTATTCTTAAAAAGTGAAGAATTTAAAGGTATTTCTTGTTTAGAGTTGGAAAAAAATATTCTATTGTGAAAAGACAAGTAGCTTTACAAACTAAAAATCAATTTAACAAAATGAAACCCATTTACTCCCTAACCCTACTTAGTTTAATTTTTCTTTTTTCCTGTAAAAAAGACGATCCAAAACCCGGAGAAAAGCAAGAGAATCCAAGCTTCAATCGCAAATTAATGTATTACTCAGTAGATGATTCATCTTTATATGCTATAGATGAAAATGGGAATAATCGAATAAGATTATGTTATATAGAACAGATTTATACCAACACTTTCAAATACTCTAAAAGCACAAACAAAATACTATATATCAGCAAACAAGGCGTGCTTTCCAACATGGTTCAAGTATACACATCAAATCCTGATGGCACTAATATTATTCAACTAACCAACAATAACTTAGAAAAGCACGGTGCCACGTTTTCAACTGACGGCAGTAAGGTTTTAATATACAGCTATTCGCTCACAAGTGACTCATTAGGTAAATTTATTATGATGAACTCAGACGGAAACAACAAAACAAGCATACCTTTTCCGTCAAATATTTCAAAATACTGGGGGTATAATCCTGACTTTTCAGCAAATGACAGTATGTTCATTTTTGCTGGCTATGTAATATTTCAAGACTCAAGTCGTAAAGAGGGATTATTTCGAATAAACACTGATGGTACTAATTTAACTCAGATATTAGACAGCACTTTAATTCCAGACTACCCTCAAATTTCACCCGATGGGTCAAAAATAGCATTCGTTGGATATGAGAATAGAAACTACAATATATTTACAATTGACCTAAATGGGACAAACCTAAATAAACTCACTAACTTTACTTTTACATTCGGACACAACATCTTTACGGAATTGCCCTCATGGTCTGAAGATGGGAGTAAAATTGCTTTTGCATCGAACTTCAACAGACCCGACTTAAGTACTGAACCAGACAAGTACTATGAAATTTATGTCATGGACAAAAATGGATCTAACATCACTCAATTAACGAATGATACTTTGTATCAGAATAGTCCGGTATGGAGGTAAAATCTTTAGAAAATAATTTTAATCAAATCAACAAAATGAAACCCATTTACTCCCTAACCCTACTTAGTTTAATTTTTCTTTTTTCCTGTAAAAAAGACGATCCAAAACCCGAAGAAAAGCAAACAAATACTAATAACAGTAGAGAACTGATGTATTATTCACCATCGGACTCAAGTATTTATACCATTGACGAAAATGGGAACAATCAAAGTAGACTATGTTATGTAAAACAAATTTCTGAAATCGATTTTGATTACTCAAGGTCTACTAACAAAATACTTTACATCAGCAATCAAGGCGTTATTTCCAACAGGCCTCAAATTTACACTTCAAACCCTGATGGCTCAAACCTTAGTAAATTATCAAACAAATCAAACCAAATACAAAGTGTTGCTTTTTCAAACGATGGTATGAAAATTTCATATTTTTATTATAATGATAGCGTAACTTCCGGTGATATTAAAATAATGAACTCTGATGGAAGTAATGAAAAAACCATCTCTTTCCCTTCTACTATTTTAGGATACTTTGCAGGCTACCTTAATTGGTCTCCAAATGATAGTTTAATTCTTTTTAGAGCTGATGTAATCTATCAAGATTCTAGTCGTAAGGATGGCTTATTTACCATTAAAACCGACGGTAGTAGTTTTACTCAAATATTAGACAGCACCTTAAATCCCCATTATCCGAAATTCTCTCCCGATGGCTCAAAAATCATCTTTATTGGATATAATGAGACGGCTCCGGATATAAATGGCAACATATATTCAATCGATGCAAATGGAGGAAACTTAACCAAACTAACTTCATTTAACCGTGCTCCATCCGGGCATTCCACAAATATCAGAAACTTAAATTGGTCAGCGGATGGAAGTAAAATTGCTTTTACAAGTAATAAAGATACGCCAAAGCTTAGTTCTTATTTAGGTAAGTATTATGAAGAAGTTTATGTCATGGACAAAGATGGAGCTAACATCACTCAATTAACGAATGATACATTGTATCAAAGCAGTCCGGTGTGGAGGTAAAACCAACCCCTTAAGTCACACTACCCCACCACAAATCGATAACCCACTCCCCTTACATTAATAATCTTTAAAGCGGGATCTGCTTCTAATTTTTTGCGCAGCTTTGAGATGAAAACATCCAAGGTTCTGCCGACATAATCGCCTTCATCGCCCCAAATATGATTCAAGATATAGGCTCTTTCAAGCGTTTTATTTTCATTGGAGTATAAAAGAAAGAGTAAATCTGCTTCTTTGGCAGAAAGCTCTATGGATTGCGCTTTTAAATTGAGTAGCATTCTCTTTTGATCGAACTGAAATTGACCAATGGAAATGAGTTCTGCTTCAATTTTTTGTTTGCTTTTCCGTTTGATTAAATAAACCACTACTCCACCTCCTAACAACAAAGGCATCAGCAAATAAATAAAATTCACCTGCTCAATTTCAGCCGTCTCTATGGAAGTGGTTTCCTGAACTGAAGGCAGAATCGTAAAATAAATCACATAACAATCCTCGGGCAATCGCCTCATTTTACAAGCAACCGCACTGTCGGCTATCTCTAAACTTGCTTTAAAACTATGAACCAGCGCCTTTGATCCGCAAGTTTCAACTTCTACGATATAGCTGTTGCTTATATTCATTTCTTCGATTACTTTAAGGACAGTCGAAGAAAGAATCTCCGGCTCAAAAGAGAAGTTATTTTCAAATCGAACAGCATAGCGGTCATTCTCTTTTTGAATGGGGAGCACTCGGGAAGTGCTGTCGTTGATTTGCAATAGAAATTCATGTCCAATGGCTCGAAGGGCAACTTTAGTCAATTGTTCCTTCGTTTCAGCTTTGCAAACTGAAAAGAGAAAGATTGAAGTGCATATAAGTAACCACTGCTTTTTTATTTTGAGCCTTTTCATGCAACAAACTTATTTGAATATCCCTTGCGGCGAACTACTTTAACAGAAAATTACACAAGATTTACATTAATTTACACTTCTATAACCTTTTCATGATTAGCCTCCATCTACTTTTACCGGACAAATCTAAAATTAAAAATTATGACAATCAGAAAATTAAACTTACTACTAGCGCTATGCTTAACTTCCTTAATTGCTTGCTCTCAAAATCAAGAAAATGAACATAAAAAGACCGAAAAAGCTACTGAACAAGAAGGTAAAACAGTCCACCACAACTTTGGTGGATGGTATTGTCCCGATAATTTAAACGGCTTTCCTGCGGTTAATCTTAAAGATTGGAAAAGCGTTCCGGTAGTAAGTGGGAGAATGCCAACCAAAGAGGAAACGCAAAAAGGTGCTTCCTTGATTTTTGTGGATTCTACAGAATTCCCTAATGCATCTGCCTTAAAAATAAACTTACCTCAACTAGCTATTTATGAAAGTCCTTATACTAAGCGTGAAGAAATAATTATCGTCATCCAAGCGCTAGTAGTTGGTAGTGATTCTATACTTGGCTTCAGATACTTAAACGGAGGAAACGGCAGCGCAAGAATCAATGAAGTGAGCTTTATAAAGGAAAATGAAATCGAATTACCCTCTTCAGCTCAATTTGTAGTTTTAGACTTAAACATAAATGCTAAAGCAAAAAAAGTATGGGAAGTTTTACTCAAGCCCGAACACACAAGAAGCTTAATCCCTAATTCATCAAATGAAGCATGGCCAAAAACGTCGAAAGTAAATTTTTACTATTCGGGCTCAGGTAAACTAACTAATGCTTACGCAAACCTTTTATTTGGAAATCACTACGCACAAAATGATTATGATTCTTTGCACTATTCAGAGAAATTCCTGCTCTTGGAAGACCAAGAAAGCGGCTATACAGAATTAAAAATTGTTTGTGGTCCATTTGGAGATGACTATGAAAAACAAAAAGAGATAATAATCGCTTGGTCCGAAAAATTGAAAAGATTAAGTGAAAAAGAATAAAAGTGATTTTGCTAAACAATCCACCTAGCAATTCCACACTTTACTAATGCAAGCGCAATAAAATTTATTTATTCACAAATCTTCATGCTGAAAAAGAAAATAGATTCATCTTATTCGGCTTTCACCCTTCATCTTTAATCAATTTTTATCCTTTGCGGTCTTTGTGCCTTCCCTGACTGCCGTCCTTAAGGCAGTTTTGCGGACTTTGTGGTTAAATAGTAAAGACGAAAGTGAATCTAAAAAAGAAACATTTTTTCCTCCAAAGGACAAATGTTTTCCTCCTATGTTTGATATTTAATAATTTCTTTGAAGGGAATAGCAATATATTTTTAATTATCATACCTTTAATTAACAACAAAGTCTTAACTTTCAGAGAAGAAATTGAAGTAAAATGAAAGCTTATCTTCCCTTTATTTTGTTGGCTTTAATGGCTTGCAACAGCAACAATGAGAAGTATTATCCTGAAGTCAATAACATTGTTGAATCTGTCTATGCCTCGGTTCAAATTAGTCCGGATGAATCCTACAAGGTTTACGCTAACAAAACCGGAATTATTGATCAAATAAATATCGACGAAGGCGATACTGTTCAAGCAAATGAATTGCTCTTTAGCATTCAAACGGTTGAAGTAGAAAACCTAATGCAAGATGCAGAACTAGACTTAAGCAAAGCGCAATCAGACTTAGGTGGAGAAGAAAGCCTACTGAAAAACTTAGGCTTAGAGCTCGATCTAGCTCAAAAACAATTGGCGTTAGATTCCATCAACTTTAAACGACAAAACCGATTGTGGAAGCAAAACATCGGTTCTCAATTAGCATATGAAAATGCTATGTTAGCCTTTGAGCGTTCAGTTATTAAAGTAAAATCACTCCAAAAGCAATATGCACAAACAAAAGTAACGCTTACCAATAATTACAAAAAAGCGTTGAATCGTTTAGATCAGCAAAGTAAAACACTTAAAGAGTACAAGGTTCAAGCAAAATCTGAAGGCAAAGTATATCAAATCTTTAAAGAAGAAGGTGAGTTAATACACCCACAAGAGCCTTTTGGTGAAATAGGCTCCTTTTCCAACTACAAAATCACTATGGAAATTGACGAAGTAGATATCGTTAAATTAGAGTTAGGAGATACTGCCATTATTCGTTTAGATGCTTATCCGGAGCGTGAGTTTATCGCCCGAATCCAAAAAATATATCCGAAAAAAGATCCCACTACCCTTACCTTTAAAGTAGAAGGTAAATTTACCAAGCCGCCTCCAAAACTATACAACGGATTAGCCGGAGAAGCAAACATTATAGTAGGCAGACGTCACAATGTAATCACCATCCCAACTGAATACCTAAACAGTCCGAATACAGTATTAACTGAAAATGGGGAACAAACGATTGAAATAGGATTAAACAATTTGGAGTTTGTGGAAGTAATTTCGGGCATCGATACTTCCACTGCTCTGATAAAACCTGAAAACGAATGAGCGCTTTTCGCTTAATTCTAGACATCTCCAAAACTCACTTGATGGCCAAGAGGAAACAAACTGTTGTTGCAGCTCTTGGCGTCACCTTTGGCATTAGTACTTTTATTATTCTCATGAGTTTTATGACCGGTTTAAATCAACTGCTAGATGGCCTTGTACTTAACCGAACTCCACACATTCAACTATACAACAAAATTGAACCTACAGCAATACAGCCAATAGAAAGCAGCTCAACTTTTGAAGATCAGCTACAATTGATCCACTCCATTAAACCCAAAGTAAAATTAGAACGCATTCACAATGCATTACCCATATTAGCTGAACTTCGTAAAAACACAAAAGTAATGGGAGCCACTCCACAAACTACCGCTAAAGTGTTTTACATGGCCGGCTCCAATAAATTAAATGGCGTTTTAAACGGCATTGAACTCAAAGAAGAAATTCGCTTATTTAATTTTAAAGATTACATCGTTCAAGGAGATCCCAACAGCCTTTTAAAAAGGAAGAACAGCATACTTTTGGGCTCAGGCATTGCCAAAAAATTAAGTTTAGAAGTAGGTGATAAAATTCAAGTAATGAGTACCAATGGCTCTATTCACGATTTGATCATTGGCGGCATATACCAAAGTGGCCTTGCTGAAGTAGATGATGTTCAAAGTTTTGTAAGCATTGATATGGCTCAAAAAATCATGGGTGTTGGGAATAACTACATCAGTAGAATACACGTTAAGCTCAATGACATAGCCCATGCTGTTCCAATGGCAAAAACCATCGAAAGTTTTTACGATGTAAGCGCTCTGGATATAAAAAGTGCCAATGCCCAATTTGATACCGGTTCCGATATTCGAAATCTAATTTCTTATGCGGTATCAATCACCTTATTAATTGTTTCTGGTTTCGGCATTTACAACATTTTAAATATGTTTATTTATGAAAAAATGAACGACATTGCCATTTTAAAAGCTACGGGTTTTACATCTCAAGATGTTATGTTCATTTTTATCTCTCAAGCCTTAATTATTGGCTTTTTTGGCGGATTGCTGGGCATTACAATAGGCTATGCGATCTCTGCTTATATTGATACCATTCCATTTGTCACAGAAGCTTTACCCACTATTAAAACATACCCAATTAATTACGACATAAACTATTACATTTCGGGGGTTATTTTCGCCTTAGTTTCTACTTTCCTTGCCGGATTTTTGCCGGCGAAAAAAGCGCAACACATTGATCCGGTAGACATCATTAGAGGACAATAAAACCATGAGTAGCATTTTAAATACCGAACATATCGATAAATACTTTTTAGAACCTACCAAGTTTCATGTTTTAAAAGACATAAACATGCAATTGGAAGAAGGCGAGTTTGTTTCCATTATGGGGAAGTCAGGTAGCGGAAAATCTACCCTACTTTACATACTGTCGACCATGGATACAGACTATACAGGTAAATTGATTATAGATGGTCAAAACATGTCTGAGCTCAGCAAAAATGAACTAGCCGGGATACGCAGTGAAAAAATTGGATTCGTATTTCAATTTCATTACCTCTTAGCTGAATTTACTGTATTGAAAAATGTAATGTTGCCTGCACTTAAATTAGGTAAGGAAAGTGAAAGCACCATAAAGAAAAGAGCTTTAGAAACTTTGGAAATGCTCGACATAGCTGATCAAGCGCATAAAAAAGCCTATCGAATTTCAGGCGGTCAGAAACAACGAACCTCCATTGCGAGAGCCTTAATCAACAATCCCAAAATAATTATGGGCGATGAACCCACCGGTAACTTAGACAGTAAAAACTCCGATAAAGTATTCGACATTTTTAAACAGTTGAGTCGAGAAAAGAAGCTGTCCTTATTGGTTGTTACGCACGATCATGATTTTGCAAAGCGCACCGACCGAATTATTGAATTGGAAGATGGAAGAATCATTAATAACACATAAATACCTGAGGGAAAGGAAACAAAATTGGTTTCTCCAAAACAAGCTATTTCTGATTAATTCAAAAATTAAGAATTAAATCGATATAGCGAGTCGATGTAATTTTTTTTATCTTTACAAAAAGCATAACCATGAACGCATCTGAAATTAAAATAGACTTGTTTAGAAAGCTGGATTCGCTTAAGGGAAAACGCTTAGAAGAGGCTTATGGAATGCTATTAAACTTCATCAATAGCAAAAATGAGATTGATGAATGGCAAGACCTAAGCAAAGAACAACAAGAAGAAATTCTTTTAGGAGTTGAGCAGTTAGACAAAGGTGAAGGTAGAAGCCATAAGGATGTAATGGCTGATCTAAGAAAACGATATACAGATGACTAGAAAAGTCATTTGGTCGCCTGCAGCTGAAAAAGACTTTGAATCCATCCTCGAATACTTAACATTAAAATGGAATAAGCAGATCATTCGAAAGTTTATCAATAAAGTTGATGATAGCATTGAATTAATTATTGAAGACCCTAAAATATTTCCAATAATAAATTCCAAACTTCAAATTAGAAAATGTGTTGTTACCAAACAAAACACCCTATACTATCGAGAAAAAAGGGCTTCCATTGAGATTCTTAGACTTTTTGATAGTCGTCAAGATCCCAAAAAATTAACCTTCTAAAAAGTAGATTACCAAGATAGCTACAAACCCTCATATAAACCGAACTTCTTCCCAATCAAAAACTCTTTCTCCCCCCCATCAACTTTACCCAATTTTACCTAAACACTTGGGAGAAAAGAGGAAAAAGAGTATGTTTATACACTAGGAACAAACTACAGGTATAATTGCCAAGTTTTAGTTTTTTTTAAATCCAATTGTTGATATTCAATTTTTAGCTCCACAATCAAAATGAAAAAAATACTTACTTGCGAAAACTTAACTGAAGCTTCAATAGTAAAAGCTCGATTGGAAAATTATGGGATTGCATGCTATTTAACTAACCAGCACTTTACCACCTTACTACCAATTTATAATAATATGCTTGGGTCGGGAATTCAGGTAATGGTGAGCGAAAACGACTATCAAGAAGCAAGAAAATTGCTAATTGATAAAATAGCCCCTCATACGCAGGAAGTTGTTTGCCCACAATGCGGATCAAAAAATCTACAACTAGGACTTGGTAATCAAAAAGGACTTAAAATATGGACGGTATTACTTTCCCTTCTAGCATTTATTCCCATGGGAAATCTAAAACCTAAATACTATTGCAATGACTGTAATGCTGAAATTGAGTAAGCATTTAATCACATTTTGTTTTTTAGTTTCTTTATTTTTGGTGAGATAACGCAACCCAAAGTGTGTTTTAGTTAAAAAAACAAAAGGCGAAAAAAATGAATAACTTTAATCCTTGGACTTTAGCGATTCCAATATTAATTATTGTAGCTTTTCTTTGGGTTTCGCCTAAGTCTTTTTTAAGTGTTAACCCAAAATGGATTTTTTCGGAAAAGGATACAACTTTTGCAAAGATTGATTCAATTGCAATTGTTTATGGTATGAGAGGAAGAGGCTTTAATCAAAGAGTTTACTATAGTTTTTCGTACAAAAATCAAATATATGATGCCAATTACAAAGCAACTGCCATAAATAGTGGAAGTATGAAAGTCAAAGATAAGGTTAAGGTTGAGTTTCTGAAAAATGAACCATCATATCATAAGATAATTGGATATATCAAAAACAATCAACATCTTGAAAAAATCAAAAATTCAAACCTACAAAGTTATTAGCATTTAATAGACTATAAATGAGTTCATTTGAATTATTTTGGAATAATTACATTGAAAATTTTGGAGTTCCAATTTTAGCAGTTATTGGAGGACTTTCTTTTTTTAGCTTGAATTTCTATATCCGTGATATAAAAAACCTTAGACTTATGGATGAATACATAAAAAAGAACAAGAATTTGAGAGGATTTAAATACCGCACATTTCCAATAGTTGGTCTAAAAGACTTTTTATACTCATTCAAAAATTTGAAAAATTTTAATGAAATCAATTTCACGATTCCAAAATTCAGTGATCAGGTTCAAGTTGTTCGTGATTACAGAAAGTATTACAGCATTGTTTTTCCTATTTTAGTTTCCATAGCAATAATTGGCATAGCTATTAACGAACTTGTAATTGACAAGTAAGTAAAATACTTATATATCATTTTGTTTCAGTACAACAGTATAAATGGTCTGATAACAATACTTCATTCTCAATCTTGGAATAAGTCTTAAAATGAAAAAATCTTTTGCTAATCGACTAGACGTCTCCGCCCCTATGTAGTATAAGAGTTCGCATCTTTTAACTCCATCAACTTTGCCATATTTTACCTAAAGACATGGGTAAAAAGTAAAAAAGTGGTAGTTTAGACAAATACTTATAAGTCGGTCACGATAAAAAGAACTTTCAAGAATGGATAAACAAAACTCAGATTTTTTAAAAAGTATTCTTAGTCAGAAAAAAAGTTTGATTGAGCTTTTAGCAGCTGCTATTTTAATTGGTTTCGGTGTTGAGCTTATTGCATCTAGTTTATTTGATTTCTTTCAATTTGAAAACAAGATTCCACTATTTTTAATCTTTGGAGTTTTACTCTCACTTGTTGGCTTTCTATATTATTTAAATAAAATATACGGACAACGAAATTTTTTAAAAAAAATAGATGCATTTTTTATTTTAGATAATGAAGCTAAGGATATTATAATGATTGATAATTATGACTATGTAAACAATCTATCTCAAAATTTGATCTATGCATTTAACGAAGATAAAGCTTTATTCAAAATTTGGAATAATATTGATTTTGATAACATCTATAATAATGGAGCCGATTTTTTAAAAATCATAAATGAAGCAACAGAATATTATTTGCTAGAGAAACTATCATCTCATCTTTCAGAGTACTTTGATGAACAAATCGTTAATAGGAAAGAGTTAGTTGAATACGAAAGAAATGACATCCCTGACGTTCTTTTAAATAATCGCTTATTAGAATTATTCTCTAAGCCAATGCATCAAAGAGAGTCATTTATTTCTAAAAAAGAGGCTAATTCAGTACATAGATTCACAAGAGATGAAAATAACAAAGTCGAAGGTAAAGTAATAACAAGCTATTCAAATGGAGCAATGTTTAACCATTTTGAATTAATACTTCCTAAAAACAGCAAACTAAAAAGAAAGAAAGATGGATCAATTGCTTTGATTACTGAAAGATTTACTCTCTTTCTTAAAACTCATTTCGGTGGTATTAACACTGTTTTGCCAAATGGGTTCGAGTTTTATTACCTAAACTTTGATTATTCATCAAAAAGAACAGTCTATCATGTGAATTTTGAAGTTGAGATAAATTTTCATTTTAGTTCAGTTTTTAAACGTAAAAGTTGGCAATATTATCAATGGGTTGATACTTTCATAAAACAATTGGAGAAAGATATTTCTAAAGAATATTATTTTGACAATAAAATTCAATGGGATAAAACCTATCCTATAGTAAAAATATTAAAAGATGATAAGACAACTCCATATAACTAATTATACGCACTTTGTTAGCGCTCAGAAATTAGCCTAAAAATAAATGCACTAGAACAATACATTGAAAACATCAATAAGCGTTATCAGCAAGGAAATGCAACCGAACATACATTCAGAGGCGATTTACAACAACTGTTAGAAATTTAGTTTCGACAAACCCAAAAGACAGTTGAAACATCTAGAATTAATAGAAACAAATCAGAAATATAAGTTCAGCATTGTATTTTCAAGAGCAAAACAATTCACACTACATTCTGAAGAACAAATAATGTTAAAACATGGCAAATTGTAACCTCTTAGCTCATCCATTCAAACTTATTTTAACTTCTATTATTTTCTTTTTATTCATTTCCAGTAGTAACGGACAAAATGAAATTGAATGCATATCTCCCCAAAAACCAATCTCAAAGTTCAAACTAACTATTAACAATTATGGAATCGGTCTAGGCGGTTTAAATAAACTAAATGGCCTAAACCTATCACTTATAGATAAAACATGTAAAATAAATGGTCTTTCTGTATCATTATCCAACAATTTTGAATCATACAAAACAATCAACGGTATTGATATTACACTATTATCTTACATTGAAAAATGTAGAGGGTTAGGATTTGCATTAGGTGGAGAAATAAATGAATTAAACGGTCTGGCTACTTTTCTTTTATTTGGAACCACTTGGGACTTTAATGGAATAAACATTAGTGGATTAGCTCAGCTAAATTCAAACATTTCTAAAGGAGCTGTTATTTCAGGACTCTATATTGTAAATTCACAATTTACAGGACTTGCAATAACACCAGGTTTTATAGTTTCTGATAGTATAGATAGTGGTGTTATGATCGCTGGATTGTATTACAATTCGGAAATTTCGAATGGATTGAGTATTTCATTAATTAACAAAAGTGAAAAAAGTAAAGGATTGAAAATTGGCCTATTAAACTTATCTAAAAATCATAAAGGAGTTCAAATTGGTCTATTAAATATTAATCACTCAAATCGAAAGCTATTTAAATATCTGCCATTTATAAGTTTAAATCTTAGAAAAGACACAAAACCTGATTAAGGTCATTCATGAATAATCTCAAATGTCACTTCTCTATTCCATCATAAATATTCTATACCACCCCTTTTTCGGACTCCAAACTCCTAAATTAAAATTTCATTTACTTATTTTTGTATCAAAATAAAATAAATGTTTTCAAAAGCTTGTGAATATGCCATTCGGGCTACTTTGTTTATTGCCAAAAGTTCAATAAGTAAAAAGCGCGTTCGCCTAGGAGAAATTGCCGAAGCCATCGACTCTCCGGAAGCCTTTACCGCCAAAATACTTCAGCAATTGGCGAAAAACAATGTGGTTAAATCCATTAAAGGTCCTTATGGTGGTTTTGAAATTTCAAGGCAAAAAATGAATAAAATGCCCTTGCGCAAGATTGTAGAAGCCATCGACGGCGACGATATTTTTGTGGGTTGTGCCATGGGTTTGTCGGCTTGCGATGCAGAACGCCCTTGTCCCCTGCACTACCATTTTGTGCACATTAGAGACGAGCTCTCTGCCCTGCTAAACAACACCACCGTTTACCAAATGGCTCATTCTTTAGATGAAGGCCTCACTTTTTTAAAGCGATTAGACAAAACTGCCAAAGCATAAAACCCTTTGCAAGCGTTTAAAATACCACTCAATATGAAAAAAGAAATTGCCACGCTTACAGAAGTTAAAAACTTGGTGGACACTTTTTACGCAAAGGTTCAAAAAGACGACTTGATTGGGCCTATTTTCAACAACATTATTCAAGACAATTGGCCGGAACATTTAGAGAAAATGTATCGCTTTTGGCAAACGGTTTTGTTGCAGGAACACACTTATCAAGGCGCACCCTTTGCCCCTCATGCCAAAATGCCTTTGGAGAAAAAACATTTCGAGCGTTGGCTCTCTTTGTTTTTTGAAACCATCGATGAGCAATTTGAGGGCGAAAAAGCCGATGAAGCCAAGTGGAGAGCCAACAAAATGGCAGAGATGTTTCACTACAAAATTGAGTATTACAAAAACAATCATTCATCACTAATACAATAAACTAAGCCAAAATATTCATCCATGATTGATCAGAAATTAATTGATGCACTAGAAGAAAAATACAAAAGTCAGGGTGAAAACCCCAACACCTACTTAGCGGGACTTTTACAAGCCAAACCCATTAATTATTGGGATTACATTCAAGTGGATACGCTTCTGTCTTTACAAAAACCGCGCACTGATTTTAAAGATGAAGAGATTTTTATCATTTATCACCAAATTACTGAGCTATATTTAAAATTGATTCGCCATGAGGTAGAACAATTGGTAGAGGCAAAAGTCTGGAGCGAGGAATTTGTGCTTAACAAAGTCAAGCGAATCAACCGCTACACATACATTTTAGCAGATTCATTCGACATTATGAAATACGGAATGGACTATGACGATTACAACATCTTCCGCATGACTTTAGCACCGGCAAGTGGATTTCAGTCGGCACAGTTTCGTTTTATTGAATTGTATTTTACGCGGGTAGAAAACCTAATCAACAGTAAAGGAAAAGAGCGTTTGAGTGAAAACCCTAGTTTAGAAGAGCTTTTTGCAAACATTTATTGGCGCGATGCCGGAATGAATTACCAAACGGGCAAAAGAAGCAAAACCCTAGAGCTTTTTGAGGAGAAGTACTTAGAAGATTTCATTCAATTGGCAAAAAAAATGGAGGGAAATACCATTGAGGAGCGCATTGATCAAATGGACAATCCTTCTGAAGAGTTAATTTCAGCCTTAAAAAAATTAGATGAAGTGTACAACATTCGTTGGCCGCTGATTCACTTAGATACCGCACAACATTATTTAGATAAAAAAGGAGAAACCAAAGCGGCCACCGGTGGTTCGGAGTGGAAAAAATACCTACACCCCATGTATCAGCAACGCAAGTTTTTTCCCAACATTTGGTCGGAAGAAGAAAAAGCCAACTGGGCAAAAGATTACGAATTATGAGTGAACCCATTAAACGACACGAAGCACTGCAACCCTTAAGCCGCGAACATCACCAAGGCTTATTGCTCGCCATGAAAGTGGGCAAAGGACTAAAAAAAGGCGTTGCGCTCAACCGAATTAAAAAGTACGTCGACTGGTTTTTTAGTCATTACCTAAAAAGTCATTTTGAAGCCGAGGAAAAATATGCTTTTCCCATTTTGGATGATGATCATCCGGGAGTTCAGCAAGCTTTAGAGGAACACAGAAAAATTGAAGCTTTTGTCAAATCTCCTATGCACGGCATTCAGGAAGAACAGCTCATTGAGTTCAAGCAATTGCTGGAAGGCCACATTCGCCTGGAAGAGCGACAACTTTTTAATGAAATTCAAGAAAAAGCCACCGCCGAGGAACTTCAAAAGCTAGAGGAAGTTTTAAACGAAGCCGACTTTTGCTTGACATGGTCAGATGAGTTTTGGAAATGAAGAAAGAGACTTTAGAGGTTAGACCTTAGAAGTTAGAGTTGTATATTTTTTGAAGTTAATTTACAACTTACACTTTTAAAAACTTAATAATATTACTCTTTCCGCTCTTGAATCTTGTCTCTTGACTCTTGTTTCTTATTTTTAGTTTTCCTCCGATTCCAACATCTGAAAGCCTTACTTTTGTCAAAAAATCAACCACAATCACAACACTAAAACACATAGGACTTTTACTGCACAAGGATTTAAAATCTGAATGGCGCCAAAAATCAGCTATTAACGGCATTTTCCTCTACGTCATTTCCACGGTTTTTGTAGCCTATTTAATCTTCAATCAAATTGAAGAAATGACCACATGGATTGCACTCTATTGGATTGTGTTAATTTTTGCCGCTACCAATGCCAGTATTCAAAGTTTTAAAGCAGAAAGTAATCGGCAATTTTTGTATTACTACAGCCTTTGCAGTCCACAGGCTATTATTCTTTCTAAGCTCTTTTTCAATGCCATTTTAATCTTGCTCATCGCCTTGATCAATTGGTTATTTTTTACAGTCTTGCTTAGTAATCCGCTCGAAAATAACCTCCTTTTTTCAGTAGTATTGCTACTAGGTAGCTTGGGGATTTCCGGCATTCTAACTTTAATTTCTGCTATCGCAGCAAAAACCAACAACAACTCCACACTCACTGCCATTTTAGCATTCCCCATATTGTTGCCCATGATTTTAACCGCCGTAAAAGCAAGTGTACTTTGTGGCTTGGGGTTTGGTTGGGAAGATTGCAAAGATTATATAATGTTAATGGGCTTGATTAATGTAGTAATAATCGCCCTTTCATACATTTTATTTCCCTACCTTTGGAGAAGCTAATTTAGCTTATTATTAAAGTTTTAAACAACTCACTATCAATGCGAAATTGGTGGAAAGCCCTAGCGATAATTTTACTTGTCTATAGCATCATTGGCGGATTTTTAATTGAAGTTCCCAAACAAGTAATTCTCTACGAAAGTATTCGAAACTTATATTTTCACGTTCCCATGTGGTTCGCCATGATTACCCTCTTTTTTATTTCGATGATTTACAGCATCAAAAACCTGTCTTCATCTAATTTAAAAGACGACCGAAAAGCCATTGAAATGGTGAATGTCGGAATTATTTTTGGCGTACTGGGAATAGCCACCGGAAGCATTTGGGCAAAATTTACTTGGGGTGCTTTTTGGACAAATGATGTGAAGTTAAATGGATCAGCCATTACCATGCTTATTTATTTAGCCTATGTGATTTTACGCGGATCCATTGAAGATGAACAAAAAAGAGCTCGTATAGCAGCCGTTTACAACATCTTTGCTTTTGTGCTTCTTTTGGTGTTCATTGGCATTTTACCGCGCATGACTGATTCACTGCACCCCGGTAATGGAGGAAACCCCGGTTTTAACAATTACGATTTAGATAATAATATGAAACTGGTTTTCTATCCCGCAGTTTTTGGATGGATTTTATTCGGTTTGTGGGTGAGTAACATTCGCATACGAATGGCCAATTTAAAGGAGCAATTATTAGATAATTAATAGATAAAAATGAAACATTTTCTAAACATTCTTTTTCTACTATTGAGTTTTAGTCTTTCAGCTCAAGACGTTCCAATGGCCGACGAAATGCGCGCCAACGGAAAAATTTACGTGGTGGTGGCTGTCTTAGTCACCATACTTCTGGGCATGATTATTTACTTGATCAGCATTGACAGAAAACTCAAAAAATTGGAAAAAGAACAAAAGACAAAGTCATGAAACGAACATTAAGTTTATTATTCTTAACTTTTAAGTTGATTAAAAAATTTAATGTGAAAGCGCAGCGGTTCTATGTATGCAGAAATTTTACTGCATTTTACACCACTGCAGTAAAATTTTAAATAAATGAAAAAGACACACATTATCGCCATTATTGTTATTGCAGTAGCCATTGGAGCCATCATCAGCACCGTGTCCGATGCGGCTACTTATGCAGACTTTAAGACGGCTCAACAAATGCAAGGAAAAGAGATCCAAGTGGTTGGAGTTCTTAACAAAGAAAAAGAAATTCAGTATAATCCTGAAGAAAATGCCAATCAGTTTAGCTTTTATATGTTAGACAACAACGGCATGGAAAAGAAGGTGATTTTTAACGGTGCCAAACCGCAAGATTTTGAGCGTTCAGAGCAGGTGGTGATCACCGGAACAGCGCAAGGCGAAGAGTTTTACGCCGACAAAATTTTAATGAAATGTCCTTCTAAATACAACGATGGTAATGCCGACGGACTGACAGAAATAACCGCAGAAAGCAATTTATAGATGATTGATTACGTAGGAGAAAACTTGATTGCCGGTCAAGTTGGAGAGTTGCTGATTGCCCTCTCTTTTGTGAGCAGTATTTTAGCTGCAATATTTTATTTTAAATCTTCCGATTTAAGTTTAGAGTTAAGTTCGTGGAAAAAATTAGGTAGACTTTTCTACCACATTCATTCCGTAGCACTTTTAGGAGTCATCTCCATACTTTTTTACCTAATTTACACCCATTCATTTGAGTATTATTACGTTTGGCGTCACTCTTCAACAGAACTCCCCATGCGCTACATCTGGTCTTGCTTTTGGGAAGGACAAGAAGGCAGCACCATGTTGTGGGCATTTTGGAATGTAGTTTTGGGGAATGCACTCATTTACACCGCAAAAAAATGGGAAGGTGGCGTAATGATGACTTTCGCTTCAGTTCAAGCTTTTTTATCGGCCATGCTGTTGGGGATTTTCATTTTCGATATTCAAATCGGCAGCAATCCTTTCGTGCTTTTGCGCGAACACAAAGACATGTTTAACCTTCCTTTTACCACCAACCCTAATTATTTGGAGTTTGTTGAGGGAAATGGATTAAACCCACTGCTTCAAAACTATTGGATGACCATACATCCGCCTACGGTATTTTTTGGCTTTGCCTCTACCCTTATTCCTTTTTCTTTTGCCTTAACGGCGCTCATCAAAAGAGAATATCAAGCCTGGATTCGTCCGGCTTTGCCTTGGACATTCTTTGGCATTGGTATTTTGGGCTTAGGAGTATTAATGGGCGGCGCATGGGCTTATGAAGCATTGAGCTTTGGAGGTTTTTGGGCGTGGGATCCGGTGGAAAATTCCTCCTTAGTGCCTTGGTTGATTTTAGTGGCTGCCGGTCACTTAATGCTGATTAATCGCAACAAAATGCGTTCAGTATTTTCACTCTTTGCATTAACCTTATTCTCCTTTCTTTTGGTGGTTTACTCTACCTACCTTACAAAAAGCGGTATTTTAGGAGAAACTTCTGTTCATTCTTTTGCCGATGGAATGCCGGGACAGTTGATTATTTTCCTTTTGTTTTATCTTTTTATCGCTTTGTACTTTTTAATTGCCCGTGCGTGGAAATTTTTGAAAAAGAGCGAAGACGATGCCTTTTGGTCGAGAGAGTTTTGGATCTTTTTAGGTTCATTGGTCCTAGTAATTTCTTCTTTCCAAATTACGCTTTCCACTTCTATTCCGGTAATTAACGCATTGTTTGGCACCGACATGGCGCCACCTGCCGACCCAATCAAACACTACAATTCTTGGCAAATACCATTGAGTATTTTAATTGCTTTGTTTATCGGTATTAGCCAATGGTTAAAATACCAGAAAACGAATCCAAAGAAGTTCATAAAAAATATTGCACCCTCGGTTATTCTATCACTTTTGTTTACCATGGGCATGGCTTATCAACTTGAAACAAAGCAATTCTTCTTGAATTTATTAATGTTTACTTCCTTTTTTGCCGTGCTTGCCAACTTGGATTACTTTATTAGAATGACCAAAGGGAAAGTGAAAAAAGGAGGTGCAGCATTGGCACACATTGGTTTTGGTTTAATTATATTAGGAAGCTTATTGTCTGCCGGACACACAGATATTATTTCCAAAAACCGCACACCGGTTAACATCAAATTCGACGACAACAAAGATGCGAATGAAGAAAACATCATGTTGATTAAGGGCGATACGGTTTTGATGGATCCGTACTATGTTACTTATACAGACCGAAGAGTTGAAGGCAAGTTTGTGTATTTCGATATGGACTATTTGAAAGTCAACGAAAAAGGAAAGTACGAAAAGCAATTCAGCCTCAATCCTTTTGTGCAGCTCAACGATCAAATGGGCAATGTGCCTGAACCTTCTACCAAGCATTTTTGGGATAGAGATATTTTTACTCACATCACTTATGCGGATTTAAATAACCTTGATTCAGCATCTCAGGAAGAATACCGCGAGCCGGACACACTTTATATGAATGTGGGAGACTCTGTTTTTATCAGTAACTCAATACTTCGCTTTAAAAGCTTGTTGAGAAATGTTGAAAAAGACAGCCTAGATTTACTGGCTGATGACATTGCTTTGGGCATTAATATTGAAGCACAAACGCTAGATGGTAAAACCTATCAAGCAAGTCCAATTATGGTGATTCGAGGAAATCGCGTTTTCAGCATCGATGATGAAATTGAGGAATTAGGAGTAAAAATCAGCTTTAGCGGAGTTAAACCGGAAGTAGATAAGTTGGAAATCCTCATTTCCGAGAAGAACAAAAATGCCGGTGACTTTGTGATTATGCAAGCTTTGGTTTTTCCATACATTAATGTATTGTGGATAGGCTGCATCATAATGGTTTTAGGTACATTAGTAGCCACAATAAATAGATTTCAATCAAGACAAAAAAAAGATAAATAAATGAACGCTAAACATCACATCAAAAGAGTTACAATTATTGGTGCGGGAAATGTGGGTCACAACTTCGGACTTGCTTTTCGCCAAGCCGGATACTTAATCGCTGAAATATACAGTAGAACGCAAAACTCTGCCATGCTGTTAAGTCAGACCTTAAACTGCAACTTTACCACCAATTTAAAACAACTAACCGACAAAACGGATTTGTTTGTCATTGCCGTAAACGATGATGTGATTGAAGAAGTAATTGCTCAAATCCCGCATAAGGACAAACCCATTTTACATACTTCAGGTTCTACTCCTATTGAGGTTTTTGAAGGAAAAGGCTTTGAGAAATACGGAATTTTTTATCCGGTACAGTCTTTTTCAAAACACGAAACGGAAAGCCTTACCCCTATTCCAATTTGCGTAGAAGCAAATAGTGTGAAGAATGAAGATTTATTTCTAAGCTTAGCAAGTTCGGTTTCTTCTAAGGTATATTCTTTAGATTCCAAAAAACGAAAGGCGCTACATGTTGCAGCGGTTTTTGCTAATAATTTTACTAATCACATGTTTCACATTGCGCATGAGTTATTGGCACAGAATAAAATATCCTTTGAAATTATTCGCCCACTAATTGAAAAGACAGCCGACAAAATCAAGCATGAAAAACCAATAAATGCACAAACCGGTCCTGCCATTAGAAATGACCGAAAAGTAATTGATGAGCATTTAAAGTATTTGGACAACAACAAAGATTACAGAGAAATTTACGACATCATTACCAAGGACATATACAAAAGTCAAAAGAACAAATAGAGAATGGCAGAAAACCTCAAGGCAAAGTTTCGAAAGATTTCCGCATTCATTTTTGACGTTGATGGCGTATTAACTGACGGCAGAGTAATCACCATGCCCGATGGTGACCAATTGCGCAGCATGAACATTAAAGATGGTTATGCCTTACAACATGCGGTAAAAAAAGGTTACCACATTTCAATTATCAGCGGAGGTAAGTCGGAAAGTGTTCGCTTACGCCTAGAAGGATTGGGAATTAGTGAGGTGAATTTAGCTTGTAAAAACAAGGTTGAAGTCTTTGAAAAATTAAAATCCACCTACGACTTAAAAGACGAGCAAATACTTTACATGGGCGATGACATCCCAGATTACCGCTTGATGAAAAAAGTTGGATTTGCTGCTTGTCCCAAAGATGCCGCAACTGAAATCAAAGAAATTTGCCACTACATTTCTCCTAAAAATGGCGGCGAAGGCTGCGTTAGAGAACTTATAGAACAAGTAATGCGACTGCAAGGCAAATGGTTCGATGATGATAGCCATGAATGGTAGGAAAATATGAAAGGTGAAAGGTGAAAGATGAAAATTTTCTCGCTTTCGCGAGAAATGGTTCTTTCTTCGCAGTCTATTGATGCAAAACCTCTTACTTCTTGATTCTAGCAGCGAAGCGGTCTTTTGAAAATATGAAATGTGAAATATGAAAGTTGAAACTGTCTCGCTTGGGCGAGAATTGATTTTTGCTTAGCCGACTGCATTGCAAAACTTTGCTCTTAGCG
>MDTG01200838.1_pt1 | contig 47289 bp, 56 predicted proteins | sample 811421 | NCBI WGS metagenome assembly MDTG01 (sample SAMN05326645, study PRJNA326480) | marine metagenome | isolation source: seawater | place: Pacific Ocean: South East | collected 2011 | reverse complement strand
AAAACAGTTCGATAAGTATTACAAAAAATACGAAACAAGTATGGAACGTAATCCTATGGTGGATATCTATTTCGATTCACCTATTAGCGAAGATTATGCTTGGGTAGATTGTCGAGCACTTTATGAAAATCTGGTTAAAGAGCTTGCTAAAAAAGCAAATATCAGCCAGCAAAAAATGCGAAAAAATCTAGAAAATGATATCGATTGTCTCTTTCATCCCAATGAAAAGAAAATTTTACCCTTTGGATCTAATGAATCTTGGGGAGTAAATTCTACATTGTTTGGAGAAGGCGAAAAAGAAGACCGGGGTAAAAAACGCAGAATTCTATCTGCAACAATTCAAACTTTAACAGAAACTCCTCCAACCAGTTCTGCTGATGTACAAAAAGCTTTACTGGAAGCTGCCAATATCGACGATCCAGCCTTATTCTTTACCCACAAAGTATGGGGTTCCGGTGGAAATCCCAGCAAAGTGGCTAGAATGGCTAGAGGGGATTATATTGGTAAAAAATTTGACTGCGAAAAAGTCATGAAAGATATCAATGATGAGCTTGAAGTAAAAAAACGAGATTTCAAACTAAAAGCCAATCAAACCATCAAAGAGTATATGATAGAAAAAATTGGTCATTACAACCCCAACTCTTGGTCAGAAATGATCAACAATTCTATCGTAACCATTGTTTCAAAAAATACTCGTAATGTCAATTTGGCCAAAGAAAAACTGGATCTCCACAAAGCATTAGAAAAAACTTCTGGAGAAAAGGTGGATTTGTTGAATGAATTTTTCTCTTCAGACTACTTCTTAACTAATGAAGTATTTGACATTATGCCTCACAATTTAGGAGGTAAAGGCGGGCTTAAATCCTTTTACAAATTCTGTAATGATAATGCTGACAAATACGAAACAGATGAGGCATTAGTTGATGCAGCAATTGAAAATCTAATTTCAACTCTCAAAAATAAAGGACTTAAGGAACCTCATAAAGACATTCTAAGATATGTCTTTTCCATTCGAGAAGAAGTTAGTTACCAAGATCTGGAAGATGCAGCTCAATGCATCCAGACAAGGAAACAAATCGAAAACAAAAAAGTTAATCCTACCATCAAAAGTGACAGTGGATTCAGCTTTTCTGCTTCTGCGAATTCTAATTTAATTGGGGAAATTGTTCCTCCAGATACAATTGTGAATGGAAAAGTAGCCGGTCAAAGTGGCTTCATCTGGATTAAGATCAAATTATGGGAAGGTGGAGATAGATGGGTTGAACACCATATTCCGTTTACTGACACTCGTTTTTATGAACAGGTCTATAAATATAACCCAGATTCTGAACTTGATAAAGTCTCATTACGTACCAAACAATACGATGTTGATTTAACAAAATTCAACCTCTCTTCTGAAGAGACAGATCTTACCCATGCCTTTCCAGAAGGGAAATCACACAATTATGTTAAAGTACATCGAAGGCAACAACGATTAAACCATCCTGATGTTCCAAACGTTGATTGGCCTAAAGATGGTATTGGATTTACCATTCAAAAGAAAAAAGTAGATGGTAAAATTAGATACAAAATTAGCGTAACCCACAAGCTACCAAAACCAAAAGCTAAAAAACCTAAATTTACTGTTGGGGATATCCTTATTGGAGTTGACCAGAATCAAACGACAAACAATACTTGCTCTATTTGGGAAGTAGTTAAAAAAGGCACTCCCGGAGCATTGTTAATACCCAATAGTAAAATTTACGTAAAACTACTAGAAACAAAAAGGGTTACTTCTTATACCAAAAACAGAAACGATCTTGAAGCAACAGATCAGTTACACTATGGAGGAATCTCTAAAGACACAACTCGATTCAAAAATTGGTTCAAAGAACGAAAGGCATTTATTGCATCCCTTGGAGCCAAAGAATTTATCAATGAATTTGAATCAATTGTAGCAAAACGAGACCAACTTTACCCTTTCAATAACTCTTATTTGAAATTGTTGAAAAAAGTAGTGAGCGGTAAATTTGGTAAGAAAAAAATTGATGTAATGGGAGAACACCAAGAAGCAATTCGAGAAGAAATTCTTACCATGTGTTCGAAAAATGGTCTTGGGCCTTTACGTCTATCTTCTCTTTCAAGTGACTCCTTACAATCAATTGGAGCTTTGAAAAGTATCATTTATTCGTACCTTGCTTATCTGCTGAATAAGCAAGACAAAAAGAAAAAAATCACCGATATTCGAAGGAAAAAAGCGGATTCAGAATTGTTTGGATATCTGAATAAAATTGAAAACAAACGAGTCAACAAACGTGAAGAAAAGTCTCGTAGAAACGCTAACTACATCCTCAATTTGACTTTGGAGTACCAAAAACAGACTCAAGGTGCTGTCACTTTATTCTGTGAGGGAATTGATTCTAAACCAACTGGAAACTCAAAGAAAACGAATGCTTCCAATCTGGATTGGGATGCACGTCGGTTGTTTAAATTTTTAAAACAAGGGGCGGAACGACATGGAATCTATTTCAGTAAAGTTTCACCTCAGTACACTTCACATCAAGATCCATTTGAATATCATCCAAAAGACAAAAAAATGCTGCCTCGTCTTGCTAAATTTGATCGGAATTATCCAATTCCTGATTGGGCTAAGAAAAAATATTTGGGATTTGCGAAATCAAATCCTGAAAAGGGAACAGCGATTTATTACAAGGAAGGTATTGAAAACTTTGTCTCACATTACCGAAAAGTAATTGAGCAAAGTACTGGATACGCAAATGCTGAATTGGATGAAATGCAAAATCTATTGAATTCATTGTTAGAAGATGGAAAATTAGATCAAGTATTTTGCCCAATGCGAGGTGGTAGATACTATCTTGCAACACATCCAGTTACATCAGATGCTCAAGAATTTATCTTTAATGGTAAAAAGTGTTACATTTGTGATTCTGATGAAGTTGCAGCTACTAATGTTATGCTCATTGGTGTGTTTAACATGATTTAAATAAATGCGAGAGGTGGAGCGACAAGAAAAACCCCTTCACCTCTCGCATTACTCAAACTGTTAAAAAATAAACAGTTACGAGCTTGCTCTTTGACAATTTGGAACTATAATACTATTACTTAATCGACCTCTCGAAAAGTGATACCAAACTTGTTGACTGCTTTGACTTTACAATCAAGGCGGTCGCAATAGGTAGAAAATGTGTCTTCCTACGACACACCAAAGCAGCAGAGGCAATATAAAGCTATCGCTGCCGTCGCAATAGGTAGAAAATGTGTCTTCCTACGACACGAGTTGCGTGCTGACTTGGGATGTTACGTTTGCACGGTCGCAATAGGTAGAAAATGTGTCTTCCTACGACACTTCGGTGTCTTTGTGCAGAGCTTCGAAAGTTTCGTTGTCGCAATAGGTAGAAAATGTGTCTTCCTACGACACTTCAATATAGGCATAAGCATTACCGAAAATTAAAACCGTCGCAATAGGTAGAAAATGTGTCTTCCTACGACACTCGAATTGATTGGGAATATTCGTTTGTATTAACTCTGTCGCAATAGGTAGAAAATGTGTCTTCCTACGACACGATAAAAAGACTGTCAATAAAGAATATGTGAGTGAGTCGCAATAGGTAGAAAATGTGTCTTCCTACGACACCCTCTGATGTAATCTATCGCATCACTGCTAGTTTTGTGTCGCAATAGGTAGAAAATGTGTCTTCCTACGACACGGTTGAGTTGTGTATATCACAGATCTCTAATAGATCTGTCGCAATAGGTAGAAAATGTGTCTTCCTACGACACATCGTGCAGCAATCGATACAGAGGATGCTTATACGCTCGTCGCAATAGGTAGAAAATGTGTCTTCCTACGACACATAATTATACTAATCCAACTTTTTCGACCAGTTGGGTTGTCGCAATAGGTAGAAAATGTGTCTTCCTACGACACTGGTGTTATAACGATAGAGCGGTTTCAGGCTGTTGGGGTTACAATAGATAGAAAATGTGTCTTCCTACGACACAGGGTATTCGTGCTTTTGAAAAATCCAATTTCACAAGTCGCAATAGGTAGAAAATGTGTCTTCCTACGACACATGTAGCAGTGTATCCAGATCAAAGATTAGTTCATCTGTCACAATAGATGGAAAATGTGTCTTTCTACGACACTCTGTGTAGAGCCGAGTTGCCGGGTATCTTTTACCATCGTCATCAATAAATAGAAAATGTGTCTTCCTACGACATAGAACGGGAATAAACTGATGAGTAGCTAAACATGGATGTTACAATAAACGGAAAATGTGTCTTCCTACGACACGTGGTGGATCAGCCAGTGATTAACCTGCTATCTGGAGCAATATTAGAAAATGTGTCTTCCTACGACACCAACACAATCCGAGGTTCTATTTTGATTGATTATCAGAGTCGAAATAAGTAAAATGGAACATCTGATAATCACAATAACTAGTAAATGTGTCTTCCTACGACACTCGCTCTCACGCACCCCCGCCAAGAATATTCAGGCCGGTCGAAATAACTAGAAAATGTGTCTCCCTACGACACCGGTAAGAGTCATTTCATGTTCATTAGAATAAATGGAAAATGTGTCTTTCTACGACACGTATCAGACGCTATCTATCTCTCATTTAGACTATAGATAAAAATGTGTCTTCCTACGACACGAGACTTGAATATTGAAAGAACTGTCTGTCGAAATAACTAGAAAATGTGTCTTCCTACGACACGTCACGGATTGATAGCCACGCCACTCTGTCCACCAGTCACAATAGATAGTAAATGTGTCTTTCTACGACACCTACGACATATTAAGTAGATAAAACCCTATGGTTGATCGAAATAGATAGTAAATGTGTCTCACTACGACACAGACACAAAACTGGAAAGTTTTTAACTCTAAAACCTAAATATAATGTCTAGAACACCTGCCCACAAAAAAGGGGATGTGGATTGATTCCACGTCCCCTTTTTTGTTACAATAAATCAACCGTGAAATCCTTACCGACATTCCAAATTACACATGTCCAAAATAAACCAAACTGTTAAAGTATTTGAATGCAAATCAAATCTTGGTTTCGAATACTATCAAACACTGTTCAGAAACAGTCTGCGAGAAAGAAACAACTACTATCATACCTTGCCCGATAAAGAAAACCAAATCTCTATCGATGATGGTTGCAAAAATTGGATTCAGGAAGGTTTTTAATGAAACCTATAAAATTAAAAAAGCCCACAAACCAACAACCTGTTAAAATAATAGAAATAAAACCCGATCACTATCAAATCTATTATTATCAAAAGCTTTTGAAATTGAGAAGTGATGCTCTAATGTATGAATGCTTTTTACCAGATACGGTTCAGAACCAAGTTTCTATCGATGATGGTTGCAAAAATTGGCTTAAAGAAGGGTTCTAAGATGTTAGATCTTGGCAAACAACGTAATAAAATGGCTAAGGAATTACTTGTTTTAGAAAGACAACCTATCAAATGGGTTACCACTCCTGTCCGACACAACCAAGAGAAACCAAGTGATTTTGACCTCTACTTAAAATCTCTTGTTAGATCTATCAAAACCGGATCAATAAAGACCTCTGATGAATCACCATAACGAACAACAAAAACAGCTCTATTACGAACAATCAAACGATCCTTTCTTAATGCACTACTTGGAAGCCAGAGAGGAAAGAAGAAGAAGAATAGATGAAATCTATAAACAATCACTGAAAATTGAGGAACTAATTGAAGATGGCCACAAAAATTGGCTTAAAGAAGGTTTCTGAAAACACTAAAATGTACAATAACCTACCATTAAAAATTCTACCTCCATTAAAACAACAAGGTGCTACATTTCAACAATTGCAAGGAAGAAGTGCACGCAATGATCCTATTTCTGATTTTTTCGCAAAACGAAAACTTCGAAATCAAATCTCTATCAATGATGGCTGCAAAAATTGGCTCAAAGAAGGGTTTTGAAATGTCGGAATTGACTCCAGAACAAAAACTTATACAAGCACTTGACAACATGAGAACAACGTTTAACGCAATTAAGCAAGTGCGAGATGAAATTAAAGTAGAGTTGTTATCACTCAAAGAAAGTTTTGAATCTATCAAATCAATAAAAGAAAAACGAATTAACAACTATATCAAATTAACTAAAAAATCAACCGAACCCAATCACAGTTGGTCCAAAGAAGGATTCTAAAATGAAGAAACTCAATAAACCCATGCACAATAAAGAACTTGCGGACGAATAGAAAAATGTGTCTTCCTACGACACACAAGACATATTGTAACTTCTAAAGAAGAATGTCCGAAATGTAAAGGAGACATGTTTGCTCAATATTTTGATGGACAAGGGTTCTTCGAACAATTAGAAGAATTTCAGTGCGAAAAATGCGGGTTTATTGATCCAATTGATGTAGGGTACCCTCGTTTTATGAATCGAGCACTCACGGAAGATGAAGGCGAAGCGTACTATGAAGCAAATCGGCCTTATTGATTCAGTAATCGATCTACCAAAACAGGCAACGTTTCACTAGCAGCCCCTTCGATCAAGGTGTAATTAGCAATTTGTTGCGGGTTTTTATCCACAATATACTTGTTATGTACTTGAGAAAACATTGAAATATAAAATGCAGCTGGATATACATTTCCAGAAGTTCCTGCTGAAATAAATACACCATTATTGTACTTGACTTCACGCACTTTGTTCATAAGATCTTCATGCGTGTGATGCACCATTTCGTTAAACCAAACAATATCTGGACGCATTTGTCCACCGCATTTAGGACAAGTGTCGCCAACTACAACCGGCTCAGTAATACTTGATTTATAATCACACACAAACCGATCATCATTAATGATATCTGAATGCCATTCACATTTATTTTGCTTTAAAGTGCCATGTAAATGCGTCACATTGGAACAACCTGCATCTTCTAATAACGAATCCACATTCTGTGTAACGTGAATTACGTTGAATTGTTCTTCAAGTTTAACAAGTGCCTCGTGCCCTTTATGTGGCTTGCAATCTTTGTATTTGTTAAATCTTTCTTCATAGAATCTAAGTACCAATTCTTTGTTTTTAAACCAAGATTGATGTTCTGCTACATCTTCTACACGATGATTTTCCCAAAGTCCATCTTTATCACGAAAAGTTTGAATCCCACTATCGGCAGATAGACCCGCTCCGCTAAAAACTACAACTGTTCTTTTATTCATTTTCTGTCTTCCATTTCCAAACTCTAAGTTTATCTGATTTATCAATGGTATGATTCTCTGAAGGAAAATTAGAATACTCACCATCAGGTCCCTTGATAATGATCTTTTTATCGGTAATGAGGTAAGTATAATCGGCAGGGAATTCGCCCATAAGTGTTTTATGATACATGATACATCCTTGTGTAAAATCAATCTGAAATAATAGAGTAGGTACAAATAAAAAAAACCCGGTCAAATTGACCGGGTTTTTTGTTTAGTTCATGAAAAGAAACAAGATCGAAACCAATTGTAAATACCAAGAATCATATCTTTAAATCTAGATTGATCTGGTTTGCTAATACAATTTTGAATAACACTATCTCCCATAGCAACATTTTTACAATTATTAAAATAGTTATTATTGGAATTAGTGGCGTTTATTGGAACCTTTACTTTCGTTTTTCGTATTCCTTTGTTGATAGATTTTGGTATCGATTCGCCAATTTTTTTTAAATCCTTCTCAAATCTACGCATGTCATTTGGATTACTTAAATTGTAATCTTTCTTCATTATATTATCCTCTATTCTAACATTTTGACCTCGGTTCTTCTTCCTTTTTAATATAGTAATCAAAATCTCAAAGTCCATCGATCTTTTCCACAATCCCAAATACGCTGCAAACCACGCTCTGTGGCCCACTGCCACTCTGTAAAGCCATCTGGGCACTTACTGGCCTTCTTTGACTGACTCTGCTTACTGTAATACACAGAAGGATCGGTTTTTAAAACGTAAGAATAATCACAATCATAAGATCGATCTTGTACGAAATTCAATCTCTGGTAAACATCTCCTGATGTGTATCTTCTATCACTAAATGTCACAATAGAATCATGCCCTTGCTGTTTAGCCCATTCTTTAGCTACTTTAAGCAATTTTTCACTTCCGCCCGACACATGGTAGCCCGCACGAAAACAAAGACGATCTAAGATCAACTGATCGCCTCCACGATGATGTTTTGCTAAGATCAAAACTCCTACCAACATCTTATCGTAAAATAGACCAAATCCAACTTTACAAAGTTTGTTAGTGCCTTGTACATGGTACTCATCACAAAACGCACGTACTTGTTTACGATCAATTTGCTCGATCTGACACTTTCTGGCTCCAATTTTAATTCCCGGCACATTGCCCAACACTTGACAACGATGAATAATTTGCTCTTTTCTTCTAATCCATTCGTGAGGAAACACAAACATCTTACCTGCATTCAGATAATGTTGTTTTTGATATTCTCCTGAATTTTGAGCAATTACAGGATCGATCAATTCAGCATTGAGATTAGCCAGCTCAAAATCTCTTTTTACACAACGCCAAATCACTTCTTCCGCATTTTGAGTGGGATCAGCCAGCCAAATATCAAATGCTGGCTCGTAAGTTCGAGCACCTTTGGAAAGATTGATCGAATCGTGCAAAGGACGCAAATTAGTCAATTTGTTGATCAATTTCATGTCGTTGATCCCACGTTTAACGAATAGATTCACTGGGAAAATATGATCAATATGGTATTCAATATTTGGATTAAACAATGGATGTGTTTGAATATGCTTAGTTAAAGATTCAACTGAATATCCCAGTATTTTTTCTTTCTTAGCATCTTTTTCCTGATCAAAATTTGCAAGAACTCGACCAACTAGATTCCAACAACGTTTTTGAATCTTTTTATTCAGTGCTACCTGATCACGATCAGGATTCCACATATAACATTTATCACCACTCTTTTTCTTCTTACCACATTCCCAACAACCGGGATGTCTCTTTAAATTCCACCAAACTGCTTCGACTTCATTTCCGCATTTGCATTTATATTTCACTCTAGATCGAGCAACAGGTTTGCCTTGTTTGTCCTTTTTTTCAACCCAATGATCAATATATTCAAACCCTTGTGATTTACAAAATTCTTCAATCACCTCTTTCTTGATTGTGTTTTTGATAGCAATCTTTTTAGGCTTACATTTAATACAATGACTGCCTTGTTTCACAGTAGCGAGTGGCATTTTTGTTACATTACCACAAACACAACGACACCGTACTGGAACATTATTGTTCACATATTCTGTGTCGAGAAATTCAAAACCCATTTCTGCAAATTGCTTCTTTACTTCTTCTAGATCGAACTTTTGATTTCCTGCACAAACATTACAACCTTGGCCACGTTGAAAATTGTTCCAAGTAATTGTAGTTTCATGTCCTTGATCACAAACAACGTCTAATTTCTTTTGACTGCCTTGGTATTCAGTTGAAGTTAATTTCCAACCTCTTTTCGCAAATCCTGATCGCACTTCATCAATTGTAAGTTTTCTAGCCATTTATCGAACCTTTCTATTAGGATTATGATAATGTATTATACTAACATACAATGATTATTCATAGCAAATTTTATAATAAAAAAGAAAAAACCCACTATTTCTAGTGGGTTTTTCAATTCTATTAAATTAGCGATTGTCAAACAATGAAATTCGCAATCGACATTCTTGCGTAGAATTTTGATCCTTCTCTCAAGAGTTTCTTACCATAACGAGTCAAGATACCTTTACGAGGGCAGAAGCTCTCAGGATCAAGAACCGTTGGGGTCTGGGTAAGGGGAACATATGGACAGTAGAAGTAGCCTGAGTCCATGTATGATTCACCTTTGTATCCCATCAAGATCTGTCCCTGTGGGAACAATGGATCTTTGTACAGTCTCCAACGACCGTTAATTGATCCAACATACTGTACACCAAGCGAGCTGGTGAACGTTTCTGAAGGATTAGGAGCAAAACCAGCAGTTGCTGTTTCGAAGATGGAAGCAACTTCAGGAGAAGTTACAAGCCAGTTACAGCCACCACGAAGAGTTTTACGGTGAACAACGTTAGAAACTTCAACGACTTTCACATACAGTGACTCGTATTTTTCTTTGATTGTATCACCAAACGCTGTGTTGAAGTCCCAAACAGCGACAGTACCAGCGTTGTTACGAAGGTCAGTCAAGACTTCACGGTCGATTTCCAAGTTAATTTCCTGAGCAAGAACAGCTGTCAATTCTGCTTCTGCGTCAAGGTTATGCTGAGAACGAAGATCCTGCTGTGCTTCGTAAGACCATACAGCTTTAAGCTTACGGGTCTTAGCAGCAATCTCTTCAGATTCGATAACCATGTTTACTTCAGGAAGATCCTGATTGCACTCCATGTTGTATTCATATGAACAGACCATGTAGTTTTCACCCGGATCGCCACCACTGTTCCACTGAATGGTTACTTCACCAGTTTCCAAATCAATGCTAGAACCAGAAGATGTAGCTTTGATGGTTGGGCTACCGATATCGGTAAAGGTGAAAGTACCGCTGCTGCTAACTACGAAAGTCTGCACAGCAGTTGTTCCGTCATACAACGTACCAGTCAGGGTTCCCGGAAGTACTGGAGTATGCTCAAGAGGAGCAAACGTTGAGGCCCAGCTATTGGCACCACCCGGATTGGTAGAAGATGTTTCGTTCTGGATGAACTGGCTTGAGTACATGTTAGCCAAGTTACCATCACCAGATGCCAACTGCTGAAGTGAAGTTGAATCATCTGTTGGGTAACCACTCTGAAGATCAGCACCACGCATAGAACCTTTGTTGCTGCTGTAGCGGAAACGCAAGTAGTATACGAGACCAGTTGGCCCAAGCAATGGCTGAACAGATACGATCTTGTTCGCAATCAACTGTGGGTAAATACGACGAACCAGAGGAATACTGATTCTCTTAAATTGTGAGATGTCGCCAGTGTCAGTCATAGCTTCCTGAAGAAGATCATTTGCAAGATGCTGATTCTCAAGCAGTACAGCTGTGGCCGAACGAGTAAAGCGATCATCAATGCCGCCAAGAAGCTTGGTCTGAGACCACTTTGCTTCAACTTCTTTCGCTTCGTTCATAAACTTAGCATTGTAATTCATTTATACCTCGCTAGATAAAAATTTGTTTTATTATTTACTTTGTGCAATTCCAGAAAGAACAAGCATGTCTTCAACAAGCTGGGATTCTGAGATTACTTCTTTTTCTTTTTTATTATTAGTACCATTGAATTCAGGGATAATTGACTCACCACCTTCATTCAGTACCCTTTGACCACGCCCACTTACTTTTCCAGAATCATTCTTGCGTTCATTTCTTTCGGTTTCAGAAAGCTTATTAGTAGCTTCTGTTAATTGCTGTTCTTTAGTTTGAACAGATTCTTTAAGGCTGTGGATCTGACGAGACTGATTAACAGTCTTGGTTTCCAGAATCTTCAAACGGCCCTGAAGATCTTCAATTGTTCTCTGTGCTTCAGCAATGTGCTTAGAAGAAACACCAGCCAACTCTTCAGTTGACAAGTAGTCTGACATGATTTCTGCCATCTTTTCGATAGCAACACGGTGTTCAACCATCTTAGGATCGTTGAGAATGTCACGACGTGCTTCGTCATAAACTTCTGCTTTTTGCATCTGAAGGAAGAGATCAAGTTTCTCAACGATGAAGTCACGCATTTCGACCAAGTTCTGGTCTGCTTCTTTCATAACTTCAAGTTCGAGAGATTCGTTTTTCTTTTGTTCAGCTTCAAGCATTTCCCATGCTTGCTGATAACCTTCTTCCATTTTGTTTTCATACTCTCTTTCAAGAGTATCGATACGCAATTGCATATCCTGAATAACATCATGAGCCTGCTGATATCCTTCAAGTGCTTTAGACTCGATACCATCGATTTCAGCTTGTGCTTTGTCATAAGCTTCTGCGACTAAACGGTCATATTCAGCCTGCTTATTAGCTTCTACCTGTTGAATAGCTTCTTTAATCATCTCTTCAACAGACTTTGATACTTCACCAAGTTGTTCTTCATTTAGTGAAGTTTTTTTAAGTGCTTCGAGCAATTTATCCATTTAATAATACCTCGTCTTAATTCGCCTTTTGTTCGATTACACAAGAGAACAGATTATGCCTGCTCAACATGTGACTTAATGATCTGTCCAAGGCAAGCAACCAACGCTTCTTTGCTTACCGTATCTATGCCGCTATTGTTATTTTTTGAATGAAAACTATTAGGTTTAACAATTTTTCTTTCAGAAAACGATTCATTACTTCTTCGAGTGCCACTTACACGCTCTTGGAAAGCAGCATATGTAGAAGGATCAGCAACTGCATCGAAAGTAATTAACTTGTAACCTTCGCCAATTACCAAGATGCCATCTTCATTTGTTGTTCCTTGTCCAACGCCTCTTGAGCTAATACCAATCTTAACTCCATCGTTAATCAACGCATGTAAAATGCGACCACTAGGAGTTGATAAGATTTCACCTTCGCCCATTAAAACATTTCCTTCCCACCACAGCTTAGTAACAACGTGAGAAATATTAGCGAGATGAACAATGCTGTCAGTTGGGTGATCTAACTCACCAGTCAGACGGCGTTCTTGAATCATGTCGCTCAGTTTCTGAACGTTTTCGTCAAGCACTGAGAAAGGATACATTCTTTTGTTTTTATTAATCGCTTCTGCTTCTTGGAATTTTCCTCGGAACGTTGCGAGTCCGCCCTTAGTGGCGGACTCGTTTAATTGCAAGTCAAAGCCAGAAGCATCACAACAGTCAACAAACAGTTGCGGTTTCATCCAACCCCCTTTTACTTAGTGTTTACACCTTTATCGACAACCAAATCGGTTTCAGGACCATCTTTCATCTTGTATCCCTGACCGCCTGTGCTGCCAGCTTCTTTCGGTACGTATGGATTGTTTAAGTTTGGCCATGTATCACTAGACTGCCATGAGCCGTGATGTTGACCAAAGGTATCTTTATCCACACCCTTTTCGCCTTTCATGGTGTAATCACCAAATGGTTTTGGAACATATGGGTTGTTCAAAGATGGGAAAGTATCATTTCCACCAATGTTGCCCCATGAGCTTGAACGAGCCTGAGAAGAATGTCTTCCTTTGTAGCTCATATCTTCCTGACCAATCATCGGTGCAGGATCATTCCAGTCGCCATTATGAGTTCCAGCAATTGCAGGAACACGAGCATTTCGACCCATCTGTGGATGGTCGCCGTTTACAGTGTGATGAGGCATGTTAGAAACATTCCAAGAATCAGATGCTCCCTGAACGTTAGATTCAACAAATCTCTTCAACCATTGAGCAACTTCTTCAGCCAACTCAACATCAGGCTGAATTTGATCGTTAAGAACGTCTGCAATGTCATTCAACATACCAGCAGTTTCTGATTTCAAATGTGTGTTGCCACGACGATTAGCTACGTTGTAAATATCTTGCAGTGCTTCGTAAAGATCTTCAAAGACCTTCAATTCAACACCGGTTTTGTGATCAACGTATGGGAAGAAATCTTCAACAATATTTTTGAAGTATTCGTATTCATCCTGCTCTGATTCATTTTTAGGAGCATTAGCAAGATGTAAGATTTGACTTACTTTGTCGCCATAAGCTTCATGAATAGTACGGAGAATACCTTCTGCCATGAATTCACAAGTTTGATCATCGTAGTTACGTTCGCCAGCGATACGTAATGCTTCACCGATCAATCCAGCCAATTCATTTTGAGTCAGATAAAGAGCATTTGGCCATTTAACAGCAATGTTATCCAAACATTCTTCAAGAGCTTCCGCATTAGAAACATTGTTTAATACTTTAAGATCAACCATGCTACGGATAAAGTCTTGATCTTCACAAAGGCTCTTAGCACCACTTCGCAGTACTTTGCACTTATGGTTCAAAACTTTCCAATCAAAGTTGAGCAATTTACCTTCGTTACGAACACGAACGGTTGGGATCTGGATGTCAGTAAGCTGACCATGATCATCGTATTGAGAAGATGATTCTGCCAGTACCGGACCAACCTGCATGTATTCAACGTAATCAAGTACATTTTCGGAAAGCATGTAAGCTTCTTCAATTTTCTTACCAGCAGCTTTGACTTTCTTTTTGAAAGCGTCTTTGCCTTTTTCGAAATTCAAACCTTTGCCTCCAGAATTTTCTTTGTCTTTTTTGTCTCTTGCTTTTTTATCTTGAATTTTTTCAACTGGAGACTTTTTGTCTGGAATTTGATTTGGTTCTTTTTCTTTGTCATCACGTTCTTCAGTATTAAAGTTAGCGTGACCTTCTTCGTCTTCTTTGGCTTTGATGACAAATTTCTTTGCTTCAGCAAAAGTAGAAAGAGACATATAATCAGAAAACAATGCTTTTGCTTTTTCTGATTTATCTTTAACAATGCATTCCAACATTTCGGAAAGAACTTCTTTACGACGTGCTGCCTTCGAATCTTCATCGATGACAAGCTCTTCGATATTTGAGAAAGTTACTTTGCCTTCATCAATTTTGTAGCTGGAATGTACGTAAGTCTCTGAATCTGTTTCGTACAGTACAGTAGATTCGTTGAAAGAATGAAGACGTACATCTTGTCCTAAAGCTCTGGACAAAATTCTTTCTGCTTCGATCAATTCATTTTCAACCACTACTACCGAGCTGTTAGCGATTTGCTCGAAAGCCTCTTGTTTGATTAATTTACGTCGCATATTTATTAGCTCCTCGATTATCACCTTGCTTTGACTTGAGTTTATATACTCAGGTCGATTCATTTTTTTGTTGCGATAAACCATTACTGTGTCTTAGAGTGACACATTTTTTAACTTTATGAATTACTGCACTAAATACTTAGAAACAGTTACACTCACTTAGTAAGTATGCTTGTGCGATCAATTTTTAATAGCAAAGGTGAAAACAAATATGCCAGTTTATGATTTCAGACAGTGGCTTAATGTAAAAAACTCACTTCAAGAGGACTTTGATTCTCCTGAAGATCCTTCAAACATGTTTAAGTTTAATACTCAAGGACCTGCATCCGGTGATGACTACGAAAACACACAAAAAGAGGTGATTAAGGTCGTAACATCAAAATACCAGCATCAATTTATGCGGTTCTTGAATGATTTAGCTGAAGAGCATTCTGATGATGAGTTAAAACAATTGGCACGTAGGTTGGATACTGAAAGAGGATCTGGAGAGCCAAGAGCTTGGAAACCAGAACATCCAACCGATAGAGAAGAGATTGTGCCACCCACAGCAGATAGAGGAATTGATCCTAACGCAGCAGAATAAAAAAATCTCAATATTGCTGAATTTTAATATCTAGCAATATTGAGATTTTTGGTATGCAAGCAAAAATTATTGAGCTGTGTAATGTATCCAAGCAACAGTTCCAGCAAAGGTTACTATCGTAAAAAGAACCACCAATAATACACCTAAAATAGATGGAGGTTTAGGATCATCATTATTCCCTCTACGTTTTAAATAGAACCAATAAGATGGTGTAGGTGGCATCCCCATTGTTACACACTCACATATTCTTCGTTTGAAGAGTAAGATTCTAAATCAAAATCACTATCAATTTCCAAACGATTTTCTTCTATTAAACGTTGTTTAACATCATTAAAATCTAAATCTTTAATAATGTCCCAAGTTGAATCCCATTCCTGAATATTATCCTGAGTTAGATCTTTGCCTCTCGACTGATATAAGTAAGTTTGGTTAACTCCTATATCATGAGCTGCTTCCTGCGACATAATGACCTTGCATCGATTGCTACCAATCATCATTTCACTCTCAACCACGCCTAAAATTTTTCTATCGTAAGCAATATTACTCATGTTTATCCATCCATTCGTTGAAGACTTTGTTTACATGGTTGCTGAGATATTCATCTACAGCACCTGCATTAAATTCCTTAATCAGATCTACTAACTCCTGCACATCCTGTGCAGTAAATTTTTTATCTGATTTCAACCATTCAAACCATTGTGCTTTAATTTCTACTTCTGCCATTGGAAACTCCTTACATTTCTGAGAAATCTACTTCTTCTTGATCCATTTCCTGACCGTAGTCTTTGATATCCAAGTTATATTTCTTGATATCTTCTTCAGATGGTTCAGGAATATTTGTTTGACCTAACTGACCGCCACCAGTTTCTGGTCCTCCCGAAGGTTGCCCACCGCCTCCCATTGGAGCGGAACCGGGATCTTCACCTTCTTCATCATCCATTGGAGGAGGCTGTTGATCTTGTTCACCTTCTCCTCCAATTATTGGATTTTCTTCATTTGGCTCCGTATTGATCTGTTCTTCATCAGGTCCCGGAACACCTACTCCTAATAGAGCGGGATTTTGTGCAATAATTTGCAATTTTAATTCTTCTAATTTTTGGATCTTCAATCTTGCCAACATTTTCTTAGCATCTTCTTCTGGATATTTGAGCCATAAAGTCAAAATATCAAAATCAGAAAGCATTTGAGCACCTTTTAAAGATCCTGCATTCTGAATTCTTCCTGAAACCACTTCCATCCGTTGCAATTCACGCCAATCAGAAGGTGGTGTCATTTTGATTTGCAAATCTTCGTAAGTTTCTTCGGGATATCCCCTTAATTTCAAATGTCTGTCGCACAATTGCCAAATAGAATCTTCGATATGTGATTGCAACCGTTCAATTAAACGTGCAAATTTTGTATCCAAAGCACTAGCAGACATTCTCGAAACTTGTGGATCTTCATTATTCAAATAATTTTTAGGAAAATTTAAAGCAACAAACAATTTATTTCTGAAATAAACTGTATCGTCGATTTCACCTAAATTTTGAGCACCCGGTAAAGTTTCAATACGAGTATTATTATTTGGTCTAATTGGAATCCAATAATCTTCATCAGCCGCTGGAGCGTGCCATCTTTCTTCAACGGCACTTGCGTTTCCTGATCCAAAAGAAGATGTACCACGATTACTAGTCACCTTTTTCTTCTTAAACTGGTCTTTCATACGTTCAATGAAAGCTTCAGCACGAGAACTAGACATGCCTTGTACATCAATATAGAACAATCTACGCTCAGGAGCACGAGTATTATGAACACAAGTACCATTAACAATAAAATTATGTTCTTCATTGTTAACAGTAATGTCGTATACCTTTTCAGTGCCAATGTGATCAATAGACAAAACATTTTCTGACTGCGGCAATTCACAACTACTAATTGTTAAAATATAGGAAGTTGTTGGAGGCATTGTTCTACCTTCAACAATTTCATGTCCGCCATTTCTTGTTCGATATGAAATATGTCCAGATGCTAATCCAATAGAACTCCAAAGTTCTTTGATATCTTCAACTAAACCTTTATTAGACAATTCAATAGTTGAAAACCAAGTTCCAGCCTTCGTATAACGTTCGCACCCATCTGCATCAGAAAATCCTTCTACAAATGCTTTTCTGATATTTGAGGAAGCGTCAAACACCCAACCCGGAACTCTACAGATAGAATGACTACCTTCATAACCTAGAGCACACATGATTTGGCTGGCAGTAGTTGAATGCACAACATATTTTCCGTGTCCTTTTTCGCTTCTTTTATCCAGTTCAAAAGAAACATTGGAAAAATATTGTTCTAACAATGAACGGTATCGTTCATTTACAGACTGGTTTTCTCCTGTTGAGAAACTGATTTGGTGGTCTCGAACATGACCGTCTCCATGTAAAAAACCGAATAAACGTGCAAAGTCTTCATCCACATACTCTGGAAGGTTGATTCTTTCGGAATTGTTTTCACCTTTATTGACAACCAATAAATCATTAGAATCCAAACCAAAAATATCACATATTTCTTGTGCCCAGTCTAATGGCAATGCTTTGCCTTCAGCATACAAAAATTGTTTTGCACGCCCAAAATCTTTACATTGTCTCAAAAGATCAGATTTATTTTTGTATTCTTTAGCAAGAAAAGCTTCTCGCATATCTGAAGTTAATTTAGCCCAAGGTTCACCAAAAATACGTGGAATCTTCTTGTCCTCATTCGATTCATGAGCAACATTCAGAATTTGGTCTTCACCAACTTGCAAATCTTGAATATCCACATATTGGATAATACCCTTGCGATTCACTAAAACGGGATGAGTTGCGGTACCTTTGATTTCAACGTGTTTACTTCTGACCTTGAAAACGTCTTTAACACCATTACAAACTTGGTTTTCTACAAAAGTTTCTACAACTTCACCATTACTGTTTAACGAATAAACAATTTCATTTTTTTCAATATCTTTGATATATTTCCAACCATTTTTTGATCGCACACGTGCATCACCGGTTAAGCAAAGCCGATATACAACCATCGCATCTTCCATCATGCGTAACTGATGAGCTGGACCTCTCGCAGGCTCGATCAATGAAACCCCATAAGGATAAAACGTATCTCGATCATCCCCAATTTTGGTATGAATAACCTGTTCTGGGGCAAACCGAATAGCAGTTGCTTGTTCTAAATCAGCTTCGGTTGCTTGAGTAACATCGATTCTTCTTAAAGACTCATAATCAGGACCTTCTCCCGATTGTTGAAACTCAACCAAACGACCCTTATTTGTTTCAATGCGATACATACTCTCAGCTGGAAGTGGAGAAACAGCTCGTATTCCTTTTTTCGGATCTTTAATATCGATGATTACTTCTTCAAAATAATCTCCATTAATATAAAGATTTTTTGCTTTATTCCACATGTGACGTTGATTCATATTCAACATCGTGCGATGAAAACATAAGAAATCAAGTTCTTTTTTAATGTTATCATCTTTTACGGTAATCTCGAAGACTCGACCATCTTCATTCGTTTGACAATTATGAACAACGCCCCAGTCAGTACAGAAGTTTTCATGATCAACAACCGAAAGATCATATACATCGATTACTTCATGAGGAATAACACCAACAACTTTACGAGTATTGTTTTTTCTTTTTGCCAGCCATTGAAGCTCTTGTTTAGTAAAACCATAGCTTTCCAAAGTACTTTGAATAGTTTTTTTAGCCATTCCAGCCTGTACTTCAATTTGCTTTACCAATAAACCTTCTACAACCATGCGAGAAACAAGATTGGCACGTTCATATTTCTCAATATCTTTACCAAGTTTCCACTCTTCAACGAACTGTCTTTCGTGTACCCATCCTTTATGGTGTGTATACACACGAGGAAACTGACCTTGTTTCAAACCATTTAAACTACCTCTAGCATCTACTTTGTGAAACGCAAGTATTTCGTCACCATCAGTAAATTCTCCAGCAGCTTTCCATTCGTGTTTACTGTTTAAAACTCGATGATCATGAGTAGCAATTAAAAATGTACCATCATCAAAAATAATTTTAACAGTTTCTGCGGTTTTTGTTTTACGAGGATTAAAAGCCCAACCTAACGTAAAGTCCCCTTTATTGAAGTCCCAACAATAAACAAGAAACTTTTCATCTTTTAAATTTTCAGTCAACCATTTAATAGTTTTGTAGCCATATGTTGGAGTTGCAACAAGTGTATCACCAGCAACACAAGATTCGTCTGCAAAAACAGTCATTGCAGTTTCAATTTCAGCCATATGTCGCAAACGAGCATATTCTTTATAACGATGTTTGCGATTTGTTACAGTTGAGAGATCTACAAATTCATTTGTGTCACGAATTGGTATAGCACTACTACCTGCCCCGCCTGCTCTTAAGTCAGGAATCATTTCAGGGCGGGGTGATCCGGCTCCTCCTGTGCCGTAATCTTGATCAAGTGGACCTTTTTCATAGGCATACTTGAATATTTTAAAATAGTCCCACCAAGCCATTAGTATTTTTCTCCTAAATCACTATTACACAATTGTTATTATTTAGTTTTCACTCTATTAAGAATATGAAAAAGTTTTTATTCCTAATGACTCATATCGGTGCGAACTTTGAAACATTCAAATCCTCAATTGCATTGCACCCAGACATTGATTTCTTTCAAACTCCAGATCATTGGATTTACAATAATTGTGAATCACTAGATTATCTGAGTACAAAGAGGCACAAAAATCTTCATGCTGCGTCAATTTATGGAGATATTTTGCTCTTTAACCACAAGTTCCAACGTAAATTGATTAAGTCTTGCTATCAATTTATTTTCTACGTGGGAGAACCTGTCAGTTCGATTCAACTCATCCATAATCATGGATACAAAGAAGACCAAGCTTTATCCTATTATTTGTTCCGACTACAAGGTTTGTATGAATTTGCCGTTCGTACAAATGGAATAATAGCTCGACACGATGAGTGGAAATTTCAAGAAATTTTTGATTATTTAAAATTGCCAAAACCAGAAGCAACACACAATAACCAAATAGAAGAAGTGGCTCTTACATTAAAAAATACTACTATAAAACAAGCTGAAAAGGCTTATGAAGATTTTTTAATTAAGACAAATGCTCTCACTAAAAAAGTTCTTAAATGAACCAATTGATTCTTGAAGGCTGATCTTTTCTTTTTTACCTACTTTAGAAGAGAAATAAACGTGATCAACCTTAATTGATTCTCCTGCAAATGGTTTTTCACCTATATATTGTTTGCCTTCACCGTGTTTAACATAGGCGATAGTAATATGTGGTTTATAAACTTTAAATTTATTCGTGTGTGGAATATTATCACGAATTTTTCGGTTTAACTTATGAAGTGCCGGAGATTGCACTTCAATCATAACCACATCAAATAAACCTGAACCATCAAATCGATTGATCTTTCCTAATTTGATTTCAAATGGTTCCACTTTTTTCAAAAGCAATCTTGAGCTTTTAGAATCAGAACTATGAATACCATACAAAGCAGTTATATGAATCTCGTCTTCACGACCGTAACTTGGTTTATCGGGATCATGATAGATGATTTCGTCTGCAATGTTCTTCTTCCCCCAATCGATAATCTGATTACAGATTTCTTTTGGGGGTTTGATCAATACCGAAGAATAAGTATATTTAACATTGTTCATGCATAAAAATGACCTATAGTCACCCTTCCTTCAAATTAGCGTGATAAAGGTCGAGGGAATCCAGATTGCTGTTGTGGAGCCGCAGGTCTTGGACGGGCTAAGCGATTAGGGAATCCAGACTGTGGTAAGTTAGGTGCCGCAGCTGCTCTTTCCTGACTAAAAGCTGCTCTTTGTTCTGGTGAAGAATGACCTTTAATCGCAAACTTGATACCTGCTGCACTTTTCATCAGTTTCTGATTGAAAAGTTTTGCGGCATTGAACATTCTACGATCATTGTTCTGAAACGCACTTTGTTTCATAGAGTCAGTAATTTTATTGATTACTGGAACCAATTGCTGCTGAATAAGTTGTTGTACATGATTATTCAGTTTTTCAGCAGCTTGTTCTCTAGCAGCAGCTTTACGTGGATCAACTTGAGGTTGTGCCTGCTGTTTGCGTCCAAACATACGACCTAAAAACTCATTAAGTACGTCTTGTTCGTTTTCTAAAAAGGTATCTTCAGAGAAAACAGGAAGAATAACATCTTCGACTAATTCGTCAAAAGAAATCAAACCTTCAACAACAGGGGATACTAAAGCAGACACGCCTGCCTCAAATTTTGCATCTTGTTGATGCTCTACAAATTCTGTAAATGATCTCATATCAACCTCATAATTAAACCAAATGTTTAATTTATGTATGAGGTTTCAATCATTTAATAAGCCCGAATTTTGTGATTTTGTTTGAACTTTTTTCTCTAAATTATTCAAACTAGATTTTTCTTGTTCAATCATCATATTCAATTGTTCGAGTGTTTTATTGTAAGCTACTGCGGAAACGTTAGCCATTGGAGCTTCTTTTGCTGTATTTGCAAGTCCTCCCCACCATTTGTCGTATTCTGTTTGGGAAGCTTCTTTTCTCATTTGAGTTTTCTTCTCATTTTTGTCTAATTTATTAATTGCCTGACGAATATGAGCCTTTGCTTCTGTAATATTCTGATTGGGTGCCAAAGCTTTATTTGCACATCCTAAAGCTTGTGTCAACAAAGCTTGTGCTCTTGCTAATTCTTTAAAATCAGATCTCATAATTTACCATCCAAATTCTTTTAAAATACCATCATGTGGTCTGCTATATTGCGTTATAATTGATGTTGGAATTTCGTCAAAATCAACCTCTAAATCAATCAGAGTATCATCGTCATCAAAATCCCAACTATCTGGGTTTCCTTTTTCCAGCTCTTGCCGAATCTGTTCGTAAACTTCCGCTTTGTGAATATCTGCAATATCTTCTTGTACCATTTCAGCCCCTACTGGACTTTGTCTAAACTGTTGGTCTCGTGCATACAAAGCCAAAGCTAAAGCTAAAATCGAGTCATCGTGCCCCCCATTCTGTGCTTCTGCTCTTTTCGTTTTTGGATTAACAATGAATGTTTTTAACTCTTTGATAAATCTTAAACTCCAAACTGGAATTGTTTTTGATAACATCCGGCTTTTCAATCCATCCAAAAATGTAGGTCGATTAGATTGAGTTGTTTTCACCCCAATCTTAGAACTTTTGCCTTGAATGGTTTCGTACAAGTTTTCATAATGTAAATCATGTTCTAAACGGTTTAAAACCGTCGCCCCATATCTTTCATTTTCAACAACTACCAAAGCAGTGTTATACAACACTCCTAATTGTGAAATAATCTGTGCAAAAATATGGTTAGGACATGTGTTTGAATAAAATTCAGCAACCTGTTCACAGGTAGCCACATCAATAATTTGGGCACAACTGTGGTCACCTTGAGCACCTAAACCTTCTGCGGCATCCACCCCAATTACATATTCACGTCCTTCTCTAGGTTCTTTCCAAATCAGTAATGCTCCTTCTTCAGGTTTTCGACTGGCAGCACCATCGCTGGAGTATTCCGAAATCCATTCGGGGAACAAAATACGTACTGGTTCGATTTTCAACAATTCCAATTCGTAATCGTTCATGATATTTGGAGGTATCCAAGTATCACCGGCACCGAGGAAGTCTCCCATTACTTCCTGTTTCCAACCATTTTCTCCTAACTGTGCTCTTGTTGATTTTACCCAGTCATCATCGTCATAATCCGGGTGCTCAGTATACATCAGGTCGATAATGTGCCAGAAGTTATCACCACGCTCAGCAGCATGATAAGTTTCTTCATACCAGTTACCTACACCGTTAACCGTAGAAATAGCGATACAGTGACCACCAGTAGAAATGGTAGGAAACATCGCCTTCCAAAATTTTTCCATGTTTGGAATGAACGCTGCTTCGTCCAGAATCAAATATGTAATAGAACGACCACGAGCCGCTTCTGGTGTGTAGAAGAACAATTTACAACCAGTATCAGTAAAGAATTTTTGGTGGTCATTGTTTTTGTCCATTTCTGGACGCATCCAAGAAGGAAACTCTTCAATAGCACGTTTCGCAATTTCCCCAGCTGCAATCGCTTCACGGTCTGACTTAGACAAAACCATAATGATTTCATCGAGTTTAAACATACAACGCCACAAAGACCACAAAACAGTTACAGTGGTCAAACCACCCTGACGGAATTTACGAATAATGGAAAATCGGTGATCTTCGTACTCTTGTACTACACGTCTCTGATAGTTGTACAAAATAAAAGGTAACAAACCTCTAGTCGGGTGAGCAATTTTGACATACTTGTAACAGAAGTAGGGAAAAGATCGAGCACATTTAATGATTTCCATTTGCTGACGCTGTGGATCATATGCTTCAACATTTTCCATTGTTTCACGAGGATCAATCTCACGCTCGTACCTGTCAAAGGAATAGTATTCTGTATCAAAATTATTGTTGTAATAATCGTCCAGAGTGTCCCATTTATTGTACCACTCTAAATCATTTTCATTTGGCTTCACCGCCATAAGAGTACCTCCTGCAATCACTTACATTAATAGTTAGCGATTTTAAAGGTACTTTTTACAAAATAGCTTGCAAAATTATTACACATTTATTACGATAAAACATAATAGGAGAATTATAAAATGAAACTTAATGAACCAAAAATCGCTTTTTTGGTCACGTTGAACGTAGTGTTACTACTCAGTGTGGCTTTTTTTCTCAATCAAAAAAATCAACCGGAGATCAATTACAGTCCGCCTCCACTTGAATTCAATCAACCTCCAGCACAACCTGCTCCTCCTTCTAATCTTGATGAAAAGGAAGCTAGTAAAACCATTACAGAAAAGGATAGTAAAGATATTCTTACTTGGTTGGCTGCGGATGAACGAGAAGGACGCATGTCGGGCAAAAAAGGAAATGTTGCCGCTGCCAATTACATTGCTGAAAAGTTTGAAAAATTTGGCTTAGAAGTTAGCAGACAAAAATTTCGTATTCAGCGTATGAATCCGGGACCTCATAATGAAGTGGGAGATGATTTTACTGAAAATATCATAGGCATCATCCCCGGTCATTCTAAACGACAAATTATCATTGGTGCTCACATGGATCATATCGGTTATGGACCGGGTATGTCTCGTTCTAATGCCCGAAACCAAATCCATAATGGTGCAGATGACAACGCTTCTGGGTCTACCGTTGTATTAGAAATTACAGAAGCTTTCAGTAAGATGGAGAAACCGAATCATACATTGGTCTTTATTTGCTTTAGTGGCGAAGAAATGGGACTAATTGGCTCAAGGTACTATGTCCATCAATTAGATCGTGCTGCACGAGATAATATCGATCTAATGGTCAATTTTGATATGGTTGGTTGGTTGAAGAACCAAAAAGCTGTAACAATTTATGGTATTCGGAATATGAAAGAATTAGTTCAAATTGTGGATAAAGTAGACGACAACTACCCCTTTTCCGCATCTCCAGCAGGAGCGTCTGGTGGTTCTGACCACGCACCTTTTGGTAATGCAGGAATTCCATTTGCGTTCTTTCACACGGGCGGACATCCCTATTACCATACGCCACAAGACGATGTGGAGCGTATTGACTTTGAAGGTTTGACTCAAATAGCAAAATTTGCTTTTGATATGATTTACGAATTCGATAAACTAAAAGTAGTGCGAACCACTACTGTAAAATATCCCCCATTGAACGAAACTATTCATGATCATGGACACCCTGAAGTAAAATTCCCCATTAAGGAAGGATGGCAAATAAATGACTAAAAAAGAACTGGTTGAACTTTTAAAAGAAGATCTCGTTAATGAATACCACCATATGCATTTTTATCTCAATGCATCTTGTCATATCAAAGGATTGGCACGACAGGAGATTGGAGAATTTCTTGCGGAAGAGGCACGTGATGAAATGAAACATGTAGAAGAATTTACCAAACTCATTATTGAACTTGGTGGTTATATTAGTACTGGTAGTGGGCAAAACTTACCAGCATTTAAGCATGTACCTGTATTAAGAACTGTAAATGATATCCTTTCTTACGTACTTAAAATGGAAGAAGAAGTTGTAGAACGTTATGTAACCCGCATGGATCAAGCTGTTGAATTAGGTGGTGTTGATGGACGTTATGTTGAAATCTTTTTAGAAGACCAAATTTTGGATTCTAAATCAACCGCAGCACATGTACGGCAACTTTTAGCTGGTTGGTGATTTTAATTTTGCAATAATATGACTCCAATATAAGGAAATCTTTATGTTGGAGTTTTTTTATGCACAATTCAATCATTAACGGAGACTGTGAAACAGTTCTGAAAGATATACCAGATAATACTTTTGACCTTATTGTAACCTCTCCGCCTTATGCGGACGCCCGCAAGAAGACCTATGGAGGCATTGCTCCTGACAAATATGTGGAATGGATGATGCCCAAAACGGCAGAATTTCTACGAGTTTTAAAGCCAACTGGCACATTTATACTCAACATTAAAGAAAGAGTTGTAAAAGGTGAGCGTCACACTTATGTGTTAGAAATGATTATGTCTCTTCGTGAACAGGGTTGGTTATGGACAGAAGAGTTCATGTGGCATAAAAAAAATTCAACGCCGGGTAAATGGCCTAATCGGTTTCGAGACGCATGGGAAAGACTCTTACAGTTTAACAAAGATAAAAAATTTACCATGTATCAGGACGAAGTTAAAGTTCCTATTGGAGATTGGTCAAAAAGTAGATTGAAAAACTTATCAGACAAAGATATGATACGTGATGAATCAGCTGTACAGTCAGGTTTTGGCAAAAAAGTAGCAAATTGGGTAGGCAAAGACACCGTGTATCCCACCAATGTGTTACATATGGCTACTGAGTGTGGTAATAAAAATCATAGTGCCGCCTTTCCTGAATCTCTTCCTTCTTGGTTCATCAAACTATTTACAAAAGAGGGAGATTACGTCTTAGATCCTTTTTCTGGTAGTGGTCAAACTGGACTCGCTGCTCTTAAGTTAAATCGCAATTTCTTAATGATTGATATAATTAAAGAAAATTGTGATCTTGCACAATCCCGTATTAATGATTATAATTCGCAAGGATTAAACCAATGCCCACAGAACACGAATACAAATACCTGTTAGATCTCAACGCTTTTCAGGTTATTGAGGATCTATTAGATGATAGATACAATCCTATCCAACAAGGTTATTTATTTCAAGAATCTGGCATGTGTGCTCGTATTCGTAAGTTTACTTATCTCAACGGTAAAGATGAATGGTATTTCACTTTCAAGAAGCATGTTGGGACACGAGTTATCGAAATCGAGCAAATACTTGATAATAGAGATGGAATAGATCTGTGGGAAAAATGTGTTGGTAAACTTACCAAAAGGCGTTACACACTGCTCGCCTCCAATAGCAAGTGGGAAATAGATTTCTTTTTTGATTCGTCGGACACAATTTATTTTGCACTTGCAGAGATTGAGCTTGAGGAAGGATCTCCTCGACCACAATTGCCTCAAATTTTAGAAAATCATGTGATCCATCAAGTGGATTTGATGGATGATCGATTTTCAAATACAAAATTGAGCGATATAGAATATGCAAAAAAATTGTATCAATCAATAAAGGAATGAAAAGATGATTGACTTAGAAAAAGTTCAGAAGAAGTTAGTTAAAAAAAATCCGGTAGCTAAGTTTTACTACAAAAATGATCACAGTCACCCTGTTCGTAGAACTGTTTTGGTTACCAAAGAAACAAAAACAGATTTATGGGGATATGAACTACGTGAAGGTCGTGAAGTTCGTGGACTTTCGCAAGCACCGATGAAAAAATATTCCAAATCTCAAATTCCAAATTTTGGCGATTATTGCCGATTTAAAATGAGTGTAAAAAATTATCAAAGACTGGATACAGAGAGTACTTTGGAACGTTTTGGTCGTAAAATGTTAGCCGTCGAAGGTGTTTGAAGTATAGTTTTCTATTAAAAATGGCGATTTCCTGATATTTTTTGGAAATCGCCATTTTTTTACTATCATAATTTCGAAAGTTCATGTGCTAACTATAACTAGTAAAGCATGACTAATACCGAGGAGGAAAGTAGTGAATAATCCAGAAAAGAATTATTATGACCCAACTGCCAAAGATCACAAAGGTGGTACATGTGGCAGACTTTGCAGAAAAGAAAAAATCACATTAGAAGACGGACGTTTTGCCGAACGTCATACTTTTGTTGATGCAGAAGGTAACGAAGTAGAAGAGATCTACACAGAACCTGCTCGTCAGTTAAATCTGCAAAAACGAACTGTTTCGAAGAAAAAAGAAGTTATTGCAGAACGACGTGTTCAAACAGTTGATGGTTCCGGCAAAGTGGTTTCAGAAGAAGTTTACTCAACTGAACCAAAAATCGAACTTGAAAAAAGACGACACATTGTTGAAGAAACAGAAGATGCTGAAATGGCTCCAGATATTGAAGTCTTAGTAGCTCAAGCTGTTGAAAAACAAATGGCTGAACTCGACGCTCGAAAAATGGTTGCTCAAAGTTATGATTTCCAGAAAAAAGAGCCTATTTTTTCAGCACAAGCTGCTGTTGAAGAGCGAGTTGAGAATAAGAAAAAGAGTGACAACAATAGCACTATTGTTTACTCATTGATTGCTTTGGGTCAAGTAGCCCTATTAGCTTATTTGATCCTTTTTTAAAAGGATGAGATCATGTGGTCTTACAAGCTGGTTAACTTTCCCTTCGGAAAAACAGAGAAAGACTCAGAGCAACAAGATCAAATAGTCGTTAAATTGGACACACAACTACATCCAAAAGACCAGCCTCCAATACCTGATATTCAAGTGTTAGAGGCTGGTTGGCGACTTTTTGATGACTTATCTTAAATTCCCCATTTCGTTCTAAATTTATTCAAATAATATTTGCTCATTTCAATCATGGAACGTTCTTTAACAGATTCCATTTCTTTTGCATGAGATTTCATTTTCTTTTGTGCTTCTTTATACAATGGATCTACCATTTCTTCTTCCCATTCCGGGAAGGGTGCATATGCAAGCAAATCTCCTGCTATTTCTCGATATACAACATGCCCTTTAAAATAAGCAACTAATTCTGTTGTGGAATGCAAATATCTAATTTCGAAATGTTTACCTCTACTTAATCCATCAAAATGATATCCTTCTTCAAAAGAAGCGGCATCCGACATCGGCAATTCTTCTTCCTCTCCCCAATTTTCGCAAAGTGCGTCCAAATAACTTTGATCAAAGTCAGAAGATCCTTGTCTAACAATTTTATGCCCCAACCATTTTGCAATGGTTCCCAATTTTCCAGAAGCCCCTACCATATTTTTACGAACTGCTTCTAAAGTTCGCTTTTCACGAATCACTCTTTCTTTTGCGAGGTATGGATTACTCATAAACACTCTCCTTTGGTTTTTGATAATACATATATAGATATGGGTCGTCTATTAAAAAGGAGCTATTATGGATCTAACATCACCTATTCAATATCAATTAGTCGAAAATGTTGTCAAAAATGTTATGCCTCCGGTAAACAATACCAATTTACCATTTGAGGTAGATCAATATGCAGGTGGAGGTTTCAGTCTTTCGTCTACTGAAGGCATTGCTGCAAGCACATATACAACAATTACAAATACAATTAATCGTTTAAATGATGTTTTAGAAATGGTTCCAGAAAATTGGGCTACAAAAAACAAATTAAAAGTTTACCCTTTCGCTGGCGAAGGTTTAAATGCTTTCTACAACAGAAAATGCTTAGCTTTTTTCTATGCTCAAACCAATAACGAATGGTTTTTCACATCGTCTTCACCCGACATTGTTGGTCACGAATTAGGTCATGCTATTTTAGATGCAATTCGTCCTGATTTATGGGATGCTGCTTCCTTGGAAATATGGGCATTTCACGAAGCGTTTGGGGACATTGTATCAATGTTATCCTTAATGCAGTATCCTGAAATTATTGACACGATTCTTGAGCAAACGGGTGGCGACCTTTCAAAAAACAATTTAGCTGCTGATATTGGCGAAAACTTCAGCAAGATTCTTGTAGCCAACAACATGAGTACCAATGCAAACTATCTGAGAAGTGGTATCAATCATTTTAAATATGTTGATCCCAAATTGCTGCCTTCTAGAACTTCGGAAAACGAACTTTCGAAAGAACCTCATAGTTTTTCACGTATTTTCTTTGGTGCAATCTATGACATTATGGTTATGATTTACAACACTCGGAAACAAACAGAAACTCCTCAAAGAGCTTTAATGGATGCCAGAAATGTTTTAGCACGTTATATGGGAAAAGCTATACAATATGCTCCTGCTTCTGTCAGATTTTTCGAAAGTATGGCTAAAACCTTATTATGGGTTGATACTCATAATGGTAGAGTGTGGCATGATAAAATGTATCAAATTTTTGCTGATAGAAATATTGTAGATTACGAATATCAAATTTTGGCACAAATGACAGAACCTTCTCATACTGTAGATCGAGGTTGTGGATTATCGACAATTTGTCACTCTAAAAAAGACAAATTATGCAATTGTTCACCAAAAATAGGAGTGCAAAATATTGACGAATTTGCAAATGTTAATCTTGCAATTTTACGAACAGACGCTTACATTCATGATCAATCAGGTAATTTAATCTCAGTGCATAAAGTTTCCGAGAAAGAAACTATAGATGCAGCTGAGGATATGGTTGCTTATTTGAAAGACGGAAACTTAATCAATGAAGATCCTCATACTCCATTTGAAATATTTAATGGAGATTTAAAAAGATCACTTATTTGCTGTTGCAGCGGAAGTAGAACTCCATTAAAAAGTTCTCCAGAGTATTATAAGCAATATAAGCCTGAAAATCATGCTGGTTGTTGTGGAAAAAAATCTACAGAAAGTTCCAAAACAGCCAAAAAAATCAAAAGAGGCTGCTATATTAGGTACAAAGTTCAATAATTTTTGGAGTGTAACAACAATGCTAAATACAATTGAAGAAGATCGTCTGAACTTGTATAATGGATATTATGATGAAGACGAAGATGATGATTACTATGATGACGACGACGATTATTACGACGACGACGATGACGAATATTATGACGAAGATGATGACGAAGATTATTGGGACGAGGAAGATGATGATGACGACGATGAAGACGATTATTACTGGGACGAGGAAGACGAGGACTTCTAATGAATTTGGCTCTTGAGTCTTTGATTCGCAATAAAGTAATTGAAAATTCGTTCCATACACAATGTTCTATTGCTGTATGGGACGAATTTAAAAACAACCCTCTTTGGATCACAGTTAAAAAAGAGGAAACATCTGATAAATTTTTAATCACGCACTGGCGGATCGATTTATTTCAAGAAGTAGATTGCATTAATTATAAATCAAACGATGATTACGAACTTCCAATATCTACTTACTTTTTGGTATCTTCTGAAAATTTATTCAAACCTAATAAAGTCATTCCAAAAGGGCTAAAACCTATTCGGATAATAAGTAGCTCTGTATCAAGTCATCTTAATTCTTACAAGAAGCCAATGTCACAAGATGTCTACGAATCCTATTTCGAAAACATTCTAAACCCTTCATTACATTTAGAGTATAAAAAATGTTGGCTCTGGAATTATTTCATGTTTAATTCCAAGAATTCAGACACAGAATTACGTGAGAGAATTCAAGATTATTTGTTTTATAATGACATAGAAGAATTTGTTTATTTGTGTCAAGAAGAAATGAATCAATATTTTTACGATATCAATGATTTATGGCAGAATATTCAAAAAGAACTTTTTATCAAAGAACCGGAGGCAACCGGAGAACTTGTTTTCGCCTCAACCGTCTAAACATTTTGTTCGTTTGACCCGATCTTGATTCTCGATCATCCTGATCATATTGATCGGTCGGACTTTTTTTGCCACTTGTAGGCGGATCTTCATCCTTGTTAACAGTAGGCATTGCTGTAACCGGGATTTTTTCTTTTTGTGCTTCTCCCGTATCAACAATTTCATTCATTAGCCATTTTTTAAAATCTAACATACTCTATTTATGTAAGAAAAGACAAACTTACAAGGAGTATTGTTTCATGTGGAACGGCATAATGAAAATCATGGAAATCCAACACAGAGCCAGTGATGGATCAATTCTTTGGGAACAGAAGAATGTAAGAAATATTCTTCATCTAAAAGGTGAAGAATTTCTTTTAAGAACGGCTTTTACTGGTGGGAAAGTCAGTACTGTTATTCCTGAAAATTATTATTTAGGACTCGATAATCGAGTCTCTGTCCTTGCAGGCGATGAGATGTCTGATATTGTTAATGAACCAACAATATCAGGATATGAGAGACAACCAGTGGCATCCAGCGGGGACTTTACTATTTCCGTAGATAACGGTCACTATCAAGCGATTAGTCCAATTGTCGCATTTGGAGCCACTGGCGGTTCTTGGGGGCCGGTACAAGTATTATTTTTATCTGATAAATCTAGTAGTTTGGGAACACTGATTTCTTCAGCTGTTTTAGATACAGCAGTTTCTGTTAATGCAGGCGAGTCTGTTACTATGAGACTTGCAATGACATTAAAAGATTGTACTTAATCGTCTGGATCACCATCTTTTACTTTGATTCTTAAATTAAGGTAAACATCTCCGTTTGCCTTAATTTCAACCATACTGGAAAGTAATTTGAGCAATTCTTGAATCTGGCTTACATCAATATTTTTGATTAAATCAACAACTTTTTCAACGACTTCTCGATCCAAAAATTTCAAAATATCGGTAACACCTTGAGCTTCTAATTGAGGCTCAGGTTCTGCTGGTCCGACAGTAATATCATCAAACCCAAAAGGAAGCTTAGGAGCGTCTTCTTGTGTAGAATCAGCCGAACTTTCTGTCACATTTTCTTTTGATTGATAATATTGTTGTTTGCGTTCTTGTGCTCCTTGTGTATGACAAGAAAAACGACAATCTGTATAATCCACACAACGCTCAGGATCTACACAATCATATCCTGCATAATAATTATCAGGATTCATAGGATTTTCACTGTGATGGTTATGTGCAGCGGTTTTTAAAGCTTCATCCAAAGCATCGTCTAAATCTTTATTTCCAGTTGATTCTTGTTGGTTCACTTTTGCCAACTCTTCTTCTAGCCCAAACCCAAAAATTTCTTCATTTTGCATCGCTGATTGTCCTTTCGAGATATTTGATATCATAAATGTTGACATAATGGGCCATTTTCATAAATTTTCCATTCGTCTTAACGGTATTTGTCTCTTTATACATTAACGATTCAGATCCACCATCCTTGATGTCCAGCAGGCTCGCTGAGGACATTTCTTTTGGTCGAGAGGTATAATATGCCTCTCGTTGCTCCTGCGTCATCTGAAGCCACTCTGCGTCCTCTACTTCTCTTTGAATTCGATTTGGTATACGGTGTGGTATATTAAGTAAGTAACCATCTTCTAAAACTTTGATAGGAATTTCTTTTTTTGGATTTCTTAAATAATAATTACAAAAAATTTCTTTTGCAGGTTCTGAAGTTCTCATACCTTGATGCCAAACGGGTATAGAAACCCCTATAGTATCAATTGATTCTCCTTCATGTAATGCGTATCTATCATTTTTTGTTAAATAAATATTATGTTGAATTGTAAGTGTTAGCATAATTTCGCTCCAATCTTCTCTCTTATATACGAGTAAGAAACCCAAAGAAGGAGATAAAGAAATGAAAAACTGGCTTACTACTCTTCAAGGCACTGTTGTATTCCTGACACTGGCGATTATGTTATCGTTAATGAGTGGAATTCCACAAAGCAATCGAGAGCCTGTCAATTCTATTATTGACAAAATGCCATTGGTCGAAAATGATCCATTTGCATCAATGGCTTCCCATACTGCTCCTCGTGTAGAACGAGGTCGTGATGTATGGAAATGGATTGAACCCGGAGTGCGAATTGCAGTAACTGGGGCAAGAGGATCTGGTACAATTGTGTACTATGATGAAAATACAGGTTATGCTTATGTGCAATCTTGCGGGCACTTATGGAACGGTGACATGTCTGCCGAAGAAGCAAAAAGACGGCAACCAACCTGTACTGTTGATCTTTTTTACAAAAATGGTGAAAAACTTCGACAAGCACAAACCTATCCAGCTGAAGTATTGTTTTACCACAACAACAAATATGGACAAGGTGGAGGAGAATGGATGTGTCAAGACGTAAGTCTTTTAAGATTTAAACCAGATTTTGAACCTAAGTTCTTTCCAGTCGCACCAGCAGATACACAGGTAGAACAAGGAGAATACTTACACTCAATTGGTTGTGATCACGCAGAAGAAGTTGGTCATTATAGTGTACGTGTACTTGGGGAAAATGGCAAAGAATGGCCAGACTTGGTTACAACAGAAAACTCCCCTCGACCCGGTAGATCTGGTGGGGGTCTTATTTCAGATGATGAAACCTATGTTGGTATTTGTTGGGGTACATCGAACTACAACGGTACAGAAAATGGTTATTTCACTCCATTGCGTACAATTCGTTATTTTAATGAAAAAGAAGGCTATGGATGGCTGAACGAGGTTAAAACAGGTAGTTTCGCCAGAAGGATTCCCATTGTGGATCGTAACAACCCACAAGGAGAATACCCTGACGATTATATTCCATTGCCTAAAGCAGCAACCTTAGACGCCCTTGATGATTGAACTCATATCTCCATCCCAATTGGCAATTCTTTTTTCAGAACTACGCCAAGTGCAAATGGATTCAAATGGGCATCGGTTACAGTGAAAACCTACGTTGCCTCGAACATTGTCGGGATCGTGACTTTCAATCTGGTTGTAAACATCGAGCATTTCCTGCTCTATCAAGAGCAGGGATTGTTCGGTATAACTACTAGAAACCAATTCTTCATCTTCCAAATAGTACAAAGCCGTCTGTATTTTTTCAGCTGGAATTCCAAATTCTTTATTCACAACTCTAGCGTACATCCTTAACTGTGGATCAATTTTCACAGTCGATTTATTGACACGCCATTTACCTTTTTTGGTAGTTTTATAATCAATAATGAAAGCATGATCACCTTTAAAAATCAAACGGTCAATAAAACCTTTTACAAATTTTTCATTAGGCGGATCTAAGTCATACAAAAAAGGATGTTCTACAATCCCATCTGTGCCGATTTTCTTAGTCAAATTTTGAATTGCTTTTAAGTGTTTGGGTAATCTTTTTGCATATTCAGGAGGTAGAGGAGGAGCGTAAACATCTGGTTCAATTTCGATCTCTCCTGCTTTTACACTTCGCCAAATTTCATCTAGAGTCTTTTCCCCTTTTAGGGTAACATACTCTTCTGCTATTTTGTGGATAATTTTTCCGTAAATAAAATAGAAAGGCTCTTCTACCGGACTTTTTAATTTTAAATGATAATGATATTTATAATGTTGTGCACATTGCTTATAAGTCTTTGATCTCGATACACTAATATGTTCTAAAAGCATTCTATAATAACCTTTCTTTAAGATTGAAATCTGTATTGCATTATTATAGAATAAGTTATGTAAGTAAATAGCAATTGGAGACTTTGAATGATCGACTACGATCTTTTCCTCGAATGGTGTAAGAATTACTTTGGCGAAGAAAACATTTCATTTGCCAAAGATGGAGAAGAAATATGCACCAACTCTCCCTTCATGGAAGATCAAAAGCACCACCTATGGATGAATCCATCTGGAGGAAAGAATAAACATAATCCCGAAAACGGTTCTTATCGTTGCTGGTATACAGACCGGAAAGGGAGTTTAATATCACTGGTAGCTGAATTAGAGCACATTGACTGGGATGAAGCAGAAGAGTTAATCACAACTCAAAGCTCTTTAAGAAGTCTTGAACAAAAATTAGGAGATTTTTTTGAGCAAAAAGAAACTTTCGTAGCCAGACCAACAAATGTTGGAAAAATTCAATTACCTAAAGAAGCCTTTTTGCTTGAATCTTTAGAGGGCGATACTTTTTACAATCGTGCTAAAAAATATCTTGATGCACGTAAAATTCCAATTGATGGTTTATATGTCACAATTGGTGGCAAATATGACAATCGTATTCTTATTCCTTACTACAACGACCAACAAGAACTCATCTGGTTCAACGCTCGAACAATGAGTAAAGATAAAAGAGTGCTTCGGTATATGAAACCAGACGATGACTGTGGAGCAAAAGAAATCAGTCAGGAAGAGGTTTTGTATATGAGGAGATGGCCAAAAAGACCTTCCAAGGTGTTTGTAATGGAAGGAGAATTTGATGCTATTTCATTAGATTTATGTAATTTTTATGCAGCTGCTTGTGGAGGAAAAAGTTTATCTGAAAGTCAGATAGAGATATTACGCAAGCATATTCCTATTTTGGCTTTTGATGCAGATGGTCCGGGAAAACAGGCTTTAATTGATATTGGTACCGAATTGATTCAAAAAGGTTTTCCAGAAGTTTATTACGTAAGACCACCAGAATCTTATAAAGATTGGAATAAGTTTTTACAACAACGAAGTGTAAAAACTATTCAAGAATACATTGAACGATACACCAAACGTTTTAACGCATGGTCTAATTCAACAATCTCTTTCGGAATTAGTTAATTATTCGTCACCGCCGTCAGCTTCTTCGTGGCTGTCATCATCAGCAATATGACCACAGCCACAACCTGAGGTACAGTGAGCACAATCATTGTTTTTACAATGTTTACATTTACAAGAACACTGTTCTTCGAATAGTCTTGAGGCCAATTCTGGATTTTTTGATTCTAACCAAGTATTAAATTCAATCATTTTAATTTCTCCTAACTAATTTAATTTATCTACTACTTTAGTTAACATTTTTTGAGGAAAATATGCATTCTAAAACATTGTTAGAGTTAAAAGAGTCTTTTGAAGGCAAAGTTTGTACCATATTCACGAAAGCCACATGTAAGACATTTACAGAACGAATTTGGCGAGAACACTATGCTATTAGAGTGCTTAAAGTTACTACAGATGGTATTTTTGGAGAGCACCCTTATACTCATACAAAATCATTTTTTTATGCAGATCATATTATCTTTCTGCAAGAAGAAGTAGAAATAGATCCAAACAATCCTATACATAAAAAAATGATTGAAGAATACGAAGAAAAAACTGGAAAGAAAATTATTTCTGATGTTTCTCCTCATTTAGCTCCCACACTAGAAAACAAACCTGAAGAACAAACGCAAGAAGCTTCTCCTCCAGTCGTTGTAAATGACGACAATGAAGAAGAAGCTTCTGATGAAAGTATATTTATTGATATCGAGGCACTTGATGCACTAACGAAATACACTAAAAAACAATCTGAAAATCAAGTACAAGGATTCAATGAGTTCATGCCTTCAAAAAACAATGATAGACCTGATGATTTAGTTCAAATTCAATAATTCTCATCCTCATCATCATACTCTTCCGGCCAACCTTCATCGTCGCCGCCATAAGAGTAATAATTTGAATTTGGATTATAGTCATCTTCCGAATCTTCATAACCATCTTCATAATCCATTGGATCTTCATCCTGTTGTTGCTGTCTAATCAAATCTTCTAAATCATCACCAGACTGATCTTCTGGTTCCGGTTCAGGAGTAGGAGCCTCTTTTTTCTTTAAGTCCACTCCTTGAAATTTACTAAAAGCATTCACCAAACCGTCAAAATCATCTTTCTTGATAAACGGAGTTACATCCGTATTATTCATGAATTTTACTAAATGATCTGAATCAACAGAAGGTGTATAATCATCTCTTAACTTCTGTTGAATTGATGGTAAAAACTTATCTACCAAATCGGAAGGCGTGCCTTGAGATTCCGGTTTTACCGGTTCAGGAGTTGGCTCTGGTTTTGGTTCAGGAGCAGTTTTTACCGGTTCAGGAGTTGGTTCAGGAGTTGGTTCAGGTTTTGGTTCAGGAGCAGGTTTTGATCCATTTTTTGTGCCAACTAATTGATTTAAATCTCTTAGATATTTATCTTCATTATCTATCCATGAATTTAAATCATATTTATCCCAATAATACATCATTGCTTTACGTGCATCTTCAGAATTTAAACCATCTTGTTTTAGAGTTTTATAAACTTTAGCAGCTCCATCGTCTAACATTGAAGGATGTAAATCAGACTCATCATCTAATTCTACACTTTGCCAAGAATTTGTATCTGCAACCGGTGTTTCAGGCTTTTCTGCAACTGGTTCTGGTTCTACAGATGGTTTAACTTCTGGAACTTTTTCTGGCTGTATTTGCGGTTCAGGCTTTGCAGCAGGTTTGGGGATTTCACGTCCTTTGTGGGGAGCCGTTACTTTTCTTGCTCCGTCATCATCCCCCAACAAACCTAGATGATTTAAACCACCTTGTACGTATTTTACAACATCTAACAAATCTTCTACACTAAACTGTTTTGAACTACGAGGCAAATCTGGATAGCCTAATGCTTTAGCGTAAGCGTGCAACTCTCTTTTACCTTGAGCTGTTCCAGCTTTTTTCATCAAAGCGTGAGGAGTAACCAAACCGGCTTCTAAAGCTGCTCGACGTGATTCAATTTGCCCACTCAAGAAGTCTTGTCTACTATTTTCTACGTTTCCAACAGCGTATTTTGGTTTTTCTGGCACTTCTGGAGGAGGTTCGTCAGCTTTAATAGTTGCAGCAGGCTCTTCAACTGAAGGTTCATCAACTGCTACTGGAGGTTCTTCTACAGCAGCTTCCGGTTCTGGTTTTTCATCAGAAAGTGGTTTTTCTTCTGGTTCTGAAACAGGTTTTGGTTCAGCTGTTATTGGAGCAGTTGGAGCAGTTGGAGCAGTTGGAGCCGCTGAAGTACTTGCTACATATTTGTCAATTTGTCCTTGAATAAAGGTAACCAGTTGTTTTGAAAATTCATCAATTGAATTCATCAAACTAACAAGTTGGTTATCGTTCTCGTTCAAAAGATTATCATAAATTTGAGCAAAATCTTCATATTGAAATTTTTGATCCCAACGTTTATTGATCATATTGGCAAATTTAGGATCATGAGCCATTAAATCTCGCATACGAGACATGCCTTCACGACTTTTCCACCAAGTTTTCCAAGCACTTGGGGAAACCATATTCTTCAACCATCCAAAAAACCCTTTTCTTTTGGGGACACCTATTTTGCCAGATGGATCTACAGGAGGCATATTCTGCCCAGAAGTACCTTGTGGAGCAGATTGAGACATTCCCGAAGGAACCTGTGAAGCAGAGCTACTTGGTGCTGAGGATGGAGCATTTACTGGTGGCATCGCAGAAGATCCTGAGGATGGATCTTGAGAAGCAGAAGGATGGATTTCTCCACTCATTCTGTTTTGTTTAATGATTTTAGTTACATCAGTTTTAATCTGCTTAAAAATACGTTGTACTTCTTTAGCAATATTTGCTTTAATTTGATCAATTGAAATGCCGCTATCGATATCACTGGCAGCTTCTGTAACTACTTCACCGCAAGCTCGACGAGCCTCTACTACATAATGACTAATGATTTCATTAGAAATACAATAATCTTCATATACAGTTAATTTTAAAGCATAATTTGCTACATTAAGCAAATCTTGATCCTCAACACTTTCAGTTAGACGCTCTGAATAACTTAGAGTATTCAGAAGGTCTAATCTGAGAGTGTTGAAATATTGATCAAACATGTCAGCAAACGAATCTGCTGACTGAATAGATTCTTGAATCTGTTTTTTTCGATAATCATTAAAATTTAGCATACTTTTCTCCTCAACTTTCTATGTGGTATATACCACTTTTGAGGAAAATTATTACCTATCATCTGGCATATTATATTCACCAATTTTCTTCAAACCCATTAAACTTGAATCATAGGTTTGAAACTGACTAGTTAGATAGTTCAAAGACAGTCTGTTAAATTTGTCACCAATCCCTTCAGGATGGTTAAAATAAACATACTTTCCTTTTTTCCCAACTACTTTCAATCCAATTGCATTTGGTTTATATTCATGCATCAAAAGATAAGCTGCAACACCTAAATCAGAAACTGTTTTGTGAGTTGCTTCATCTAAATTTTCTGGTGGTTCGATGTCGATTTTTTTCAAAAACATCAAACAAGAGTCAAATGTATAAAACTCATTTGGTGGCTGATAATCGAGCACTAAACGATCAAACTCTTCACAAGTTTCCTGATCGTTCATTTCAAAATAGATTGACTTACCTTTTTTACCAATTACGGTGAAACCGTGCATTAGCAGGTAGGCGGCAACGCCTAAATCATTAACACATTTATGCAATCTTTCGTTCATTCTGTAATTCCCTTTTCTAAATTAACTCTGAGTTGTTTTGGCATTTTCGGCTGCAATTAAACAACCACGTGCAACCGATTTAACAGGATCTTTTGGCTTTACAATTTCGCCAACATCAACTCCCAAATCTGGAGTTTCATCAATCACCTGTTTGAAAAATTGTTCAAAACCATTTGGAGATGCGGTTCCACCAGCAACTACAATTTTAATGGGTTGTCCCAAACGTGCTTTTTCATGTTCCTGTAAGCCTTTTTTGATACCAGCCACAGTTTTCTCAATCATCAATCGATACTGAGTTTGAATAGCACGTTCAATCATGTCTTTTGGTTCTTGAGACAAGTCAATGTTGTGTTTTTTCTTATTGATTACAGCAATCGGTTCACCAGTTGCATGTGCAGATTGTTTATCAATCCAGTCACCACTATTTACAATCGCAAAACTAAATGCTGGATTACCGAAAACGGAAAAACAAACATTTACCATACCCGCTCCACACGAGATCCCAATCCCAGTAAACGCAGTATCTTCCAATTCTGAATAAACTAAAGCAAGTGCTTCGTTAATTGGATGAGCATTAACAGTTAGTCCTGTTTCACTTTTGAATGCTTTAAAAATAGCTTCCAAAATTTTACCGTGATAATCAGCATCGGTTTCTGAATTGATTGCATTTGCTGGCACACTGTAATACAGGGTTTCGCCATCTTCGGTTACATTTTCCAAAAGAGAATGCATCATGATATTCATGATCTGAAATGCATCTTTTTCTTTAGGGTTAACACAACCATCTTTCATCGGGCGACGTAATTCTGTATTCGCCATAGCATATGCCATATTTACCGCAGCTTCACCTAAAGCGTAAGCTACATTCTGATCTTCACGCATCACCAAAGGTACGCCAGATTTTTTCATCATGTTAAACACGAAATCGTTATCTAACGGAATCTGAATAAAGGCGTTTACTTCTCTTTTGTAAACTAAATCACCTTCTTCATTTCTGTTACAAGCGATTAAATTATAAGTCCCAGCATCGAAACCAATACTCATTTTTTACTCCTTAATCATCTTTTCCAAAATTTACCATTCCACCCGCAGAAGAAAAATCGGGTATAGTAAAATCAACATTATCGTCATCGACACTCGCACGATCATGGCTTTGAATCGAAGCAGATACTGTTTGACCTTCACCGTTATTGGAGTTTAAATTAATATTTAATTCCAAAGTAATTACCAAATGGCACTCACCTTCTTTAGTTACAGTTACCACTTTGGTTGGTGTAATCAATTGTGCCATTTATACTCCCTTCATTTTTAATCTTATCGATAGGCCATCTAGCAAACATTCTGTTGACCCCATCAATAATTTCTTCTACTGACAATTCTGTTAAACAAGGTTTTAATTCTTGTTTTGTTTTTGGACATTCTCCCCAATTATAACAAGGGCCACATGTCCAACAGGGATTTGTCTTTCTATGTTTTTGCACTAATTCAAATTCATAATGTTGTCCATAAGCCATTCCATCAGCAAAGGTGAAAATACCAGTTAATGGTTTGCCCATACCACCAGAACAATGAAATGCAGCTGTGTCTACGCTAACCACATAGTCAGCAGCATTTAGCACTGACATCCATTGTCTAATGGTCAAACTATGTATGCTTGGTATGTTGTTCTTTATCAAAGGAAGTATTGGTGTATTGTGTAAACCAATAGGACAACATCCCTGATCTTTCAAATATTTAATCAAACCATTTAATTGATGGTCTAATAAATTCTTACCTCTCATTGCAGATACAGGACAAACTACTACAACTGGTTCTGTTGATTTTGTATAATTTGAAATAATATCGTAACCCAACTGATGTTCTGCTTCTGTTAGGTTAATGTGCATGTTATGTTTTTTTAAGTTGACTCCACAATGTTGGCTCCAAATATCGCTTCGATTAAGCCCTGAAAGAGGTGCCATTCTCATTTCGTAACGACCACAAGCTGTCGTAGTATTATACGAAATGATATAGTCAGATTTATCAACAGTGCTACTATCCAACAACTCATCAATAAAGGGATGATCTTTAACTGCTTCGTGATACATGGGAGGACAAGCGAAATGTACTTCTCCATCACCAATTAAATCTTTAAAATCTTCAAACATCATTCGATGCATAAAGATATCTCCTAACCCACCTACAGATCGCACAATCAAAACTTTGTTTCGTTTGTGGTAAAACTCTTTCATATTGAGAGTTCTTTTGATCTTATCGGGCTTATTGCGTTCAACACGACGAGTAACAATTTTTTTGTATTTACCTTGTACGATAGCCATAAACTAAATGAGTATTATCTAAAAAAAAATAACACTATATAAATTAGACTTTGTTCTTTAAGGGAGGTACAAAACTATGAAATATTTAATTGCAAGTTGTTTAATTGCTCTAACAGGGTGTTGTTTACACCATCACGAAGATCGAGTAATATCTAGAGAGTGTAGACCGCCACAACATTATCATCATCGTGATGATCATCGCAACTATGATCGAGATCATCATGGTCCTTGCACACGTCACAATCACTGTAGTAGATACAGCTGTCCGACTTGCAGAAATAACCACTGGTATATCTGTAATCGAAGAGATCATTGTGGAAGACATAATTGTCCACATTGTAGACACAACAACTGGTAAAAAGAAAAAAGACACAGGCCGAAACCTGTGTCTTTTTTTATAATAAACTCCTTTGTCAAATCTCTTAGCTGTTAACAGCAGATTTAACAGAAGCGAGAATCGTTGCGGTACCACCAGCTGAGGATGATTTCAAACGAACCTGAGTGATAGCCAAGTCTCCACTGTTGAAGATCTGAGAACTTGAAGCAGCCAATGTCAAAGTTGCATTGGTGTCGCCGTTCAATTCGAAAGTCAAAGTGTAAGAAGCGTGTGTGTTGCTAATCTGAACATACTTAGCAGGACCACCATGAGTATTGACAAAGTCAATTTTGTTGGTGTCATTGTAAGAAGTTGCAACACTATCAAAAGATTGACCAACCACAAAAGTGTTTTCCTCTTCTACATCACTGTAAACAGAACCATCGTCAGATACAACTTCAACAATTGCCTGATCGTAAGGAACCTGTGGGTAAGCAAAACGCTTCCAATAGTTACAGTCACTGAAAGTTTCGCCATCTTTAAGAAGACGGTTAATTTTCTTAGGACCCATTACATAAACCTGACGCTGCTTAGAAACGGTGAAAGCAGTACCAAGATCACCATAACCACCACCAGCTGGATGAGTTGATGGATCGAGATCAAGTTTACCCTGATCAACATTGTTTAATTTTACACGAAATACAGACATGTTTTGTCTCCTTATTTGATCGTCAAAAAATTTTTGCCATCTTCTGAAGATAGATATGCAATAAATTTAATTTTTGATTTCAATTTTCACCAAACGCCAACCATTTTAAAAAGGCAAAATTTCCATGTAAGGAAACATATTTTGATATAAGTTTCTACCAATCCCCGTATCGGCTAGAATGATTGGAATTCCTGCAATGCCTGCCCGCAAGAAAGGTACACTTTCTACACCAATCACTAATCCGGCATTTTCCCATTCTTCACCAATTTCAACTTCAAAACCTTTAGATTCTGCTATTCTACGAGCAATTTCTATATGTTTATCTTTCATCGGATCTGTTGGATAAGTGTTATGTGTAACAATAACTGCTTTAGTAGTCGAATTCTGTATTGGTTCAGGTGTAATGGTAAAATCTTCGATATCACAACTATGCAAAATTTGTTCAATTGGATGGCAACCTTCTTCGTATTTCAGCTCTTTTATGTGTGCAAATTGATTTTTCTTAATTCTTAATTCTGAAATGGGGAGTATCTTATCTTTTGTAGATAAAACATTTACAGACTCATCTCTACAACTAATGTAAAAGTCCATCCCCGGAAAAGATCGTTCAATCTTTGGACGCAGGGCTTCCAACATGATTAAATATTCATCACATTGACCGAAATAACATAAGCAATAATTATTTTTAATTTTTGCATATTCTTCGAAAGCTATCATTCAGATACCGCTCTTCCTTTTAGTTGCTCCCAATCCTTCTCTGGACGAACATGGAGATTAGTTTCCCAAGCACCTTTCATTACGTGATTAACAACACCTTGTTTTTCAAACAATGCCATTAAAGCGTTTAAATCTTTTGGAAAACAAGATCCACCAAACCCTTTATGACCATCAGGACCCGGTACTGCCCAGTGAGACTGTCCTAAACGCTTATCTTTAGTTGCATATTCAATCACCTTGTCATAATCTTCTCCTAAAGATTCACAAAGCAGAGCCATTTCATTTGCAAAAGCTACCTTCACAGAGAGGAAGCAATTAGTCGTATATTTAACCAATTCCGCAATTGTGGATGAGGTCTTCGTTACCGGTACATCTGGATAAGCTGTTTCGTACATTTGCTTCACAATATTTGTAGCTTCACGAGGTCCTCCAACAATAATACGATCTTGGTTTTTAAAATCTTCTACAGCTGTGGCTTCTCTAAGAAATTCCGGGTTGTAACAAATATGAAATTGTTTAAATTTTTCATTTAATGATTCAGTAGTACCGGGAGTCATGGTAGATTTAATGACAAAAATTTGACCTTCAGTACCTTCGATATTCGAAAAATCATTAAGAACTGATTCTAAAATTGAAGTATCACAAGTACCATCAGACTTCATTGGAGTTGGCAAACAAAGAAAAATTGGACCATCTACTTTTAAAACTTGCTCATATCCATAATCTTTGTCACATGCAGTGCGGGTACAATGCGGGTAATTACTAAGAGGTTCCCGGATTTTCGTGTTTAATCCATGAACTTTGTCATAACATCGAATATTAAAAGCGTGCTTCATACCCTCAAAAACTGATTTTCCCACAAATCCGTAGCCAATAATGCCAATATCGTTCATTAAAATCTCCTTATTGATAGATTGGTGTACTATATAAAAGAGTTATGAACGAACAAGAAAAATCAAAACTTGGTGCAGATTCTGTACATTCTTTTTTAAATCAATTTGGTGAACCTGATGAATATGTTACTATATTACTTGAGGTTCTAATGGAGGAGCTTTTTAATGTACCGCCTGTATCTTTACTTGGCGAGCCGGAGCAAGAGAGGGATCAAACTCTTAACAATAGTAACGGCACAGAAGCCAGTCAATTCGAAGATTTACAACGTCAAAGATCTGAATCTTCCCAAAATATGGGAAGCGAAACTCCAGACATTGATCAATGAAAATGCAATGTTATATGAACCCCGAATGGAAACAGCAAAAAGTTACAACGAACTAAAAACACGCCTCATCGAAAGAGGTTACAGTAATATTCCTTCAGGTTCGATTCCTTTATTGCAATTTGGCAATTATGGAACTTTACCTATTGCGGATACCTCCAGTGTAGAAGTTGTAACTACAATGTTAAGAAAGTATAAAAAATGATTCTCTACCCAATTGCAGGGCGATACCACAAAGACCAAAAATACAACATTTCCATTATTGTTCCCATGTATAAAAGCAAACGAGTAATTGCGGAACAAATACGTAGATGGCCAATTGAAACTCAACTTCGTACAGAAATCATCTATGTTGACGATAAATGCCCAGAACACTCTTCTCAATCGGTAATGCAAGGTTGGCAAAAAAGACCAGATATCACGGATAACCCTGATCGTTTAGTAGACGTAAAACTCGTCCTCAATAAAACCAACAAAGGATTTGGCGAAGCGTGTAATACCGGGGCACACTATGCAAATGGTGAGTTTTTGATTTTTCTCAATGCTGACACAGTTCCTGAACCGAATTGGCTGTTACCTATTTATGAAGCTTTCAAAAGCGATGAAAAAATAGGTATTGTCGGAAATCTCCAACTTAAAGAAGGTGGAGATCTTCACGGTACAATAGATGGAGCAGGATCTGAATGGTGGTGGGGAGAATCTAATTTTCTTCATGTTGGACGGCATATTGTAAACGGAGAACTTTTAGAAGAACGTCCTCTTTATCCAGAAGAGTTACCTTCTAATTTAAATTGTCTTTCTGATCGTGAAATGGTAACTGGTTGTTGTTTAGCAATTAGAAAATCAATTTTTGAAGAAGTAGGCGGCTTCAATCCCTATTATCGTATTGGTTATTGGGAAGATAGTGAATTAAATTTGTCAGTTAGAGAACTTGGCTATCGAGTTGTCTTTACTCCAAAATCAATTATTTGGCACAAATTAAGTCATGCAAAAGTTGGAAAACACGTTTACCACGATATCAACAAACAATATTTCATGAATAAATGGGATGCTTCTGGTCGGTTAGATAAACTTGTCAAATGTCCGAGACCAATGAAGCGAGAAAAAGTCAAACGCATCCTTGTGAAAAGAGATGCGGCTAATGGAGATGTACTGGTTGCAGCAGGTATTTTGCCAGCCCTTAAAGAACAGTATCCTGAAGCAGAAATTCATTTTTGCACAGGCTGTGGACAAGTACTGTTGAACAATCCTTATATCGATAAACTAGTCGATCAGTTTGAAGCATTTAACAACTTGCATCGCTACCAAAGAATTATTGAATTAGATGGAGCATACGAACGTCGCCCTAAAGTTTCTATTACAAGAGCTTATGCAGAAGAGGCTGGTGTAGATGAAAATAAAATGGATTATTTTATCCATACGGAGCCTGTAGCAGAATATGAATTACCAGAAAATTACATTGTAATTCATGCCGGTATCACTAACTGGGTTGGTAGAAATTGGAGCACTGAAGGTTTCGAAGCAATCGCTCAAAAATTAATTGACGAAGGGCACAATGTGATCTGTATCGGCAAAGGTGCTGATCGTTATGTTCCGTGCACTCTTGATTTACGGTCAAGAGTTTCGTTGTACGAAACAAATCGCATCATCCAAAATGCTCAATTCTTTATTGGCGTTGACTCCATGCCTATGCACATTGCTCAAATCTTTGATATTCCGGGGATTGCTTTCTTTGGATCGATTGATCCAAAATTAAGAATTTTTAATGACAATATGACAGGAGTAACTGCTCCTGATTTACCTTGTCTTGGATGTCATCATCGAAGATTAGCTCCAGCTATTACTCTGCAAGAATGCGAAACTGGAACTTTGGATTGCGAAAAATTAGTCACAACTCAATACATGTGGCAAAAAATTGAAGACAAATTAAAGAATGTGGAGAACGAATAATGCGACCTGAATACACTGAAAGATTTATGCGTCCTAAAATGGAATACTATCGTGAATGTTATAAAGATAGTCAAAAATGGGATGGTGAAGAAGATTTAAAAGATAAAACCGTTATTCTGTATGGTGAGCAAGGTTTAGGAGACATTCTTCAATTTGCTAGATACATTCCAACATTGCAAAACAAAGGTTGCAAAATTATTTTTCATTGTCCTCGCTCTTTACAAAGATTGTTCCAAAACAATTTTGACAATATCATTGGATTCATTGACAAAGAGGAAGAATCTGTACCAGAATTACCAGAGCACGATTATCACATACCTACAATGAGCTTACCTTTTTT
>MDTG01302668.1_pt1 | contig 47420 bp, 49 predicted proteins | sample 811421 | NCBI WGS metagenome assembly MDTG01 (sample SAMN05326645, study PRJNA326480) | marine metagenome | isolation source: seawater | place: Pacific Ocean: South East | collected 2011 | reverse complement strand
CTATTTTCATAATTTTAATCAGCCTGGCAATGTCCTACTCTTCCATGTCTTAAGACAAAGTACCATCGGCGCTGAAAGGCTTGACTTCCGAGTTCGAAAAGGGATCGGGTATTACACTTTCGCAATAATCACCAGGCAGGTGTCTTATACTAAATCTTAATTAAATGTAAATACTATTTATTTAAAATTTTATTAACCCTTACATAATCTTTGTAAGTACTTAATATTGCATCATTTAAATTAGTCTTATATTCCCAACCATATTTTTTTGCCAAAGCTACGTCCATCACTTTTCTTGGCATTCCATTTGGCTTAGATTTGTCAAAAATAATTTTTATTTTTTTATTTGGAGCTATAATTTTTAAAAATAATTTGACATAGTTTTTAATTGATAGCTCCTTGCCAGTTCCAATGTTAATCAAACTACTTTTAACTTTTTTATTCATAAAATAAATACATGCCTCAGCTATATCATCCACATAAATAATTTCTCTTTTTGGTGAGCCATCACCCCATATTTTAATATTATTAATATCTTTAATTTTAATTTCATGAATTTTTTTAATTAATGCAGGAATGAAATGAGAATTTAAATCATGATATTTATCATTAGGTCCAAAAGTGTTCGTGGGCATTAAACATTTATAATTTGTTTTATATTGTATGTTATAACTTTCACACATTTTTATTCCTGCAATCTTTGCAACCGCATAGGCATCGTTTGTATCTTCAAGTTTTCCTGTCAACAAGTAGTCTTCTTTTATAGGTTGTTTAGATAGTTTAGGATAAATACAGCTAGAACCTAAAAAAATTAAATTTTTAATTTTTGCTTTAAAGGCACCGTGAATAATGTTTGTTTGAACTGCTAAATTTTCATAAATAAAATCAGCTTTATAATTGTTGTTAGCATAAATGCCCCCTACTTTTGCCGCAGCTAAAAAAATAAATTTTGGTTTATTTTTTTTTAAAAAATTGAAAACTTTTTTTTGATCAATTAAATTTAGTTTTTTTTTTTCAATCGTTAAAATATTTTTATAACCTTTTGATTTTAATTTCCTAACTATGGCGCTACCAATTAAACCTTTATGCCCGGCAACAAAAATTTTGTCGGTTTTTTTAATCATTTTTCAATGAATTTAATTCTTCTGTAACCATCTCCTTGACTGTAGATATAATACTATAGTTTGGTTTCCATTTTAGTTCTCTTCTTGCTTTTGATGAGTTTCCTAGCAAAGTATCAACTTCCAACGGCCTAAAATAATTTTTATCAATGCCAACGATATTTTTATTTGATCCTTTTATATAACATTTTGAATTTATTCCTTTTCCCTTCCAGAAATAATTTATATTTAGCTCTTTCAATACTAAATTAACAAATTCTTTTACAGTAAACTGTTTGCCGGTTGCTATAACATAATCATCTGCTTTTTTTTGCTGTAATATTTTCCACATAGCTAATACATAATCTTTTGCATGTCCCCAATCTCTTTTTGCATCTAAATTTCCTAAAAATAATGTTTTTTGCTTACCGAGTTTTATTTTACATAATCCATTAACAATTTTTTTTGTTACAAACGTTCCACCTCTTCTAGGACTTTCGTGATTAAATAAAATTCCATTGCATGCAAAAATATTATACGCTTCTCTATAATTCACAGTTATCCAATGTGCGTATACCTTGGCAACTCCATACGGGCTTCTTGGATAAAAAGGAGTTTTTTCATCTTGAGGTGTTTCGATAACTTTTCCATACATTTCTGATGTTCCCGCTTGATAAAATTTTGTCTTATTTATTAAGTTATGAAATCTAATTGCTTCTAAAATTCTTAATGCACCGATCGCATCGGCATTTGCAGTATATTCTGGAACCTCAAAAGATACAGCCACATGAGATTGTGCAGCTAAATTATAAATTTCGTCAGGGTTTATTTTTTTAATTAGCGAGGAAACAGAGATAGAGTCTGTGACATCGCCATAATGTAAAATAAAATTTCTATTTTTTACATGAGGATCTTGATACAAATGATTTATTCTTGAAGTATTAAATGATGATGATCTTCTAATTACACCGTGAACTATATATTTTTTTTTTAATAATAATTCACTTAAATATGAACCGTCTTGTCCCGTGATACCAAAAATTATTGCTTTTTTAACTTTTCTCATAAAAACTTTTTTTGCTTAATTAAATCATCCTTTTTTTAATTCATCTTATAAAAAAAAGAAATTTATTTTTTTAAGTTTGGGCATTATTTATATAAAAACTTTTAATTTTTTGACTTTTCTTATCGAATTGAGATAAAATTATGACTTAAGTTTGTATTTTGTGTACTTTAAACATCTTTAAGTTAAATAATTCTATTTATTAAATTAGTGAAAATCTGATCTACAGAAATATAAAATTTTTTATTATTTAGTTTATATAAATATTCAGAAAATTTATGCGCCTCTATCCTTCTATGCCACCAGTTTTTTGAAAATTTTTTAAAATTGGCGGAGACTGACCCCTCTTTTTGCTGATACATAGTTAAGTAATTTGGAATCATATATACTTTATTAAAATCTATGATTGCTTGACTAATTAATCTAAAATCTAGCCAAATATTATTATATTTTTTTATAGAAATTTTTTTCCATATTTTAAGTAAATATTTTTTTTTTACAGCAATACAGCTTTGTGGACCAAATTGTGGCCACGGAGTAATAAACTTACTTCTTCTATTTATAACCGATTTTCTAATTTTATTTTTATTAAAATATAAATATGGCTTATCAAAACATATATTTAATTTTTTTTTTAAAAAATGGCTTGTAACTATTTTGATTTTATTTTTTTTAAAAAAATCATCACTATCTAAAAAAAAAATTATATCACCCGATGATTTCATTAATCCTATTTTGCATGCATTTATTTGATTAAAAGAACCATATTTTGTTTTTGTTTTTGTTTTAAATATTTTTATCCTCTTATATTTTTTTATTTTTGAAATAGAGTCATCAGTTGATAAATCATCAACAAATATTATTTCTAGATTTGAATAAGTTTGACTCAATACAGATTTTACACATCTATTTATTAGCTTTGAATTATTAAAATTTATTATGATTACAGTAACTTTTGGAAATTTATTTTCTTTCATGTTTTGTAAAAATTTTTATTAATATAAATATACTCAAAAGTTTTTCTGAAGGGCATTTTAGCTTTATAGAATTGCTTAAAATTATTTAACTTAAGTAGTTCATGTACATTTGAAAATGTATAATTTTTCAATAACATATCATGATAATGATGTTCAAACATAATGAAATTAACAATTTTAAAACTTTCTTTTAAACCTTTTAAAATTTCATATTCATAACCCTCGGTATCAATTTTTATAAAATCAATATTTTTTAAATTATTATTAGTAATATAATCACTTAAAGTTGAAATATTAATTTCAAATTCTTTATAAAAATTTTCTTTTGATCTGCCATATAGTAATTTTTTCTTTTTTTTAAAATAATTAGAATTGGTATTAATTTTATTTAAAGTTGATGATGAGCTTTCATCAATATGTTTTAATTTTCCTGTTTTATTTTCAGCGCCCAAAGTAATATTGTTAATTTGGATTTCTGTTTCCTTATATTTGAATTGCAAATAAGGTAAATTTTTTTTTAATTTTTCAAAATTAATTGGACTCGATTCAAATGATACTATTTTTTTAATTTCAAAATTATTTAAAAATAAAACAACTGATTCACCATGATGAGCTCCAATATCAAAAAAATTTTCAAATTTTTTTATATGATTTTTTTTTAAAAATTTAAATATTTTGAATTGATGGTATCTATCAAATAATGATAACAATTTTAAAACTAAATATTTAATCATTGATTATTCAAAAAAATATACTTTCTGTATTTTTTTATTACTATTGGTTTTAAATCAATTATACATTTGCTGTTATTTTCATCACATAATTCAAAATTTTCTATTAGAGAGTTAAATGTACCTTGAATTGAATAGTGTTTTTGATCAAATGAGTAATAAGGATTTTTCAAAGGATTATATCCATAAAGTTTATTTTCATTTTCGATCCTATTTATATTTCTTCCAAAAAATATTAATAATCCAACTATCATCAAAATAAAAAATTTTTTTTCATACTTTTTATCTTTGAAATTAAAACGATTTTCTAAAATTTTAGATAAAGGTAAAAAAATAAGTGTAGCAATTATGCAATAACCCCCGTATCTTAAAGCTGGATGATTGTAAAACCATTCTAAAAATAATACAAACACAAAAATATATAAAGGTAAAATTTTTCTACTAATTAATTTTTTTTTTATTTTAGAAAAAAATGAAATATATACAATTATACACAATAAAAATATTCCAAGTAAAAAATCTGAAATTTTATTAAAGAAATAATTCTCTAACCAATTAGATATCCAATTAAAGTGTAAGATATAATGTTCAGGATTTTGCACTCTAAAATTTGGTCCTGCTCCTGCTTTTGACCATTGTTCATACCAATCATTCATTTTATTTACGTGATCTATTTCAAATGCCCATGCTAAACCTTCAAAACAAGTACTTCCAACTGGATATACGATACATCCTGTATTTAAAAAATTTGTTAAGAGAATTAATGAAACAAATAAAACAAAGAGTATTAAAAATTTATTCTTAATTAATTTAAATAAGTAGTAAATATTTTCTTTATCAATTAAAAATAAAATAACAGGAATAAATAAAATTAAATAAAGAATGTAGAAAGCCTTTAGTGAAATAACTAGTCCAATTATTATAAAAATCTTATTAATATCTCTTTCAATTATTTTAGAAAAATTAATCAGAAACAATATTTCTATTAGCAAAATAAATATCAAAATTTGAGCTGACCTATCAGTTCCATGCTCTCCTAAGCGGTAAAAAAATATGTTAATAAACAGAAAGGATAATAATGAAAAAAAAGTGAGAAAATTAATTTCTTGATTTTTTGTGTTATTTATAATTTTTTCAATTAAAATTAAATTGGCAAAAATCATCATCATTGCCGCTGAAATATGAAACATGTAATGTTTTATAAATGGCAAGTAAAATAAAGAATTCATATAAAATATAGATGAAGGTGTTCTGAATCCATGATTAAAAGGTCCAATCCCTATGAAGGAAGGATTTTGTGTCAGATAATAACTGTATGCAAAATGGTAATAAGTAAAATCATCATGTGTTTTAAAAATTAAAAATGAAATAAAAAAAATTAAAATTACAGAGATGGTGATTATTGAATTTTTTTTATTAAAATATTTTTTTTTCCTTTAACAGTTTATAAGTTAAAAATGATAGCCCTAAAAATATTAATAATGTGTTATGTATTTCGCTATGTGCAAAGAAAATATTTGATATATATGAATATATGGTTAAAAAAAATAATCCTATTAATCCGCTATAACCGTGACTGTTTAAAAAATAATTTGCTCCAATTAGTGTAGAAAAAAATACGCCATACCCAATTACTGATAAAGTAATTAAAAAATAAATTAAAAAAAAAATTAAAAAGTCCATAATTATTTAAATAAATTAAATTTTGTCTAACATGTTAAATTTATTATATGTTATTTTTTAAATTAGGATATAAATTGAGCAAATTTATGCCTTTTTATCTCTATTATCTATAGTTTAATTTATTTATATACACGGTAAAAAAAAATATGAAAGATTTAACTTTAATTATCCCAGCAAAAAATGAATCTGAATCTTTGCCCAAGGTTTTGGGGGAACTTAAAGAATTTGATGTAAATATAAAAATTATACTTCATAGAGAAGATGTATTGACGATAGATAGTATAAAAAATTTTAATTGTGATATTGTTTACCAGCCTAACAAAGGATACGGGGACGCTTTAATTCAGGGAATTTTAGAGACAAAAACTAAATACTTTTGTATTTTTAATGCCGATGGTTCTTTCAACCCAAACGAACTTGGAAATATGCTTGATAAAACAAAAATGTTGGACCTAGACTTTAACTTTGCTTCCAGATATCAAAAAGGTGCAGGAAGTGACGATGATACATTAATAACTTCTATTGGTAATTTTATATTTACAACGATTGGAAAAATTTTTTTTAAATTAACAATTACAGACATTTTATACACCTTTGTTCTTGGCAAAACTGATAGTGCAAAAAAAATTAATTTGACAGAAACTGATTTTTGTTTCTGTGTAGAACTACCTATAAAGGCAAGAAGATTAAATTTATCTATGATATCTCAGCCATCTTGGGAAAGAAAAAGAATAGCTGGGGAAAAAAAAGTTAATGAATTTCAAGATGGTTTGAAAATTTTATTTTATATGATTAAATTATTTTTTAAAAATAAATGATGAAAAGTTACTCAAATCCTTACCCACATATAATTATTGATAATTTTATAACTAAAGAAATGTGTGAAAAATTAATTCAAGAATTAAATGCCGCAGAAAAAAAATTTAAAGTTGCAAGTGTCATGGGTGGTAGAACAAGGTTTAATAAAGAAAATTTTACTTTGAACGATGAAGCTTTTAAATTGTATGAAAAATTTAACAATATTAAACTATTTAATTCTTTTTTTGACAATTTAATAGCTGAAACTAAAAATTCAGAAAAAAAATTTCATATAAATAATTTTTTTAATGATATTGAATTTAAAAAAGAAAATAATTTATTTTTTAAAATCAAAAAAAAAATTTTCAAGCCGCTTTTAACAAATAAAGTTTTTCTTGAAATGGATTATTCAATTGGCAGAAATGGGTATAATAGAGAACCTCACCATGATGCACCAAATAAAATTATTGTTTTTTTACTATATTTAAACTCTTTTGAAAATAAAGATGAAGGTGGAGCGCTAGAAATTTATAAATATAAAGAGAAATTTAAAGACAAATTTTTACAAAATCCACTAAATGAAAATCTTGAATTACAAAAAAAAATGTACCCACAGCAAGGTCAGTTGATTATTTTTTTATCATGCCCAAATTCAATTCATGGAGTTGAATTTTATAAACCACATGATGAAAATAAAAGATATTTTGTCTATGGTAGTTATGGATCATATTATAATTTAAATTGGCAAAATAATTAAAATTTATTTTTTAGCTTTGATCTTAAAAGCTTTACGTAAATAAAAACATAAACGGAAATACTTATTAATAGTAAAATAATTTGATATTGAGAATTGTATATATCTTTTAATGAAAAGAAAAAAATACTTAAATTGAATGTGTTAATAATTAAACCTACTAAATTGCTTCTTATTTCATTTTTATTAATTTTTTTATATAAAGACAAATAAATTAATTGATGTAAATGATTTGAGTCAGGTTTAATTGGCGACCTATTAAAATTTAGTTTTCTTAAAATTGAGAAAAATATTTCAAACCCTGGATACCACAATATCAAGACAATAAAGAATGGTGAGATATCATTATTTGTTAAATAAAGTGAAATACATTTAAAACTGTAGATAAAACCCAATAAATAAGAGCCTGCATCACCTAAATAAATTTTATTAAATGAGTTAAAAATAAAAATAACAATTAAAACAGGTAATAAACTAAATGAAAAAATATTATTATCTAATAAAATTCCTTTATTTTTTAAATGTAAAAATGCAATTTCAAGAATAACAAAATAACCAATAGTCAATAAATTCGAACCATCGATAAAATTTGTGCCATTAATAATTATCAAGACACAAAGAGAAGTAAAGAAAACTGAGAAATAGTAATTTCTTAAAAATTCATCTAAAAATATTATTCTAGTTGAATTTAAATTAAGATTATAAATCGATATAAGTAATACTACTAAAATAAATTGAATAAAAAGTCTGAAGTAAGCTGATTTTATAGTTTTTGAATCAGAAAAAATCCCTGTTAGTAAAATTAAAAATGGGAATATATAAACTGGTGATAAACTTTTAAAATGTACCAAAATATAAAAAAATATTATTATTCCACCTGCCAATGGAGTTGGGTTGCTCTTGATGAAGCTTTGATGAAATTCACCAACATTATGAATTAAAATATTATTTTTTTTAAACCAATATGCAATTGTGGTTGCAAAAATGGAACAAATTAAAAAGTCTATTAAAAAATTCATCTTAGATAATTCTTTTTAAGAAAGTTAAATGATAACAAAAACAAATAAAAAATCGATTTAGTAATACTAAATTTTTCGTGTTTATAATATAATCTAAATCCATCCAGAATTTTTTGTTTTGTGCTTGATGAAAGTGATTCTTTCATTTTTCTCCATTTTGATAAATTCTTATTATACCCTACAAGTTTATATTTTTTTGACAATTTTAACCAGAGACAAAGGTCTTCTTTTGTTTTTAAGTTTGAAAACTTGAATTTTTTATTTATTAGCTTTTTTTTTAAAATTACCGTTGAAAGACCTATTCTGCAGTCTTTTAAAAGATCATCATACCGTTGGAGCTTTGGAGCTTTTACAGTTTTTAATTTTTTGCCTTCGCTATCAATTTGATCATATGAAGTAAATGAAAAATCAAGATTATTTTTTTTCATGAATGAAATTTGACTTTTTAATTTTTCTTTTTTCCAAGTATCGTCAGAGTCTAAAAATGCAATATATTTACTTTTTGCTAATTTTATACCTTTATTTCTGGAAAATCCTGCACCAAGATTTTTTTTATTTTTAATTAATCGGATCTTATTATTGTTTTTTTTTAATTCTAATAAATAATCAAAATCTTTATTTCTAGGATCATCATGAACTATGATAATTTCAAAGTTTTTAAATTTCTGATTTAAAACTGAGTCGATAGATTTTTTAATATATTTAATTTTTCTGTAATAAGGTATAATTACTGAAACAGTTTTCATTTAATGAAATTTAAAATTTGCTTCAAGTTTTTTAAATTATTTACTTTTTTATAATTTTTAATTTTATAATATCCCCATAAAGCATGAAAATATTTAATTTTTGCTTTTAGGGCAGCTTTGTAATCGTAATAACTGTCTCCTACATAAAAAACGTTTGTTTTTTTAGATTTCAATTTTTTAATTATTTTATTTAACCCGTTTGGATTTGGTTTTCCTTTCTTTACATCATCTGATGTTACAATCATGTTAAAAAGTTTGTATTTAGACAATATTAATCTAGTTCTTTTTTTATCTTTTGAGGTAAAAACTGCCAAATCACAGAACTTTTTTAATTTTTTTAGAGTAGACAATCTTTCTTTGCTAATATTAATTTTGTGTAAATTTTTTTGAGAATAAAAAATATAATTTTTTTTGATTAAATTTATATTTTCCTTTACACCCATATTCTTCATTATTTCTTCGAATGGGAGACCTATATATTTTTTATATTGATTAAATTTTAGATTAATATTTAATTTTTCTGAAGTAAGTTTTAGAGCAAATTTCATATTATCTGAAGAGTCGATTAAAACTCCATCTAAGTCAAAAATTATTAATTTTTTAAATTTTTTCACAAAATTAGATTTTATAAAATTTTATTTTTTTGGATAAACCGCTTGAAATAAAATTTTCTTTGTTATCAAAATCATATACCATAAATTTCTTTTTAAGCTTAATAAAATCATAAACCAATGTTGAAGTAGATGAAATCAAGGCTGTTTTAAACTTTTTATTTTTAATAGAAGATATTATCCTTATATTTTTGGAATTATTTTCTAAAATTCTATATTTTGGATGAAATTTAAAATAAAAAATATCTTTAATATTAAAATTATTTGAAACTTTTGATTTTATTTTATCTAAAACCTCTCTCGCATCATGAGTCCCCGGCAAGATAAGAATATAATTTTTATGCTTTGGGTTATTGGAACTTAAAAAATGTCTAGATATTTCTGACTCTTTTTTCTCTACTATTTTAAATTTAATTTTATTTGTTTTAATTATTTTTTCATAATCTTTTTTTGATTGCGAATTAAAACTAATAATTTCATGAGGTAAATAATTTATTTTATTTTTATTCTTAGTTATTAGATTAAACCACAATAGTTTATCAGAAAATATGCCATGCTGATAACCTATAATTTTAACATTTTTTAAATTAGTTTTTATTAAATTTATTAAAAAGAAACCAAAATTGTATTCAAATAAATAAATATTAAACTTCCTAACTTTCAAGTTCTTTAATAGATGAACTAATGCTTCATTATATATATTTAGTTTTGCTCTGTTTATTAAGCTTGTATTAACATAGTCTTTATAAAAGTCTGAAAAATCGACTTGATCAATTTTAAAATTTAAATTTAATTGTCTTAAAATAAAAAACATTTTGTAAGATTTAATTAAATTCTTCAATAGATCAGAAAGATAAATAAAGTACTCTACATTTAAAAAATTTTCTTCATTTTTTTTACTAATTAACTTAAAAATATCAAACAAACTTAAATTTAAATGAGTTTCGTCACTTAATAAAAAATTTAACTTGACTGCATTTTTTTTATTAAAAAAAATTTCATCCCCATTTCTAAAAAATATTGGTTTTAATGAGAGACATGCCTCTTTATATATATTTTTTTTCAACTTTATTTTTTTAAAAAATTTCAAAAAAACTATTACAAAAAATGATTTTATATAAAATTTTGTAATTTTTAAAAAAATTAAATTATTTTTAACTTCTCTAGTATTTCCGCCAACTATTTCAATTTGTGGAAATAATTGTTTAAAAATTCTTGTTGTTAAATTATCATCTGTAATCAGAGATATTTTATTAAATTTTTTTTTTTTTATTATATTTCTGACAATTAAAATATTTATTATTAAATTTATATTTGGAATTTTATCATTTCTTAAATTAAATATTTCAAACTCTACGAATGAATTTAATTTTAATTGAGAAGCTTTGATTTTTTTATTAAGTAATTTAATTAATTTATTTTTATACTTACAATAATATTTTTTTCTTTCATTTGATAAATTTATTTCAATCGAGCTCTTAATATCTACCCGACCATCTCCAATATTTATGTAAGATAAATACTTTTTATCAATTTTAATATTTTCCTTTGAATTTACAATTAGTAATTTTTTTTTTGACATTAATTAAATTTTATCGACCTAATAAAAAAAATTTTGTTTTTTTATAAATTATATAGATAAAATTTGGCAAAATTCGTCTTAATGCAAATTTATCGTTTAATCTCACTTTTCTTGATATTTTTTTAATTTTACTTAATTCTTCTGCAACGCTCAAATTTGGTTTTTTTGTTCGTTTTGTTAATAAAAAATGGATATGGTTCTGCATCCATGAGGTTTTAGAAGTCAAAACTTTCCACAATTTGTCGTATGGATATTTTGACATCTCAATTGGATATCCAACTGTATCTTTATAATATCTGTTTATGCATAAGAAGTACCCACTATTTACAATTGAATTTTGTATCATTTGAAAATATTCATTAATAGTTTCATATTTCATTTCCATCATTGAACGTACATTAATAAAAAAATTAATTTTCACTTTTGGTAGCTTGTCCCAAGGGCATAAAATAATTATATCGTTTTCTATAAGATTTTTTTTTGTAATTTGGTTATTTTTAATATTATCACTGACAAAAAATTTTTTCTTCGGAAATATTTTTTTTAAATAATAATGACTCATAAAATTTGCCTCAGGAAGATCAATAAGAATAGCTTTGGCATTATACAGCTTGATTAACTTACCAATCATTGACCCATAAGCTGGACCAATTTCGCAAATTATGTCATTTTTTTTAATTTTAATTTTTTTTTTAACTTCATGAATAAATTTAATATGAAATAGCTCGTGAGCAGTATAATAATATGATTTAAATTTAAGAGCTTTATTTGATTTTCCAATATTTTTTTTCAATAACGTTTTATATATAAAATCTTTACCACACTCTTTTATTAAACTATTTAATAATTTAATAGATTGTTTTTTAGAATAATATTTATCATCCATTCCTTCTGACAATCCATTAGCTCTAAAGCTTTTTAAATTTTTTTTGTTAAATAACTTAATTTTTTTCTTATTATTATATAACCAATGATTGCTTTGATAATTTAAATTATATTTTCTGATACTTGATTGAAAATTTTGCTCAATTTCATTTAAATAATTTGTTTTTTTTTTCATCTGAGTACTTTTTAAATAATTTATCTTGTTTCATAAATTTTTTTGCTTTTTTTAGATCTTCTTTAATATCTACTGAGAAATTATTCCCACGTAAAACTGTTGTTTTTATTTTAAGACCTATCTCTAATGCTCTCATTAACTCTATACCTTCAATTTTTTCTATTCTAGTTTGTTTGTGTTCACTAAATTTTTTAAGAGCTTTTGGAAGGAATGATATAATCGATAAATGTTTTAAATAATAATTAGAATTTTTATTAAAATTATGTGGAACTTTGCTTCTTGAGAGAAACATTACATTTTTTTTTTTGTCTGCGACAACCTTTACAATATTGTAACTAGAGATATTTCTTAATTTTAAAGATGGTAAAATTATATCTTCTTTTATATTTTTTTTGTGAAAATTAACCACATCATCAATTTGATTTGGTGATATTAATGGTTCATCTCCTTGAATATCAACTATTAAGTCATATTTTTTTTTAATTTTTTTGTAAGCTTCGTATATTCTCTCCGTTCCATTTTTATGTTTTTTTGATGTTAAAATCGCCTTAGCATTATATTTTTTTGCTAAACTTAATATTTTCTTATCATCGCAACAAATAAACAGGTCATCCAATTTTTTTGCAAGCTTTGCTCTTCTGTAAGTATGAATTATTAAGGGCAATCTATTAATTCTTATTAGTGGTTTTTGCGGAAGTCTTGTTGATGATAGTCTTGTGGGTATAAGTCCGATTACTTTTTTTTTCATTTTATTTATTTAATTTTCGAATAGTAATTTTAATTTTTTATTTAAAGCTAAATAGCCTCTTTGACTATCTTTTTCGACATTTTTCAATTTTTTTAACCCGTTCAAGACATAATTTTTATTATATCTACGGTTATAAATTTTTATAATTGCTTTGCTGATTGCATCAGGGTTTTTTACATCAACCAAAATAGCTGTTTTTTTTGAGACATCATCTTCATTTCTATTATTATAAATTAATGGCTTTTTATAACTCCAGGTTTCTAAAGGAGGTATAGCATCTGGTCCAAATAAACTTGTAAAAATTACTCCTTTACAATTTTTATAAATATAATCCATCTCACTATTATCTAAAAATCCTGTAAAATGAACATTCTTGATATTATTTTTAAAAATATATTTTTCTAGCTCATGTTTATATCCGCGATCTCTTCCTGAAAAAACAAAACTTATATTGTTTTGATATTTTTTAAGTTTTTTTGCAGCTCTTAAAATTGATATATGATTTTTATGAGCCCATATTTGCGCTGGATAAAAAAAATAATTTTTTAAATTTATAAATTTTTTTCTTATTTTTTTTAAATTTTTTTTGCTTTTAAATAAGCTGCCAGCAGTATATGGAATAACAACAACTTTATCATAATTAATATTATAATGATTACACATTCTCTTTTTAATTATTTTATGACTCACAGTTATCAATAATGATTTTTTTAAAGCATAGAAATATAGTCTCTCTCTTTGATAAAATTCTTTTTTATTAATTTCAGGAAATATAGAGTGGCGAAAATGTTCAAGATCTAAAAAAGTAGATATAAAACTTATTTTTTTTAGAGAAAAAACTGTATTAGATAGAACTGGAAAATAAATTAAATCTATTTTATCATTTAAAAGTTTATTTTCTAATGACGTATTTATATTTAAAATATGAAATAAAACTCTAAAAAATTTAAAAAAAGATAACTTAAGTAAAATTTTATCAAGAAAACTAAAAGAAAATAAAACAGCTGGTAAATTTAGATCTTTGATTATTTCAAAATTTTTTTTTATATTGGTATAGATAACTACTCTATTATTTTTATTTAAAAATTTATTTATGTTTATAGAAGCATTTATTGAATGAGTAAAAGATCCACCTCCTGAGTAACTAGTTTCCAACAGTATGGCAATTTTCATAAAAAAAATTATTTTAGATGAGGATGTATATCTTTATAGTGATTAAATAAAGAAAATAATTTAGTTGATTGCAATCCTCGTAATAAAATTTTTTTTTTATTTTCTTCACTAGTTTTTAAAAAATTCATGATTTCGATAAACTTTTTATTAAAATCTTCTCTATTATTATTTTTATAAAGAAAACCATTTTTGCCGTCTTGAATTAATTCCTTCGGACCATTTTCACAATCGCTTGAAAAAACAATTTTTCTAGCGAACATTGACTCTATGATCACAAAACCTGGATCTTCCCAGTTTGAAGTTAGAATAAAAAAAGTAGAATTTAGCAAAAAAGGGTAAACATTATTTTTACTTCCAGCTAGTAAAACTTGGGCTTCAATATTTTTTTTTCTAATTAGCTTTTGTAACTCATGTTTTTCTTCACCTTCACCTAATATTACTAAATATAAATCTTTATATTCTTTTAGGAGATTGGTAAAATTTTCAATTAAAAAGGTGAAGTTTTTTTGTTTTGTCAATCTTCCTATTGATACAATATATTTTTTATTTTTAATCCAATCATATTCTTTTTCAATTTTTTCTTTCTTTTTATAACAAATTTTTTTTACATCAATTATTGGATCTTTTACTACAAAAATTTTTTCTGGTGCAAAAATTTTTTTTTTAATTAATAGTTCTTTAGTTAGTAACGTTGGGCAAAAAATTTTATCAATTTTTTTAGCTACCAATTTCCAAATTAATCTTCGAAATATATTTAATTTTGGATATCCCGAGATTCTCAAAATAAATTTTGTTTGATAACTAAATAAAATCAATAATGTTAGAGGAATTGACGTTATTAAATGTATAATTAAATAATTTGGTTTATCTTTTCTCAATAAAGAATCTAATTTAAATAAAGAAAATAAATAAGTAATAAGGTATGTAAGCCGGCTCTTGATAAAATTTCCTTTAGGCAATTTTTTTATGTTTAAAGATGTTTTAAGATCTAATAGCTCAATATTGTTATCATTTAAACTTTCTTCAAATGTATCCCATTCCTTAAAAACATTAATAATTTTGCACCTTATATCGCCTCTAGAGAATTTATTTATTGATTTAATTGAATTAATTACAGCGCTGGTGGTAGCAACATAAGAAATAAAAGGACTCCAATAATATACTTTCATTATTTACTAGCTTACTATAGTTTTTTAATTTAACAAATTTTAAAAAAAACCTTGAAAAAAAAAAATATAATTTTTTTTTTACCAAATTTCGATGTTGGTGGAGCAGCCCAATCAATCACTAATACTATTATCAATTTAAATGTTAAAAAATACAATTTATATATTTTTTGTCTTGGCAGGTGCGCTTACAAAAAAAAACTTATAAAGCACAAAATTAAATTATTTGAAATTAAAAAAAAAAGAGCAATTTTGTCTTTTTTTCAAATAAAAAATATAATTGTGAATATGATTGAAAAAACAAAATTAAAAACCATATTTGTTTCAAACATAAATTATGCAAATGTTCTATCTTTAATTTTTCTATCAAATATTACTAATTTAAAAATAGTTACTGTTGACCGTACGCCAATACAAGAACTTAACTATAATTATAACAACATATTGCTTTTTGGAAAAAATTTAATAATTAAATATTTAATTAAGTATATCTATAAAAAAGCTAATGTTAGGGTTGGAAATTCAAAAACTTTAAGTAATGATTTATCTAAATTTACTAAAAGTAAATTTTATACAATATATCCATATTCACTAAAAAAAATTTTACCTTTTAAAAAGAAAATAAGAAAAAAAAATAATATTATAAAAATTTTTTGGATTGGAAGATTGAGCAAAGAAAAATCATTTATGACACTAATTAAAGCTTTAGCTTTAATTAAAAATGAAAATATTAACGTAAAAGTATTTGGAGATGGTCCTGAAAAAAACAAATACTTAATGAATGTTAAAAAGTTAGGCTTAGATAAAAAAATAAAATTTATTGGTTATAAAAAAAACATTAATAAATATCTTAAAAATGCAGATTTATATATTAGTACTTCTTTTTATGAAGGATTTCAAAACTCTATGATTGAAGCAATTAATAATAATGTTCCAATTATAACATCAAATGCATATGGTGGTATAACTGACATTATAAATAAGAATAAATTTGGTTATTTATATAATATTGAGGATCATATTAATTTGAGTAAATTAATTAAACAATATATATTAAATTCAAATTCATTTATCAAAAAATCAAGATTAGCAAAAGAAAATTTAATAAAATTTAAATTTCATGAAACTAATTTTAGATATGAAAAAATATTTGATAAAATTTGATTAAAATAAGTATGAAATTGATATTAAATATTCTTGATTTTATTTTTGCGAGACAGTTATTTTATAAAATTAATATTATATTTCTAAAGCTGATAGTAAGATTTATTGGGTACAACAACCATTCAGACTTTTCTAAAAGTGGAGAATTATTTTTTTTAAAAAAAGTGTGTAAAGAAAATCCTAAATTATGCTTAGATATAGGGGCAAATGTAGGGAAGTATTCTAGATTTTTATTGGAAAATAGTAATTCAAAAGTTTTAGCCTTTGAGCCCATGCCTAAAAGTTTTAATCATCTTAAACAAATTAAAAAAAAATATTCTAATAGATTTTTTATTTACAAAATTGGATTAGGTGAAAAAATATCAAAGAAAAAATTATATTACGATGAAAACAATTTACAGTGGGCAAATTTTAACCCTGAGGTAAATAAAATTAATTATTTAAAAGATAATAAAAAAAATCTTACATGTAAAATTGATACATTGGACAGATTTGTAAGAAAAAATAAAAAATTAATAAATAAAATTGATTTAATAAAAATAGATACTGAAGGTTACGAATATGAAGTTTTGCTGGGAGCAAGAAAAACAATTGATAAATTAAGGCCAAAATATATTCAAATAGAGTACAATTGGCACCATTTGTTTAAGAATGTAAATTTATATTTTTTCTCTGAATACTTAAAGAATTACGATGTCTACAAAATTTTACCATTCAGCAAAAGCTTGATGAAAATAGATCCAAAAAGACCAGAGCACAATTATTTTAATTACTCAAATATTGTATTTATTAGAAAAAAATAATTTATATGTTAAAGACAATAATGCTCTATTACCCCTCTTTTGAAGAAGGTGGTGCAACAAAAAATTTAATTAATATAGTAAATTATTTTGTTCAAAAAAAAATTAGAGTATTTCTTTTTAGTTATAAAGTAGATAAAAAAAATTTTATAAATAATAATTACTTAAAAATTATTAAATCAGAGCCTATAAAACAAATTAACTTTTTACCTATAAGGTGGAATTTAGCCATCTCATCAGTTTTAAATCTTAATTCATATATTAAACAATATAAAAAAGATTCAATAGTGTTCTCTATGCAAAGTCATATTCCTGCAATAATTGTATCAAAGTTAAATGGCATAAAAATATCTATTAGAAATTCTGAAGAACCACTTGGTGCAACAAAATATGCTGATAATAAATTTTTAGCATTATTAGTCTTGTTATTAAAAATAATTTTTTATAATTTTTCCGATCAAATTATAGCAATTTCTAAAAAATCTGAAAATTCACTAAAAAAACTTGTTTTATTTAAAAACAAAGTTCATTTGATATTAAATCCTTATCTAAAAAAAATATACAAAATAAAGAAAAGGAAAAAAAATAAATATTTTTATATTTTATCAGTAGGAAGAATCACAAAACAAAAAAATTTTGATTTACTGATTGATTGCATTGCTAATCTCTCAAAGAGATATAAAAATATAAGATTAACTATAATTGGCAATGGAGATCAATATGATTTGATTAAAAATAAAACTTCAAATTATAATTTTATAAATTTAATTAAATGGAAAAAAAATCTTAAAAAATTTTTTTTAAAATCTGATTTATTTATTTTACCATCATTTTATGAGGGTTTGCCAAATACTTTAATAGATGCTGTAAATTATGAAGTGCCATCGATTGCTACAGATGTGAGTGGTGTAAAAGATATTTTAATTAATGGAAAAGGTGGGCTAATTGTTCCTAATAATGATCAGGAAAAATTAGAAAATAATATTGAATATGCAATAAAAAACTATTCAAAAGTTAAAGCTAAATCAATTTTAGCAAAAAAACAAATATATAGGTTTACAAAAATAAATTGTGTATTAATTCATAAACTATTCGATAAATTAAATAATTAATTATAAACTTTTACATGGATAAAATATTCAAACAAGATTGCAATTACATTTTAGAAAATATCAATATTAACAAATTCTATAAAAAAAAAATTCTTATACTTGGAGGTAACGGTTTTTTCGCAACATACATACAGGCTGTTCTAACTTTTACCAATTGTAATATAACTTCAATTTCAAGAAATAAGCCCAAGGGTCTATTTAAAAAAATCTATAAAAATAAAAACATCAAATTCATAAGAATGGATCTTAATAATCAAAAAAAATTTGATAGTATAATGAAGAAAAAATTCGATTATGTTTTTCACTGCGCTACATATGGACAACCTAAAAAATGGATTGGCAACGAATGGGCAACAATTAATTTAAATATAAATATTCTCAAATCTATATTAGATAGTTCAGTAAAATTTAGGTCAAAAGTTTTATTTTTAAGTTCTGCATCAGTCTATAAAGTCCCTAAAAATAATAGTTTTTTAAATGAAAACTCAGAATTAGGAACTGGTACATTTTTTAATGAAATGATTTATGCAAACTCAAAAATTATAGGTGAAAAATTATGTGAATATTATAATAAAAAAAATAAAATTCCTGTATACGTTGTTAGGCCGGCACATACTTATGGTCCTGGCCAAAACTTTAAAGATCCTAGGGTTATACCTCAATTATTAAAAAGAGTTATTGTAGAGAAAAAAATTTATTTGTACGATAGTGGAAAAACTGTCAGAACTTGGTGTTATATATCTGATTTAATAATTATGTTATTTAATATAATAATTAAAGGAAAATCTCTGACATATAATGTTTCTGGAAATGATCACTTATCAATTTTTCAAATTGCGAAAACCATATCAAAATTGAATAATAATATTCCAATAAAAATTAAAAGTAAAAATTTAAAATTTACTAGTTCTAGGCCATCAATATTAAAAGTTTCATCGAATAAATATAAGAGAGAGTTTAAGCCAAAAAATAATATTTCGTTTATAAATGGCATTAAGAGGTTAATCGAATGGAATATAAATTGGAGAAAAAAATAAAATGAAAAATCTTATACTGCGAATTCTAGACCTTGCAAATAAAGGTGGTGAAGGTCATGTGCCAAGCTCTTTATCAATATTAGATATTTTAGATACACTATATGAAAGATTTATTAATAAAAATAAATTAAATAAATTCATTTTAAGCAAAGGTCATGGCTGCTTATCCTTTTATGCTGTTTTAGAGAAATACAAAGTAGTAAAAAATTTAGATGATTTTTGTTCATTCAATAGTAATTTTGGGGGACATCCAGATAAAAATAAAATTACAGGTGTAGAAAGTTCGACTGGTTCCTTGGGACATGGTTTTCCTTTTGCATGTGGAATTTCTATGGCAAAAAAAATTAAAAATGAAAAAGGTAAAATATTTGTTTTAATTGGAGATGGAGAATGTAATGAAGGAACCATTTGGGAAACACTTTTGCTTGCTAGCCATCACAAACTCAACAATTTAATATGTATTGTCGACAAAAATAAATCTACAGATCGAGTGCTAAAAATTGATAATTTAAAAAAAAAATTTAATTCTTTTAACTGGGATTGTGTTGAAATTAATGGTCACGACAAGAAAGCTTTGATAAAATCTGTTAAATTACAGAAAAAAAAACCTTTGGCTATTATTGCAAAAACTATTAAGGGAAAAGGTGTACCTTTTATGGAAAATAATCCTGAATGGCATCATAAAAAAATTGATAAATCTACAATTGATAAATTTAAACTTTTTTTAAATAAATGAGAAAACAATTCGTTAATACAATTTCTAAACTATACAAATTAGATAAAAAGATTGTAATGTTATTGGGTGATATTGGAGTGTATGGTTTTAGAAATATATTTAAAAAATATCCAAAAAGAATTTATAATATTGGTATTTTAGAACAGTCTATGATTAGTATGGCTGCTGGATTATCTAACGAAGGCTTGAAACCTATTGTGCATACTATTGCTCCATTTATAGTAAGTAGAGCGTACGAACAATTAAAAATTGATTTTGGTTATAATAAATTGAATGGAAATTTTGTTAGCATAGGAGCATCTTATGATTATGCCTCTCTGGGATGCACTCATCATTGCCCAGAGGATATAAATTTGATGTATAATATTCCAAATATGCAAATAGTTGTGCCCGGTAATAGCAAGGAATTCGACAGATTATTTAAGCAGAGTTATAGTAATAAGCATCCCACATATTTTAGATTATCAGATCATGAAAATAATATAGATTTTAAAGTAAAATTTGGAAAATCAAACTGTGTAAACAATAAATCAAAAATAACTGTTTTGGCTGTCGGGCCTGTTTTAAATTTTATTTATCCCTTAATTGATAAGTATAAAATAAATCTCGTATATTTAACTACAGTCAGACCATTTGATAAAAACGTATTAAAAAAATTTTTAAATAAAAATAGTTCATTATTAATTGTTGAACCGTTTTATAGCGGTGCAATTTTAAATGAGATTACATCTTTATTTGGAGTAAAAAATTATAAAATTAAGAATATATCGGTGCCATTTAAATTTCTAACAAATTACGGAAAGAAAAATGAACATGATAAAAAATTAGGATTTTCTATAGAAAAAATTGAAAAAATTATCAACCAACTAAAAAAAGTTTCTTAATAATTTTTCCAGTTTTTTTAGTCTTGCTTCATTAACAAATTGATTATTTCCGATATAAAAAGAATTGAATTCTATAAAATCTGAATTTTTGAATTTATTTTTTTTAAAATTTTTCAAAAAAGGCTGCCTCAAAAGATTGCCAGCTATAAATGGTCTAGTTTCAATTCCATTTTTATTTAAATAAATTTCAAGGGCATTTTTAGTTTTTTTGTTTTTCATTAGAAAAGGAAATACAAATGATGACATGTTTTTATTATATGTGATTAAGAATTCTTCTTTAAACTTTCGTTGAATTTCAATAAATTTTTTAAAATTCTTATTTCTTATTTGAATCCATTGATTAATTTTTTTTAACATATTTATTCCTAGGAATGCGTTAATTTCTGTAGATCTGAGGTTGTAACCGCAACTTAAAAATAAAAATTTAAAATAATTTTCTGAATATTTTTTTTTATAAAATTTTTGCTCTTTAGCTGGCAATTCTCTTGCAAGTCCGTGGGATCTTTTTAATAAACAGGTATTATAAAACTTGCGGTTATTTGTAGTTATCATTCCTCCTTCTATAGTGCTCATATGATGACCCCAATAAAAACTAAAGCTTCCAGCTATTCCAGAATTGCCAATTTTTTTTCCATTAATTCTTGCACCTTGTGATTCGCAACAGTCCTCCATGATAATAATTTTTTTAGCATCTATAATTGATTTAATTTTATTTATATCTGCAGGAAAACCTACTAGGTGCGCTACAAAAATTGCTTTAGTTTTTTTGGTTATTGCTTTTTTTAATTTTGAATAATCATAAGAAAAATCATTTAAATTTATATCTACAAAAATTGGTTTTAATCCTGCTTGTATCACTGGCGTAATAGTGGTTGGCCAAGTGACTGCTGGCACTATGATTTCATCATTATTTTTCCATTTAAATATTTCTTTACAGCTTTCTATAATTATGAGATTGGCAGAACTGCCTGAATTAACAAAGACCGAATATTTTGAGCCGTTCCAATTAGAAAATTTATTTTCAAATTCTTTAACCTTTTTAAATTGCGTTAATCTCTTGTTTTTTTTAATAAAATTGCACAAATTATTGACAGATTTTTGGTCTAAAAAATTCTCTTGGAGTGGCCAATGCATATTACTGTTAAGTATAAACCTATTATGAATAAAATATTAGCTTATACAGTAAATTTTTGATTTAACAATGATTTTAAAACATTAATACATAGAAAGTGAATACTTTTAGAAATAATTTTTTTTATGGTAAAACAAAAGGATGAATAAAAATAATCATTTTAAATCATTTTTAAAAAATATTTTTAGAAAAGTTTTTTTGATGAGAGAGTATAGACCAATAAAAACTATAGATAACAAAATACAAAAAAGGAAAGTTTATAATGTTATTGGTGGCAACTTAAATCCAGATAAAATCTTCTATGTCATTCAAAGATATCCAGGGTATGGTATTTTTTCTAATTTAACCTTTGTGATTAACCACATTAAAATTGCTTTGGATATGGGCTTTATTCCTGTTGTAGATATGGAAAATTACCCAACTATATATAATGAAAATAAAAAAATTTTTAATACTTACAATTCTTGGGAATATTATTATGAACAAATATTTCCTTACTCTCTTGAGGAGGTATATAAAAGTAAAAATATAATTATTACTGATAGTACTTTTTATTCTAATATTGATTTTAGCTATAACATAACAGATAAAAAAGAATTGGTTGAAATCTTTCATAAATATATAAAAGTAAAAAAAAATAAAATTAAAACAATTAATTATCTTAAAAAAAAATTATTTAAAGATTATAAAATATTAGGAGTTCATTTTAGAGGCACAGGTTATAAATTAGCCAGGAATCCATATCCAGCTACAATTAATCAAATGATTAATAAAATAAATGAAATTTTAGAAAATGAAAGATACGACAAAATTTTTTTGATGACAGAGGATGGTAAAAATTTTCAAAAAATAATTGAATATTTTGGAGATAAAGTAATTTATCTAGATACAACTATAAGAGGACGTACTAATCAAGAAGTTTATGATAATTATTCTAGAAATAGTCATAGATATAAAATTGGTAGAGACGTTCTAATTGAAACTTATTTACTATCCTATTGTGACGGCTATTTTGATATAGATACAAATCCTAGAACTATTGCACATGCTTTAAATTTAAATTCTGAACAAAAAAGGTATACTATAGATAACGGATTTAATCATAGCTGGCCTATTTTTAATTATTTAAAATATACATGGCATTTAAGGAATCTTTTACCAGAAACCTTGGGTGGATTTAAAAATAATAAAAAACCAATTAAAAAAAATAAATAAAACAAACTAAAAAAATTTTAAAAATAAAAATTTATTACTTATGCAAAAAAAAATTAAAAAAAATAAATTACCAAAAATTTCAATAATAACTGTCGTTTTGAATGGGGAAAAAACAATAAAAAGGTGTATTAAAAGTGTAATAAACCAATCTTACCCATCTCAAAAAGTTGAACACATAATCATTGATGGAGATTCAAAAGATAGAACTCTTTCTATAATTAGAAAATATAAAAACAAAATAGCTTTTTGGCAAAGCAAAAAAGATAGGGGCCTTTACGATGCTATGAATATTGGCCTAAACAGGTGTACAGGGAATATAATTGGAATTTTAAATTGTGATGATTATTTCAGAAAAGATGCATTAAAAATTGTTTCAGAATATTTTTTAAATTTTAAAATTGATTATTTATTTGGAAGTGTAAAAAAAGACAGAATCTATCATAATTTTTTTCCAAAAAAACTTTGGTATTCATTTAACATATATCCCTCGCACTCAGTTAGTTTTTTTATAAAAAAAAAAGCTCATAAAAGAATTGGAAAGTATAATTTAAAATTTAAATATTCGGCTGATAGAGATCTAATTTATAGACTTATTAACAAAAGTGATTTAAAGGGACTTGCCACAAAAAAAAATGAAGTTTTGGGAACATTTAATATGCATGGATTATCATCTAAGGTTAGTATTTTTATGAAATTTTATGAAGAAATTAAAATAAGACTTTCGAATAACGAAAATATTTTTCAAGTATTTATAATTTTTATTACATTTTTAATATATTATTCATTTAAAACAATTATTAAAAAAATTTCTAAATAATGAGAGTGGCATTCATACCTTCAACTTTTTTACCGTGGGTTGGTGGAGCTGAAATACAAACTCACAATATTGCAAACAAAATCGTAGAATTAGGTCATAAAGTAGATATTTTTCTTTTGGATGAGCCCAGGATATCAAACAACAATTACAAAATTATTCTTCTTAATAAGTTACTCATAAATATTGTATTTATATTAAAATATTATTTAAATTTAGAAATATTTTCATTTTTAAAATTTTATTTTAGGAGAGTATGTGAAAATAAAAAGTATGATGTATGGCATTTTCATTCTGTCAACTACAAAACTTTAATTTATATAAAAATTTTAAAAGAACTAAATCAAAAAGTATTTATTACATTTCAAGGTGCCGATATTCAAAAAGATCACGAAATTAAATATGGATACAGGTTTGACCAAAAATATGAAAGCTTTCTAATGGAAGTTTTAAAATCGACAAATGGTGTTTTTGCAATATCTGAAAATATAATCAATGATTTAAAATTTTTTTCTTATCCTCCAGAAAAAATAACAAAGATTCCAAACTCTGTTGAAATAAAGAAAATAAAAAATGTTCAGAAAAAAAAAACTGATAATCAAATATTAAAAATTATTACAGTTGCTCGTTTTTATGAAAAAAAAAAGGGTCTTGATATCCTTGAAAAAGTTGCAAAATTATTAATTGATAACAATTTTAAATTTACATGGACACTTGTTGGAAGAAATTCAAATTTTTTATTGAAATCAAATTTTGTAAAAAAAAATATAAATTATTTTAATATAAATGAAGAAATTGGAAATAAAGATGAAATATATTTTCCAAACACAAAACTTATCGAACTTTATAACATGCATGATGTATATGTTAATTTGGCAAGAATTGAGTCTTTTGGAATTACAATGATCGAAGCAATAGCTGCCGGCCTACCTGTGATAAGTTTTAATACTAAAGGAGCTAATGAAATAGTAATAAATAACAAAAATGGATTTTTAATAAATGAATATAATCCAGTAAAAATGGCGAATTTTTTAATGGTCGAATACAAAAATATTTTTAATGAAGTTTATCTAAATGAAGAAACAATTACAAAATATGATTTAGGTTTAAATGCTCAGCAAACTATAGATAGTTATAAAAAATGAAATTAAGATATAAAATAAAATTTTTATTTTACTTGTTGCAAAAATATTGGACAATTAAATATTTTTTCAAAATTTTCATAATTAATAGTGAGAACTATTTTCTTTTAACAAAAAGTCAGTTTAATAATCAAGAAAATATATTTATTTCAGATCTTTCTAAAAGTATTAAAAGTAAAAATTTTATTGAAATTGGCTATCATTACAGAGAATTAAATTGCATTGGTTTAATTCAAAATAATTTTTTTGGTAAAATAGTTGATGCTGACATGGGCGACACTTTAAATACATTTATAATGAAAATATTAATCAAAAAAGTAAAAAGAAAAATCGATGTAATTAAAAGATTCATAAATTTAGAAAATATAGATGATATATTCGATATGAAAAAATTAGGATGTTTATCTATTGATATTGATGGAAATGAATATTGGATATTAGAAAAAATTTTATCAAAAAATATAATACCAGAAGTAATTATAACTGAGTATAACGCTTCGTTTTTAGATCACGAAATTACGGTACCTTATGATAAAAATTTTAATATTCATAAAAAACATCCTAGCCTCTGGTATCACGGTGCATCTTTGTTTGCGTTTAATAAATTATTAAATAAGTACCAGTATGGACTAGTAAAAGTAATTGGTGGAACAAATGCCATTTTCATCCAAGAAGAACTATTAAAAGCATCTGGACTAAAAAAATTTGATCCTTCAGAAATATATGAAGAATGTGAATCACGAAATAAAAAAGGTGGCAATAGTGCAAAAGAACAGTTTGATGCTATAAAACATCTACCACTGGTGAAAGTTTAAAATTTTAAAAATTCGTTTTGTAATATTCCCTAAACCAATTTAAAAATAATTTAATGCCAAGCTGAGGTTTTATATTAGGTTTATAATTTAGTAATTTATATGACCAATTTAAACTTGATTGAGTTTTTATAACATCTCCTTTTTGTAATTTTAAATAATTCTTTTTACTTTTCTTATTTAAATATTTTTCAATTAATTTAATAAATACTTCTAATTTTATTGGATTACTTCCTCCTACATTTATAACTCTGTACGGACAATAGCTTAGTTTTGGATTTGGATTTTTTGGATTATATAATTTATCTTTTTTTGGAATTTTGTTTAACGACAAGATAATACAATTAATAATATCATCTATATAAGTAAAATCACGCTCGTGATTTCCATTGTTAAATACATTTATTTTTTTATTTTTTAAAATATTTTTGGTAAATTTAAAAAGAGCCATATCTGGTCTTCCCCATGGTCCATATGCTGTAAAAAATCTTAATCCAGTAGTTGGCAGGTTAAATAAACTGCTATATGAATGGGCTATAAGCTCGTTTGATCTTTTAGTTGCTGCATAAATACTCATTGGATGGCTAGCTGAATAATCTTCTTTTAAAGGATAATTTTTATTATTCCCATACACACTGCTGGTACTTGCATACAAAAAATGTCTAATTTTTTTCCTTTTTGAATTCTCTATGATATTAAAAAAACCTTTTAAGTTTGTATTAATATACTTTTCTGGAAATTGAATTGAATATCTAACACCTGCTTGAGCAGCCAAGTGAATAACATAATTAATTTTATATTTTGAAAAAATTTTCTTAATTTTATTATTATTTACAATATCAGCTTTTATAAATTTAAAATTTTTATATTTTTTAAGAATTGAGTTTCTTTTTTTTTTTAGATTAACATCGTAATACTTATTAAGGTTATCTATACCTAATACTATTTTTTTTTTTTCCAATAATTTAAGGCAAGTATGAAAACCTATAAAACCAGCTGATCCAGTAACTAAATACATATTTTATATCAATTAAACAAATATAATATTTTTACATTTATTATATTTTTTATTTTTATATACATTTCTACTATCAAAAACAATTTTTGAATTTCTAGAAATGAAATTGTAATCAAACAAATCATGATCTGCCACAACCAATACAGCAGAAAATTTTTTAAGTGTGTTTTTATTTAATTTTATAGATTTCTTATTAATATTTATATTTCTTCCTTTTTTAATTTTTTTAAAAAAAGGGTCACAATATTCAAAATTTATATTATTTTTAGCAAAAATTTTCATTACTTCGAATGCTGGTGACTCCCTATCATCATCAATATTCTTTTTATAAGAAATTCCTAATATTAAAATGTTCAATTTTTTCTTTGAACCTAGGGCAGAACGTATTTTTTTATAAATCCAATGAGGAATTTTTCTATTTATCTCACCTGAGGTCTTAATTAATTTTGGTTCATATCCTTTTTTTTTAGATATCCAAGATAGATAATAAGGATCAATAGGTATGCAATGACCTCCTAATCCTGGACCTGGTATAAACTTTTGAAAACCAAAATTTTTTGTTGATGCAACATCAATTACTTCGTACGGATCAATTTTGAGTTTATCACAAACTATCTTTAGTTCGTTAACTAAACCAATGTTAATTGATCTATATAAATTCTCTAAAAGTTTTGATGTTTCTGCAACTTCCATTGTATTAGCTGGAACTCTTTTTTTTGCAACAAACTTGTAGACTTGGTCAATTATCTTTAAACAATTTTTTGAAAAACCACTAATTACTTTTGGTGTTGTTTTGTATGAAAAATTTTTATCTCCTGGGTTTTCTCTCTCAGGGGAATATCCTAAGTATAAATTTTCTCCAATAACAAAATCCCTTTCAACAAATTTTACGATCTTTCTTGTAGTCCCAGGATAAACCGTGCTTTCTAAGATAATTGTTTGGAATTTTTTTAAATATGGTTTGAGTTTTTTAATTGCTGAAAGAATATAATCTAAATTTGGAGATTTATTTTTCTTCAATGGCGTGGGTAAACATATGATTATAATGTTGCAATTACTTAAAACTGAATAATTATTGCTGATATTATTTTTATTTTTCTTAAAATATCTAAGTTTTTTTTTGCTTATTGATTTAATATAAGTATTACCTTTTTTTAAGGATTGAATTTTTTCTAAATCACTATCTACACCATAAGTCTTTATACTTTTGTTAATAAATCTTAAAGCTAAAGGTAATCCAACATAACCTAATCCGACTATACCTACTGAAAAATTTTTTTTTTTTATATCTTTAATTAATTTACTAATTTTATTTAAGTTCATTTTTAATGCTATTCAATAAAGTTACCCACGAATTAATATTATTTGACTTAGGATGTTTAATATAATTATTTAAATAATTTTTGTAACTACTTTTATCATATTTATTTGTAAGTTTAAAATTTTGATTTTGGCTTTCTAAAACATATAAAGGTGTTTTTAATATTTTTGACATTGATCGTATTTGAGAGCCGGCTCTAACATTATCTAATTCTATTGACGTCAATGTGATAATTGGTTTTTTAAATAATATTGCAAAAGATACAGCTGTCGAATAATGACATAAAACATATTTACTTTGTTGAATTAATTCTGGAGTTAAATTTACATAACATTTTTTTTTTGTTTTAAAATTGCTCTTATTAAGAATACTTTTGGGATGTAATGCAATTTTAAAATCGCAATTATTAACCTTTGAAATTTTTTGTAAAAACTTTTCAACACTATTATAAAAATTACTACCAACAAATGCACTTCTTTTTTTTATGAAAAAATCTGCATGAGAAATAAAGTTCTGATCAATATATAGAATGTAATTTTTTTTTAGTTTTTTTAGCTTTTTCATTTTTAAAAAATAATTATAATCATAGCCGTGTGTATAAATTCTAAGTATTTTTTTATTCAAATATCCTTCAAGATTTTGGGGATCTTTTCCAGTTATCATAACAATTTTAATAAGTTTTTTATTTATAATAATTAAAAATTTTCTTTTTATAAATGATAGTATTTTAAATGGTATCTCTCTGAGTTTATTAATTTTATTTTGTTCACCATAAACATATTTAAATAAAATTGGAGGTTTTAATCCTCCGATATATTTTATAGATTTAATGTTAAAAAAAATAAAAATTAATCTTGCTATAACTTCATAAAAAGAATTATTCAAATCGTCTATTACATATTTAAAAGAGTTTTTTTTAAAAAATTTGTATAAATCAAAAAAATTATTAAATTCATATAAATTTTTGTATTTATACTTTTTAAATACTATATTTGATCTTTTGTTGATTATTTTTGATAAGTCTATTACTGCGATTTCATATTTTTTATTTATGATATCTAGTCCAAATCTTTGAAAATCTTTTTTTTGGAATCTTGTTGAGGTCACAAGACATAATTTTTTAGTCATTAATATGAAAGCCTTAGAACTTTGTTAAATTTTTTCTCAAATTTTCTGGCTCTATGTGCAACCATAATAACTGTAAGTTTTTTTGAGACATCTAAAAATTCATTTAATATCTTTAATTCTGAATCTTCATCTAACGAGCTTGTTGGTTCATCCATAATCAATATTTCTGGATTTCTGTATAAAGCACGCGCCAGTGCAAGTCTTTGTTTCTGCCCGCCTGAAAGTTTTTTCCCTCTATGCCCTATTCTCGTATTAATGCCATTAGGAAATTTTTTTAATTCTTTATTTAGTTTTGATTGTTTTATTGCATTCGTAAATAATTTTTTATCAAATTTTTCAGAAATATAAGTGATGTTTTTTTTTATTGTATCGTCTAAAAGATAAACATCCTGAGGTATATATCCTATTTTTTTATGCCACTGATTTATAACTTCATCTATTTTTTTACCGTTAATTTTTATAACTCCAGTTTGTGGTCTAACTAAACCTAAAATTAAATTTATTATTGTTGTCTTTCCCGATCCTGAGGAACCGACAAATAAAATTTTGTCTTTTTGATTTATGCTTAAATTTAAATTCTTAATAATTTTTTTTTTCGATGAATAATAAAAATTTATATTTTCTAATTTTAAATTTTTGAAATTCTCATTATTAAATTTTGTTTTTTTTATTTTATTTTTTGTTTTTTTTATATTTTTTTCAAAAAATCTTAATTCTTCTAATACAATCTTTTTTGATACATCTAAAAATTTTAAAGAATTTATATGAATTGTAATATTTGTAAATACAGGCACTAATCTTATTATTGATAGTGTAATTAAAGTAAGAAACGGAAGAATTTCTGTTAAAGATTTATTTTGAAATACAAGAAAAATAAATATTGATAATAAAATTCCAATAGAAAAAATTTCTAATATTATTCTTGGCAATGTGTTGATTACATTTAAATAAAATTTTTGATTTTCACTTTTGGCTACAAATTCATTAAAATTATTTATAAACCATTTTTCATTATTGAAAATTTTAGTTTCTTTGATTGATCCCAAGGCATGGTTTATTATTTTAGAAATAGAAGTTTCAAAATATAATCTCTTATTTGATTTTATTTTAATTTGTTTTTTAAAATAATTATAAAGCAATAAAACAATCAAACTCAAAACAACAAAAATAATAAAGAATGAAAAATTTGAGGAAGCTATTATTAGAGCTATTAATCCAACAATTAAAATCAATGAAGAAAATAACTGCGAAATTAATATAACATAATTACAAACCAAATTTATTTCACTCGTTATATTGTGCCAGAGTTTTGATGGATTATTATTTAAATGAAAATAGTAATCTCTAGTCATATATGAATTAAACATTTTTTTAGATATGTAATTTTTAATTGCAAAGCCAAGTTTTGAGTTAAGATAATTAGAATAAAAAGTTAATAGATTTTTTGATATAAAGAGTAAAATCAAAACTGTAGATCCATAAATTACTCTTTGTTTAAGATCTAAATCTAAAATAAATTTAAGTATTTCAAAATTTAAGAATTCATTTAAGAATTTTTCTGGTTCTACAATGACACCGATAAACATTGCAACTGAACCAATGCTAATTACTTCTAATAGCGCAACAAAACTAGATAAAGCTAAAATAAAATAACAAAAAATTAATAGTTTTTTTCCAATTATTTGACTCAAATCTTTAAAGAAAACTTTAATCACAGCTAATATATTTATAAAATTTTTTGTATCTTTTGATTATTAATTTAAATTTTGTATGTGTCATATATAAGATTTAAATTGATATTACTAATATAAATTATTAAAAGATGTCAGAAATTTGTTCGCTAGTTTTTAAGAATATCAAATGTTTTATAAAGTTAAACTATCTAAATTCAGAACCAAAAGCTTAATGGAATTTAATAAAAACCTAAATAGCTTCTTTGATATAAAAACACTGATTTATCTAAAAGAAAGCAGTTATGAAATAAAAAGGAAAGCGCAATACCTTTCTGAAGATTATAAAAAATATAACTTAAAAAGCAGAAAACACGGAAAAAAATTTATAATAAAATATAAGAAATTTAGTTCTTCCAAATTGAAAAGTCATAAAAGTAAAAGATTAGTAGTTAAATCTCTAAAATTTTTAAAAAAAAAATCGATAAGAAGTTTTTTTGAATATTTTCTAATTCATGGCAGTTATGCAAGTAATGATTATATTGATGGATGGAGTGATTTAGACACTTTTGTTGTAATAAGTGATGATTGCCTGCTGAATTATAAATATTTGATAAAATTAAGATCAAGCTTGAAAAGATTTTATAAAATTTTGCTAACTTATTCTCCTTTCCAACACCACGGTTTGATATTTTTTTCAAAAGCTGATTTGTTAAATTATAACAACAATCTAATGCCTGTTGAGGCTTTGAAATATAATTATAGTATTATTAATCCTAAAAAAAATGATTTGGAAATTAATATTTTATCAAATAAATCAATTTCAGCAAAAAAATCTCTTAGGGAAAGACTTTATTATATTAAAATAGCTTTAAAAGATGGATACTATCAGCACCATGTATTTGGTAATAGAAAGCTCAAAGTGCCGATTGAAATTAATGATCAATCCATAAAACAATTTATTGCTCACGTAAATTATATTTTAAATATTCCTATTTTGTTTCTTTCTTCAATAAAAAAAAGTAGTCATAAAAAAGCATCATACAAAATATTTTATAAAAAAATTAAAAATACAGAGGTCGAAAGATTTATTAGAAAGCATGAATATTTTAGGAAAAATTGGAAAAAATTTAAATCAACTAAAAAAATTAATTTAAAAATATTAAATTATTTTGGGGAAAATTACTTTAATGAATGTAAAAAAACTATTGAATTTATCCTAAAAAAAATTGAAAGCTACACAAGATAATTATTTAATCTATACATGCCTCTTTTAAATTTATACTTTTTTAAGTCTACATAAACATAATTTAAAAAAGTAATTTTTTTTTTTAAATAAATAAGAAAATCTTTATCTTTAAATTTATAAAATAAAGGATTAGAATCTATATCTTTTCTAATTTCCCTTGATAATTTTGTATTTTGTATGGAATAAAAATAATATATAAAACAAAAAATTTTCGGCACATCATTTATTTTATTTAAATTAGAATATTTCAAACGATACTTTTGTAAAAAATTAAAATTAAATTTTTCTATTTTTAGAAAACTAAATTTTTTTTCAAGATACACATGCGTAATATTAAAAAAATATTTATCGAAAGCTCTAATTTTTTTTAGATAATTTAAAAAATGTTTTTTATTTAATTCTTTTAAAATATATTTTTCTCTTAATATTTTGTAATTTTTCATCAATTTATTGCATCTATAAATTAAATTACTTTTTTTATAATATTTTAAAAATGTAAAATAACTAAATATAAGTGATTTAATTAAAGATAAATCATTCGAGCTGAATATAGAAAATTCTTTGTAAATTATTTTTCTTCTTTCGTAATATCTCTCAAGAAAAGATGTTAAATACCTATACTTAAGATATTTTGATTTAATTTTATAAGATATTAATTTTTTTTGTTTTATTGAATAAACTTTTAAATCTTCAAATAAAAAGATCATTTTTTTATGATTGTTGGGTATATAAATTACACTTCCAGTTATTTTTTTTTTAATATTTTTTGGAAATGTAATTTTTGTTGGTTTTTTTGAGTAAACAATTATTAGATCTAAGTCAGATATTGCATCCGTTTTATTTTTAAAAGATTGATTTCCATATATCCATATATCTTTAACATGTTCCTTATTTCTTTTTAAAAGTCCCGAAAGAATATTAAATATATTTATATTTATTTTGTTCATTTTTTTATATATTGAATTTATATTTAGAATATTGTTAATAAATATTAAATTTATCAATTTTTATGAAAAAAACATTACAAAATTACGATGATTATTTATCTACTTTAGTAGAAAGTATAGATCTCAAAAAACAAATTAGATCAAAACAATTTTTTGAGAAAATAGCCAAATGCATAAATTATATTTATTTAAGTATAAAAAAAGGTGGAAAAGTAATGATTTGTGGTAATGGAGGGTCGGCAGCAGACGCACAACATTTAGTTGCAGAATTATTAGTGAGGTTAAACCCAAATAAAAATAGAAAACCAATTCCGGCCATATCTTTACTGCAAGATAGTTCCACTTTTAGTGCATGTGGAAATGATTATGATTTTAACGAAATTTTTAGAAGAAATTTTATAGCTTTACACAAAAAAAATGACATTTTGATTGTAATATCAACAAGTGGAAATTCAAAAAATATAATTAAGGTATTGAAAGAAGCAAAAAATAAAAAAATTAAGTCTATTGGCTTCTTGGGAAATAATGGTGGATCAGCAAAAAAATATTGTGATTTCCCACTAATTGTTCCAAGTAAAAAAACTGCAAGAATTCAGGAAACTCATATTTTTTTAGGTCATTTTATTCTTGATAGTGTGGAAAAAAAGTTATTTTATTAATTTTTTTTTATATGAGCTCGTAATTTTTCAGCAATTTTTTTTTCTTCTTCAGTAATATGTCCAATTTTTTCCTCGCCAAAACACAATAGCATTTTTTTTATTGAACTATTTAGCTCAATCATTCCTTTTAATTCTAATGAAGCTGCCTGATCTGATCCGTACATGGTTCTATCTAGAGTAATATGTCTTTCTAGGGATGAAATATTTTGACTAACAGCGGCTAAAGATACAATTACTCCACTTTCATGACCGCTATAACCTACATTACATTTATATTTTGTTTTTAATGCATTAATTGTTTTTAAATTAGCATCATGGGGACTCATTGGATACGTTGATACACAATGCATTAATTCGAAACTGCAGTTTGCATCTCTAAAAATTTTAACCGCATTATCAATATTTTCAGTAGAAGACATTCCTGTTGAAATAAATGTATGTTTTTTTTTAGAGGCGACTTTTTTTAAAAATTCAGTATCTATAATCATTGCAGAGGCAATTTTATTATATTTAAGATTATATTTATCAAGAAATTCTATACTAATATTGTCCCAGGCAGATGCAAACCAGATTATTTTTTTTTCATTACAATACTTATTAATTTCATCATATTCATTTTCTCCAAATTCTAGACCTTTTTTTTGATCTCTTTGTGTATTTCCCCAGGGGCTTTCTCTGGGAGAGTCTAGTAATTCTTTAGAATAAACTTTATTGATATCTCTTTTCTGAAACTTCACAGCATTAAATTCTGCTTTTAAAGCATTATCAATTAATTTTTTTGTTATATCTAAGCTGCCATTATGATTAATTCCGATTTCAGCAATTAAAAAGGGTTTTTTCATTAAGATTGATGTATTATAAAATAATTTTAAAGTCTAGTTTTTTTAAATTAAAATAATGAATATAAATAAAAATACCCATTGTATAATTTTAGCTAGAGGCGGCTCAAAAGGAATTAAGGGTAAAAATCTTATTAAAATAAATAAAAAACCACTTTTGTATTGGTCTATTCGCTCAAGTTTGAAATCTAAATATATAAAAAGTACTTGGGTTAGTTCAGATAATAAAAAAATTTTATCATATGCAAAAAAATATGGTGCAAAAGCAATTATTAGACCTAGTGGGCTTTCAGGGGATAAAAGTTCAAGTGAAAGTGGATGGCTACACGCTATAAATGAGATTGAAAAAAAACATAAATTAAAAGTTGATTATATTGTGGGAATTCAAAATACTTCTCCTTTAAGACTCCGTGATGATATTGATAAAGCAATAAAAAAATATTTTAAATTTAATTATGACTCAATGTTCTCTGCTACTTTAAAGCATGATATTTTTTTTTCTTGGAATTTAAAATCAAAAAAAATTAAGTCTAACTATAACTACTTTAAAAGACCCTTAAGACAAAGAATGGGAGAGATATTGCTTGAAAATGGTTCATTTTATATTTTTAATACTAAAAAATTTAAAAAAATCAAAAATAGATTGTTCAATAAAATTGGTTATTTTAAACAAGATTTATTTTCAAGTTTTCAATTAGACAACTATCAAGACTATAATTTGCTTAATGTTTTAATGAAAAGCAAATATATTAAAAGAAAATATAGTTTAGGAAAATAGTTAAGTTTTGAAAATTTTAATTAAATTTTGATCCTCTTTTTTTAAAGGCCTAAATAATGGATTACGATTTTTTTCTTTATAAAATAGATACAGCTCTTTAATATAATATAATATTCCATTAAAAATATTTTTAGGTTTAGATTTAGGAAGATCTATATTAGTTATTTCTTGTGTCATTAAATTAATTGTATCAAAATCAGGTACTAATTTTTTAAATAATTCTAGATCACCATTATCAATATTTTTTTTAAAGAGATCCTTTGCGCTATTGTTATTGATTAAATTATATAAATCTTCAATATCATTTATATTTATTCCAATTCTTGAAGGCAAATATGCATCATCTACCTCTTGATAATCTTTATGAAGAAATATCGCATTTGTAACATTAATTACTGGAATCTCTGAGGTTATAGCATTTAAATTTGCTGAACTCTGTTGATTAATCAATACATCTATTTTTGACAAGAAAACTCGTATATCAGGATGTTGTTCAATTTCTATGCTTGGAAAAGCATTTTTGTAAGTTTGGATACTCTCAAATGGATGTGGTTTAAATATAATTTTGACATCCGTGCTTGAAAATTTATTTATAATTTTTGAAATAAAATCTAAAAATTCTACCTCATTTTTAATAGCACCAACAAGTCTTCTGTTTTTTTGTCGGGTAAAAATAAATCTTGGAACATTTGCTTCGCCTATCCCTGGAGCTAAGTATCTGCCCGAACCAGTTATGCCAATAACTTTTACTTTATCGTTTTTTCTATTATTCTTTTTTGACGTAAATCTTGCTGTACCAACCGTTTTTAATTTTGAGCCAAAACCGTCTTTAGCTAAAAATTGGCCCTGGTCATCTGACCACAAAAGTAATTTACTAATTTTTTTCATTATTTCTTCTGGAAATTCATTTCGTAAATAATCTTCACCAAAATCTAAAGACTCTGATGGATAAATTATTATTTTAATATTTTTTTTATAGGCATAATTAACTATCTTTTGAAATGCTAAATTTTCTTTTCTTGCATTAGGCAAAACTACTATGTCTGGATTAATATAATCTATTCCAAGCCGCCAATTAAACTTTCCACAAAAATGTAATAAATAATTTTTCTTCTTTAAATTTTCTCTTAAATTATAGAAACCCCACAGATCTCTAAATTTATTGTCTATTACATATAAGACTTTTCTCATTTTAATTAGTAAGATTTTGATTTATCAATAATTTGGTGATATTCATAAATAATTTACTTTAATATTCAAACATGATCAAGATATATAATAATTTAATATATTTTTTTATTAAAATATTAAATATTCTCCAAAAAATAATTAATTCAATATTAATAAAATTTGGCCTTAAATATTTTAGCAATAGTTCTTCATATTATTATAAAAATATATATTCAAATTCTAATTTAAAAGGTTCAACAACGAAGGAGAGGATCTCACAGGGGTTAATAAATGATAAATATATTAAATATTTTAATTTTTTAGATGGTAATTCTTTTCTTGAAATAGGTTGTGGCTACGGTGTTAATTTAATTGAAATAAAAAAGAAATTTCCTCAGTCAGATATTTTTGGTTGTGATATTCATGATACTTGTTTGGGTAATTCAGATTATTTTAATAAACAAAATTTTAAAAAAATAGATTTAAAAGTTTTCGATTCTTTAAAAACTTATGAAACTAATTCAATAGATAATGTTTATATAATGCATTCTTTAACTCATATCATGGATAAAGATAAAGAAAAAACCTTGGCAATCAGAAAAAATATAGTTCAAAACATGATAAGAATTTCTAAAAAAAAAGTCTTTATAATAGAAAATAAAATTTACTATGGCTCCAGATATAATTTCGATGGAATTAATTTAATTAATACGAACGACTCTATAGGTAAAAATAGAGTTGAATATTTCAATAATTTAAAAGAAATATTGCCAGATGATACAGTAATTAAAATATTTTCTACAGAATATAGATCAAATATTTTTGAAATTTTGAGAGATTAATGTTGATTAAAAAATAATGTATAAATTAAAAAACTTTAAATCAAAAAATAAAGTATTTCTTTTTAAATTATATAATCAATCAATATTAGAAAAAAAGTTTTATAAAAATAATACTATATCTTTAGATGAGCATAAAAATTGGCTAAAGCAAAATTTGATAAAAAGAAATGTTATAATTTATATTTTTTATTATAATAAAAAAGAAATTGGTTATTCCAGATTTAGCAAACACAGAAAATTTAAATACTCAGTTTCTATAGCTTTAATAGAAAAATATAGAAATAAAGGTCTTGGTAATAAACTATTAGAATTGTCTTTAAAAAATTTTTTTAGAAAAAACAAAGGCCAAGTTTTTGCTTATATTAAAAATAAAAATTCTAAATCAATAAATATTTTTAAAAAAAACAATTTTGTGAAAATAAGTAAAAAAGTATTTTATATAAAAACTGGTAAAAATATATTTTTAAAAAACTTTAGTTTTTTAGTTTATAAAAAATAATTTATTTTTTTATTATTGCTTGGGATACTATTTTATTTCTAAAATATTTTGGATTTGAAAATTCAATTTTAAATTTTCCACTTTTTATAAATGCTCTAGGGTATTCATCACTATCCAACATTCTTATTTGATCATAAATTTCTTTTATATTTTTTTTATTATTTTTAATTTCTGAATCTTTGGGTTTTAATCTTTTAAATTTAACAACTTTTCCCTTTTGCTTTTTTAATTTATTGTTTTTTTTTATAATTATAACAATTTGTTTTTTGATTATTTCTGCGGCTCTATTAAATATTTCTTCAATAGATCCAGATAAATTTAATTTAGATTTATATAGCCACTGCCCAGCATCAACAGAATTATTGATTTTTATTGAAGTAATTTTTGTATATTTAATTTTTCTTAAAATTTGATTTTGAATTGGACTCCCTCCTCTTCCATAAGGTAGGTCGGAAGAATGAAAACCTATACAATAGTACTTGCTAAAAATATCCTTATTTACCAAAAAACTCCAATGAGGAAAAAATATATATTTTGGATTAATTTTTTTTAAATTTTTTAAATTTAATTTTTTTTTATCTGTAATTACAGTAAATTTTTTTTGAGAGACAAATTGATACTGGTAGTTTATAAACCACTTTTTAGAACATGCTATTACATATTTTTTAATCATTTTTGTTTAGGTTTGTTTTAATCTAATATAATATCTAATCAATGAGAGAAAAAAAAAATTTATTTTTAATAGAAAAAATACAAAAAATAAGATCAAAAAATAATAAGAACTGGATGGATATTTTACGGTTAGCTTTTATACATGATGAAAAAAATGCTGCAAAAATAATGTCTCAAATTTATAAAGATGATAAAAGTATTAGCGCTCTTGTAAAAAAATTAGTAAAGAATGTTAAAAAAAAATAGACCCTTCTTCATTGCAGAAATCTCTGCAAATCATAATGGTAGCCTTAACACTGCAAAAAAACTAATCAAATGTGCTAAGGAAAATGGCGCTGATGCGGTTAAACTACAAACATATGATGCTGATTCTATGACCTTAAAATCTAAAAAAAAATTTTTTAAAATTAGAAATGGATTGTGGAAAAATTTTTATTTATGGGATCTATATAACAAGGCAAAAACTCCTTTGAAATGGCATAAAGAACTATTTAAATTTGCAAAAAGACTTAAAATTACAATTTTTAGCACACCTTTTAGCGAAGAGCATGTAGATTTTTTGGAGAAACTTAATTGTCCTTTCTATAAAGTTTCATCTTTTGAAATGAACGATGTTAATCTAATAAAAAAAATTGCTCTTACAAAAAAACCCATAATAATATCGACAGGTGTATCAAATCTTAATGAAATAGAAATTGCTTATAAGACTGCTATAAAATATGGCTCAAAAAAAATTATTCTACTATATTGCGTTAGTAATTATCCATCAAAATTAAATGATTATAATTTAAATAATATAAAAATATTAAAAAAAAAATTTGGATGTGAAATTGGATTATCAGATCATTCGCTTGATAATAGAGTTGCTATTTCAGCAGTAGCATTTGGGGCTACTGTTTTTGAGAAACATATTGCATTGAATAATCAAAAAAAAGGATTTGATGTTGAATTTTCTTTAAAAGGTAAAGAAATTAAAAAATATATTAATGATTTAAATGTATCATATAATTTAATTGGGAAAGATTATTTTTTTAGAAGTAAAAATGAAATGGAAAACAAAAAATTTCGAAGATCAATATTTTGTATTTCAGATATTAAAAAAGGCGATAAGTTCACAAATAAAAATATTAAAAAAATAAGACCTGGTTATGGCATAAATCCTAGATATTTTAGCAAGCTATTGAATAAAAAAAGTCCTTTTAATATTAAAAGAGAAAGTCCAATCCCAAAAAAAATTCTGTCAATTTTAAAATTGAATTAATTAAAAATATTATGAAACCTACTTCTAGAATAAGAATAATTGGAAAAGTTGAAATAAAATCTAGAAACGTAGTAAAGCCAATTTTTTTTGAGGGTTTAAAAAAAATAGGAAATCCTGGCGAAATTATTCAAAAATATTTTAAAAATGGGATCGATGAAATTTTAATAGTTGACGTAGTTTCTAGCTTATATGAAAGAGATATTGATTTTGAATTTTTAAAATTAATTGGTCGTAATTTATTTATCCCCCTTATTTATAGTGGAGGAATTAAAAACTTAACTGATATTGAAAATTGCCTTCAAAATGGCGCTGATAAGGTAGCAATAAATACTAATGGTATTAAAAATCCAATACTTTTAAAAAATTCTGTTAAGAAATTTGGTTCTCAATGTATTTCAGTTACTATCGAAGCCAAAAAAATAAATAATAATTGGTTATGTTTTACCGATGGAGGAAGAATAAACTCAAAAATAAGAGTTACCGAGTGGATAAAAAAAGTACAAGATTTGGGGGTTGGAGAAATTATAATTCAATCTGTGGACTGCGATGGTCACACTGCTGGACCTGATTATAATTTGTTTAAAAAGGTATCAAAAAGCATACATGTTCCGTTAGTTCTTTGTAGCGGCATCAGAAATATTAGCCATATTAAATTTATAAAAAAAAAATTCAATCCTGAGGCTTTAGCTCTATCATCTGCCCTTCATTATAATGAAATCAAAATTAATAATGTAAAGAAAGTTTTATGAGCCAAAAAATTGGAATACTAGATTTAAGAATATCAAATATATGTAGCTTGAAAAATGCTGTTAAATTTTTAGGTTATAAATTTGAGACTGTAAAAGAAGATGGAGAGATAAATAAATATCATAAATTAATAATTCCAGGGGTAGGTACATTTCCAGAGTCTATTAAAATGTTAAAGGAAAACAAATTAGATTTGAAATTAAAACATTTTCTTAAAAAGAAAAAAATTTTAGGAATATGTTTGGGAATGCAAATTTTTTCAAAAGAAAGTTACGAAATAAAAAAAACAAAAGGTCTTAATATTTATAAAGATCCAATTAAGAAATTAAAATTTATAAAGAAGCTTCCTAATTTAGGATTTAAAAAAGTCAAAATCATAAATAACAAAAATAATTTTAGAAATATTAAAAACTTTTCAGAATTTTATTTTATGCACTCTTTTGGAGTTACAAAAATTAAATCTGAATTTATTGAGAGTGTTTTAGAGATAAACCAAAAAAAAATTATATCCTCTATAAAAGTAAATAATTTTTATGGTGCTCAATTTCACCCTGAAAAAAGTCGAGAAAATGGATTAAAATTTTTAAATAACTTTTTATATGAATAAAATTTTTGGAAAATATGGACTGCCTTTAAAAGTACAATTTTGTAAGCATTGCACAAGAAGCAATCAAAGACCACACAACCTTGGAGAATTTAATCAACAAGTAGGAATGAAGAAAGAATATGTGGCATTTGAGAAAAATGGAATATGTGATGCTTGTCATTATTATTTTGAAAAACAAAAAATCAGCTGGGAAGAAAGAGAAAAAAAGTTAGTTGCACTTTGTAATAAATTTAGAAAAAAAAATGGTCAATATGATGTGTTGGTGCCTGGAAGTGGCGGAAAAGACTCTTTTTATGTTGCACACCAACTTAAGTATAAATACAAAATGAACCCTCTCTTAGTTACTTGGAGGCCAGCAATTTACACAAATATCGGTATTAAAAATTTTAAATCTTGGCTAAGATTAGGTATTCCAAACATAACTGATACTAGGAATAAAAAAGTACATAAGCTTTTAACAAAGTTAGCTTTTATAAAACTTTGCCATCCCTTTCAGCCATTTATTATTGGACAAAAAAATTTTGCACCTAAGATTGCTGCAAAATATAAAATTAATTTAATTATGTATGGTGAAGGTTACGCTGAATTTGGAATGGATAAAAAAAATAAAAGTAATCCAAAAATGGGTAAAACTTACTATACTACTAAGAAGAAATTTTTAGATCTCTATATATCAGGTATCAAAGTTAGTGATCTTATAAATAAATATAATCTAAAAATAAAAGATCTTGAGCCATATTTGCCTTTAGATGAAGAGGATTTTAAAAAAAATAAATTGGAGTTTCATAATTTTAGTTTTTATAAAAAATGGAATTTTCATGATAATTATTATTACGCGGTTCAAAACACTGAATTTAGACCAAATATAGAAAGACAAGAGGGAAGTTACGATAAATATGCTTCGATGGATGATAAATTAGATTGGTTGCATTTCTATACATTCTACATCAAATTTGGAATGGGAAGAACAACTGCTGCGACTGATCAAGAAATAAGGTCTGGGGTTATTGATAGAGATGAAGGTATAAGATTGATAAAAAGATTTGATGGTGAATTTCCAAAAAAGTATTTGAATGATTGTTTAAAATATATGGGAATATCAAAAAAAATGTTTGATCATATTATTGATAAATCTAGACCTAAGCATCTTTGGAAAAAAAGAAATAAAAAATGGGTTTTGAAATATCCAATATGGGAGCAATAATTATTCGGCTGTGTTATCTAAGCAAATTTGACAGCCTAAGCAAGGTGTTTTTTTATCGAAAGCGTCTCTGATTTTTTTAATTTTATAATTTTTCCAAATTTTCTCAATTTCATCTTCTTTAATATTTCCAATTGGTAAATTTCTACCAAAAGTATTACAACATGGCGTTACTGTCCCGTCGGCATATATTCCCATTGATGACCATGGTTGCCTACAATTATAATTGTTACTTTTTGGTTTAGAAAATGACATTAGTTCATCTAGTTTAAATTTGGATGACTCCGAATATGCATTTATAGAAACTTCTTTTTGCACCTCAACTGAGTCAACAATATTTAGCCAATTTTTTCTGAATTCCTCAGTTTCGTGTTTGTTATGTCCCAGTTCTACAAAAGAAGTTCTTACTAATGGAAATCTTTTATTGTAGTAATTTCTCATATTTATAAAATTTTTAATATTTTTTTCTAATTCTTTAAGACGATTAGTTTTAATATTTTTTGAAACTGGTATTCTTACTTTTTCATAAGTTTCTGTTGAAAAAGCATCAACTGACACAAAAAGTCTAGTTACGCTACTTTCCAAAATTTTTTTTGAATTTTTTTCATTTAGAAGTGTACCATTTGTAAATAAAAACAAATCCATTATTTCTGCATCTTCTGCCCTTTTAAAAACCTTATCAATATTTTTATAAAGTAATGGTTCGGATATGCTTAACATTAAAGAATTAAGTTTATTTTTTTTAAAACTATCAAATATTTTATCAAGATCGTTTTCAGATAAAGTATGTTTTGTTGCATCATTACGCCATTCTTGATGGCACATTACACACTCTAAATTACATCTATTTACTAATTCAAGTATAACGGTATTTGGATATTTACCCTCGTTACCCGATAATTTATAATTAATACTGTCAAAATATTTTTTTCGATAATCTAAATATCTTTTTCCAAATTTTTTATACAGATGATCAGAAAGTAAAGTTTCTAAATCTTCGATTGAATATTTCTTAATATTACTTGGTTGTTTTTGTTGATAAACTTCTTGCATATTAAATGTTTAAAATTGTTTAACCTTTAATATATAAAATAATTCTCTTAGAGAAAGGTTAAAAATACCGTATTCCCTATATATTTTTCTTATTTTTTCAAGGTCTTTTTTATAATCAATGCAAATATTAAATTTTGAGTAGTCTTTGGGGCTTCTTAAATTATATTTTTTGATTTTTTTCGATTTTCTAATTGAATAAGTAACGTGCTCTAAGTTGTTTGGATTTTTAGATTTTTTATAGATTTTTTTTAAAAGATTAAATTTGATTACTTCTATGTCCAGCCCTACTGGAAATGTATGAGGATTTACATTAGAAACATAATTATAATTATTTTTTTCGGCAATAGAAATCATTTTATCTATCAATTTTGGATTAACGAAGGGGCAATCTGCTGTAATTCTAATAATAAATTTTGGATTAAAATTTATACTAGCCATATAAAATCTTTTTAAAACATTTGTTTCAGAGCCTCTAAAAAAATCTACATATTTTTTTACTATATTAACTAGTTTGTTATCTTTTTTTTTATTAGAGGTGGCAACAATTATTTTATCTACTTTTTTTGATAAAGATAATCTCTTTAAAATTATTTCTATCACCGCTAATCCAGAAACTTTTTTTAAAACTTTGTTAGGAAATCTTTTTGAACCAGTTCTAGCTTGAAGAATTAGAAGTGAATTCATTATTAAATTTAATAATTAGTTTTTTTAGATCGCTGATACTAAGAAAATTCTTGTTATTGAAACTATTATATGAAAATTTAGAATTAGATATTTTGCCATTGATTTTTTTAGAAATTTTTTTTAACTCTCTAAGGCTCAAATTTGGAAAAACTAGAAAGTATTTTTTCAATTCAATTGTGTAATTACTTTCATCTTGATTGATAAGTTCCTCGTACAACTTTTCACCAGGACGTATTCCAACAATTTTATAAGTATTTCTTGGATTGATAGCTTTTATAAGATCAGAAATATAAAAACTTGGAATTTTTGGAACATATATTTCACCACCAATATTTTTAAACATCATTCTATAAACTAATTCACATGCCTCTTCTAAATTAATGTTAAATCTTGTCATTTCTTTATGAGTCAAGGGAAGTTGATTTTTTTTCAAAGATAAAAAATAAGGTAATACGCTACCTCGGCTTCCCATTACATTTCCGTATCTAACTACAGAAAACTTAATTTTCTTTTTTCCACTCAGGCTGTTTGCTGCCAAAAATAATTTTTCAGAGCTTAATTTTGTTGCTCCATACAAATTTATTGGGGAAACTGCCTTATCTGTCGATATAGCTATTACGTTTTTAACTTTAGAATTAATGGCCGCTTCAATTATATTTTGAGCTCCTATTATATTTGTTTTGATTGTCTCGATTGGATTATATTCAGCTGTATCGACTTGCTTAAGTGCCGCAGCATGAATAATTATGTCAATATCGGTTAAAGCCATCTCAAGTCTAGATTTGTCCCTCACGTCTCCAATAAAAAATCTCATAAAATTATATTTTTTAAGAGGAAATTTTTTTTGAAGTTTATATTGTTTAAGTTCGTCCCTACTAAAAACCACCAATCTTTTAATTTTATTTTTATAGTTTTTAATAAGATAACTAATAAATTTTGACCCAAAAGATCCTGTACCGCCAGTAATTAAAATTGAGATTTTCTTCATTTATTTTATTTGAATAACATATTTATAATTTAAAAAAAATTTTTAAATATTTTAAAATATAATTTAGGTCTTTTTTAGACATATTATAATGAATTGGTAAAGAAATAGCAGAATTAAAGTAGCGATTGGCATTGGGTAGTTCGCCTTTTTTTTTGTAAAAACTAAATTTGTATACTGGCTTATAATGATGCTGCAGAATTATTTTTTTTTTAAAAAAAAAATTAATTAATTTATTTTTTTTATATTTTTTAAAATTTTTAATAAATATTATAAATAAATGATATGAAGGTCTTACATTTTTGCTAAATTTAATAAAATTTATTTCACTAAATTGTTCCAAATTTTTTTTGTAAAAGTCATAAACTTGTTTTCGTTTTTTCAAAAATTTATTGATTTTGTTTAATTGAGAAATACCCAAGGCACAGTTAATATCACTAAGTCTATAATTAAAACCTAAATAATTTAAATTATAATCCCAATGGTTTTTTTTTTGAAAACCGTGTGATCTAAATTTTAAAAATGAGGAATGATAAGATTTATTGTTTGTGGTCAAAGCACCACCTTCTCCAGTGGTTATTGTTTTTAAGGGATGAAATGAAAAGCACGAGATATCTGAGTGTTTGCAAGATCCTATCTTAAAAAATTTATTTTTATATTTATACTCTGATCCAAAAGCATGACAAGCATCTTCAATAATATAAAAACTGTATTTTTTTTTTAGCTTATAAAAGTCATTTATATTTTTTGGATATCCACCTAAATACATTGTAACTAAGCATTTTATTTTTTTTAATTTGTTTTTAGTTATACAATGCTCAACATTTTCAGGAGTTATCTGTCCTGTATTTGGATCAATATCTAATAAATATATTTTTGCTCCAAAAGTTTTTGCCATACTGTAGCTTGAAATGAAATTTACAGATGGCATAAGCACAACATCATTTTTTTTTAATTTAATTGCGTTAAATGCTAAATGAAGTGCAGAAGTTCCACTATTACAAACAGTTGTGAATTTAACACCTAGATATTTTGAGATATTATTTTCAAAATTTTTTACTAATGGACCTGTTGTGATTAGTTTGTTTTTAAGTGAATTCGAAATAGATTTCCAATCTCTTTTATCTATAAAATGTGAACCGTATGATAGATAGTTTTTTCTCATCTACTAATTTCTTTTACTAAGACAAAACCTTCGGCGTATTTTAACCCATTTTGAGAACCTCTATATTTTGATAGAGTTTCAATTCCATGTAAAGATCTTGAATTAGGAAATTTTTGTAATTCTTTCTTATAGGCTAAAATAGCTCTTTTTTTTATTTTCCAAAACTTAGTTATGTCACTAATAAAATTAGGATTAAATTGTTTTTTTTTATAATATCTATAATCAGTGGCTGAAGGTACCTCAAAAGAAAATATTTTTTCAAAATTATTTTTAATAGGCCTAAATGCAGTTAAAGTAGCTTCTGCTATTATTCTATGATCAATATTTAAATCCTCTACAAAATGTGTATAAATTATGTTTGGTTTTATTTTTTTTTTTGCTGTTTCGATAACTCTGACAATATCCAGTAAATTATTATAATTTAACCTATTATCCTCAAATATAGACTTATTAATCAACCACTTAAAGCCAAGTATTTTCGCAGCTTTAGTCTTGCTTATTGTTCTTTGTTTAATATCTTCTGATTTTGTATCTTTTCTCGCAGAAACTCCATCGGTAAATGAAATACAATATACCTTATCACCTCTTGAAACATGTTTTGCTATTGTTCCACCGCACCCAAAGGTTTCGTCGTCCGAGTGAGCTACACAAACTAATACTTTATTTTTTTTCTTCATTATTTTAATTGAAAGAAGTGGTTATAATTATGTGTAAACATAAATAATCCACACACTCTAAGCTATTAGAAATATATTAAAACAATATTATTGTAAAAATTTTTTTCAGTGCATAAATCAAGCCTATTGAGCTATTAGTACTGGTTAGCTACATGCGTTACCGCACTTCCACACCCAGCCTATCAACGT